>Ga0181535_10000306_pt1 | contig 75462 bp, 75 predicted proteins | sample PEATcosm2014_Bin_44_FD_119774 | JGI IMG/M metagenome (GOLD analysis project Ga0181535, IMG submission 119774) | Peatland microbial communities from MTU Mesocosm Facility, Houghton, MI, USA - PEATcosm2014_Bin17_30_metaG | ecosystem: Environmental > Terrestrial > Soil > Wetlands > Peat | place... | reverse complement strand
CCATTCTTTGCTTACTATACCTCGAATTATACCGTGGATATCTAGCGTCTTTGTATTGCACTACTTTTAGGGTCCGGTCTCGCAGGAGTTCAAGGGTTCGAATCCCTTCCCTCGCATTCTGTTTTTTTTATCGTGAAAGTCAGGGACCACGTGTTTTTAGGTCCTGATAAGTTAACGAGATCTCCGAGATCTCCCAGTTATTATCCCGGAAATAATTCCCTATCGATCGCCACCTTATCAGCACCAACACCCTTAAATGGAAATAAATCCTCGATTTTGAAGTGACACCAATGGCAGATGAAATTATTACGGTAAGCACACCCTATCTTCCGGGCTACAGGATCACAAAAACCATCGGGTTCACCTGGGGACTTATTGTGAGGAGTCGCGGGCTCGGCAGGAACATAACTGCAGGCCTTCGGTCTCTTGCAGGTGGAGAGATCCACGAATATACTGAACTGTTGAACCAGTCACGTGAACAGGCGCTCGGCCGGTTGAAGGATCATGCAAAAGAGCTGGGTGCAAATGCAGTTGTCGGCGTGCAGTTCGATTCGTCAGAAATTGGCTACATGACCGAACTGCTTGCGTATGGGACAGCAGTTGTTGTTGAGAGGGAGACTGAGAAAACAAGCCCGGTCAGGCTCGGGTAAAAATCGTATTCGCCCACAGAAACGCGATGGCAGGGCTCGGCACCGATATTGTGATGGTAAAGCCGGTTGTGAAATAAAAAGATTATGACGGGGTCATCTTAATCAGATAGGGTGCAGATGCCTCAATGCTCATGTAAAATTTACCGGCCGGGAGGTTCACACTTGTACTCCCCGAATATGGGCCGGTCTCATTGAAGAGTTCATCAATCGGTTTTCCATAATTATTGGTGATATGAACGATGAAATTGTCGTAGCCCGCATAAGTAACTGCAAAGTTGTACCCTCCCTCAGTAACCGTGAATTCTTTAACCGAATTACCACTCCCCGAAAAAGTCTGGGGCCCCTCAATGTTATTCATAACGAGTTTCTCCCCACCGGCTACTGCTGAAGCATTTGCACTGATCTGGTCCTGGCACGAATAGACAAGGTTCTGGTATTGGTTTATCCCATTCTCAAATTTTCCTAAATCAGTTTCTGTATTGTTTGGGGCGGCTGAATCAGGATCCTGACAATATGTGGTTGCAGAAATCAGATACACCCGGGCCTGAGCAAGGCTGCTTGTTTGCGGGATTGCACCGGTTGTGATCAACTGGTCAAGCTGCTCCGCCGGGAGTTTACTGCAATCGCCAGAGGCAAGCCCGTTGATGCGGGTCACTATATTGTTATCGTTCACAAAGTTCAGGAATGCCTGATCATCACCCGAAGCTGATATCAGGTCGCCGCAGGTTGTTGAAAGGGTAGGCGCCGCTGTAACTACATCACTTGTGGATGTTTCCGCTGACGTTGGGATTTGGGGAACGGTCACCACCACAGAGTTAATCTGCGGCGTAGGAGTGGTTGCATTATTCGTTGACCCGGCAATATTTGTGCATCCCGCAGCCAGAACCGTTACAATTCCAACAATCAGAAGAGTGAGGATAATGCTTTTCCGCATAACTCTCAAATTATGCCCTGACCTGATAATTATTGCTTTTCCCTGTCTGATACCTGTCACACCATTATGGCACCCATTTGCAGGGGATCAGATTATTCAAAGTATTCCCTTTAAACGCCAAGAAATTCCGAAAACACCACCAGTCGGACCCACGTCCGCCAGGTAAATTGAGACACCTATGAAAAAAGGCAGGATTGAGGGAGATTAAACTCCAATATCCGGGCAGCCCCGGTTTTTGATGTACTTGCTCCTGAAAAAAATACGTCCATAACCGCACCCGGTGGCAGGATCGACTGCCCAACCGATATGTTGCACATCCAAAAAAAGCCCCCCGCGGAACACCGCTAAAGGGAAACTATTTCTAAACGCATTGGACGTATTTCGTTGATTGCGGCGATAGTATTGGACATTTCCCTGGCAGTGGACAGGATGGCTCCCGGATCGTGTCCACCACAGCAGCAGGTCCGGAAACGGGGCCTTATCCGGGCCCGGATTAAAGGCGGCATATCAAAAACCGGGAGGGTGTATGAGTTCTGGAAAGACGTTAAAAAGTACCCCTTCCTACATGTCACGTGTACGTATGAAGATCGCTATATTCCAGCACGTATCCTCCGAACCTGCCGGGTATTTTGAAACCGTCTTTACTGAACGCTGCATCCCGTACGAATATATCCGGCCCGACAAAACCGGGGAGTTACCGGTCACCTGTGCGACTCATTTTATGTTTATGGGCGGGCCGATGAGTGTCAATGATGAGAAGGAACTGCCGTACCTCAAAGAGGAAAAGGCCCTGATCCGTGACGTCGTACGACAGGGTCGGCCGGTCCTTGGCATCTGCCTCGGCGCCCAGCTCATCGCCTCTGCATTCGGTGCCCGGGTCTACCCGTACATCCAGGAGACCGGCTGGCACGAGCTCTTGCGGGAACCCAACGTGGATGGGATCTTTTCAACATTCCCGGTGCAGTTCCACGTCTTCCAGCTCCACGGTGAAACATTCGACCTCCCGGCAGGAGCACAGCTCCTCTGCACCGGTGCCGCCGTGAAAAACCAGGCGTTCTCTTACAAAACCGCCCTCGGGCTCCAGTTCCACCTGGAACTCACTGACACGATCATCCGGGAGTGGACACTGGATATGGATCCCACGACAAGAGAGAAAACACTCAAAGAAACCCCCCGGTACATCGCAGACAGCAACCGGCTCTGCCGGCAGATTGCTGAGGCATTCATCGCACAATAATACCGGTTCAGGACCGCGGACAGTGCAGCGTCACGCGATCTTCCGGGCCGGATCCATCTGGATTTCGTGGGGGAGCCGGGTCAGGGCAACGGCGCCGAGTGCACCAATAACACCGTTCCCCCCGCACAGGATGGCGCCAAAGCGCCCGGCGGCTTCTTCTGCGGCAGAACGGTCGACCACCTTTTCCCGTACCTGCCTGCCGTACTCTCTCAGGCCATCAGGGATTGTCAGCCCCTTACGGAACGCCAGGCCCCATTCCGCTGAAAGAGCCTCATTTTCAACAAACTCCCGGCTCTTTGCCACCACCCAGTCGATCCTGTTCGGGGGTACTGCCACCTCGATGTAACTTGCCGAGTTCCCGGCAGTTTTATTGGAGATAGTTTCGTTAAGCATCACGACATGGTGGCTGATCGGCAGCACGACCCTGCCGGCTGCAAGCCTTGTGAGCAGCGCAAGCGCAAGCGCAAAGGTCGCCCCCCCGGCTTTGGAATCGGTATCGTCAACACCGATGGTAAGATGAGAATACGCCTGCGTCCAGACTCTTCCCTCGACAATGTTCCCGGTCTGGTCCAGTTCAACCCGGGTGACACCCTCCGCCTGCGACATCATATCAGTGAGCGAGTACGCAGGGCCCCCGATGCAACGGATCCGCTGGACGATATGACCATCAGTGTACCCGACACCACAGATCCCGACCGCAGAAAGGGGTGGGAGGCCGATTGAGACAGTGGCATCACCAATACGGGCACATTCACGCAGGAGTGTCCCGTCGCGTTTCACATCGGTAAGAACACCCCCGGCCCGGGCATGGTGGTAGCCACAGAATGCAGCACAGGCACCGCTCATGCAGTCATGGAAGATCTCGACATGCTCCCCGTCAGTTGTGGTAAAAATCCTCCGGCAGGTGCTCTGCGGGATCGCGGAAATGGCAGCGTACCGTGCGGCCGTTCTCCCGGATTTTTCTTTTTTAATGAGGACACAGCCTTCCCGTACAAGGCGCATCACCCAGTCCTGCGCCGTGCTCCTCGGGATACCGGCTGCCTTCTGGACATCAGTCACGGTAAAAAAACCGGTGTCCTGCGTGAACTGTCGCATCAGGCGCAGGTATTCCCGCCGGTGTTCAAGCACGCTTGCCATAGTGGTCGCTGATGTACAGGATATCACCGATAATAGCGCTTGCCGTTTCGATCGATCCTGCACCCCTCCCGATCAGCGTGATCTCCTTTGCCATATCGGTTTCAAGGGTAAGGGCATTTAACGTGCCTTCGACCACCAGCGGGTGGTTTTTTTCGATGAGACGGGGTGAAACCCGCAGGATCTTCTGTGCGGGGATAGCCTCTGCGATCAGCCGGATGGTACAATCCCCTTCCTCGGCGAGCCGCAGGGCATCGGGCGTGAGCAGATCGATGCCGGTCAGGTCGACATCGGCCAGTTTTGTCCCGTCGCCCCAGATCGTATTTGCGAGGATTACCAGTTTGATCGCCGCATCGATGCCCTTGACATCGTACGTGGGATCAGCCTCGGCATAGCCCATCTCCCGCGCCTCCATGAGCGCCTGCTCATACGTAAGTCCTTCTGCGGCCATGCGGGTCAGGATATAGTTGCAGGTCCCGTTGAGGACTCCGTAGATCGCAATGATCTCGTTTCCGGAAAGGCCATCTTCGAGCGTGTGCATGATCGGGATGGCACCGCCGACCGTGGCCTCGTACCGGAGTGCCACACCTTTCTTTTTTGCAAGGGCTGACAATTCCTTGTATGCGACCGCGATCGGCCCCTTGTTGGAGGTAACAATGTGCTTCTTTCGTGCGAGGGCTGCCCTGATATACCCGAGCGCCGGTTCACCGGTGAGTGCGTTCGTTGGTGTCACTTCGATGAGGACATCGTAATCCGCCTTTTTTATCACGTCCATCGTGGAGATCGCCGTGTCGCCGCACGCCCCGGTCCTGCGCTTGTTTTCGAGCACTCCCGTAATATCGATGCTCTCATTGCAGATGCACCCGCTCTTTGAATCCGCGATGCCGGTGATCGTAATACCGGGATTCTTTTTTGCGATCATCTCTGCAACGCCGCGACCTACCGACCCGAGGCCGATCAATGCCGCCTTCATGCGATCTCCCCCAGCGGCTCGATCAGAAGCAGAGATTTTTGTTGTGCAACCCGACGCAGGACGGCAAGCGCTGCATCCATGTCCACCCGGTTGGTCGCCTTGATCGTGACCCGGGAAGTCGAGCGTTCGTTTATTGCCGGCATACTCATCGAGATTTCGCAGACCTCGGCAAAACCCGTGGAATCGATCTGGTCAACCGTGTCCGACAGATCGGTGTGCATCAGGTGACCGATCAGGATGACCGTCCGCTTGTACAGCAGGTGTTCCTTGCCGATCCGCTGGATATGAACGTCCTGCTCCTTTAAGAGTGCCACAAGTCTGTCGAGCCGCCCTTCGGGAAGCGCAAGCACGATCTGAACGTTTAACGTGTGGCTGCCCGAGTCCGGGTCACGGTGGTGGATGACCGCGATAATATTTCCTCCGACATCAGAGATCGGTTTGAGGGCCGCGACAAGTTGTCCGGGAGAATCCTTCATCTCAAGTTTCATGGAGACCTGCACTCGTACCACCTTATTCAACAAGAATGGAGCCGCTCACAAAGAAAAACTTGTTCTTTTCTCTTTTACGGCAGGACGATGCTAAAGTTTCCGGAGTTTGTCATCCACTTTTTCGAAGAAATTGCGGTGCGCATCGATAAAGAGCGCCGGTTGCTCTGCTCTCTGTACAACGATGGATGCGGAGCTCCCCAGTTCTACGGTTTTCTGTCCGTCAATAACGAGCTTTGCCGGTTTTGAACTCTCCAGCCGGATCTCGAGTCTGCGGTTGCTGCTGATAAGATGGGGCCGGGAAGAAAGCATGTACGGTGCAAGCGGGACGACAAGGAATCCTTGTATCCGGGGATCCACAATCGGGCCGCCGGCACTCATCGCGTACGCGGTCGATCCGGTCGGTGTACTGACAAGCAAGCCGTCAGAACGGAACTGCTCCGAGACCCTGCCCTCAATAATAATGGAGAAACGCAGCATCTTTGCCGGGCGGGTGGTAACAATGAGCGCCTCGTTCAATGCATCGCCGAGCGGTTTGTTGTCCTGCAGGAGCGAGATTCGCATCCGTTCCTCCACAGCAAATCCCCGGGACAGGGTTTTTACAAAATCCCATGCATCATCAGGTTCAAGGTCTGCAAGGAACCCTACCTCCCCGTGGTTGATTCCTATGATCGGGATCTGGTGTCGCAGCTGCTGGACAGTACGCAGGATCGTGCCATCGCCACCGATCACGACAGCCACATCCGCATCGGTCTGCCCGCACGGGTGGCCGGGTTCACCAAGACTGGTAGCAGTATCCTTCTCAAGGAAAACCGTAACTCCTTCTTTTTTCAGCGCGTTCTTCATCTGCCGCGCACAGGAAAGGGCGCCGGGCAGGTCAATGCGGGAAACTAGCAGGCACTTCATGTAAAATCACCGAAGATACTCGATCACCTTGTGGTGCAGCACGCCGTTCGTGGCAATAATGCACCGGCCAACGGTCACTTCATCGGGAAATTCAATAGGATCGCCATTTAAATCAGAAACTTTCCCCCCGGCTTCAGTACAGACAAGCATACCGGCCGCTGCATCAGTAACCCGCAGAGTGCCCCGCAGATCGACAAATCCGTCTATCCTCCCGGCCCCGATATAGCAGAGTTCAAGCGCTGAGGCACCAAGGAGCCTCCACCGCCGGATCCTGTGGCCGAGCTGCATCATCCGGGTGGGATCAAATTTCCGGCCATACACGCTCATGGCAGCGGCGTCAAGCCGTGACGTGGACGAAACATGGATCGGTTTCCCGTTGCAGCGCGCAAATTTCCCCCGGATTGCCGTAAATGTCTCCTTTGTTGCCAGATCCTGCACGAATGCCTGCTGCACGACCCCGTTTTCTGCCCATGCCAGAGAGAGGGCGTAGAAGGGTATACCGGCAACCGCGTTATACGTGCCATCGATCGGGTCGAGAAAGATTGTTCCTTTCCCACCTTTGACGGGCACTTTACCCGCCTCCTCGCTTATCAGAAGGGAACACAGATCGTGCTCCCGTACAAACCCAATCACACAGTCTTCCGCAACCTGATCGATCCTTTCGGTAGGGGTGCGGTCGGCACCCATATGAAGAACCTGCCCTCCCTCCGGAGATCCAATCAGCGGGCGGATATTTTCACGGACAAGCGCGGCCATCTTATTACTGGCAGAAAGGAAGTCCATAGCGATAAAAACCTCTAAATGCGGTCAGCGTTGTATTTATGTACGGCAATAAAGATAAATTACTTCTGCGCTTAAGTTATGGTTACGTTTTAGGTTGTGAAGTACAATGAAGGAACAAACAGAAATCGGAAAGATAAAAGAAGGACGTTATATTGTTGTGGAAGATGAACCGTGCAAAGTCGTCGGACTTGCCACATCAAAACCCGGAAAACACGGGGCAGCAAAGGCACGAATCGACGCTGTCGGTATTTTCGACGGTGTCAAGCGCTCGATTGTTTCGCCGGTATCGGCAAAGGCGTATGTCCCCGTAGTTGAACGCAAGAGCGGGCAGGTAATCTCTATTGCCGGTGATATGGCACAGCTCATGGATATGAAGGATTATTCGAACTTCGAGATTGCCATACCCGCAGATAAAAAGGGCCAGATCGAAGTCGGTAAAGAGATCATGTATATCGAATCCATGGGAAAGAGAAAACTCGACTGAACGTTTTGTCACGGCTTGTCATAAAAATACTTTTTGCTGAACATTCCAGAGGATACTGGAAGATTATACAGAGATTTTTTGTTTTGTCGATTTTCAAGGATATAACATAAGTTCACTTTTGATACCTACCTGTCCCTGTGGATATCCTTTTGTTGAAAGCATGGTACTACGGGAGACTCAAGCACGCGCCACCTATCCCCATGGCCGGCCCATTCCAGATCCCAAACCAGAGGCTCGGGCCAGTTCCATGCATGATCCGGTGACGCTCAGGGAGTCGTTCATTGTCCGCAAAAAGTACCACCCCCCCATTTTTCCTGAAGGGAACACCCTAACCCTTGCCTGGATCTTGTGACGTGGGTTGCCGGATTTTTGTCACTTTTAATAGATGATAATTGGATGTACATGAGATTATCACATTTGAATGAGACAACTGCGGTTTGCACTTTTGATCCAATTGACCGGGAGTGGGGAACACCAACGAAAATCTGCAAAACCTATCGAAATCATTGGTACATTTACCGTATTTGAACGGCACCCTCAAGAAGCACGGCAACAGGTGAGACTAAACTTGAAGGCTTCAACAGAACCATGTATCTGAAATTTTACTAACCATGTGCATGACATGTCAATCGAAGTGTGTGTTTTAAATTATTCCGCCGTCGCTTATTTCACTGATTTTCTAAAATAAAGATCAGTATTTTCCGATATATCGGGAGGGTATAAGAATCTTAATCGTATAGGAATTGATGTACTGGGAATTGATAATAAAATAATAGCCCCGCTGACCTTCGAAGAATTTTTCCGTCCACGGGCGCGGGTCTGTTGAGGATAACGTCGGTGTGGGTTCAATCGTGGTATACCTCGGAGGAGTTGTTTGTGATAGTATTGGTGTTGTCACTGTAATCCCTGCCCAAAGATCCGGATCAATGCCTCCCGGTGGTGAAATGGTTCGTACAATACGGTTGGGATCGGTCGCATCCATCACCTGGATGGAAAATTGCGGGCTGACACTGCCATATGATCCCTGTATACCACTGTAGGAAACATCGTTTCCCAGTGTCGGAGTAATCGCAATAGATTGTATCGTAGGTCCTGACATGGGGCCGATCATCGGGTCGATCGTGTAGGACAATTCCCAATAGGGAAACGGAATATTAATAATCTGGGTAGTTCCGCTGTATTTTCCCGATATCGTTGCATAAACCGTCCGGTTGGTATCCGGTTGGGATGCATTGATCCGTGTTCCCTGAGGGGCCGACTGGTTAGTGGAGATGTGGTAGGTACCGGGATTGACAAAGCCAACCGTCTGAACCTTCTGGTTCCATGTTGGAACCGGTGTGGGAGGGGTTGTAGGGATAATGCTTGTAATCGTTGCATAAACCACGAGAGGAGTGGCTGTCACGGAGGGCATGGGTGTTGCAAAGGAAATGCCGGTATTAACCGGCTGGCCGGTGGCTATTGGTTTGATAACAAACGCAACGACGAGAATAATGGCGAATGCGGCGATAATATAGGTAATATCTTTTTTGTCCATGACCACTGCAGTTCTTTATTGAATCGTTCATAAATAAAAATGGGTGATGTTGCTTTCGGGATCCACTGCCGACCCTAAAGGGACCCGGTTGTTGGGAGAAAGAAGTATAAATTGCACCCAATTCCAGTATACACGCATCAAATTTTTAAAAAAAAATGCTTGTATGGATTTTGATTTTTAACAAGATTATATATACTATAAATGCCTTTTATCAACGTAGAGACGCTGGTATCGACTAGTGTCTACTCATTCACAAAGGTGAAATTATGAGATCGTGTAAACATAACGATGAAGGGTTCACCGGCCTCGAAGCAGCGATTGTGCTCATCGCATTCGTTGTCGTTGCGGCGGTGTTCTCATACGTAGTGCTTGGCGCCGGGTTCTTCACGACGCAGAAGGCACAGCAGACTGTCCACACGGGTGTGCAACAGGCGACTTCAGCAGTCGAGCCGTCAGGGCCAGTGAGTATACAAGCGGATAGTGACGGTACAGGAATTCAAAACATTACCTTCTACCTCCAGCTTGCAGCAGGGGGTACCGGTGTGGACATGAGTAAAGTAACGTATACTCTTTCCACCTCTACAAAAGTGGCGACCTTCGACAATTCATCCGTCTCTTATTCATGGGTCCAGCAAAATAAGCCAATAGATCCGGGTCAGACCGCCCATTCCGGATTGCTAAATGCCCATGAGATGGTTCTTGTATCAGTTGTGCCCTCAGGATTTGCTTCTACAGATCTGGGAGTTAATACCCAGTTTATTGTACAGGTGAATCCTCCGGTTGGCGCAGCTCTCCCGATTGCGAGAACCGTTCCTGCAGGAATGACGGCAAATACATGGTATGAGGTTTATTAAAGGAGGGTGAGAAAAATGAGAAATCTATATTCTGAAAATGCATTCACCGGCCTCGAAGCAGCGATAGTACTCATCGCATTTGTCGTTGTAGCTGCAGTATTCTCGTATGTGGTGCTTGGCGCCGGGTTCTTCACATCCCAGACTGCACAATCAACAGTTCATACAGGTGTCAGCCAGGCAAGTTCAAGTATGCAAGAGGTAGGGAATACCTATGGGATTGCAAATGGTGCTGATTCCGCCATTTCCTATGTCAATGTGACTATCGCACTCACCGCAGGTGGCACCCCTATTGACCTATCTACGATGGTAGTCTCCTACACAGATAATAACGGAGGTCACGTGCCAAATATGTCATATGGTGGCATAGGGACTGATGCTGGTGCAAATTGTCCTACGTTAACCTCAAACAGCAATTATTGGTGCATTGGCCAGAAAATCAATAATGTAACGACGGGCGCAATGCTCGACAACAATGCTCAGATGATTCTTATGGTGGGACTGCCTTCAACTGCGAAACCCAACACACAGTTCTCAATTAACTTCCAGCCATCGGTCGGAGCAGTCCTCCCCATTGACAGGACGATCCCCGGTGGCCTGACCGCAGTCCAGCCACTTTATTAAATCCTTTTTTTATCGAAATTGCCAATATTGATATCCTGCTTTTATGCACGATGCAATGCAAACCCAGGCGCTTACGCAGTAGAGAATTGTTTGTATCACCGCCCCAGAGGTATAACATCCAGTTAGCCAAGGAGTATGACATTCTGCTTTTAAGAGAGGACTAATATATCATTTTGCAAATACGTTCATGATCCCAGTGAGGGGTATAACATTCCGGAAATCTTCACCAGGGTACGTTTTCTAGAGAGGGAATTTGCATTACCTACCCCGTACATATGTTTTTTGAGTTATTTCGATGATGACAGGAGAATCCTCAAGTCTTTAACCAATCTGGGCGAAAATTTATCGTACCGCATATATCGGTTTGCACGGTTAATTGGCCACATTGCACTACCAATGTAAACAAACAAATCTTTTCCACTAATCTTCTCTTTAGAGTGCATTAACTGAAATCTTAAAAAACGAGGCTTTCGCGAATTTGGTATGTACCAGATAAATTCACATCGAAATCATGAAAATCGATAAAATGTGAGGGGTAGCCGGTCCATGGCACCTGCGGAGTACACTGGGGCAGAGTAATTTTTGATTTTTGTCATCGATCCGCTGCAGGGACTTCCTACCGGAGGTGGTAGCATTCAATACCCGTAGGGAGGGGCCATCAGCCACCATTATCATTGCTCATTCGGGTGTTGAATGATTCAACCCGACCCGCAACTTATGGAGGCATTGGATAGACCCCCACTTCCTGTTCATATAAGGTGAGGGTTACCTTTTCCCACCCGCTATTGCCCACCAGAAAAACCTGTTCCTGAACTCTAAAAAGGAAAAATCCTCATCAAACTATAGGTTCCCGGGGCAAAGTATATTAACGAAAAACAGGATAGTAATTCAATGCTATGGCGGTAAACCAGTCTCAGGTCGACCATATCATCACCGCGGCTTCTGAGGATGATCCCGAGGTCAAGCTCCAGAACCTCGAACGGGAAGTCGACCTAATCAAAACCTCCATCAAGCGCCTGTTAATGGATATCCGGGAACGGATGAATGAACTGGAGAACCCGTTCACCTTGGCAGTCGCTTCATCAGGAGGAGCCGTTGATACTGGTCGCGTTGCTGATTCTGCCAATGATGCAAAAAAAGCTGAACTAGATGCGAAGGAAGCAGCCTTGGATGCACGGGAGTCCACGCTTGATGCCGCTGACGCTGCAAAAGTTAAACCGGAAAAGGAGAGCAAAAAAGCCGCGCCGGAAATAAAGCCAGAGACACCTGCTGTTGCCACCTATGAGGAGAAACGGATTCCTGACGAACAGATGATCGCCCTTCTTAAGGCCCAGATCCCTGCAAACGGCCATAAGGCTAGCCAGAATACGCTTGCCAATGAAAAACTCCGGCTCCAGAAAGTATACAAACTGTTCAAGTGGACGAACGGGGCCATCCGAAAATTCGGACACGACCGGCTCGATATCATCCTTGAATCGTACCGGATCATGGGGTACATCACACGGGAGTCCTGCGATGAGATCAAAGAGATCTCCCGCCTGATGCCGGCAAACCTTGGCGATGAGCATGAGGTAGGCCCGGATGAGTTTGTATCAGAATTGTACGCGCTCAACCGTATTCTGTCACCGACTGATTCTTCACTTGACCGGGATATGATTGAGGTTATGATGGAACAGCGCCAGCAGATACTGCCGACTAAAGAAAGACAAGAGACACCGGAATCATCGGTTAAAGAGCGGGAACCTTTACGGAACGCCAGAAAAGACGAAGAATGGATGAACCTGCCGGACAGGATATAACCAATGTCCGCCGATACATTCACGACTGCCCTGTTTCTCATTACTGCTGTAATAGCTGCAGGCGTACTCATCAGCGCTATATTTCCTGTTGTCTACCAGATGGCAGGGACGTTTTCTTCTGCCGGCCATGCTTCCGACCAACAGATCCGTACGGATTTTAAGGTTGTTCTGGCCGTGGCAAATAGCAGCGGGTATGCTCAAATCTGGATGAAAAATACCGGGAGTGTACAGATACCGGATTCAGATATCAAAAAATCCGATGTTATATGCGGTGATGCAACTACAGGGAATTTTAACCTGCTGACTTTAGTCAAGCCAAGTTCTCTGACCGCCCCCGGTCAATGGACGTATACGCTGAACGATCTGAATAGCAATAATTACTGGGATCCCGGTGAAACCCTAGAGATTGACGTACGACCCTCAACACTAAATACTGCAGGCGGTCCGAATTACTTCCAGTTTACCCTGCCTGACGGGATCTGGAGATCGGATCAGTTCACGGCAAGTGTTTCTTAAGGTGACCCGGTATGGCAGTTGCAGATCTAATCGGGGCAACCGTTGGAGTAATTCTTCTGGTGATTGTTGCATACATGCTTGTCGGGAGTGTTATTTCCACTGCTGAAATCGTTATAAATGCCCAGAAATCTGTCACACTGCAGGAGGAATCACAGTTAAGGACCGATTTTACCATCGGTGAAGTGAGTGTGGAACCGGATAGTCAAATTTCTTTTACGGATATTAATTGCTCGATTACCAATACCGGCAAGGAAACAATCTCGGATTTCACGCACACAGATATCATTGTCTACGATAATAGTTCCAACAACTATCAACTGTATACATATAACAAGAGTGGGAATCCTGGAACCTGGCAGATAACTTATATGCCTCCTGATGGTATCCACTACTCTGAACTGGATCCCGGGGAAACTTACCAGATACTGGTCAGGACATCAGGTATATCCCCTCACTGGTTCCAGATCACCACAGGAAACGGGGTCTATGCATCGGAATTTCTCTGATGGGGTGGAAGAACATGGCCGCTGATCTTTCCGACCTGATGGGGGGCGAAGACCGGCAGATTATTTCAACCGGTAACAACGAACTGGACAAGAAGATTGCCGATGGTCTCCCGGTGGGATCCCTGACCCTCATCGAGGGGGAAAATGATACCGGTAAAAGTGTTCTTACCCAGCAGATTGTCTGGGGTGCAATGAAACAGGGATTTTCTGTCGATCTGTTTACAACAGAAAACACCAGCAAAAGTTTTATCAAGCAAATGGAATCGATGAGCCTTGACATCTCTGATTATTTTGCATGGGGATATCTCAAGGTCTTTCCTCTCCATGTGGTGGGTTTCGAATGGAAAAAGGAGGAGATGGCTGGCATCCTTGCCCGGTTGATCGCCTATATCCAGAACAGCAAATCGCAGGTGGTTATCGTAGATTCACTGACACTATTTACAGAATATGCCGAAACCGATACCATCCTTACCTTCTTTACCAACTGCAAGTCTCTTGTGGATCACGGCAAAACGGTTCTCGTCACGCTCCATACCTATGCATTCGAAGAAGACACGCTCGTCCGGATCCGTTCCATCTGCGATGCACACCTCAATATGAAAAAAGCACTTGTTGGCGACAAGTACGTCATGGTTATGGAAGTCGTCAAAGTCCGCGGCGCACGAAAAACAACCGGAAACCTTGTCAGTTTTGAGGTCCATCCCGGGTATGGTATGAAAGTAATCCCGATGAGTTTTGCGAGGATCTGAAATGGGTTCACTAACGGTTGCCGTAAATCTCCCCTTCAAACCGGAAGTGGTCGATGCCGATCTCGACCTGTATGCGGATCTCGAATCCGACGCGTTGTTCAAGATGCTCCCGGCAAATGCAAAGGAGTACGTACAGAACAGCCCGCATCTCCTTGAGTATCTCCACACGTTTCCGGTAAACACCTACGGTATCCCGCTCTTTTTGTCGGAATTAAAAAAAGATGTCCGCAACATGAAGAACCCCAACGTCATCTACCCGGTTAATGATACCACCTTTATCCACATCCTGCCAGACCCGGATGATGTCAGGAACTACTACATCCCTATCGAACCCTCATTCCTGCACAGCGTTAGCGAGATCCTGCCGGTCATCGAGACCAAACTTATCGATCTCATTGATGGACTCGATACGGATCCCACGACAGACAAGGAACGGACAGATGTCTTAAAAAAGATGCTCGCCTCGGTTGCGATGATCAAGCCGCTAGGTGTGGATATCGCAAGCCTGACCCGAACAGAAAATAAGGGAGGGGGGGGATCATCCAAACTGATGACCTTCCTCAACACGGATTTTACCGCACAGAACAAGATGAAGTCCGGCAAGAAGACAAAGAATCTCCCCATCACCCCGGATGGCAAGCTTATTCTCTCCAACGTAGAGTACAATGCCATCGAATACCTTCTTATCCGCGATAAAATCGATATGGGAGTCCTCAAGCCATTCCTTTCCGACCCCTATATCGAAGATATCTCATGTGATGGTGTGGGACCGATCTTCATTGAGCACAAGGTGTTCAAGGGCCTCAAATCCGTCATTGAGTTCAAAGTATCAAGCGAACTGGACGAGTTCGTGGTCAAAATAGCCGAACGGATAAAACGGCCGATCACCTACCGCAGCCCGATCGTCGATTCAACCCTTCCCGACGGTTCCCGTATCAACATTGTCTACGGGACTGAGATCAGCAAACATGGCAGCAACTTCTCAATCCGTAAGGTGAACGAAGTGCCGCTCTCCATCCTCAACATCGTTGAGAGTAATGGCATAGATTACCTCGCTGCCGCATATCTCTGGATCTGTGTCGAATACGGCATGTCCCTGTTCGTCAGTGGCGAAACGGCAAGCGGCAAGACCACACTCCTGAATGCCATCACCACCTTCATCCCCCCGGAGAACAAGATCATCACCATCGAAGATACTCCTGAGCTCACCGTCCCGCACAGGAACTGGATACGTGAGGTAGCCCTCGCCAAAGGCAAAGGGGAAGGAGACGGCGCGGGAGGGGGGGTCACAATGTTCGATCTCCTCAAGGCCGCCCTGCGTCAGCGTCCCAACCAGATCCTTGTCGGTGAGATCCGTGGTGTTGAAGGGGCCGTCGCATTTGGTGCGATGCAGACCGGTCACCCTGTGATGAGTACCTTCCATGCAGCATCCGTGGAGAAGCTGATCCAGCGTCTCTGTGGAGACCCCATTAATATCCCAAAAACGTACGTGGACAACCTCAACCTAGTTATTATCCAGAGCGCAGTCAAGAGGCCGGACGGGCAGCTTGTCCGCCGGATGATCAGTTGCAACGAACTGGTAGGCTACAATGCAGAGACCGGGGGATTTACGTTTGTCCAGATGTTTACCTGGGAGCCGGTTACTGATACCTTCGTGTGGACCGGGAAAGGCAGTTCATTTCTTCTTGAGAATAAGATTGCAACGATGCTTGGGATCCCCGACAGCAGGAAAGCGGAAATTTATCTTGAAGTCGAGAAACGCGCAAAGATCCTCGAACGCCTGCACAAGGCCGGGTACGTGAAATTCTGGGATCTCTTCCACATGATGACCAAGATCAAGAAACAGGGTCTCCTTACGATTGGGGCATAACATGCCTGAAGAGATTGCTCCGCCACCTGATGTGATACCGAAAGCGCCACCGGCCCGATCGCTGCCCTTTGCCTCGCAAATCGCGGGACTCAAAGAGAAAATTGCCGGCATCACGGAAAACAAGAAGATGGGGGCGGATCTTCTTTTCATGACCACGTATATGGCATCGCTTGCGATTGCCAATGCAACCCGGCCCGAGATTTTCTCTTTTGCAGCAAACCGCCATGAGTATATTTCGGCAAAATACATCGGAAAAGTCGATACCTTTGTAAAAAAATGGAACTACAGTTATGCCGAAAGTCTCTCCATCGTTGCCGAGCGGACGCAGAACGATATCCTCAGGAGCATGCTGAACCGGTATTCAAACTCTATCGATTCGGGTGTTCCTGATGACGACTTCCTGAGCAATGAACTCTCGACCATCCGTAGTACCTACCGGAGCCAGCTTGAGCAGGGAATGGAAATGTTGCAGAAATGGGGAGATGCATACGTCGCCATGCTCCTCTCGGGAACTGTCATCGCCATCATTATGATGATATCGGTGGTGATTTATTCCCCCGGGGATCTCCAGACGACATTTGACATGTCGTATGCGATCATTCTTGCCATCTGTGTGTTTGGTATCACCCTGATGTATACGTCAGTCCCTGACGATCCCAAAAGCCACGGACTTAAAGAGCGCATGTCAAAAGAGCAGGAGACGGTTCACGCTATGGAACGGATCATCGTCCCGCTCACGCTCGCCATAATAGTTATTCTTGTGCTTCTCGGGGTATCCGCAGGCCTGATCTTTATTCTTGCGGGCATCCTGATGGCACCGCTGGGCATTATCGGTTTTATCGACGACCACAACATTACCCTGCGGGACAGTGATTTTTCAGTGTTCATCCGTAGTTTTGGCGCGATAATGGGCGGACAGGGAACAACCGCCGTGTATGCGCTGGGAACCCTCGATCGGAAATCACTCGTGGCTCTCGGACCCCTGGTAAACTCCGTTTATTCAAAGCTAAACCTCGGACTTGATGAAAAACAGTGCTGGGACAAGTTTATCGGGGAGTCCGGAAGCAACCTCATCTACAAGTACCTCAACATTTACCGGGATACCGTTGCACTCGGAGGGCCGCCGGAACCCATCGGTACCGTCGTGGGCTCTTCGATGCTCGAACAGACCCTGCTCCGGGAGAAGAAGGATAATCTTGCAAAAGGCTTTATCGTGCTTCTGGTACCGATGCATATCGCCATGATCGGCATTTTTGTGGCGCTGTATCAGATTCTCCTTGTGCTGACCGGATCTGTAGCGACCATGATGAGCCAGATGTCGAATATGTCCGCAACATCGGGCGGGCAGAGCGCCGGGATCTCCATGGGAGGGGTGTTTGGCGGAGGGATGAATCTTTTTACCAATTTCCCCGCTGCAGCGATGCAGACCTATGTCACCATCTCGGTTTTTATTCTCACGATAGCCAACATCATCGCTGCCCGCATCGTAGGTGGAGGCGATCGATACATGTATTATTTCTACGCGGCAATATTCTGCACATTGACCGGACTTGTTCTTCTGCTGGCTCCGAGTGTGGTAGGGCTCTTCTTCAGTGCAAGTGCACTGACGAATATGGGGGGCGGGGTATCCGGCACGGGTGTATGAGATGAAAGAGAATATCCGCAGGCTGGTTCTTTTTGCCGCGATTGTAGGAACGGGCTCTATCCTGATCTTTGTAGATATCCCGCTTCTCTATCTGCTCCCTCTCATCATTGTAATAGGTTTTTCCCTCCTGGTACTCCTTGGGTCGATAACGGTTACGGATATTAAAAACGCGGTCTCAAAACTGGGATTAAAGAACCTGCGTGAGCGGCCACTCCTCAAACGGCTCGATTCCATAAAACTTTTCGAAAAGAAAAAAACTTCCCGTAAAGAGGCAACGACCAAGGAACCGGAAAAAAACAGTCCGGTAAAATTAAAAGTGAAAACAGACGGGATCCAATATCATCTCTCACTACTGGCTTCATCCATCAAATCCTTCGGAAAAATTCTTACAGAGCGTAAAAAAACCGCCAAAAAGCCCGAAGAGATTAACAAACTGCTGGAAAAAACAATAACAGAAAAAGTCAACAAAGGATCGGCACTCGACAGCGCCGCAACAGTACCATCCGTCTCCGGATCAAACCGTGGTGGTGCCGGGGGCGCATTACTGACGGAAAACGGAAGTGAGTCCGATCCGTTCCTGTCACTCTCGGATGAGGACCTTGGAACTGGCCTGCTGGACGGGCTGGACGAACCGGAACCGGCAGCAGCATCAGAAAATACACAGGTATCCCAGGATATGGATTCGGGTATTTCTCTGCCGGATTTGGACATGCCCGCCCTGCCGGATGAGACTGCTGCTGATGCTGATGCGATTCTCAGGGCGAATGCAGATGACAATGGATTGAACGAACTGAATGGTCTTGATGGTGGAGAAGCTGTCGATGAAACACTGGGTGACCTCGACAGTATAAATCTGGATGATATTGATCTGGGGGACGACAGTGGAGTGCAGGATCCGCTGCCCCAGACGCCCGCTTCCCCGGCAGCCGGTATGGCGCTGGGATCAGGAAGTCTCATTCCGGCCACACCCATAACAGTTGCCGGGGGATCAGAAAGTAGTGCTGACACCAATAAAACAGATATGTCGTCATTTGCAGCAGGAACTGCCGCTGGTTCTGATGACGACATGCTCAGCTCGCTTGCATCAGACATAAAACAGGTGAAAAAGGAGAATGATGTCAGCCTGCTTCGCGAATTAAAAGACTTTAAAGCACCGGCGACAGACATCGAAAAAGAACTGCTGGAAATGTCGGGGCAGCTTAATGCAAGCAAAGGTGCAATAAAGAAAAACCTGTCAACAAAGAGCGTAAAATAACCCTGTGCAACAGTAAACTTTAATGTCTGAAAAATCGCCACACATCAGATAATGCCCGCGTGAGTTTTCCATGAAAGAAGTGCCCTTAAAAATAGAACATGACGGTAAATGGATTGTTGTAAAGGCAGGGGTTGGTGAAGACCGGATCTCGTTTCCAGCCCCGGTTGAAAAGGAGGTTCTCTTCAAATCAGTCTTTGATCTGGAAGAAAAAAAGAATGTCCTGATCATTTCTGCCAAAGGAACCCCGGATAGTATTTTACGGATTGCAAGTGTAGAAAAAGTCCTCATCATATTAAAACGGCTTATCCTTGCCAACTGTAATGCCTACCGGCTCATGGCATATTTCATGTCCCCGGCAATCCGGGGAGGTGTTCTCTCCAAGGATGCACAATGGGAGAAAGGGAGCATCGTGGTGGTAAAGACCGGGATCTGGTTTGTCAGCGCGACAAAACAGATCTCAGTACCCCTTTTGGACGTGGCGGCAATCGACCTTACAAAAAGGGATGTACAGGGCAAACAGACGGATGTTGTCCGGATCGATCACGTGGATGCCGGGGAAGTTGTGTCAAGCCTCGTCCTCTGCCCACTCTCCACGCTTCAGGTCCTTGTAAATTTCCTCAAAGACACCACAAAAGGAATGGATATGAAGGGAAACGAGCTTGATGCTGTTGCCCAGCAGGTGGCCATGCTCATCTATTCCGGGATGGATTCCCATGCTATCGAAAATATGCTCAACATCCCCCACAAGCAGCTCGACGAGATCTATGACCGGATCATCAAATTGGAAATCGCAGAAGTGATCACCATACGGCGTGAAGTCCAGCTGACAACAAAAGGGGTGCGTTATATTTCCGACGCAACAAAAACCCAAACAAACTAAAATTACCGCCGTTGTGCCTCCACTAGTGATTTATAGCAGCATATACCAATATTCTGTCTGATACTTCATGGGAACCATTCTGATTGTTGACGATACACTCTTCATGAGAACTCTTCTCAAAAATATCCTCTTCTCCGGGGGTCATACAATAGCTGGTGAGGCAGCAAATGGTGAGGAAGCAGTGGCCAAGTACAAGGAACTCAAACCGGACCTTGTCACTATGGATGTGGTCATGCCCAAGGTAAATGGGATTGAAGCCCTCAAAGCAATCAAGCAGCTCGATCCCGGCGCCCGGGTGATCATGTGTACTGCTGTCGGACAGGAACAGATGGTCAAACTGGCCATAAAAACCGGGGCCAAGGGGTATATCGTCAAGCCGTTCCAGGCACCCAAAGTTCTCGAAGAAGTCAAGAATGTGCTCGCATCCTAGCTGCCGCCATGCCAAAGGTTCTCATCGTTGATGACTCCGTATTCATGCGGACGGTCATCCGGGACATGCTGCAAAAGGATCATTCCCTTGAGATAGTGGGAACTGCATCAAACGGTATTGATGCCCTGGAAAAGATCAGCACACTCAGACCTGACCTGATCACACTGGACATCGAGATGCCCAGGATGAACGGCCTCGAGGTACTGCGGGAATTAAAAAAAGCCCCATGGCGCCCGAAAACACTTATGTTGAGTTCCCTCACCTCGGAGGGAGCTGAGATGACCACCGAGGCCATCCGGCTGGGTGCCGATGATTTCCTGCTCAAGCCAAAGGATCTCCCGCAGCTCCGGCTCATCGCGGATGAGCTGGTTGCAACCATACACCATCTCACGACAGATCTTCTCCTGCCGCAGGAACATATACCCATGGCCCCTCAAAAAGACGGGAGTGCCGAACGGGTCGTCCTTATCGGGTCATCAGCCGGTGGACCTCAGATGCTGGATGTCCTTCTCTCAAAACTGCCTGCGGATCTTCCCGCCGCAGTTGTCGTCACCCAGCATATGCCGGTAGGATTTACTGCACCGCTTGCAGCCCGTTTCGACCGTATAGCCCATATGCCGGTGAAGGAGACCGAGAACGGGGATATGCTCAAAAACGGTACGGTGCTTCTTTCGAAAGCCGGCGTCCATACCATGATTGGGGCTGCAATGACAAAAGACGGGAAACGAACGGGAAGAATCATCCATTCCAACGCTCCACCGGTTCACGGTGTCCGGCCTGCCGTGGATAAGACCTTTGAATCCGCTGCACAGGTCTTCGGAAAAAACATCGTATCTGTTATTTTAAGCGGGATGGGAAACGATGCCGGTGCCGGAGCATCGGCTATAAAACTGGCAGGCGGAACAAGTATTATCTGCGATCAGAAAGACTGCCTTGTCTATGGCATGGCACGCTCTGCCATTCAGAGAAATGCCGTAGATTCGGTGCTCCCGCTCGCAAGAATTCCGGATGCGGTGATACGGATTGTGACAAAGATGGTGGAGGATGCACATGTCTGAGTTTGAGCAGTACCGGTCATTGTTTGTCGCTGAATCCCGGGAAAACCACGAAAACCTCGTCAAGAACCTGCTGGTACTGGAAAACGGTGCCGATCAGAACGCTATTGACGAGATCTTCCGGTCGATCCATACGCTCAAAGGTGCCTCCGCGTCTATGGGTTTTGCGGACATGGAACGCCTCTGCCACACCATGGAAGACGTGTTTCAGCTGATACGGAACGGCAGTACAGAGATGTCTGAAGACCTTGAGAATATTCTCCTTGCGTGCACCGATCTTATTGAGGAGATGCTGGATGATATCGAAGCCGGCGGCGATTCATCTTCAAAAAACCCCGATGAGCAGGTACAGGCACTGCGTACCTGGCTGCAGCAGCATGGCGCTGCCACCGGACAAGAAAAAACGGTTCTTTCCTCAAAGAAGGAAGATACAAGTGCCGTCATGGAATGTCAACCGTCAGGCCTTCCCGCAACAGATGCCGGGCCGGAATTTGCGATGACCATCGTGGTTGCCCCGGACTGCATGATGAAAGATGTCCGGGCCCTCATAGCGATACAGAACCTGGAGGCACAGGGCACGATCCGATCCATGCAACCGTCAAAGGAGGCCATCGATGAAGGGAAGTTTGACGGTACGGTACATCTCACAATCGCCAGTGATGCCGGGGAAGAGGCACTTAAAACCGCCGCTATGGGAACTGATATCGATTCTGTAGAGATCCGGACGCAGGAAACGCCGTTGTCCCTGCCGGCCGAACACGGTCTGGCAAAAAAACCCGGGGAACCCGACAGGAAGCAGCCGGCAGCCACGGATAAGAACCGGGAGATAAAGAATCTCCGGGTAGATATTACCCAGCTCGATCATATCATGAACCTCGTCGAGGATCTGGTTATCAACCGGGGCCGGCTCAAGCAGATCGCAGAGGAGCACAAGATAAAAGAGATGGATGAAGCGATCAGCATGGTGGACCGGTCGGTTTCCGAACTCCAGAATCTTATGATGACGATCCGTATGATCCCGCTCTCCCATATTTTTAACCGCCTTCCCCGGGTAGTGCGCGATGTCGCCCAGTACGACCACAAGGAAGTGGAATTTATCATGGAGGGTGGGGAGACCGAACTTGACCGCAGCGTGATGGACGGCCTCAATGATCCACTCCTCCACCTGATCAGAAATGCCGTAAATCATGGTATCGAAGATCCGGATCTCCGTGAAAAGGCGGGTAAGGCGAGAAAAGGCCTTGTCAGACTTTCAGCACATCGTGACCGGGATAATGTCATCATCGAACTGACAGACGATGGTGCCGGCATCAATGTGGAGAAAGTCAAGAAAAAAGCCGTGGAAAAAGGACTGATCACGGAAGATGTCGCTGCGACACTCGCAACAGATCAGGCTATCGATCTGCTCTTCCAGCCGGGTTTTTCCACTGCTGACACTATAACGGATATCTCAGGGAGAGGCGTCGGTCTTGACGTTGTGAAGCGGGCGATCGAATCGCTCAAAGGTACAATAAGAGTAGAGACGAATCCCGGTAAAGGGAGCACGTTTGAACTCCTGCTTCCCCCGACAATGGCAATCGTCGATGTAATGATAGTCCGGCTCAACAAGAAACGGCTGGCGATACCGATCAGCAGCATTGTCGAAGTGGCAAACTTCAGGAAGGATAAGAGCCACCGGATCGGGAAAGGCGAAGTCACCCTGCTTCGGGATGAAGTGCTCCAGATCCTCTGGCTTAACGAGATGGTAGGGAGTTCGGACCGGTGCGAGATCTTCATTGTCGTTCAGTACCAGAAACGAAAATGCTGTATTCCCGTTGATGCTGTTGAAGGAAAGCAGGAAGTTGTTGTAAAGCCGTTGAGCAGTTTTATCGGGACCACGAAAGGCATCAGCGGGGTGACCATCCTCGGGGACGGGGATGTGGTGCCGGTTCTTGATGTAAACACGATGCAGGAATGATCAAACCATGAAATTATCATCAGTTCAGATGGATGCAATGCAGGAACTGGGGAACATCGGGGCGGCTCACGCCGCAACCACCCTGTCCCAGATGCTTTCAAGCCCGGTCGAGATGAGTGTTCCCAAAATCAAGGTAGTGGATGTTGCCCAACTGGCAAATTACATAGGGGAAGAATCAGCGGCGCTCGTTGTCTTTGAGTTACAGGGCGAGATCCCGCACGGAGGGTACATCATCTTTTATATCTCCCGTAAATCTGCGGTTTACCTGACAAATACGATGCTGGGGCTGACCGATCCGGACCGGCCGCTCAACGAGATGGACGAGAGCGCTCTTTTAGAGGTCGGTAATATCATGGCCTCGGCGTTTCTTGATGCGACAGCAGAACTCCTCGGCTTTATCATGCTCCCCTCACCCCCGGTGCTCACCATCGACATGGCACATGCTGCCATGCAGTCTCTCATCGCGCAGATGCAGGAGGATATTGACGAGGTCATGTTGTTCTCCACGGAACTGTTCTGCGCGGAACACAAGATCGACAGTGACATCATCATGATGCCGGAGACAAGCACGCTCAAGACGTTTGTCGAACGCCTGGAAAACCTGATGAAACCAAGTTGATACCAACGGAACCGGAATGCCTGACCCCTCCTCACAGAATAAAGTACCCGTCATGATTGGTATTGGCGAGTACCATGTGGGCTCCGGACCCATGATGGCAATCGGCCTTGGTTCCTGCATCGGCCTGACCATCTACGACAAAGACAGGCATATTGGCGCGATGGTGCATATCATGCTGCCCGAAAGTTCCGGGCGCACAGATCGGCCGGGAAAATACGCTGATACCGCGGTTCTTCTCCTCCTCAAAAAACTGTCCGATATGGGGTGTCAAAAGGGATCGCTTGTGGTAAAAATGGCCGGTGGTGCATGCATGTTTGAATATTTTGGCAATAATCTCAATATCGGGGAGCGGAACGCAGAGAAAGTCCGGGCGATTCTCGCAGACAACCGTCTCCGTATCGCATCAGAGGAAGTCGGGGGAAAAAGTGGCAGGACCGTTGCGTTCTATCCAGACGATGGCGGGAAGGTCACCGTCAGGAGCGCAGATGGAGTCGCACACGAGATCTGAACTTCTTTTGTGTTTTCTGCTCATCCTTATTCCGGTAGCAGCGGGGGCAGCGAATCTGACGGGAACTCCCGCATCTCCTGATGGTCAGCAGAATCATGGAACCGTCCACCTTTTTGTTCCGGCGGCCGGATCGATCCATTCCACGCAGGTAACCGATATTATCAACGGGCCGCATGGTGAAGTCCTCATAGCAACAGCCTTTGGTCTTTCAACCTACAACGGGAGCTGGACGACCACACAGCATGTCAACCATAACAACATCTCTGCCGGCCTGATGGATGACTATGTCACGGCCCTTGAGTACGACTCATCCGGTAACCTCTGGATTGGTTTTGGAGACGGGATTCAGATCTATAACGGGCACGATTATACCGTGATACAGGATCAGGAAATTTTAAAAAGCCTCCAAATACGGGGGCTCCAGCGCTGGGATGATGATATGTGGGTCGCAACCGGGAATTCGGGGCTGAACCGGTACCACAACGGAACATGGACATGGTTTCCTCCATACTCACACAACGGGCCGGGATTCTATGAGGCAGACAGCATGGCACTCGACAGTGCAGCTGACACCCTCTTCGTTGCCACAGACCATGAAGGTCTCTGGGAGGTGACGACAGCAAACGGTACCGCAGGTTTCGATAAAATACAGGATACGGGCGATCCTTTCGGGCTGCTTGGCCATGTACGGCGCGATGCACTCGGGGGAGTCTATTTCTTCAATTCTACGGAGATAGCACACTTTGACCCTGCCACCGGCTTTACACCGCTCATCCATCTGTCAGATCTAGGCGCCGGGACCTCTTTTATCAGTGATGTGGCCGGGGGATCGAACGGGGCCCTCTATGTGGCGACCGATAACGGCATTTATGTATGGGAAGACGCCCGGATCACCCGCCGTCTGAGCCCCTTTGACGGGTTTGGCACCACCCCTCGCATCAGGACCGTCTTTACCGACGCCAGTAACCGGCTTTGGTTCTCTACGCCGGCTGAGGTCGGTTACTATACCGGGGATGCATCAACAGAGCCCCTCATAGCCGTTGAAACCATGACCCCGACTCCCACTCCAATACCGGTGCCTGAACCGCTGAACGTCTCACAAACGACAACGTCAGGAAACGTGCCGCAACAGACTGCCACATCACCCCTTGACGGGATCTTCGCCACCCTTTCCGGGTTCTCCCGGTTTTTTCACGTATCCAGCTAAAAAATGCGCTCACTAGAGAAGTGCACCCATTAAACGGGTTCAACAAAAAACCTGATGACTATTCGTCATCAGCAGCATAGTAGTAATATTCGCCACGGCTTTTTTGTTCCCGGTCAAGGAAAGATTCAGGTTTATTGATCCGGGGCCGGCCGGTCTGGTCCCGACGGAATGTGACGTCAAGCGCTTTTAAAAACCGGTTCATCCCGTCCCGCATGGCAAAGGGACCGGCTGCGGTACCTTCGATTCCGGGCTCACCTTCAAAGACAAGTATCCGTTCGCTGATCATATCGATGAGATAGATGTCATGATCGATGACGAGGATCGCCACCGCTTTTCCTTCTGCATGGTGCTTGATGAGCCGGGTCACCTTCACGCGCTGCTCGACGTCAAGATGTGCGCTTGGTTCGTCAAGGATGTAGAGATCCGCATCCCGTGAGAGGCAGGCGGCAATCGCCACCCTTTGGAGCTCTCCCCCGCTCAGGGAATCAACCGGTGACTGGAGGATGGCCTCAAGCGAGAGCGGTTCGATGATCTCGTGCTGGTAATAAGAAGTATCAAATTTGCTGGTGCACTTACGGAGATACAATTCAACCGAATCCGACGTGTCCGGTTTGATATATTGAGGCTTATACGAGATCCGTAGTTTGGTGTCCATCGTACCGGTATCGGGTTTTTCAACCCCGGCAAGCAGTTTCGCAAAGGTGCTCTTCCCCATGCCGTTTGCCCCGATAACCCCCAGTACTTCACCGGCCTTTATCGTTCCGCCGGAGATCGTGAGCCGGAAGGTATCGTACTTTTTTGTGAGCGCCGGAATATCCACCAGGTCTTCTCTTTTCGAGCCCTTCTCGTGCGCCCGCTTCTCGAAGATCACCTGCGAGTCCCGGAACCGTACGTTCTCTTCAGCAAGATATCCTTCAAGGTACTGGTTGATACCGACACGGACGCCTTTTGGCCGGGTGATGACCCCGAATACTGCCGGCTTGCCGTACCCTACGTGCACCGTGTCTGCCAGCATATCAAGGATAGCAAGATCGTGCTCGACGATCACGACCGGGCGATCCATCGCGAGCTCACGGATCAGTTTGGCCGCGGAAATACGCTGGTAAATATCCAGGAACGGCGTTATTTCATCGAGGAAGTAGAGGTCGGCATTCCGGGCGAGGCAGGCGGCGATCGCCACCCGCTGCAGTTCTCCCCCGCTTAGCGTGCTGACATGGTGGTCAATGATTGCATCAAGTTTGAGCACAGGGATAAGTTCGGCAAGTTTGCCCCTCTCATCGGTAGTTTTGAGTAAATCCCGGATCGTCCCGGAAAAAACTTTCGGGATAAAATCGATATACTGCGGTTTGACCGCAATCTTCCTGCTCTTTTTTGAAACGGTCTGGAGGTAATCAAAGAGTTCGGTTCCGGCGTAGCGTTTCAGGATCTCTTCCCATGCAACTTCGGTGTCGAAGCTGCCAAGGTTCGGGCGAAGTTGCCCGGAGAGGATCTTCACTGCGGTGCTTTTTCCGATGCCGTTTGCACCAAGGATACCGGTGACTTTACCCTGCACCGGGATAGGAAGTCCATAGAGTGCAAACCCGTTCTTCCCGTACCGGTGGGTGGGGTGTTCGAGTTCTTCTGGCAGACTCACAATATCAAGCGCGTCGAACGGGCATTTTTTAATGCAGATGCCACACCCGACGCAGAGTTCCTCTGATATGACCGCCTTGTTATCCTCGCCAATGACAATGGTCTCATCACCGGTCCGTACCCGGGGGCAGTAGATAATGCACTCGGTTCCGCACTTCTTCGCGTGGCAGCGATCCTTATGGACAATAGCGATTCTCATGGCGATCTCAAAGAGTGGGGATCAGGACTGGAGAGCCGGAAAGACGGTGATATAATCGTTCTTCGTTATCGTATTGGTTCCGGCGGCATTTGCGGTCGTGAGGTTCACCGTGAAGTTTCCCGTAGACACGTATGTCTTTTCCGGGTCATTTATTGTTGAAAACGTGCCGTCGCCGAAACTCCAGTTCCACGAAGTCGGGGTGTTTGTGCTGTTATCACTGAAAGTAACGGTGAGCGGGGTTGTGCCGGAAATAACGTTTGATGAGAAACCAGCGACCGGTACCGTGGTTGAAAGCAGTATAGTCCAGGTCAGGAACCAGAATGCAAACGTCATGAAACCCTGGTAGAACCAGTCTTTTGTACCCAGTTTTGAGGATTGATGCATGAAGATGAAGATATGCCGCTGGACAACTACCCCGGCAAGCATCAGCATGAACGCAAGAAGCCCTATATCACTTTTTACCGTCACCTGGAGATAGTACGACAGGATCCCAACAAAGATTCCTATCATACAGGCGACACAGGTTCTTTGTATTCGGTCTATGTGTTCAGCCTGCTTTTCCAGTTTGGTTTTCTGTTTCCGGGAAAGGGCCGGCTGCTCTTCCACGATCACTTCTTCGGTCATCAGGCTACACCCAGTAGTCTTATTTTTTAGTGCGCAAGCCATATGTAAGTTGGTATAATCCATGGCGACTGCACAGGGAATGAGCGGGATCGATGTGAGGGCGGTGACGCATGAGCTCTGCGCTAAGCTGCCGCTCTGGATCGACAAGGTCTACCAGTTTGAAACCCGCACCCTCGGGATCCGTTTAAACGGGGAGAGTCACGCGAAGTACCTGTTACTCATCGAGGCCGGCCGGCGGGCGCATTTAGTGAAAAATTTCCCGGCCCCGCCGAAAAATCCGCCACAGTTTGCCATGCTCCTGCGTAAATATATATCAGGGGGCAAGGTGCTTGCGATCCGGCAGCACGGGTTAGAGCGGATACTTATTTTCGATATCGGGAAAGGGGATCTTACCTACCGGCTCATCATCGAACTCTTCGATGAAGGAAACGTGATCCTGACTGACGAAGCATACCGGATCATAAAACCACTCCGCCACCACCGGTTCAAGGACCGGGACATTGTGCCCGATGCAATCTACACGATGAGCGGCACCGACCCGACAGGATCGCCCGAAAACCTCACCGCGACTCTTGCCGGTGATGACCGTGATCTCGTGCGTGCCCTTGCGATAGCCGGGATGCTTGGCGGCACCTACGCGGAATATGTGTGCCGGACTGTCGGTATCGAGAAATCCACACCGGCACAAAAAACCGATCCCGTAACGGTGTTTGCCGCAGTCCAGGCACTTTTTGACATGGTGCAGCACGCCGGCCACCCGGTTGTTTCTGCCACAAGCTGCGAACCGGTCGTGCTTGCCGCAGGTCCAGAAAGCACACCGGACGACAAAAACCGGTTTTCCGGTTTTTCCGAGGCGCTTGAAACATTCTACCCGATGACAAAGGCAGAGAAAGTCCGGGTCACGTCAAAGCCAAAACTCTCCGAAGCAGAACGGATTCACAAGTACCAGGAATCGGCAATAAAAAAATTTGATGAGAAAATAAAAAAGACTGACGAGATTGTTGCCGCGATCTACGAGAACTATCAGTTCGTTGCGCAGGTGATCTCCTCGCTTGATGCCGCAAGCAAACGCCTTTCCTGGCAGGAGATAGAGCACCACCTCCGGGACACTTCAACGGCCGATGCAAAACGTATCGTGACATTCTATCCGGATGAAGCGGCAGTCGAGGTCGACATGGGAAAGAAGGTGAAGATCTTCGTCCACGAGACTGTCGAGCAGAATGCCGGCCGTTACTATGACGTGATAAAAAAATTCAAAAAGAAGAAAGAAGGCGCCCTTCTTGCAATGAAGACCATCAAGCCGAAGAAAAAAAGTGTCCGGCACGATATTGTCCCGATGAAGAAACTCTGGTACCACCGGTTCCGGTGGTTTGTTACAAGCGATGGCGTGGTGGTGCTGGGCGGACGGGATGCATCGCAGAACGAGGAACTGGTCAAAAAGTACATGACCGGGGGCGATCTCTTTGTGCATGCAGATGTACACGGCGCAAGTGTCGTGATCGTAAAGGGCACAACGGAGAAGATGGACGAGGTGGCGCAGTTTGCCGCATCGTACTCCGGCGCGTGGCGGAGCGGACACTTTTCCGCCGACGTATACAGTGTACTACCAAATCAGGTCAGCAAGACTCCGGAGTCCGGGGAATTTGTCACCCGGGGTTCATTCATTGTCCGTGGGGAGCGCACTTATTACCGCGATGTCCCCCTTGCAGTAGGTATCGGCCTTGTGCTGGAACCGCAGGCAGCGGTAATCGGCGGACCCCCGGCCGTGATCAGGTCGCGGACAAAAACATTTGCTGAATTAAAACCCGGCCAGTACGAGCCAAACGATGTGGCAAAGAAGGTTCTTCGTCTGCTCCGGCAGAATATCAGTCCCGATGAGGAAAAACTGCTCAAAGGGATCCTGAACACCGATACGGTTGCAGCCTTTGTCCCGCCCGGGGGTTCGGATATTTCGGGGACGCCATGAAAGCGGAGTACGGCGAACTAAAAGGTAACGCAGGAGAAATACGGCTCCTGCCGGAGAGTATTGATGATCTCTGGCATCTCCAGCACCTGGTATGTCCCGGCGACCTGGTATTTGCAACCACGTTCCGGAGCGTCGAATCCGCGACCGACAAGATCCGTCCCGAGAAGGTCGAGAAACGGCCGGTGCGGCTGGGGGTCCGTACGGAAAAAGTGGAGTTTTCCGAGCACGGAGTGAGGCTCCGGATCACCGGGACGATTGAGTCCGGCGTGGACATCGGGTCGTACCACACGATCAATGTCGAGACCGGGTATGAAATATCGGTCATCCGCCAGTGGCGGCCGGTCGATCTCGAACGGATTTCCCGGGCAGTAAAATCATCGGTCTTTGGCGTGATCCACATCCTGACCATTGAAGAGGGAGAGGCCGAGCTCTTCCGGCTCCGGCAGTACGGCCCCGAGAGCGCAGTCACCATCACGGCAGGGAGTGGAAAAGGAGGTGAGACCGATACCCGGACCGGATTTTTTGATGCTGTGCTCAAAATTATCGCGGAGATCTCAGGGCCGCTCATCATTGCAGGCCCCGGCTTTGTCAAAGACGATTTTGTCAAATATGCCAGGAACAAAAACAGCGCTCCCGCCGGGCGGGCAATTGTAGTTGAGACCCGGAGGATCGGGCATGGCGCAGTACAGGACGTTATCGGTGCGGGAACTCTCGAAAAACTGATCGGCGACATCCAGCTCTCCCGGGAGGTAAAACTGATGGACGAGGTACTCCTCCGGATTTCCCGGGACGGGGCGGTTGCCTACGGGAAACAACAGGTGGCATCAGCGATCGAGTACGGCGCCGTTGATGAAGTGCTGCTTGCCGACACCCAGCTCCGTGATAAAGAGGTTATGCAGCTCGTTGAGACGGCTGAAAGGATGCAGGCAACGATCGTCGTCCTCTCGACCGGGTTTGAACCCGGTGAGCGCCTCGAGGCACTGGGTGGGATTGCCGCCCTGCTCCGGTATAAACTGGCGTGCTGATTTTTTTATTCTGTCCTGCATCCGGCGTCCTGTTCTTTGCCTGCAGCTGTATTCCGGCATTGTCGGAGACCTGCCCTACATACAAAAAAACAGCAGATTCAAACACTGCCCGGCAAAAATCCGGTAAAAACCGTCGTATCGTAATACCCTTGTGTCAGTTAGTCATCCGAACTACGGATAATTAACCATAATCCGGACGTACATCCACCATGGTTTTTATTCGTTCAGACGTAATTTTTTTTGTAAAGTGATAACGGTTTATTTTACGAAAAACTGAATTCTCACACATATTTTTCTGCAAAGTCATATCAGTTCTAAAAAAATCAATGTCCATGAGCTCCCGAAAAAAACGGGGTACCGGGGGTTTGCCCTATTTGATACAATCTGCTTAACTGACAGTGAACCCGCTGGACAGGGTTCCGGTAGTCCCGTCAGGATTCGTAATAATCACATTATATGTCCCAGCCGGCACCCCATTGAAACTCGGATATGCCTCGGTATTGGAATTCAAAGGAGGGTTGTTAACAGTAATATTAGCCCCGGAGACCGTATTTGAAAGCGTGACAGTTAATTCCTGCTGGAGGGTTGTTCCGGTGGTATCAATGGTAAGTCTCCCTGACCATATATTCGCACCTGTCCCCGTTGCCAGAGGCATGGCAGAGACCGTCGTAATCGTGATCGACCCGGTTGTACCAGACGAGGTTGTTGTCGTCGTTGTCACCGAAGAGGTGGATCCATGAATAATGAAATAATTTGCATAGGAGACAAACTGCCCATCCGGGTTGGTAACCACAACATCCCATGATCCGGCTGTTGCGGTTGACGGGATAACAATGGTACAGGTCAGGTCTGATGCATCCACCCATACCACGCTTGTCGCATTAATGATGGTTCCAGCATGCGCCAACTGAACCGTCGCTCCTGACTGGAAATTACTCCCCAGCAGATCGGTAATGGCAACCGACGTCCCGGCAGTTCCCTCATTGGGAACAATATCCTTGAACGAGGGTTTTCCAGCAACGGTCGTTGTCGCTGTTGCAACGGTGGTGGTCACCGTGGTAACAACGGTTGTTGGCACCACCAGGGTCGGCGCCGCTGTGGGTATCGATGAAACGGTCACATGAGTGATTTTTACCGTGTACACTTTTTCCATCGTCGAGCGCGATGACGTTTCCGTAGCCGAGTTTGTACGGTATCCCCAGGACCCGTCAGTGTTTTTGTGGATATATGCCCGGGTGTACGACTCTGTCGAAGAATCGTAACTGATAATCAGCCAGGCAGCCGTGGTGCTGGCAGATGAGCTCCATACAATATCCCCCGCAGTGTACAGCGGGGCTATGGTTGTCGCAGTGGTAACCGTTCCCGATGGGGTGGTTGCAGTCGATCCTGAGCTACTGGAACAGCCCATAATGGTCACGCACATGATAAGAAAAATACTCATGATAAGGTAAATTCCGGCGGGATTTTTCATATACTACAGTTATTCTGCAGGATATTAAAAATTGTTTAACAGGACCGGAGAATTTTCCGGCTGCGCCAGCTCAATACCACTTAAAATAACCCTGAACCATTGATCTGATCCAGCCAAAAAAACGCTAAAAAAATAATTGTACTGATAAACCGGATTATACTTCCTTCTTCTCCGGCTTCTTGTAGGTCTCGACAAGCGTGATCTCGGAGATCCCGTTCACGAGTTCGAAACCTTCGTGGAGGATCCTGCCGTGCCACAGGAGCCAGCGCCGGTCGTAGTTAATCCCGGGCGGGAGGGTGACGGTTGCTTTTTTGTCGTCGAGGGTAACTTCCATATCCTTTCCGGCGTAGAGCCGGATAAGGCCCTTGAACTGTTCCAGCGGGTCCTTTACGATCTCATCGATCTTGTAATGGTACGTAAGCGTCTGGCCGGCGAGGGGTTGGTTGAAATCGACGATGACCTTCGAGCCGATGACATCGACGACGACACCTTCTCCCTGTTCCTCGACATTAATCCGCATTCCCCGGGTCGGCTTATCCTTAAACTTGTTCTTCGGGAACGACTGGACTTTTTTCAGGTCGCGTTCGCCAAAAGCCTTTTCCGGCGGGACGGTCACATCGGCTTCGGTGCCGACATCCTTCCCGACGAGTTCCTCGTCAAGGCCGGCGATAACGTGCTTCTGCCCGACACAGATGGTAACCGGGCCGTAGATGGCAGTCGTGCTGTGGATATCCGCGGCCTTTGCCGCCTCTTCCTCGGTAGTATCAAAAACCATGCCGTTTGCGCTGCCAGTATAACTGAGTTTAACAAAATCTCCTTCTTTTATTGCCATACATCACCTGACTATATTAAATCGCAACAGGGACAGATAAAAGTGTGGCACGACAATGCTCGAAATAGAACTCAAAGTAAAGGTGGATTCCCTCGATCCCATCCGGCAGAACCTGAACGCCCGGCACGCCGGGTTCCAGGGAAAACAGCATGAACACGATATCTATTACAATGCCCCGCACCGCGACTTCGGGATAACGGACGAAGCCCTGAGAGTACGGTACACAGACGGCCCGGCTCTTGTCACGTACAAGGGAAAGAAACTCCGCGAGTTCGGGCTCAAGGCACGCGAAGAGCTCAACACGACGGTTGAATCCGGAGAGGTGTTCGAACAGATCCTTTCCCGGCTCGGGTTTACCAGGACCGCCGAAGTGAACAAGTGGCGGGAGAACTACCGTCTCGAAAATGCTTCATTCGCGCTGGATCTCGTTGAGGATCTTGGAACCTATGTCGAGATCGAGATCATGACAGAAAACGACGGTGCGGATGCGACGGCACAGATTCAGAAATTTGCAAAAGAGATGGGAGTTTACGGCGAGCCTATCCTCGCCTCCTATCTCGAACTGGTCCTCGCTACACGGTGAGGAGTTCAACTTTTATGTCTTTTGCCTCGGTACCGAAGTGGAGCATGGCACAGTAGCCATCCATCGCGGGCCCGGGGTTCACGATTTTTACGCCGTCAACATCCATGACGCCGCGCTGCTCGTGGATATGGGCGCAGCAGACCAGATCAAAGTCCTTCATGTGGCGGCGGATGCTCTGGCTGCCCACATGTTCGCCGTTCGCGAGGTCGAGCGTCTCATACGGCGGCGCATGGGAGATGAGGACATTATGAACCGTCTTTTCCATCTTTGCCGTCGCAGCGTGGAGCAGATCGTCGATCTGCTTGTCGGTCAGCTCAAAAGGCGTATTGAACGGCGTTGGGTTGGAGCCACCGACGCCCGCGAGCGTCATTTTCCCCAGGTTCATCTGAGCGCCATGGAGGCAGACTGCGTCAGAGTGTTCAAGCGTATCGAGGATCTCTCTGGGGTCACAGTTGCCCGGTACCGCAAAACAGGGTACGTCAATGCGCGAAAGCACATCGTCAACAGTGTCCACCGGACCCATATTGGTGATATCGCCGGCAATAAATACAGCTTCCGGATTCAATTCCAGAAATGAATCAATTTTACCGAATTGACCATGGAGATCTGCTATCAAAAGCACATCTTTCATGGTATATCATTTCAAACGGGGTCTAAAAAACCTTATCTCAGGCTCGTTCCACGAACCGGTCAGTTTTCCTCCGAGAGCAAGATCGCCGCAGGTCTTCCCGGTCTCTGGCAGGAGCGACCGCGCACGGGTTCCGGCAAGCGGCGTACCGGGAAGCGGGATGAACCGGTGGACGTGGACTTTTCCAATCCTGGCAATTTCATGTATGGCGGCAACGGTCTCCCGCTGGTCATCATCGGTCTCGAACGGGAACCCGACAATGAAGTCGACGATCGGCGTGATCCCGGCATCATGGCAGAGTTCTGCTGCCCGTATCGCATCCGCGATCGTATGTCCCCGGTGCAGCCGGGAGAGGATGGCATCGCTCCCCGACTGGGCACCGAAATGCAGTTTCGTGTTGGTGCAGTAATCCGAGATCAGGGCAAGTGACTCTTCGCAGATAAATTCCGGCCTGACTTCACTGGGAAACGTCCCGAAAAAGATTTGGTGGGAGCATTTTCGTAAGAGATTGCCGATTTTATCGAACCGGGGATGGATGCCATTCGAGCCATAGGCAAATGCATTGGGGGTGACAAAGCGTGCCTGGCCGTACCGGTTTGCGTACCGGGCAATTGCGTCGATCGACCGGTGCCGCATGCAGTGCCCGAACATCTGCGGTGTCTGGCAGTAACCGCAGGCATACGGGCAGCCGCGGGAGATCTCCACGTATCCCTGTATCTCGGAAAACGGCGGATAACCATCGAGCCGGACGCTGCTTTTTGCCGGCTCGTACCAGTCCCGGGTCGCGACACCCGGGATATGCCCGTCTCTCCCGGCTTCGAGCTCTGATAGCAGGAGCGGAAGTGTGTATTCCCCTTCTCCCACGACAACGTAATCGGCATACGTGGCAACGTCCTGCCAGCAGGCAGTCGCATGCGGCCCTCCGACAACCGTGATACAACCCGCCTCCGCAATCTCGTCGCGGTACCGGGGTTCGCTGATAGAATTCAGGGAATAACAGGTTATATCGGGTTCAGGACTTAAGACCGGGCGAAGGTGCCAGCCGGATTTTTCGCAGGCAGCGAGCAGGACCGCACATGAATTACGTGCTGCAGGGATCTCCCGCCAGTTCACCCGCATGGTGAGTACCAGTCCTCACGCATCCTAAAAAAAGGATCTGCCGGTTATGATCCGGTTCCGCTTCGTGAGCGGTACTCCCGGAGGACATCGGCTACGTTGTAGGTTATACCGTTATTCATCGTAACAGCAACCTGCACGCGGTCAGACTGACCGGCTAAGGATCCGCTGCCGCGTGTCCCGGCGAGAGTAATGGAGTCACCTTTATCTGATCCAAGCGTTTCAGTCTGGGTTGATCCATCGAACCGGGTCAGCGTGACGGTAATCGTATGGACATTGTCCTGTCCCTGGCCCCCGTCGAATGTCACAGGAATCTGGCCGAGGTAATCTTTCTCTCCGACCGTAACCGTCACAGCAATATTGGCGGGCATTACATCGGTAGGGGCCGTGGTGAGGCTGGAAGAAGCGGTAGTACCTGATGACGTGGACGTTGTTGTTGAGGACTGCGAACTGGTGCAGCCGGCGACAGCAACCACACCACAGATGAGAAAAATAACCACAATGAATGTACTGGCTCTCATACCAGAGGATGGGGGGTTGCATTATTTGTTCATTGCGATCTTTTTACACGGTTGGACCGGGCATAACCAGAGACGCCCGCACCAGAACCAGAACCAGAACACCAGAAAAAAGATGCGGGAATCCCCGCTTCAGGACTTCACGGAATTCACGGCAGGTCAGCCGTATTTTTTATATTTATTAGATCTGTAGAAATCCTAAAGGGAATTGCAACAACGCTTCTTTAGGGCTTGTGGCAATCCTTGCCTTCGCCCCCGCACGCTTGTGGCACTCCCAGTTGCGATATGTAGTATTACCTGTTCTGGCATCATCGCTACCAGCGCCCCGTCCCCCTCGAGGACAAAGTGGTGCAAGAGGGGGGCTGCGTATTATGAAAGAGGCTTTCTACAAAGCCTATTTTTTAGTTACCAACCCGCGGTCGGGGCATCCATTCAGGTGCGGCAGCACGTAACAGTGCATGCGGCAGGTGATGCCCTTCCCGCCTTACTGAAGGGTTCCCTCGTATTCCATCGTCCCGCGGTCGCCATCCACGGTGACACATGTCCCGTTCATGAGCCGGCCAAGCGGGATATCCGGCCGATCGATCATGGGGATATTCCCGATGATCGCCCCGGTGGCAATGATGGGTTCCGCCTCGGTATTTATGATCGCAGCCGGGGCATGGTTGTTCCGGGAAAGGGCGTAGAGCACATACGAACCGACCGTCGAACCCTTGCCGTACGGAAACGCGAGCACGGTACCGGCCACAGAAGTACCTTCAAGCGGGTGGCCTTTTTCCACAATAATCCCAGTTTCGGGATCGACCCCCGAAAGAAACGATAGGGGGGCCGGGCTGACGAGCAGTTTTCCCGTTCCCCTGCCCCTTGAAATGCTGCGACCGGTAATGAGCAAAATCACACCACATAAATGGTTGAAGATTCAGATATATGATTAATATGGAAGAGACCTCGGTCGATAACGCGGCGCCTCAGAACGAGCTCAAATACCAGATCCAGTTAAACGAGCTTGAGGCGGCGCTCCTTGAACAGAAGGTCAGAGCCGAAGATCTCCAGAAAGAAAATGCGCAGCTGAAACGTGAGAATAACCAGCTCAAGCGCATGCCGCTCTTTGTTGCGGTGGTCATCGATATTCTGGAGAACAACGAGATCTATCTCCGCCAGCAGGGGAACAACCAGGAGTACCTCACCCATGCATCTGATGAAATCCGTCCGCTGATTAAACCCGGTACCAAAGTTGCCGTCAACAACGCACTCTCGATCGTCAAAGTGATCGGAAACGTGTACGATTCCCGTGTCCGGGTAATGGAACTCGAAGAGTCGCCTGAAATTTCCTATGCGCAGATCGGCGGCCTCACCGATGAGATCAAGGAAGTACGGGAATCAGTCGAGTATCCGCTCACAAAACCCGAGATCTTCCGGCGTATCGGTGTCGAGCCCCCGAAGGGCATCCTGCTCTACGGCTCGCCCGGGACCGGAAAGACCCTGATCGCAAAGGCGGTCGCCCACGAGGCGAAGGCAACGTTCATCCGCATGTCGGGAAGCGAACTCGTGCACAAGTTTATCGGTGAAGGGGCCGGGCTTGTCCGCGAGCTCTTCACGCTCGCCCGCGAGCGGGCACCGGCGATCGTCTTTATCGATGAGATCGATGCAGTCGGCAGCATGCGGACAAACGACGGGACGAGCGGGAGTGCCGAGGTACAGCGCACCCTCATGCAGCTCCTTGCTGAGATGGACGGCTTTGATAACCGGGGGGAGATCCGGATCATGGCAGCGACAAACCGGGTGGACATGCTCGACCCTGCCCTGCTCCGGCCCGGGAGGTTCGACCGGCTGATCAAGATCCCGCTGCCCGATCAGACCGCACGGCTCGAGATCTTAAAGATCCACACCAAAAATATGCATCTCGCAAACGTGAGCCTCGATGTTATTGCAACGATGACCGAGGCCGCCACCGGTGCAGAACTCCAGGCGATCTGCCGCGAGGCTGGTATGATGGCCGTGCGCCGGGATGCGTCTTCGGCCGAGATGCCGGACTTTATCAATGCCGTGCGCAAGGTCAAGGCTGACACGATAACCGATACCCGGATGTATACCTGATCCGGGGACCGGGGCGGTCAGCAGGAACACGGAGCGCCCGGATGAATATTCTGTTGATCCAGCGGGAAGGCATCGACCTTCACCACACGCTTTTTGCATCCGAGACCAGCCGTCTCGCACTCCGGTTTTACCACCCGAAAAAGGTTCCCTCCGGTGTGTATATCACAGTCGCCACGCTCGGGAGCGCCCTCTCGCTCGTGTCAGAACTGCGCTGGTATATCCGGCGCTACGTGAGAGAGACGCTGTTTGAAGTGGAAAAAGGGATCTTCTGCACCCAGGCCTTCGCGCAGGATGTCTACTACGAGCGAACCATGATACTCGGAAAAACATGGGCGTTCCGCCGTCTTTACGGTTTTTCCCATGGCAAACTGGCCCGCCAGATCGTGATGTCACCGGGTTCGGCACCACAGGACTATTCCAGTGACCTCGCCGGTACCGACGCCACCATCGAAGTCTGGTGTACTGAAGACGAAGTGGAAGACATCGGGGAACCGATCCCCCTTGAGGATGCAGGGGAAACCCCGGGTGCCGGGACCGACGGGGATCAGTAACCGGTAATCCGGCAACCATCCGGAATATTTTCACAAAGCCTCAGGATTTTGTGAACGAAAAACAGCCGGCGGGATGAAAAAAGTGATGCCGGGATATCCCGGTCACTGCTGCATTTTTGTGAGGTTTGCCAGTGTTATCGTGAACGTGAGGTTCTGGCCAGCCAGGGGGCTGTTGGCATCCCAGGTGATGGTTGTGGGGGTAACATTGAGAATTTTTATGCGGGAGTACGTGTTGGAAACCTTATCATGAACGGTATAAGTTTTCCCGATGGTAAAGGTGATATTTGCAAGAGGCCCGGTACGGTTGAGGGTCTGGACGAGTCCCGGGTCATACGCCCCGTAGGCATCGGTATAGGGAATGGTCACGGTCCTGACCTGGTTTTTCGACATGCCGATCACCGCATTTTCAAACCCGGCAATGACACTCTTGTTACCGAGGGTAAATTCAAGCGGTGTGCCGTTCATGTTCGAGTCAAACACGGTCCCGTTGTCATACGCCCCGGTGTAATAGACAGATACCTGATCGCCGGTCGTCGCCACCTGCGGCGTGAGGAAAACAAAGGCACATACCGCGGCAACGATAATGATTGCCGCCACGCCCACGGTGATCAGCAGGTTCTTTCGTTTCTCCCGCTTCTCCTGAGTTTCCTGCTCCGGAACTGCATCCTCTGATTCAGGAGTTTCTTCTTTTGCATCCGCAGAAGTGTCTGCCGGGGCTTCCGTGTTCTCTGCCACAGCGACGGTCTTCTCTTCCGGGATTTGCGGGGTATCATCTGGTGTCGTTGGATCGCTCATAATGTTCCACTCTGTTTACATCCTGATTCCGTATATCTTTGCTCTGGAGGGAAAAAAAGTTCGCGGTCACCGGAGAGGGCGACCGCTGCCTGAACATGCCACTCACTCCTGACACCGGCTCCTCTTCAATCGGGCTAAAAAAACCTGCACACGGGGATCTGCATGACAATTATTAAAAAACAGGGTGTGATACCGCGCGTCGTAACGATTCCACCGGTCGCACGAACGGTCTTTTGCGGTTCACGAGACTCTTATGCAAACATCCTGCCTTCCACATCGGGGAGAGAGCGGTTGAAATCGAGCCGCACTTTCTCGATCGCAGACAGGAAATCCTCACGGGTGATCGAGGCCCTCTCGTTCCTGATGGCATACATCCCGGCCTCCATGCAGATTGCCCGGAGATCGGCGCCATTCTTCCCCTCGGTCAGGTTTGCAATTTCCGACAGGATGACCGTATCATCTGTCGCAAGGGACCGGGTGTGTACCTTTAGGATGGAAAGCCGGCCCTCTTCGTCCGGCAGCGGGATCTCGATGATCCGGTCGAACCTGCCGGGCCTGAGCAGTGCCTTGTCGAGAATATCGATCCGGTTCGTGGCACCGATGATCTTCACATCGCCCCGGTTCTCAAAGCCATCCATGCCGGCAAGAAGCTGCATGAGGGTACGCTGCACCTCGCGATCTCCTGATGTGTTCGCCTCGGTCCGGGAGGCTCCCACGGCATCGATCTCATCGATGAATATAATGGTCGGGGCTTTCTTCTTTGCAAGGTCGAAGAGCTCGCGGACGAGACGGGCACCTTCGCCGATATATTTCTGGACGAGTTCGCTCCCGACCACCCGCATGAAGTGGGCATTTGTCTCGTGGGCGACCGCTTTTGCAAGCAGGGTCTTTCCCGTCCCGGGCGGTCCGTGAAGCAGCACGCCCTTCGGGGGTTCGATCCCGATCCGGGTGAAGAGTTCGGGGCGTTTCAACGGGAGTTCGACTGCTTCGCGGATCTCGTTTATCTGGTCTTTTAAGCCCCCGATATCCGAATAACTTTCCTGTGGCGAGTCCACGAGTTCCATACCGTAGACCTGTGCATCGAAACTGCTCGGGAGCAGTTCGACAATGGCAAGTGACTGCTGGTTGAGCGTGCAGCGGGCCCCGGCCTTTAAATCCTCGGGATTTATGCTCGGGGAACTCCTGACAAGAAATCTTGGCCCGGCGCTGCTCCGGACAATGACCCGTGTGGCATCGACGACATCGACAATGGTCCCGATGATAAGCGGCGGGCTCCGGAGCTGTTCGCTCTCGCTCTTGAGTTTCCTGACCTCACGTTCGTACCGGATCTTCTGGGTCTCGATATAACGCTTGTCTGCCTCGACCTGGCGGATCTGCTCCCGGAGCTCAAGGTTGCGTGACTCGAGATTACTGACCCGGTCAAGCATCTGGGTCTCGAGATCATGCTTGTCGCTCTCTATCTGCTGGAGCTGATCACGCAGCTGCTCGCTGAGCGTGCGGTACAGCCTGCATAATTCTTCCGGGCTCTGCGGTTCGGCTGTATCGCGGAGAATATCGCCCACGTGGGTTCCTCAAATAGGTATATAGGGAAATCTGCATATAAAGTGTTTGTGAGATTATGCAGTGCGAAATGTGTGGAGAAGCGATTCGCGGCATCCCGAAACTGATCCGTGTGGAGGGCGCGGAGCTCCAGGTATGCAGCAAATGCGGGAAGTTCGGTACCGAGGTGCAGCAGGCCCGGCGTACTGATGTGCAGCGACCGGCTGCCCGGCCCGCCCAGGGGGCCCGGGCCCCGCCGGTGACCGTCCCCGCACAGCGGAAACGGGACATGTTCGATTACATGGAAGGCGATATCGTCGAGGATTATGCAGAGCGGATCAGGAACGCCCGTATGGAAAAAGGTCTTTCCCAGAAAGACCTCGCCCTCCAGATGATGGTACGGGAACTGCTCATCAAAAAAATCGAGAAAGGAGAACTGATCCCGGAGGAGGAGGTCAGGAAGAAACTCGAAAAGGTCCTCGGCATCAAGCTTGTCGATATCCTCACGACCGATGCAGAGAAAAAGACGCAGGCAAAGATCACCCAGACACTGGGCGACCTGACCGTGATCCGGAAAGCAAAGAAATAATGGCGGGCAGTTTTCCGCACTTTTTTTTTAGTCAGGATCGCACGTCAACTGGGATGAGATTGTATCCTCTGCCCGGCCTCGGGAGAACTAAGTGGGGCGGGCCGTTTTTTTATGATTGCCCATGAACCGTTTTCGCCGGCTTTCCTCCCGAACTATTTCGATCTTCATAATTATCCGACATTCTTTTCATCGGGGATCCTCTCATGGTATTCAGACGAATGTGCCGATGCCAAAGTTCTTCTGTATCAAAGGAAGAATTGAAATTATAAGATACACACCTGTATGATCTCTATTTTATATGTTGACGATGAGCCCAGCCTGCTTGAGATCGGCAAACTGTTCCTTGAGCGGAACGGGGAGTTCAGCGTTGAGATCATCACGTCTGCCCCGGATGCACTCAGACTGATGGAGCAAAAAGCCTACGACGCCATCATCTCCGATTACCAGATGCCTGGCATGGATGGTGTCGAATTTTTAAAAAACGTGAGGAATTCAGGGAATACCATCCCGTTCATCCTTTTCACCGGCCGGGGCCGTGAAGAGATCGTTATCCAGGCCTTAAACGAAGGGGCCGATTTTTATCTCCAGAAAGGCGGGGAGCCCCTGTCGCAGTTCACCGAGCTTGCACACCAGACCCGCCTCGCGGTCCAGCAGAGAAGGACAGAGGCGAGCATCCGTAACCATGAGAGACGTGAAGCGGATATCCTTAACTTCCTGCCGGATGCGACCTTTGCCATCGACAAGACGGGAAAAGTACTCGCGTGGAACCAGGCGATGGAAGAGTTAACCGGCGTTAAATTTGCAGAGGTCGCCGGAAAGGACAATTATGAACATGCTCTCCGTTTGTATAACGAACGCCGCCCGATGCTCATCGACCTTATTCTTGTCCCAAATGTTGAGATCGAAAAAGACAGGTACCTCTATACCATCCACGACCGCAGGATGCTGACTGCCGAAGCTGCATTTCAAAAACCGGACGGGACCCGGGTCCATCTCTGGGGAAAGGCCAGCCTGCTTTTTGACCAGAACGGGAACATTGCCGGTGCAATCGAGTCCATCCGGGACATCACCGAACGCAGGAAGTCAGAGACAGAACTCCGTGCCGCATACGAGCAGATCACCGCTTCTGATGAGGAACTGCGCAGCCAGTATAATGAACTGGAATGGAGTGAAAAGCAGCTCCGGGAGAGTGAGGAAAATTTCCAGAGGCTCGTTGAAAGTTCCCCTGATGCTATTTATATTATCGTCGGGGAGACATTTGCCTATGTCAACCCCGCCATGGTCCGGCTGATGGGCGCGGCGTCTGCCGATCAGCTGCTCGGGATGTCGCTCCAGGACCGGGTCCACCCATATTTCCATGAGGTGATCCGCGAACGGGCACACATTGTCATTGAAGAGGGGAAACCGGTCGGGCTCAGTGAGACAGTATACCTGAAAATGGACGGTTCCCCTCTCGATATCGAAGCGGCGGTCTCGACCTTCCGGTACCACGACAAACCCGCCGGTCTTGTCATCCTTCGTGACATATCACGCCGTAAAAGGGCCGAACAGATGCTGCGGGAGAGCGAGGAGAAATACCGCGAGCTGGTCGAAAATGCGAACAATATCATCCTGAAATGGGATAAAAACGGGAACATTACCTTCTTCAATGAATATGCGCAGCGGTTTTTCGGGTATACCAGCGACGAAATTACCGGGAAACCCGTGATGGGAACGATTGTCCCGGCCACCCAATCCGGATCTGACCGTGATCTCCGTCTCATGATCAACGACATCATCCGCCATCCCGGGGACTACACAGAAAACGAGAACGAGAACATCACCCGCGACGGGAAGCGGGTCTGGATCCGGTGGCAGAACAAACCCCTCTTTGATGAAAACGGCCAGTTTGCCGGCCTGTTCAGTGTCGGGACAGATATCACGGAACGCAAACGCGTTGAAGAAGCACTCCGGGAGAGCGAGATCCGGTTCCGCGAGCAGTACCAGAACAATCCGCTCGCCACCTTCACCTGGCAGCACCGGGACGGGGATTTTGTTTTTGTCGGCTGCAATAAGGCAGCAGAATCCCTCACCGGCGGTCGGGCAGACGAATATTTCGGGAAATGTGCATCCGATCTTTATGAAGCCCGGCCGGAGCTCATGGCCGAGATCAGGCAGTGTTTTTTCGAACGGACCGGGATCTCAAAGAAGATCGTGTCGGAGCATTTCCTGCCCGGGAAGGTCATCCACGCCACCGCTGCCTTTGTCCCCCCGGATCTTATCATGGTCCACATGGAGGACATCACCGGACAGAAACTGGCAGAGGAGGCACTTGCCGATAACCGGCGGATGCTTGATACCCTCATGCAGAACCTGCCGGGCATGGTCTACCGGTGCCGTAACGATCCTGACTGGACCATGGAATTTGTGAGTCGGGGATGTAAGGATCTCACCGGGTATGATCCCGACGACCTGATCAACAATCGTGTCGTGTCATATGGATCCTTTATTGTACCGGAAGACCGGCAGCACGTGTACGAAGTGGTCCAGAAAGGTATTCAGGACCGGTGCCCGTTCCAGATAGAATACCGTATCACCGATAAGACCGGCCGGATCCGGTGGGTCTGGGAGCAGGGACGGGGGATCTTCAATGCCAGCGACGAACTTGTCGCCCTTGAAGGATACATCACGGATAACAGCGAGCATAAGCAGGCGGCAGATGCGCTCCGCCAGGCAACCAGGAACCTCAACCTCCTCTACGGCATCACACGGCACGACATCAACAACCAGCTTATGGCTTTGAACGGGTTTATCGGATTACTCCATGAAAAAGCCCCGGATCCTGCTCTCGATTACTATTTTGGCTGGATTACGCAGTCGATGAACCGTATTGCAACCATGATCCGGTTCACCAAGGAATACGAGACGATCGGGATCGCAGCTCCCACATGGCAGGACGCCCGCACCGTTGTGGACACTGCCGCACAAGAGGCCCCGCTCGGTAACGTCCTGGTACAAAACGAGATCCCTGCCGGTTTGGAACTGTTCGCCGACCCGCTTATCGTCAGGGTCGTTTACAACCTTATGGAAAATGCCGTGCGGTATGGCGGCAGGATCACGACCATCCGGTTCTTCTTTGACGTCAGGAACAAAAACCACATCATCGTATGCGAGGATGACGGAGTCGGCATTCCAGAGGCGGATAAGAAGAAGATTTTTGAGAGGGGATTTGGGAAGAACACCGGGCTCGGGCTCTTTCTCGCCCGCGAAATCCTGTCAATCACCGGTATCTCCATTGCGGAAACCGGCGAGCCGGGGAAGGGTGCACGGTTTGAGATGGTCATACCTCATGGTGCAATCCGGCGTTCGGATGTACAGTAAGATCCAGGCGGACGAACGGGGAGTGGCCGGTTTTCTCCCTCATTCAAAGGACCTGGCACTCATCACCCTGCCTGAACCTGTTTAGTCTGGATATATATCCGAATACTTTCCATGATCATCCACCTGAATGAGCATGAAGATTGTCTGCACATTTTGTAATACAATGATTCAGGCCGGTTCATCACCGGATGAGCCGGTCAGCCATGGTATCTGCAGGTCCTGTTACAACCAGATCCTGAACCAGTACGGGTTCAATATGCGGAAATTCCTCAATATGCTCGATGCCCCGGTCTTTCTTGTGGACAGTGATGTCAATATCCTTGCGGCAAATACCCTCGCGATTGAGATGACGAAAAAACCCGTTGCAGAGGTCAGGGGAACCATCTGCGGAAAAGTGCTGGAATGCATCAACGCTTACCTTTCCGAGGGATGCGGAAAAACTGCGTTTTGTCCAGACTGTGCGATCAGGGCGTCTGTCAACGAGACCTATAAAACCGGACTGCCGGTAACCCGTCGCCCGGCAGTGGTCAGCCTCAAGATCAGGGACGTTCCCGAAGAACTTCACTTTTTTCCTGTCCACACAAAAAGACGGAGCCGTCGTGCTGCTCCGTCTTGAGCCGGAAAAAGCGGTCTGAAATCCGGGATGTAAACCGGTGGTTACCGGTTATTTTTCTACGATGAGTTTGTGCGCACCCTTGTCGACTTTGTAGGATTTCGGGCGTTCGAGCAGGTCGAGTGCATTGATATTCATGTCGATGAGTTCGGCGTAATTGAACGACTCATACACCTTTTCGCTCTTCTCTTCCCAGAAAACGACAATCCCGTTCTCCATCTTCCTGCTGCTGACAACATCGTGCATATAGTCCGATCCGGAACGGGAGGTAATGAAGTTTACGATAGGGGTAGGAAAAAGGGGGTGTACTCTTCCTGAACCTGATTGAGGGGCCGGACCTTTTTGAAAGGACCGGCTCCCGATTACAAGGGGTACAGGGGGAACCGGGGCGAGGACATATTCCCGTTTTCGGCCAGAACAATTGATTGAAATAAACTTTTCACTCAACGCCGCCCTTATTGCCCGGGAAGACAAGGGTTCCACGAGAGGAAAATCCAAAATGGCGGACGCATTCAAAAAACTGGCATGCTGTTTGCTCCTGCTGGCCCTTGCGGGAACCGTTGCCGGGGCCGGGTATGGTGCGGCAGAGAAGAGCGGCGGTGCAGCACCGGTGAAATTGTCGGCAGCCGGCTCGTCCTGCGGCAATTCAGGGTTGCCCCGCATAACCGGGGAATCGGGATTGGGAGGGGTTCTGAGTGGTACCAAATGTTATTTCCCGATCATCAACCTGCCTGCCTATTATATCTGTATCATGTTCTGTAAGATTGGCGGAGGCGGGGATACATGTGCGCCCTCCTGTGAGGCAAAACTCATGGTGTGCACATAACTATTACTGGCGTGTGAATATCTGCCAGATCAGGAAGACCACGTTTTTAAGGGTATGCCACCGGGGCCTGTTCTCCTGAGCCGTTCTTTTTCCGGAATTGCCAGCTCGCGACCCCGGACTTTTTTTTAAACTCTTCAGCTGCTGATCAGATCATTTTTGAAAATCTTCACGAACCTTACCGGACTTTTTTGGAAAAGTCTGACAACTCTCTCGAACTTTTTTAAAAATCGTCAGTTGCTGAGTCGCTCTTTTTTTGAAATTCTCTGATCGTAACCTGAACTTTTCCGGAAACGTGCGGCAGGGTGATCCGAATTTTGGCAGTGGGATCAAGAGGACGGGGGCTGATGCCCCCACACCCGCCGGGCGGAAATCTTCACGCCACGTTCCGGACCAGCCGGGCCCCGAGTTCGTATGCCTTTTTGCAGTCCTTCGGGAACTGCGCATCCCGGTGTTTTTTCTTCTCCTCCGGATCAAAGAGCGTGGATACATACTTCGAATAATCATCGAACTGGAGCGTATCGGTAACAAACATCGACTCGCACGACCCGAAGATCCGGGCCATCGCCATCTCCGTCAATTCTGCATTCCGGTCAAAGCCCCTCTCCCGTACCATCTCTTCATTTGCCCCGGCCGTGTAGATAAAACCGGTCTGGATCTTCCGGCCAAACAGCGTAGACCGTTCTTTATCGTAGACCGAGTATGGGAACATCAGCCGTTCGAGGAAGCACCGGATCTCTCCCGTGGTGATCCCGTAGTAGATAGGCGAGCCTACCAGGATCGCGTCAGCGGCCCCGACTTTTTTTAAGACCGGCCGGAGATCGTCTTTTACGGCGCAGTGCCCGTAGCTCTTTCCCCCGATCCGCTTGCAGGCAAAGCAGCTGGTGCAGCCCTTGTAGTCCAGATCATAGAGGTGAATGAGTTCGGTCTTAGCTCCTTCGGATTTTGCACCTTTGAGCGCGAAGTCGAGAAGCGTTGCGGTGTTCCACTTCTTTCTCGGGCTCCCGTTGATTGCGAGAAGTTTCATACGTGTGTGTCGGAGGTTTTGGGATAAAAATGTGGGGGTGAAGGGACTGCCTATTTTCAGCGGATCTTATCACTACCGTTAAAGTTCGCAGTCACCGCTGAAATGCATCTTTAACAGATGTGCATTTCCGGCATTATCGTTAAGAGTTCGTCTTTGTCAATCTCCGGGTGCTGTGCGAGATATTTTGAAATTGCCACCCTTCGTGATTCGACGGATGAATGTGTGGCACTGATGTGTATAAGCTCGATACTCTGTTTAAGATCCATCATAATCGTCACCCTTTTTTACGACGATGGATTATTTCATTCTTCCCGAAGGAGAGGACACGAGACCTATTACCTGCACAATAGTCTCTATAGGGAATTTCGGACTTTTGCTATGAGTTGCCGGGACTATAGTGGCGGTCCTGGTTTTGCCAGACTGATAAGATATCACGATACACCACAATTATTGGCCCGGTGTTCACAGGTGGATGAGGAGGATCGCGACGCCCAGCCCGGCAAAGAGAAGGCTTGCGAAGAGATCGAAACCCCACTGGATCTTCGGGTTATCCCTCAGGGCATCGGCAAAAGCGGCTGCACCGAGCGCGACGATAATGCACCAGATAGTACCGGTGACCAGGAATGTCCCGCCAAGAAAAAGAAACGAGAGCGCCCCGTACCCGGCAGTGGGATCGATGAACCCCGGCAGGAACGCCAGGAAAAAGAGCGCCACTTTCGGGTTTAAGAGGTTCGTGAGGACACCCTGCCGGTACACCAGCCACATGCTTTCGTGCGAAGCGCCGGGAGCGACACCGGGCCGGGCGTTTTTCCGGTGCAGCCACGTGCTAATGCCCAGCCAGATGAGGTAGAACCCACCGAGCACGACCACCGCAGTAAATGCAAGGGGACAGAGGGCAAGGATTGCGTAGAGTCCGAGAGCTGCCGCAGTGACGTGGACCAGACAGCCGGAACCGACGCCGAGGACCGAAACAATGCCAGCCGTCCGCCCCTGTGCAAGGCTCCTCCCTATAATATACAGGATGTCCTGGCCGGGCACGAGGTTGAGCGCGATGCCGGCGATAAGAAACGCGAAATAGTCATGGGTCCCGAAGAGATCACCTGATATCATGCCGGACAGGTACTCATATCCGATCTGGCATAGGCTTTATTATGGGTGTTTAAAAAAAATCACCGGCAACCAAATCCCCGGTATTCCGGAAAAGAACCAAAAAACCAACCTGACAGAATACAAAAATGCACACAGGAAAAAGAGATGGAGATCCCGTGCGGGAATCTCCCTACTCTCGCTTACTTTTTTGGCTCGGCGGGTTTGCCTGTATCGGCCTTTGCTTTTTCCCCTTCGGGTTTTGCCTTAATTATCTCAGCCTTTACCTTTTCAACATCAGCCTTCGCCTTGTCCACTTCGGCTTTCGCACGGCTCAGGATATCGTCAAAGGATTTCTGGACATGAGCCGTCGTCTCTTTTACGGTATTCTCGATATGCTTCTTGCCCTCGTCAGTTGCCACGAGATCGTGGGTGACTTTTGCAAGATCGTCCATCGCAGAGAGAACCGATTTCGTGGCTGCGGTAAGGCGGACATCGATCGGGTGCTCTTCTTTTGCAGGGGCTGCAACGGTGTCTTCCACCCAGAGCCCATTTACAAAGTGCCCTTTCTTTTCAGTCATGGTGATCACTTGAATATCAATTATCATTTTTATACGATGAAACTACAAAAGGCTTCCACATGGCCGGGATGGTGGATTTGGACATCCGGTTCCGGTGTGACCCTGAATTTCATTGCTTGAGGCAGTTTCCGGGTCCGGACGTGCTCTGGAGTGAAACGGTTTTATCACCAATAACAACAATGTAAATTCTGCAAGAAATCACCGGCAACTCCAGCCGGCAGGACTGTAGCAATGTCACGTAGAAGCGGATCATCGGTCATATCGGTCGCAGTATTCCTCGCAATACTTCTCATTGTACTCCCGGTCAGTGCTGACAATGTCACAACATCCCAGACAACCGATACTACATTACAGACCACCGTCACAACATCGCCGACAACCGTTGTTACGACAATACAACCGACCAACGTAACCACATCACCGACGACCGTTGCCACCACTGTGACAACTGCCACTCCCGTAAATACAACGGTCACGGTTACCCAGCCGACAACCGTTGTGGCGACAATACAACCGACCGTATACGCCACGGAGACCCCTAATACCGGCAGTGTGAGTGTGTACTCTTCCCCGACCGGCGCCAGTATCCTTATCGATGGGCTCTATTGCGGGACAACCCCGAAAACCGTGACTGACGTGGCTGCGGGAAACCATCTTCTGCAGTTGGAGTTGAGCGGGTATACTAATTACGAGAGCTCGATCTATGTCGTGGCGGGACAGACGACAGAGGGGTACGGCACGCTCCAGCCCATAGAGGACACGTCAGCGGCGCTGACACCGGCCACGAACGCAACCGTCCCGGTGATCGCCGTTGTTGTCACGGCTGTACCCGAACCCACGCAGGATACGGGCCTGCTCGGAAACTCGACGATTCTCGCGGCCATAATCAGTTCTGTTTCCGTCCTTGTTGTATCAGGGATTTCGCTGTATATCCACTTCACGTCTCCCAAGAAAAAAGAGTGACGGGTTTTTTGTGACGGGACCGTAATGACCATGCGGCTTGGGGGCATCGGTATCCGGTCGCAACAATGGCAAATATTTAACAAGGTTATTACGGGCACCCCCCAAAGATGAGGTGTCGCGAATTTAATGGTCTACAAAACTTTATCGGATTGCACCAACTGTCCACATTTAACCGAATGTGATGCTCATATCTCGGGAGGTACTTACAAACACAAGGAAGGAAAAAATCATTGTGAATTGGATTTTAGTGAAAAAACCGGGACTTTGTGACCGTGTAAAATTTTTGACACAAGAAATGGGGCAATCAATAATTTTTACTTGTATTCACAGGTAACAATGTGTTATTTTGGCTCTGTAGAACTCCTCTTTTTAAGATATGCCTCCCCCCTCTTGCGCCAATGCGTCCCCCGAGGGGGACGGGGCGCAATTGCGATAGTGTAGGTATTACCTGTACGCACAAACTCCCCTCGAACCCAAATTTGCGAACAGGTAATACATCATCATCGCAACTGGGGGGATGCCTATAGTGTGCGGGGGGCGGAGGCTTGCCGGAGCCCCCAAGAGCGTTTTGTATGAATCTTATCGTGGATTTCTACAGAGCAGTTATTTTGAAAAGTTCGATAACCTTACCGGACTTTTTCCGGAAACGTGGGAGGTACCCCCATGCATTGAAGGGGAGCGGGGGGCTGATGGCTCGACACCATTGAACGAGCGAAGAGCGCCGCCGGAATATCCTGTGTCTGGCATCCGGGACCGTAGTCACCGGTCTGGTTTTTATGGTTGCCGGTGGAGATCGATGCAGGCGATTCAATGGAGATTACACCGCACATCCATGCTGTCAGGACCCCGCTGGGGCCAACACCGGACCGGTTTGTGAATGTATACCTTGTCTACGGGAACGGTATTACCGTAATCGATACCGGGTTCAACGGTTCTGAGAAACTTATCTATGAGGATATCCGCTTGACCGGACGGGACCCCTCCGAGATCGGACTGATAATTCTGACCCATTCACATCCGGACCACACCGGATCCGCAAAGATGATCCGTGACCTGACAGGCTGCACGATTGCTGCGCATCCACTGGATGCCCCCGCGATCGAAAATGTTGACCCGGCGCTGTTGAAAAGCCCGGCACCTGGTGTCCCGCCAATGGTTGGCGGGCCGGTTCCGGTTGGCAGGCTCCTTGGCGATGGTGACACCATCAGCCTCGGGAGAGGACTCACGCTGGAAGTGCTTCATACGCCCGGTCATTCGCCGGGCTCCATCTCCCTGTTCCTCCGGGAGGAAATGGCCCTTTTCACCGGGGACACGGTGCAGGCACCCGGTCGCGCACCCATCTACACAGACCCGGTCGCGCTGGTCCGGTCGATCCGGAGGCTGAAGGGGATTTCTGGCATCAGGCACTATCTCCCCTCACACGATACACCTGCAACAGGCGATGCAACGTACCAGCGTCTTGCAGATTCCCTCAACTATATCCGGCATGTCCACGCCGCGGTAAAGAAGGCCGCGTCAGAAATCCGCGGCACCCCGGACCCGCAGGTTCTCGCAGGTCGGGTTCTCGCCGAGCTCGGGATTCCCTCCGGTGCCGCATTGCCGTTTATTGCAAGGACCATACATGCAGACCTGACCGCAGATGGTCTTGATGAAGTACTGGGTGAGGAGTAACTGGTCCCGGGGGCGCCGGGGGGACAGATTCTGTTGCATTGATGGGTGGCGACCACTTTTTTGCCTCATTAAAAATCGGATATCAACCGCCACCGCTTCAGAACCGTCATTTGTATCACCGGGAATCGGGGTTCGTCCCGGCATTACAGTCGCAGGAGGCGTTCCGCATTTCCGTGCGCTATCTTGTTCTTATCCGCAAGGCTCACCGGGAGGTGATCCAGGAAGGCGCGTGCTTCCGCCATGGAACTATACGGGTAATCGGCAGAGAACATGATCCGATCGGCCCCGACCTGAAGATACAAGTCGAGGAATGTCGATGTAAAGTTGAAACCGCTGAACGAGTAGTAAACATTCTCCTGGAGATAGTCTGCGACAGGACGATCAAGTTTTGTTATGTTCATTGACAACCCTTTGTCGAGCCTGGGCATCATAAAGGGAAGAGCCTCCCCCAGGTGACCGATCACGATCTGGAGATCCGGAAACTGGTCAAAAGCTCCACTGAGAATGAGGCGGAGGACATGGACCGCAGTCTCGATATGCCAGCCCCACCCGTGCCGGGATAAGCCGAATGTTACCTCCGGTGAGAAACCTGAATAATACGCTTCAACCACCGGCGCCGGTGGTGGTGTCGGATGGATGCAGAGGGGAACTTTGAGCGCATCAGCACGTTCCAGGATCGGCCAGAAGGATTTGTCATCCAGGTAACGGCCCCGGGTGTGTCCGTTGATCCACCCTCCTTTGAAGCCATGTTTTTTAACCATGCGTTCCAGCTCGTCGGCAGCGATGTCAGGTGCAGCAGTTGGGAGGGTGGCGAATCCGGCGAAACGCGTGGGATGCAGCCCTACTGCCTCCGCAAGATAGTCGTTCGCTTCGCGGGCAAGTTCCACTGCCCCGGTCGCGTCGAGTTGCTGCACGGAGGGATCGGTCAGCGACAAAACCTGCACATCAATACCTGCGGCATCCATTTCCGCGATTCTTTTCTCACCGAGATCTGACAAATCTTCGGCCATACTCCCAAAACCCGGGCGCCCTGTCATCCGGGGCTGTTCCCTGAGCATTCGTCCCGGGCCATCCAGGAAGGCCGGGCTGGCATAGTGCTCTTCAAGCGTGATTGTTCGCATAATTTTGCGATCACCGGGTTGAGGCAATTTTTCATGGGCCTTGTTTTCCATAATCCATAATCCCCGCAGGGCCCTGAAATAATTTCTTGTGGGTCTTTGCCGTATTTTTTATAGGCAGATGATACGTGTCGCCACATCGATCCCTTAAAATCTCTTTTTACAAGACACATCCCCCATCGCAGATCTGACGGGTCCCTCCAGTGGAAGAATTTATAGCGTATCACACACGCTATGTGGATTACGGATGTCAGTGAATTTGAAGACGCATTATACCGCGTCTTTATTTTCATCAATCTTTGAGGAGATTATCATGAAGACTGTGGGAAACACGGTTCTCATTACCGGCGGAGCGACAGGAATTGGCCTTGCGATGGCCCAAGAGTTTGTGAAGGCAAAAAGCGAGGTTATCGTCTGCGGAAGGACGCAGGAAACCCTGGATCAGGCAAAAGCTAAGCTGCCGTCGCTCCACATAAAAAAATGCAATGTAGCACAAGAGGTCGAACGCCAGGAATTATATGAATGGGCGGTTGACAATTTCAGGAACCTGAACGTTCTGGTCAATAATGCCGGCATCCAGAGAATGATCGATTTTAAGAAAGGGACCGCAGACCTCATCAGGCACCGGGCCGAGGACGGTGAGGACGAGATCGAAGTCAACCTGAGAGCGCCTGTTTACATGACCGCACTGTTCACGCCCCACCTGATGAAACAGAAAGGAGCAGCAATTATCAATGTCTCATCAGGCCTTGCCTTTTACCCGATGGCACCGATGCCTGTTTACTGCGCGACAAAAGCGGCTGTCCATTCCTTCAGCCTGACGCTCCGGCAACAACTTGAAGGTACACCGGTGAAAGTATTCGAGATTATACCGCCGATGGTCTATACGAACCTGGACAAGGGTGCACGAAAAGCCCGGGGTCAGACGTATTTTGGCCTCTCCACGACTGAATTCATCGTCCCGGTCATGAAAGCGCTGGAAAACGATGAACTCGAGATCCGGGTCCAGGACCCGAAACTGGCAGCCATGAGAGGAGAGCATCCAGGCGAGGCTTCCCGGGGCACGAAATAACAATCTTTTTTTATCTCCGGATTGATTGTGAAAACCGGAGATAGCCAGCATGGAAAAATACGGGAAATTCATAGACCGGGCAAGAGAGCTCGGTGCAGATGATGCGAAGATCATTAAGACCGACAGCATTGTCACCGCTGCCTGGGTCCGCTGGAAATGTCACTATGGCTGCGGGATGTACGGGTCCACGCTCTGCTGCCCGCCGAACAGCCCAGATTACCGGGAGACCCGGGAACTGATACAGTGCTATGAACATGCACTGCTGGTACATTACAAAAAGGGTTTCCGGAGTAAAACACACCCGACCGAGATCGTTACTGCCCTTGAAAAAGAGCTTTTCTTTTCGGGATATTACAAAGCGTTCGCACTTGGCGAAGGGCCCTGTCTGCTCTGCGAAACGTGTGCAAAAGGACAATGCGTGCACCCCGGGGATGCCCGTCCTTCGATGGAATCCTGCGGCATCGATGTTTTCACGACGGTACGGAACAATGGATTTTCTATCCAGGTGTTGACTGAAAGTTATGAAGAGATACTGGCAAAAAAATCCCCCGGGGTTAACCGTTTCGGCCTGGTATTGATAGGATGACCGGTTTTTCGGCGAGATCCTGGAGGGATCTGATAATCCGGGTCTGTGGTCCTGTTACGTCTTTTGATTGGTAACCAGTATTTCACCTCGTTAAAATAATCAAAATCAAAAGTAAACGCACCAGCACCGTTGGGAATGGCTGCTCCTGGGATTACCGGGACAATTCCTTTTTCATTCTTGCATGGACCTCTTCAAGGTTCAGCGGGTTGAGCGGTTTACAGAGGATCTCATGGACACGGAGATTTTTCAGATGCTGCGAGGATGCCGCCTGCATGACGAGCGCCGTATCTGATCCTCTTCCTGTGCCGGCGATGGCTATGATCTTCTCACCGCTCTTTACGTGACCGCCGTCGGTCGCCATGAGCACAATTTCAAAACAGACCTTGAACCCCTGGCAGAAGCAGCGCAGCAGGTTTGCCATAACGACAGGCGTTGTCGATTCATAGAGGTCGGTGGTGTGAAAAAGCATCGTGCCAAAATGAACCACATGTCCCGCTTCCCTCAATGTTTTTGCCAGGTCCTCGGGAAACGCATTGATCTCGCGATGAAAGTCCCATTGATGAGGAATAACGATCAGCTGTATACCGTCTTTTTTGAAATACTCCATTGCTTTCTTCGCAGTAGCACCGCTCGTAGACGCGATCACTATCTTCCTGATTTCGAGCTGATGAGCACGTTCGCGTGCTAACTGAAACGTGATATCCGTGTTCTCCGGATCGAGTGTTTCAAAGTATGTTATCAGGTGTTCCATGATCGGAATTATGGCACGAGTTGTTGATAAGGTGTTTGATCCGGTAAACTACCAAAAGCCGGGGCATGAGTGGGATGTCAGGAAGATTCTGCACATTTCTCCGTTGGTGAAAATGTATAATTCACCTGATTTCACTATGAAGTCCCGTCAACCTGTCGGAACCCTCCAAAGATATCTTTAAACTCCACCTGTACAAACATCACCGAGGAGAGGAATCATGGACAAAATCACGCTCGGCCCGATGCCGTATATGAGTGTCATGCCCACGGTGCTCGTGGGAGCAAATGTGAACGGAAAAGCAAACTATATGACCGCCGGGGCAGCAACGATCGCATGCGTGGCTCCTCCGATGGTCTGCGTTGCGCTCAACAAGGCCCGGTACACGGTTGAGGGAATTAAGGAGAACAAGACATTCAGCCTGAATATACCGTCAGCCAGTCGGGTAGTCGAGGCCGACCACTGCGGTCTTGTCTCAGGTGCCAAGGAGGACAAGTCCGGGGTCTTTGGGTCTTTCTACGGCACGCTGAAGACTGCTCCCATGGCAGAGGAATGCCCGGTCAATATCGAGTGCAAACTCTTCAAAGCCGTTGACTGCGGGAGCCACCTGCTGCATATTGGCGAGGTTGTCGAGGTCTACGCTGATAAGGCTTGCATAACTGACGGAAAACCGGATGTCACGAAGGTAAACCCGATCTTACTTGCCCAGGCCACCTATTTCGATATCGGAAAACAGGTCGAAAAGGCGTTCTCGGCCGGAAAGAAATACCGGAAAAAGTAAAATTGGGATTATCCTCCCATCCTCGTAATCACCACCACAACCTGCTGCGCCGTCACCGGGTCCAGGGCCCGGGTCAGGACCCGCCCCAAAAGGGACACCCACGCGGCGGATCAGGATGGGGAAGATCTCATATGCAATTCCCACGGGGCATCCATGAAAATACGCCCGTAAAACCGCCCGATTCCCCGTCCTGAAAATCAAATGCTGATAATGCCCCCGTTTGCCAAAATACGCCCATATTGCGCCCCATATAATGCCCTTTGCGGCCTCATATTCGCGTTCTGGCGGTCACTGTTTTCGGGATCAACCAAAAACCCATCTGCCTTGAGATCGGCCCTTAAAATCGCACTACGTGAACGTTTTAATTTGTCCGATTGCAAAAATACGGCTGATTTAGGCTTATTTTTAAACGGAGCCCGATACGGGCTTCTTTTGGCCGTGTCGGACACCAATCGGGGCTCAATACGGGCCCGGATGGGATCACGTGGAGGGCACACTCTGCCCAACAATGCGAGGGGTGCCACCGAGTCCGAAGGGAAGCACCCGTGGCGGAGCAATTACCGGAACGAGACCAAAAAAATCAGGGATTGAAAGGTATATTATTTTTCCGGGAGATCGTCCGGCTCGTACAGGAGTCGCCGTTCCGGCTCCATTGCAGCAAGCCGCTTCTTTGCTTCTTCCGGGGAAACTGCATAATACGATCCATCATCATTCTGGACAACAACGCCGCCATTCATCACCATCCTGTACCGTGCCTTCCTGACCGCGGGATCCGGGTGGCAGACCAGCTGGCAATGGGAACAGGAATAATCAAGGGAATACCCGGGCCTGAAGGAGATGTAAAAGAGGTGATCGTTTGGGGTCCGTTTCTGGTACGCCGGCATGGCACGTTCCATTGCCCGGGGCAGATCCTTGTCATCATCAGGAATCGGGTACCGGGAGGCCGACCAGTTCGACCATTTCCCTGACCGGTCCAGTCCCGCGATTCCCCCGCATACGTATCCGCACCGTGCGTACAGTCCCCGTTTCGCATAGGAGAATTCCCGACCCCCCAGCCGGACCGTGGTGATCTCATCGGGGGAGATGAATCCCGATGGGCAGACCGCCCGGCAGAGCCGGCACCCGTTGCAGTAATTTTCCGTTGCCGGGAGCGGCTCGGTCGGCCTGAGTTCGGCTTCCGTTACTACGGAACCAAAAATTATTGCAGACCCGTAGTCACGGGTGATGACATGCCCCGACCAGCCGAACCACCCGATCCCTGACCTGACCGCGAGATACCGGTGGGAGATGAGGGGTTTCCGGTCTGAATACTTCGTATCCCCCTCATTGCGGTACTGGAAGTTCGAGCAGACGGGGACGGATTTGTACCCGAGCTGGTTGAGGAAGTTGGACATCTCGAGTGCGATACCATTTGCCAGGGTAGTGGCACGGATCTTGTTGAGATTGTGCGCTTCATGGTTCTCTTTTTTCAGATAGCGTTCAATCTTATCCTGATCAAGAGCGAGGGCAAAGCAAACCGCGGACGTTGCAGTCGGCAGGACAGAGGTGAGATCCGCGGACGGGGGACCGCCGGCCAGGGTCTTTCGGGTTGCGATACCGGCAAGGTCAGCGCCGAGGTTCTTTGCCATCTCCGGCAATAATATGCTCAAATCATCTGATGCCATACGTTCTCCGTTTTACATACGGGTATTTGTGGGCCGGGTATTCCCCGGTGACCATAAGACCGTGTGCAGGATACCCTGGAATTCTTCATAAGACCCGGCAGAACGTTACCCTTATCGTGATCCGGTGCCGGCTGTTCTTCATTAAACGGAATGTGAAAAAGATTAAAGGATTTTGCTGCCGGCTTTCGGGCCCGGCTGGCATTCGAAGACCTCGGTGATCTTCACGATAACAAGGGAACGTGCAGGCATGGCCGGGTTCTTTGCATTGATCTTTGCCTTCATCTCATCGAAGTCTTTGCCGCTGGTCTTTACTGATGCATGGCCCTTGATCTGGAAGCAGCCCTTGATCTCCGGGCCCCAGACGTAGAGCGCGATCTTCGGGTTTGCCGTAAGGTTTTCAAGCGACTTGTGCATGAAGTTGTCCGTGATCCAGATCGTGTCATCGCTCGCAAGCTCGACCACACCGATGGGGACCACATTGGGGGTACCGTCTTTTGACGCGGTCGCGACCGGGAAGATCTTCATTTTACCGAATGCTTCTTTCATGTCTGCAGTGAGTTTCACCATGGTAAATTCACCCTGAACGATTTTTTTATAGGATTACAGTCCTGCCCGCTCGACAATGACGTCAGCGACAGCCTTCGCACTCTTAAAGGGGAAATCAGTTGCCTTGAGGAGTTTTCCTGCCTCACCGGCAGTCATCTTCAGATCGCCAACCTGGCAGGTCGTGTCCGCACCATTCGGGAATGCTGCAATCAGGTCTTTTGGGGTCTTGACCGGGAACTTCGCGCCTTTGAGTGCGCCGGCAATCTGTGCATGGATCTGTTCCTTTACTGACGGCTCACTACCCATCATGACGGAGATCTCGCCGGCTGCCTTTGCGATCGAGCAATCTGCATTGTGGGTTTGGCACCCGAAACATGCGCCCTTGATCGCCTTGAGAGATTCCTCAGCCTTTGCCTTCGATACTTCTTTTCCTGTGTGGTTCCATGTAGGCATTTTTTTCACCGGATAACGATTGTTAAGTTATTGATATATACATGAGCGTCATAAAAATATACAAACGGGTTCTGATACAGAATAATGACCCATACGGTCATTACCCGTCAGGACCGATACGGAGGGGAAGATCATGGGGACCACAGCAGGAACACTGACAGAGATCCGCGAGTTAAAGACTGAGATCTCGGGGCTCCGGACGGACCTGAAACGGTTTGTCGAGAGGGCGAATCAGCAGCATGTGGATGCAGTCCTTGGCGGGATCAGAAAAGAGTACGGTGGTGCATGTGCGGACCAGCAGATCGGTGCGGCAAAGACCGATCTCTCCGCCAGGATGGTGGCCGACTGTCCCATGAAAACAACCTGCTTTGGTGTCTTTACCCAGTTCCTTGAGAACTCAGCCCGTCATATCGCGGAGGGTACGGTTTCAGAAGACCTGATCCGGTCGTATCGGGAAAAGATGACAACGCTTCGGAGTAAAGGAAAGAAAGATGAGTGCGGTATCTGCTTTGATGAGCTTGGCCGGCTCTTTGAGAACCAGGTCGGGCTGATGCAGACACTTGGCATTTACCGGAAGAAGAACGGAACCGACACCGATTTTTCCGGTATACCCGATGATGCAGTAGTAAGAGATCTTCTCGAACCCGTAGCAAGTCCCCCGCGGTTCCAGATCCTTAAGGCACTTTCCACCGGGACCCGGACGTTCTCGGACATCTCCCAGCTGACCGGTCTCCGTGGCGGAAACCTCCTTTTTCATATCCGGAAACTTGCCGATGCCGGCATGATCCTCCAGCGGCACGAGCGGGGGGATTACATCATCACGGACAAGGGATTCAAAACGCTGACGGCAATTGCGCAGCTGTACCAGATGGTGAATTTATAGAATACCGGAACGGTGAACGGCGGGTGGGGGTACCCCAACCCGGATCTTTTTTAGGATGGGCCGGCTCATGGGTCGATCTTTTTTTAGAGATGTGCGGAGGTCGTACGGAGTTGGCGGGTCTGAACTGTAAAAGCAAACATATTTTTGCATAATGCCAAAAAGTTTATACACAATGCACAGTATATTGTGCATGAAGTCTTATGAAACACAAGACCCTCGTCATGGGCAGCATCCTTGCTGCAGGTATCGTTGCCGTCGTCGTTTGCGTTGGCATGGCCATGGGTTTTCCCCTGGCAGACCCGCTCCATATCGGGATGCCCTTCCCGTCAGGACCGTACATCCATGTGGACCACGTTGCCGATCAGGCAACCGGGGATCTCCTGATTGTCAAAGGGACAACTAATCTGCCCGCGAATACAACGCTGATGGTAATGGTGAGTAACTACGGGGGAAATACCGAAGTGTACACCGACAGCCATGGTACAAACCGGTTTTCCATACCGGTTGATACCTCCATCTTAAAACCGGGGACATGCACCATCACGGTCATGCAGATGAAGGGCGATCCTGCAAAAGGAGATTACGGACCGGCAGGCCTCAATGAAACAGCGTCGTTTACGCTGCACGGTGCATATCTCACCACGGACACACCAGTACAGCCGTCAGTCACGACCACGGATTTCCTTCGGGTCAACCCGGTCGGCGACCGGGCGCGAGGGGACCAGTTCCTGATCACCGGGACAACGAGCCTGCCGGTCGGTACCCCGGTCATATGGGTGGTCGGCCCGGCTCCGCTCTCAACAGATGCGACCGGGATGGAATCCGGCATCATGGGAAGTTCCCAGGTCACAAAAGGCGATGGTGCATTAAACCGGGTCTCCTTTGCCGTTGACACAAGCATACTTCCCCCGGAACGCTACAATGCGTCCGTGTCGATTGCAACAGAAGATTTCATGCCGGGAAACCTGACCGGCTTTGCGCTCTTCAACGTGACCGCACCCGCCGGGGCCTGACCCTCTCCGGGACAGGCCGGTACCCGCATCGCCGCACGCACAATGGTAATGCATCCGGATTTTTCCACGGGATGAACACACAAAGATAAAAAATTTTGTCTTAATGCACAACATACTTTGCATGGGGCCCCTATGAAAAAGAAATATCTCACGTACGCCGGAATTGCCGCCGCCCTGATCCTCGTGGGCATGTTCGTTGCAATCTGCTTAAGCTCGTTTCCCTTCCCGTTCCTGCCACCCTCCGCTGCCATAGATCCTGTCACCAGCTCAAGCGTGGACGAAAACAACATGCTGGTCCTTACCGGGACGACCTCTCTCTCCTGGTACGCCAACATGTCTGTCACGCTCTCCACTTGTCCCTCACCGGGCAACTGTACCGGCGGGACAACAACATGGGACGAAGCCACGATCATCCCGGCGGCGGACGGGGGACGGAACCGCTGGAGGAGCGAATTCGACCTCTCGCGACTCGCCCCGGCAGACTACCAGATCTCCGTGGCCACGTATTCGTTTGGCAAAAATTATTCCCTGATACAGGGTGCACCCCTTGTAACCGGGAGCTTCACGCTTGGGGATGACAATGCCGGCCCCGGTGCAATCCGGAAACGGAGTCCTGCCGTGCAGCCCTATATCATGATTAACCCCTTAGAGCAGGCAGGAACCGTCCTGAAAATTACCGGCATCACCAGCCTTGCGCCGGCAACCCCGCTTGAGTGGGACCTGCATGCAGTGACAAACATAACCGCCGGCAACCCGACGCAATACCGGGGAACCACCCCTGTCACCGAAGGGACAGAAGGAGTAAACCGGTGGTCCATAGAGATTGACAACGGTACGCCGGGACCACGGCAGTACCAGGTCGTCATCAACGGGAACACGACCGGGACTGCATCGCCCGCCGGCACCGTTTCTGCAAGCCTGAATTTCGATGTTCCCCAGTACCCGGGCATATCCCGGAACACCACCGGAAGAACCCCGGGCTCTCCGCACTACATTACAATCGACACGCTTCCTGACCTTCATACGGATAGTGTCTATGTCATTACCGGGACCACCAGTCTTCCCGCAGGGCAGGGAATTATGATGAATGTCTATCCCGCTGCCTTTGAAACCGGCTCGTATAATTTCTCCGTCGATGCCCGGGATACCGGCACGAACACAACGTTTTCGGAAACCGGGGTATTCTCGGGAGCAACTGGCGGGACCGCAGTCGTAAACGGGACCGGCGGGGAAAACCTCTGGTCGTTCAGGCTCGAGACCTACAAGTTCGCACCCGGGGTATACCTGATAAATATCAGCAACGATGATTTCGACACTGCTACCATGACCATGAAGTACGGCGACCTCTTTAGTTCAAGAGCGATCCCCATTTACGGGAATTCATCATGAAGCGTTTCACGTACCTTGCCTGCTCCCTTGCAGTCTCCATCCTCGTGGCAGCAATGATCGGGTGGTCGATAGCCGCAGGGAATTTCCTTGTCCCGGTCATCGCCATACCGCTCGGGGTTATTGTCATTTTTGCCTGCCGGAGGAACGTGAAGGAAGCGATGGGCGACGAGCGGATGAACAAGGTCCGCTCGGTTGCCGCCCTGCGGACGCTTGAGTTCATCGTTATTGCAGGAGCCATTGCTGCCGTCATTCTCTCTTCGTTTGTTTTCAGCAGTACGCTGAGCCCGAAGATAACGGGAAGCGTCTTTACAAACGAGAACGGGACCACGTCCCTCGTGATGAACCTGTATAAACCCGGGAGTCCGGAAACCCCCGATAACCTGATCCGTACCATTACCATTAAGGACATCCACTCCATGAACGAGGTTGAGGCGATGGAATACAGCCAGTTCAGGAACCAGGCATTTGCCGGAAACGAACAGAAAGGCCTCGTGGGAATGACCATCGGCAGTGTCCTTGCTGCCCTTCTTATCACGTATGGTGCTTTTTATTTGTATTATAACAGAAAGTACTAACACCTCAAAAGAACATGAAAAACCGCATCAAGGTACTCCGGGCAGAGAAGAATATGACACAGGAGCAGCTTGCCGAGCTGGTCGGAGTTACCCGTAATACGATCATTTCCATGGAGAAAGGAAAGTACTGCCCTTCGATAAAACTGGGATTCCGTATCGCACACGTATTCGGCGTCAGGATAGACGACGTGTATATGTATGAAGAAGAGGTCGATGGCCCCTCCCAGGATGAGGAGTGACTGTACGGGATAGGGGGGAACCTTCACCCGAATCTTTTTTTTTAGAATATCTGGCACATGGGGCGATCTTTTTTTGGATCAGCAGCTCGCGACCCGGACATTTTTTGAAATTCTCAGCAACCTATCCGAAGATTTTCCGGAATTCTCAAGCTCGCGAGCCGGACATTTTTGAAAATTGCCGGGTCGCAGCCTGAACTTTTCCGGAAATGCGGGGATACACCTATGCACCTAAGGGAGGGCGGGGGAGATCTCATATGCAATTCCCACAGGGTATCCACGAAAATACGCCCGAAAAATCTTTCGTTTCCCCGGCCCGAAAATAAAATGCGGATAACGCCCCCATTTGCCAAAATACGCCAAAATTGAGCTCTGTATAATGCCCTTTGCGGCCTCATATTCGCGTTCTGGCGGCCACTGTTTCCGGGATCAACCAAAAACCCATCTGCCTTGAGATCTGCCCTTAAAATCGCACTACGTGAACTTTTTATTTCGTCCGATTGCAAAAATACGGCTGATTTGGGCTTATTTTTAAACGGAGCCCGATACAGGCTTCTTTTGACTGTGTCGGACACCAATCGGGGCTCAATACGGGCCCGGATTGGATCATGTGGCGGGCACTCTTTGCACCAGAATGCGAGGAGTGCCGCCACCCCGGCAGGAAGCCCCGGCGGCGGAGTGATTACCGGGAAAAATGATGACCTTCGGTCATCCTATCCATCCCGCATACTTCAATGCATGGTTCGGACAATCGTAATACGCGATGTCCGGATGGCCGGAAGAATCGAGGGCAAGAGATGAATATTCGCCAACTCCGCATTGATATACCTGTTCCTGACTGTTGTCAACCGTGTGGATCGACCACCGGTCTGTACCCGGATTTTTGGTAGCAAAGCGCAACTCCTTGTCCGTTGCATCGTAATACGCAATGAACGGCTGGTCGCTCCCATCGATGGCAAGCGAGGAGAACTTCCCTACATCCACGGTGGAAGGGACGGTCTCAGTGTTCCAGTCCGTCCCGTTCCAGGACACGTACTTGAGATCTCTATCCGATGTGTCATAGTAACTGATGTGCGGGTTCCCTGCAGAGTCCAGCGCAAGCGAGAGCTGGTACCCGGGGTGCCGGTTCTTATCGCTGCTGCTGTCATAGGTATTGGCCACGGATTTTACCAGCCAGTTCCCCGAACCATCCTGCTCCGCATACTTTATCGAGCCACTGGAATCGATGGGGATCCACGCGACGTGAAGCAGCCCGTCCCTGTCCAGTACCATCGACGGATTGTAATTTTGTTCTTTTTGGGATATCACGGTGTTCGTCCACACTGTTCCATTCTTCGTCGCATACATCAGGGATGCAGAGTCTCCTTTCATGCCGTTATTGTACACGATATGCGGATTTCCTTCCGGGTCAATGACCAGCGAGGAAAAGTACCCCGTTCCTGCTTCACCGATTTTCCCCCAGCCGACCCCGTCAGCAACTTTTTCAAATGACCATGCAGACCCGTCCAGGTGCGCATACTCAAGGCCCATATTAATATGATACCCGCCGTAACCTATCGCAGGGTTACCGGCCGGATCAAACGCCAGCAATACCGATCCATAACCGACAGCATCGGTCACTTTTTTTGTGGTCCAGGCGCCGTTTGCAAATGTCGCGTACATGATACGCTGGTTCTTTTCGTCGAAATAACTGATATGCGGAGTTCCGGACGGATCGATAGCGAGTGAGACGTACTGCGATTCGGAATGGAGGGGTTCATACGGCGTCGGATTGAATGCAGCGTCCACGGTCGTAATCGTCCAGGGTATCTCTTTTACGGTGATGGGGAGGGTATAATCTGTAATTCCCACCGTTGGCGGAACAGGTTTCGTTGTCTCGTATTTCAGGGCAAGGTTATGAGAGCCGAGGTCTGCTGCCTCGACAATCCATGTCTGGATCGTCCCGTTTTCGGTTTTGACGTGGCCGCTCTTTCGGATAACAAGGTTTCCCTGCGACACGATAGTCCATTTGGCGTCCTTGTCCACGGTCGTGTCTGCAAAAAGACTCAGCAGAATCCGGTCATTCTTGTAGAGTTCCAGGGGCTTCCCGTTGTCCACCAGGCCAAAATCGCCAGCCGCATGGTCCCAGTCATGATTCAGCCAGAAGTCGCGATCCCACCAGCCCATGCAGACTCCCAGTTTATAGAGAGTGTACAAAAATAGCACGACAACGAGGAGAAAGGCTGCGGTCAGCGCAGCTATCATAGACGCTGAAAAAATGATATCGGACGCATACAATGAATCAGACCAGGCTGCAGCAAAAGAAGAAGGATTATAGATTCCGAATGTCCCGCCAATCATGCTTCCGGCAACCGCGCCCGTAACCCAGACTGCTTCGGCAACCAATGCACCGGCAACCAGAGAGTACGTGCCCGCGGAAAAAAAGATAAGGGCTGCGATGACTGCAAGGACTACAAGGCCAACCAATACCAGGGCTACCCACAACCACCAGCAGGATGGGCCGGACGACGCGGCCCTGACCAACCCTTGAGCGGAAGCGGATGCCGCCACAGCTGTGCCATCGGGATTGAACTCCGGGCTTACGGAGTATTCACGGTCGCCCACCGGGTTTCCACCGGCATCGATCCGCTGGACTCCCATCACGTATACCTGGGTCTGCGTCGTGCTGTTGGTAAAGGTATAATAGGTCACATCCTGGTGGGAGAGGACGGTATCACTCGCAGTCTGGGTAAATCCTCCGGTTGTCAGCGCCTGCTTCTGGGTACTGTTTATGGTCAGGAAATCGTCGGACTGCACCGTTGACTCGTACTGGTGCGAACTTTCATCGGTGAAATCGTATCCGGCACTGCTCATGTTTGTAATAAACGCGGCAAGAGCAGGATCCGGGCTTTCCGGGCCGGCGGCAGCTGCCATGACCCGGGAGTTCTGTTGTCCGCTGCGGGGATCCTGAATGGCGAGCGTTATCGCGGAACTGATATGCTGCGTCTGTATTCCGTCAGCGTTTGCCGATGCGGCAGCAGTCAGACCGGACGAAGCTCCCACAGGATTACCGGGAATGATTTCACGGATACTTACGACCGGGGCTTTTTTGCCCTCAAAACCGGGGATCGGGGAGAGATCGTCAATTCCACCGCATGTCGCACATGCGACTTCCTTATTGATTGCTTCGGCTGCCATTGCCGGATGGACGGACATGGCCAAAAGGAACATGACCACGACCGTCAGGCAGGTACCTGAGAGAAAATGCCGGTGCTTCATAGTAAAAAACTACCTCTATTGTCACATGCACAATCCCCTGCCGGGGGAGCGCATCGATCCATAGTAATTTTTTATGGGGAGATGGGATATGCCCGTCGTTGAGTGAAAAATAAATTGCGGTTATATTTTTTTTAGCCGGTTTCAATCAGACGGGGGGGTCTGGTGCGATGGGTGGGGGGGTGACCCCCTCTTATAAAAAAAGAGGAGGGGGTAGGGGGATCACCAGCCCGGACCCGGGGCCGGAACGGTACCGGATTCGTGCTTCTCCGGAACCGGGAGGCACAAGGAAAATTCTTGTAGGAAACGAGTTATTGGCTCCCCTTAAACCATATCTTGCTTGTAGGGCGAATTTCAGGTCAGAATATCTTTGTCTGCCTGGAAGATCGATTCTTCTTCCGCTTTGTTCTCGGTCATGTCCGTGCCGATGCTAAACATCCCAATCAATTCACCTTTTTCATCGTAGATTGGTTTGTTACTCCACCGGATCCAGACCCGGGTCCCGTCTTTGGTGATATTCTCATTCTCATTGGCTGTGTAGTTTTCCGGATGAGTGAGGATCTCTTTAATCATGTATTCGAGATCGCGGTCTGAGCTCGATTCCCTGTCCGGGACAATGGTTCCTATCAGGGGTTTTCCGATAATTTCATCATGAGCAAAGCCGAAAAACCGGTGGCCGGATTCATTGAAGAAGGTAATTTTCCCGGCTTTATCACATTTCAGGATTATCCGGACGGGGACTCCGAGTTCAGCCCGGTGTTTCACTACGGCTTGCCTGAGCTGATCGGCACTGGTTACCGTAGGGGAAACGATAAAGACCTGGTTTTTCAAGCAGTAGATCTTGACTTTTTTCCCTTTAACGCTGTACCGGGTCCTGGAGATTTCCAGAATTCCGGCTTTCATAAGATTCGCGAGATGATACTTGGCAGCGTTCAGGGAAATTTCCAGCCGGTCGGCAATATCCGACAGGTTGAGCGGTCCTCCCGAGGACAGGATCTGGACTATGCCCCCTGCAGTCTGGTGGGAGATCGCTCGTAAGATATCCTGCGCTTTCTCGTCACCCGAATCAAGAAAGACCACATCTTCCAGGTTACCGGCAACTTCTCTCTTTGTCGGGGATCGACCGGATTCACTGGTAAAATCACGCAGACCGGGCACTTGGCAGCCGGGCGTCCTTTCCACACTCTGTTCTCGATCTTCGCCCATAATTACACCATTCATACGTTAGGTTTTGCTCACGCGTGCAATCATCGGTGCCACGGTGCTTTTGCAACCATTTCCCAACCGACTTTGTGTTCCTGCGGTGATTCATGAGGACCGCATCGGCGGGGCCCGGGTTTTTGTCGGGGTAAAAAAACCCTGATGTTGTCTAACCGGGTTACACATTCCACAGGTATTGATATACTAAATCAGTTTTGGTGAGGATAAATACCTCCCTGATGAGCAACTCCCATCAGAGACTTTTTAAGTCAAAACCTATCTGCCTTTTTTTGATCTCCCGTTCATTCACCGGCATCACCATACGTGAGACCGGAGACCCGGGAAAAGGGCCCCGGTTCGGGATGACGGTGCAACCGTGGGCCGATGTGGGGGGAGTGAGAACGGTGGTTTACTTTAGATCATAAGATATTACCCACCCCCCATACACCCATCAGATGGAGTCTGTCGGGCCGGTATAGTGCAGGAGTCCGTGATCAATAACTGCAAATTTTTTTCACTCAACGACGTGACTATATCCTTTTGTGCCGATTTTACTCAAGGTTAAGATTATGGATTGCATTCAGATGGAGGAGAAGTAGATGGGTCTTACACGGTCGGGCCTGGTTCTGGCAGGGTTGTTGATTATTGCGCTGGTTGTCATGGTGGCACCGGTATGGGCAACGAGGGTGACGCTTAATCCTGGCGATTCGATCCAGGGTGCGATAAACAATGCTTCCGCTGGCGATGCTATTGTCCTCAACCCGGGGACGTATAACCAGAACGGGATCAAGGTCTCAAAGGATATTACCCTTGAAGCAAACACGTCAGCTGGCGGCAGCCCGGCAAACACGATCATCGATGCGCAGGGTAAGTGGATGCTTTCTTCGGTAAGCAACAGTTTCGTTGTCGACAATCTGTCGCTGAAAAACGGGTGCGGGGGCTATGGCGGCGCGATCAATGCTGTCGGAGATCTCACCATACTCCACTCCACATTCACCCACTTCAAGGCCAGCCTCCCCTCCAGCTGGGGCGGTGCGGTCTATGTCAAGGGAACGCTTGCCATCGACAGCTCCACCTTCACTGACTGCTGGGCAAACCAAGGTGGCGCGATCTACTCTGAACATGGCGGCACCATCGTCAACTCCACGTTCAGTGGCTGCTCGTCAGGGTGGGGCGGAGCGATCGACTCCCCAAACGACCAGCCCCTCACCGTGTCCGGCTCCTCATTCAATAACTGCTCGGCAACGGGTCGGAGTGACAATTCAGGCGGCGCGATCTATGCCAGGGGATCGGTCACTATCGAGAATTCCACAATCGACAACTGCAAGGCAACGTACGAAGGTGGCGGGATCTCTTCCACGGGAACGGTCACTATCGAGAACTCCTCATTCGACAACTGCGAGGCAGCAATAGTGGGTGGCGGCGCGATCTACTCTGAACATGGCGGCACCATCAGCAACACCAACTTCTCCACCTGCTCGGCATGGAATGGCGGTGCCATCGACTCCCCAAACGACCAGCCCCTCACCGTGTCCGGCTCCTCATTCATCAACTGCTCGGCAACTGGTATCGTTACTGACGGCAAAGGCGGCGCTATCTATGCCAAAGACCTCACCGTGTCCGGCTCCACCTTCAACAGCTGCTCGGCATTGCGTGGCGGCGGAATCTACTCCAGTGGCGTCCAGCTCCTCACCGTGTCCGGCTCCACCTTCAACAGCTGCTCGGCAGGATGGGGCGGCGCGATCAACTCTGAACACGGCAGCGACATCGGCAACACCACATTCTCCACCTGCTCGGCGGCACGTGATGGCGGGGGAATCTTCTCCGTGGTGAAGCTCCACATTACCTATTCATCGTTCGTCAAATGCTCGGCAGAACATGCCAGCGCGATATATGTCCTGGGTAATTTCATGTACGACGACTCAACAATATCAAACCTTAATGGCTGCACGGTCTGGCGCGACGGAAAGCCCGTAACCTTTTAGGGCACGGGGATTAACTCAACTATGTCGTAAATGACCAGAAATGAAATCATATCCATTTCAGGCATCCGGTCCGTGGCGCCCGCTGCCTGTTTGGATCTTACGTTCTTCTCAAGGACGGGATAAAATGAGTGAAGTACCGGGACCGGGATTGTGTGCGGAGGCCCGCCGACCCTTCCCACACGCGAACTGCCGGGGCGACCCGTTGCACGGATCGATCGAACCGGCTCATTTTTTTCCGGAATTGCCGGGTTGCCTGCCGATCTTTTCTGGAAATCTTCAGTTGTTGTGTCGCTCGTTTTCCGGAATTATTAGCTCGTGACCTGTTCTTTTTTGGAAATTCCCAGCTGCGTGATCCGATCTTTTTCTGAAATCTTCAGCCCGCGATGCAATCATTTTTGAAAATTCTCAGTACCTGATCCGAAGATTTTCCGGAATCCTTAAGCTCACGATCCGATCATTTTTGGAAATCTTTGACTCGCAGCCCGGACTTTTCCGGAAATGTGGGGATACCCCCATGCACTGAAGGGGAGGCGGGGGAGATCACATATGCAATACCCACGGAATATCAACGAAAATACGCCCGTAAAACCGCCCGATTCCCTGCCCCGAAAATCAAATGCCTATAAAACCCCCGTTTTAAAAAATACGCCCGAATTGAACCCCATATAATGCCCTTTGCGGCCTCATATTCGCGTTCTGGCGGCCACGGTTTCCGGGATCAACTAAAAACCCATCAGCCATTAGATCGGCCCTTAAAATCGCAATACGTGAACGTTTTATTTTGTCCGATTGCAAAAATACGGCTTATTTGGGCTTATTTTTAAACGGAGCCCAATACGGGCTTCTTTTCACCGTGTCGGACACCAATCGGGGCTCAATTTTGGCCCGGATTGGATCACGTTGGGGGAACTCTTTGCCCCACAATGCGAGGAGTGCAGCCGCGTCCGATAGGGAGGACTCTCGGCGGATCAGGATTGAGGCCGTGCTGGCACTTGCCCGATTTGGGCTTATTTTTTCCCCTGCCCCGGTACTACCCTCCTATTGAAATCTCATTATTCATAATGGGGTGCAGTTTCACTCCACACGGCATTGATTTATTGTCCTCAGAATTAATTCAACCTTAAGAATATTTCTTTGTCATGGGGGAGGGAGAGATCACGGTGTACAGAGATATCGTAATTCTGGCAAACTCCCGTAGGCATGACGGTCGCTGTATTGCAGGAAAGGATCTTGCAACAGGAGAATGGATCAGGCCAATAAATGTACTTGGGAAAGGGAAGATCCGGCTCGACCAGTCTGCTTTTATGGGTGAGGACTTTGCGTCACTGAGCATGCCAAAATCCGGGCCCCAACTATTGGATTGCGTTAGAATGGGATTTAACAAACCATGTGGGGATTATTGTCAACCCGAAAATATTCTCATTAATGGAAATAAATGGGCAGGGCTCTCCAGATTCCCACGTGAAAGGATATCAGAATTAATTGATAGCCCTGCATGCTGCTTCATTGGCAAAGGCGATTGTTATTCTGATTATTATCCTGCGGCAACAATTAAAAAAAATCCCTTGAAATCATCACTAACACTCATACGAATCACTAAAGATGAAAATAAATCAGAGATTGTTCATACCACCTCTAAAATGGGGAAACCTCAAAACAGATTAAAATTTGAATACGATTCTCGGCCCTATAACCTGGTGATTACAGATAAAACCTATGAAGACTCTGTTGTACTGTCGCAAAATGACGATGCGAAGATCCTTGAGGATTGTTATATAACGATCGGGGTAGGAGAAGTATTTCCATTGGGGGATACCTTATTGCATTATCGATTTATCGTTGGAATAATTCCAGCATAGACAGGGGGTCGGATTATCACCATGATTCAAGATAATAAGCTGAAAAAATGCTTCACTATCGGCTATGGTGATTATCCCATAGATTTATTTTTTTATTTCTTACAAAAAACCGGCATCGATACGATTGTTGATGTCCGAACCTCTCCCTATAGCAGTTATAATTATTCTTTCAATCGGGATAACCTGGAAAAATTTCTGAATACACACCAGATAGCCTATCTGTATATGGGGGACAAAATGGGGGGGAGGTACTCCAGTCCCAACCTTCTTTTTCCGGATGGTACCGTAAATTACCAGAAAGTCCAGAGTACCGAGAAATTTCAGGAGGGTCTCACCCAGGTTCTCCTCATTATTGCAAGCGGGAAAAGAATTGCCCTGATGTGTGCCGAAAAGGAACCGGAAAAATGCCATCGCTTTGCACTTATTTCGCGGGCACTCCAGTCGAAAGGTATCAAGGTTGTTCATATTCGCCCGGAGATCAGGTTACAGGAAAATGAAGATCTTGAAAATGAGCTTGTCAACAAGATCATCGATCATAACCAATTCAGAATCTCTGATGAACCGGTAAACAATTTAGACACTATGTATGAAAAATTGAATAAAAACATTGCCTTTAAAGTCAAAGATTTTCCGCATGTAGGTGAGGAATTTTCGCACTATCCGGCGCATGATCCTTCATCTCCGAAAAAGGATCTGTATTCCCCTGTATCCATCAGGGGGAATACTGCATATCCTCCATCAACGGTATCAGACACCGGATCACAGGATAGTTCATTCACCGACCGGCACCAAAAAAAAGAGGAGCAAAAGACATTGTTCTGATAAGGAATCTTTGAGATGAAACTGTACACTATAGGATTTACCAAAAAGGATGCAAGGACATTCTTCGGACTTCTTATCAGGAACAATGTGAAGACGGTCATCGATATCCGCCTGAACAATCATTCCCAGCTCGCGGGATTCACAAAGGGTAAAGATCTGGAGTATTTCCTTGAGGCCATTGCCGGTATCAAATATCATTATTTTATCCAGGCGGCACCGGAAGAATCCCTGCTCAAGAGCTGGCAGGATAAAGAGATCACCTGGTCAGAATACGAAACTGCATATACGGCGATGCTCGTTAAACGCAATATCCTCGACCGGATAGATTTAAAGATCCTGGATGACGGCTGCCTGTTGTGCAGTGAGCCTACACCCGAACAGTGCCATCGTCGGCTGCTCGCGGAATACCTGATGAAGAAGATACCGGGGTTGGAAATCAGGCATATTTAGTGATGTGAGAGAGAATTGCCCGGACCTCTCTCAAATCCCCCCTCTCTTCAGCGCCTGTCAAAAATCTGCCTCCATATAACTCCCATAAACCAGTCCGATCCCCGGGGATGTGAAACGGAGCCCAATTTTCCCGTTTTTTCCGCCGCCATCCCCGGCTGTAAACTCCTGTTCCCTACGGGAACAACAACCGCTCCGGCAGGATTCCGCCAGACACCGGTTTTTTGGATGGATCAGTACTTCGAAAATACGCCCTTTACGGGCTCCGATTTCCTGCTTTTTTGGGTCGGGAGGTAATAATTCCCGAAAAAACGGTAATAATTCAGGTTATTTGGGGTTTTTTCTCGTCGGAGACCGTGAGGTAACAAATAGCAGCATTTGGACGGCGAAAACCAAGACGGATCGGGGATTTGCCTGTAACATGGGATTTCATCGATTGTAAGGCCATTAGGGCCGGTTCTTTAACATCGAAATCGGGCGAATTTCGGCAATCGGGGCTGTATTAGGGCGTCTTTTCCACAACAACTGAAACGGAGCGATTTACGGGCGTTTCCGGGCCCGGATTGGTGCAGGTCTGATCAGGAGGGGGCGGGTAGTCCGGCCACGCCCCACGGGGGATTACTCCCCGGGATCCGTTCCTGGCTAACCCCGGGTTCATACCTTTGTTTCCCGGTCCAAAGCCTGATTGCAGAGTTCATCGCAACGCCGGATAAACAGGTTTTCCCGGGGTACATTCCGGAAATGAATATCAGAAAAATTCCTTTCTACTATCGCAAGTTCTGCCCTGATTTGAGAAAGATGGGGTTTTGTAATACGGTATTGGTTATTGATCTGCTTTATCACGAGCTCACTGTCGGAATAGACAATTACGGAGTCTCTGGCAAATTCCTGTGCCCTTTTGAGGGCAGATATGATCGCGTAATATTCAGCGGTATTATTCGTGGTCTTTCCCAGTGTTTTGGATTCTTCAAAGATAATCTCATTATTCCTGACGAAGATGAACCCGTATGCTGCCGATCCGGGATTTCCCCGCGAGGCCCCATCAGTATACACATCAAGAGGGGCAGAGGGGGACTTTTCAGAATGAGAACCAACCATTATCATTAACGATACCAGCATGGGGGAAAAATGTGACGGGATTAAACTCACTACAGCCCAGCCCTTTGAGCGGAGGGAGCAGGAGTTAAGTCCGACTCCGGGTTCTCCACAAGGAGCCCGGATCTTTTTCTTAAGTTGCTCATACCGGGCAGGATCTTAGGCATGAACCTTACGGCAGGCAGACAGAAAGATCCGGATCACTCCACGCGAAATACACATTCTGGTACCTTGAACCTGAGGGGGTACCCCCCACCCGGCCCGGCACATGGGTGGGGGGTGACCCCCTCTAAAAAAAAAGTGGTGGGGGGGTAGGGGGATCACCCCCCCTCCCCCCCTTGGCCGCAAACGACACTTTTTCTGCACGGCTCAAGCCATCGCTTCGCGTGGAATCTCCGGCGGGGAACCGGGTTTTCCGGCATTTTCCCGGACTGTGGCGGTTCGCCCGCCCGGGCGCTGGTGGGGGAGGGGGGTGGGGGGGTACCTGTGGTGTAAAATGACATCGTGTCCGTTTGCTCTGACTAGAAGATATTTACGCATAAAAACCGAGAGTACAAGATCATCAGAATCTTTATTATGCTTGTCCTGTTATAAGGAAAATGCAGATACTAGTACGGGGGTGTGCCAAAACATGAACGATGTTTATACCGTTTTTGAGGGAAGGTTAAAGTTCCTAATTGACGTCCTTGATGAACATAACTATGTAAATTGTTTCAGATCCATGCTTGATTTAACCGTTTTTTGCACGATGGCCGAATATGAGGATGGGGTACTAATTTCCGAAGTATTAGAGAACGTTTTTTACGATATGGCCTATCTATATGATACCAGACAGGTAGAGGACAAGGACAAAATAGAAATAACTCGACTGCTTAAAAAACAAATTGCAGAGATCTTAAAAACTTACAGAACTGATACGAATAAGGCATATGCATCTCTTAAAAAGATGCGTTTTGAATCAACAAAGCATCAGTTACATTGGGAAAACATGGCAAATAAGAAAACAGATCAAACAATAGATGAATAGGTGGGTGGAGTTACATTATGACGGCTGCTGCAATGGCTTCTTCGGAGGCATTATGGGGAGAGCTTCGTCATGCAAGAAGCAAATTGCATATAAGCCGTGAATTTGAACATATCCGTCAAAGCAAATGGCGTAAAAGAGCAATAAATGATAATAAGGGAAACGAAAAACCACTTAACGAGAGGAAATTACAAGAGGGCACTCACCCCAAACTTGAATTAATACAGGAAAATTTGAGATTAAAATTGCAACTACGCGAAGCAAAAATGAAAATTTCAGAAGAGTATTATCCCCCAGAATCAAATATCCGGCCGGAATATATCCAGAAAATAAAGGCCATCTGCGCGAAAAACGAGGGTAAAGTATACGAGTCGATGGATGATTTTTTGAGAAGTCTTGAAGAATGACCTTCAAGGTTAAACCAGATCCTAAAGTTGAAGACTCTTTTAGAAAGCTTATCAAAAAAGATCGTGCTCATTTCAATCAAATACAGAGAAAACTTAAGGAATTGGAAACCAACCCGGAAATTGGGAAACCGCTGCGTAATGTGTTAAAAAAGCGATGGCGGTTACATATTGGTCCTTACGTATTGACATATTATATTGATTACACGGCAAATATTATACGGTTGATAGATTATGACCATCACGATAAGATTTACGGAAAATAATTAAATCGGATTATTGCTTGATTTTTCCTTCATAATCTGCATCGGAGTCTTATATCCTAGTTTCTGGATCTCCCTCTCGTTGTTGAACCACTGCCGGAACTCTTCTAGGCTTTCCTTAAGGGATTTTGAGGTATTGTACCTGCGGTAGTTGATCCACTCTT
>Ga0181535_10000305_pt1 | contig 75469 bp, 63 predicted proteins | sample PEATcosm2014_Bin_44_FD_119774 | JGI IMG/M metagenome (GOLD analysis project Ga0181535, IMG submission 119774) | Peatland microbial communities from MTU Mesocosm Facility, Houghton, MI, USA - PEATcosm2014_Bin17_30_metaG | ecosystem: Environmental > Terrestrial > Soil > Wetlands > Peat | place... | reverse complement strand
TCGAACTTGTAGATCGTGCACCCGATGCTCGGCTTCGGCGCCGCAAACACGCTCGCCGCCGACAGGCACAGCGCCACCGCCAGCAGAATTACCATCGCTCTCTTCATCCAAATACCTCCATGATATGACTTTTACGGCCTTTTAACGACCGCCCCAATACCCCAGCTCAGGGTCGCGATCACGAATTGACCGCCTTTTGCACGATTGAGATCGATTTGCTTCGATTACTTTCGCACACTACCACAGGTTTTTTCAGCTGTCAAATGGAAAAACCTTGAGTATTGGCCCCTCATTCCCTACAATCCCTACAATATGTTTGCCGTCGAAAGGATCAATATCCTGAAAAGCTACCTGCGCGAGCGTGGGAAGCTGGATGTCCATTCGATGAGCGAACTGCTGAGTGTATCCGAAGTCACCGTGCGCCGGGACCTAGAAAAGCTCGAGGCCGAGGGTTTCCTGACGAGGCTGCACGGAGGCGCGATCATCAAGGGAGCCGGGGAATCGGTGCAGAGCCCCGGCCAGGATCCGCAGGACGCCCAGGAAGAGGCGGATCGCGAGGAGATAGCGCGGGTCGCCTACCTCATGGTCCAGAACGGCGACGTCCTAATGCTCACGAACGGCCCCATAGCCCTCCGCCTGGCGCGAAAGCTCGCGGGCAGGGCGGGAGTGACCGTCCTGACGAACGACATCCAGGTCTCCCTCGAGATCGCCGGCCAGGCTGGCAACCGCGCCGTCCTCCTAGGCGGGAGCCCCGATCCCGAGAGCCGTGCCCTCTTCGGCAGCCTCGCCCAGGCCAACGTCCAGACATTTTTCGTCAATAAGATATTCGTCGAGGCCGACGGCATCAGCGAGCAGCTCCAGCTCACCGTTTCCAGCCAGGAGAAGGCCGCCCTCATCAAGGAGGCCCTCGCCTGCGCGGAGGACAAGATAATCCTCTGCGAAGCGGCCCGTTTTTCCCGCAATGCGTTCTACCGGCTCGGCCCGATCTCCCTCGCGCGGAAGATCGTCACTAACACGAGCCTGCCCGCGGCCTACAAGGCCAGGATCTTCGAGATGGACATCCAGCTCTTCACCTCGGTCAACGCCTTCGAGGGAGGGAACTAAGATGGGACCGCCCCTGATCGAGCTTCGTTCCGTGGGCAAGTTCTTCAGCGACGATTTCTCCCTGCGCGATATCTCGATGGAACTCCTGCCCGGCGAGGTCCACGTCCTCATAGGTCAGAACGGCTCCGGCAAGACGGCTCTCATGAACGCGGTCTGCGGCATTTTCCGCCGCGACACGGGGGACATCCTCCTCGACGGCCGCGTGATCGACTTCGGTTCGGTCAACGAATCGAGGGGAGCGGGAATCGTCATGCAGTACCAGAACCCCCAGCTTTTCGACAACCTGAGCGTCGCGGAGAACGTCTTCTTCCGCCGCATACCGCGTCGCACGAGGCCCATAGGGCGCGCCCTCGACCGCTACAAGCTCCATGAAGACTGCGAGAAGCTCTTCGCCCGCTTCGGGATAGGCATATCCCCGGAGACCCTCGTATCCCGGCTCGGGTACACGCAAAGGCTCGTAGTCACGGCGGCGCAGACCTGCATCGCCGACGCCAAGGTCATCGTCTTCGACGAGCCGACCGCAGGCATGACCGATCCCGAACGCGAGATACTCTTCAAGATCGTGCGGGAGATCCGCGATCGCGGAGTCGGCGTCTTCTACATCTCGCACAAGCTCGAGGAGATACGCGAGATAGGCGACCGCGTGACGGTCCTCCACGGCGGCAGGGTTTCCGCGAGCCTTCCCGACGGCTCCGCGGGCCGCGAGCAACTCATCCGCATGATGACCGGAGGCACCTGCGCCGAGCGCTACCCCAAGCTCCGCGTGGAATACGGTCCCCCGATACTGTCGGTGGAGCACCTCCGCAGCGGCCGCGTCCTCGAGGACGTGAGCTTCTCCCTACGCAAGGGCGAGATCCTCGGGATCACCGGCCTCATGGGCTCGGGGCGGACGCGGCTCGCCAACTGCCTCTTCGGGCAAACGAAGCCCTCGGGCGGCAGGGTCGTCGTGGAGGGCAGGCGCGCCGACTTCGGCCATCCTTCCGAGGCGCTGCGGCGTGGTGTCGCCCTTATCCCCGAGGACCGCGATCAGAACGCCGCCTTTCACAATCAGGACATCCTGCAGAACATCTCCGTCGCCGCCCTGGAGCGCTTCCGCGGCCCTTACGGCCTCGACAAGCGCTACATGGAAGAGCTTACCGACGAGTACATCGCCAGCCTCGGGATATTGCCCGGCCATCCTAGCGACATCATGCGCAGCTACTCGGGCGGCAACCAGCAGAAGGTCGTCGTCGCCAGGTGGTTCATGAGCCTGTGTAAGATATTCATCATGGACGAGCCCACGCGCGGCATCGACGCGGCCGCCCGCATAGACATCTATAACGCCATGAACGACCTCGTCACGAAGGGCGCCTCGATTATCCTCATCTCCTCCGACCTCGAGGAGATACTCGGCATGTGCGACCGCATACTCGTGCTTGCAGGCGGCAGGATCGCCTGCGACCTCCCCCGGGCGGAAGCGACGAGCGAGAAGATCCTGGACTATGCGTCCAATTGAGCGCGGATCGGCCTTCGGGCCCGCATTCTCGGCGAGCGTGCCCGTACTCCTCGGCTACACGACCATAGGGATAGCCTTCGGTCTCCTCCTGGTCAAATCGGGGCAGCCCTGGTGGCTTGCGCCGTTAATGAGCGTCGTGGTCTTCGCGGGAGCCGCCCAGTTCATGGCCGTCGGACTCCTCGCGTCCGGCACGGGGATCGCGCAGGTCGCCATCCTCACCCTCGTCATCAACGCGCGGCACATGGTCTACGGCCTCTCCCTCCTCGATCGCTTCGGCTCGTGCCGGCGCTTCAAGGCCTACCTCGTCTTCGCCCTCACGGACGAGACCTACGGGATACTTACTACGGTCGAGCCACCGGCAGGCGTCGATCCCGAGTCGTATTACGCCGCCGTATCCGCCCTTGACCAGTCCTATTGGGTGATCGGGAGCACGCTGGGCGCCCTCGTCGGCGGCCTCCTCCCCTTCGACGCCAAGGGTATCGAGTTCGCGCTCACCGCCCTATTCATCGTCCTCCTGGTCGAGCAGACGCGTTCGGTAAGGAAGACAGCGCCCTACGTCGTCGCGACGATCGCGTCCGGAGCCGCCCTCCTCTTCGCCGGGCCCGCCGACTTCCTCATCGCCGCGATCCTCGCCTCGATAGTCGGCATACTGCCTTTCAGGAAGGCGCTGTCGTGAGCCTCTACGTAGTCGGGACGATGATCGCCATGGCCGCCGTCACCCTCCTCTGCCGGGCGGCTCCCTTCCTATTCTTCCTGAAGCGCCGGCCCCCGCCGATCGTCGAGTTCCTCCAGGCCTACATCCCGCCCATGATCATGACCGTCCTCGTGCTCGGCTCGTACAAGGCCGTGAGCCTCGCCAAGGCGCCCTACGGCATTCCGGAGATCGCGGCGGGACTGACCGTGGCGGGCCTCCACCTTTGGAAACGCAATACCCTCGTCAGCATCCTGGGAGGCACCGCGCTGTATATGATCCTGATCCGCGTCATGTGAGGGGAGACAAGGCGAGCGAGCCCGATACCGGCGGCAAAAAAGGCCGGCGCAGTCCAGGAGGAGGCCGCGCCGGCCCAGGAACGTTCGCTCGCCTATTTCGCCTGGCCGTAGTAGGCCGCCGGGCCGTGCTTCCGCTCGTAGTGCTTGCGCATGACATGCTCGGGCAGTGGAGCCGCTCCCGGGCTCACTTGGTAGGTCAGGATCGCCATCCGGGCGACTTCCTCGAGGGCGGCCGCGTAGCGCACGGCTTCCATCGCGCTCCTGCCCCAGGTGAAAGGCCCGTGGCCGGCCACGATCACCATCGGGACTTCGAGGGGCCTCTTGCCCTTGAATGTCTTGACGATGAGCTCGCCCGTGCCGAACTCGTAGTCCTTGTCGAGGGCTTCCGCCGAGATCATCGCGGTGCAGGGTATCTCGCCCGCGGTCTGGTCGGCGTGCGTCGTGCCGAGGCAGGGAATGCTCCTGCGCGCCTGGGCCCAGGCTACGGCGTGGGTCGAATGGCTATGGCAGACTCCGCGGATGCCTTCGAAGGAGCGGTAGAGGACGAGGTGGGTCTTCGTATCGGAAGACGGCCGCAGCCCGCCCTCGACCGACTTCCCCTCGAGGTCGATGATGACTATGCTCTTCGGGCTCAGCTCCGAGTACTCGAGGCCGGAGGGCTTTATCGCGAAGACGCCTCCCGCGGGATCGTAGGCCGAGGCGTTGCCCCAAGTCAGGATCGCAAGCCCGAGTCTGGCTATCTCGAGGTTCGCCGCGCAAGCCTCCTCGCGGAGAGCGTCGTACTTGCTCATATTCCGAGCCTATAGCCGACCTCGTTCCAGCGAATCTCCTTGCGAAGCTCCTCGGGATCCGTCCCGGCGCCGATGAAGAGGAACTCGATGCCGGCCATCTCGGCCCAATCGCGCATCCATTCGGACTTGACGACGCGGGAATAGCCGGTATGGTGGGCTCCGCCGGCGATGATCCAGCACTCGGCCGCGCGGGCCAGGTCGGGCCTGGGCCTGAGGAGGACGCGGGCGACCGGCAGCTTGGGCATCGCCCTAGCCTCGATCGCGTCCACTTCGTTCACTATCATCCGCATGCGGCCGCCCATGTCGACCAAAGTCGCGTTGATCGCCGGTCCCGGGTCGCCCGCGAAGACGAGGCGCGCCGGGTCGGCCTTGCCGCCGATGCCCAGGGGGTGCACCTCCAGCCTCGGCCGACCCTTCGCGATGGAGGGGCAGACCTCGAGCATATGGGCGCCGAGGACGGCCGGCGCGGCCGGGTCGAGATTGTAGGTGTAGTCCTCGAGGAAGGAGGCACCGCCCAGCCCGGCGGCCATCACCTTCATCGCGCGCACGAGGGCCGAGGTCTTCCAATCGCCCTCTGCGCCGAAGCCGTAGCCTGCCGCCATGAGGCGCTGGGAGGCGAGGCCGGGAAGCTGGGGAAGGCCGTTGAGGTCCTCGAAGGTGTCCGTGTAGGCGCCGAATCCCCCGCCTTCGAGGAAGCTCTTCATGCCGATCTCGATACGGGCCTGCTCGCGCACGCGCTCCGCCCCGGCGCCCGACCTGGCGTCCGCGGCGATCTCGTATTCCTCGGCGTAGGCCTTCACGAGCTTGTCAACATCGGCGACGGCGACGGCGTCGACCGCTTTGACCAGGTCGCCCACCCCGTAGCCGTTGATCGACCAGCCGAGCTTTATCTGGGCCTCGACTTTGTCTCCCTCGGTGACGGCGACCTCGCGCATGTTGTCGCCGAAGCGCGCGACTTTGAGGGACCTCCCGTCCGCGAAGGCGGCGGCAGCGCGCATCCAGCCGGAGAGCCTGTCGCGAACGGCGGCTTCCTCCCAGTGCCCGACGACCACCTTGCGCGGGAGGCGCAGCCTCGCGCCTATGAAGCCGTGCTCCCGGTCGCCATGGGCGGACTGGTTGAGATTCATGAAATCCATGTCGATCGAATCCCAGGGGATGTCGCGGTTGAACTGGGTGTGGAGGTGACAGAGCGGCTTTCGCAGCTCGACGAGACCCGCGATCCACATCTTCGAAGGGCTGAATGTATGCATCCACGTGACGATGCCCGCGCAGGCGGGATCGGCGTTGGCCGCTCGGACCAAGGCGAGGATGGCGTCCGGGCCTTTTACCACGCTCTTCCATACCAGAGCGCAGGGCAGGGCGGGCTCCAGGGCCCGGACCATCGCCTTCGAATGCTCGTCCACCTTCCCGAGGACTTCCGGCCCGTAAAGATCCTGGCTGCCGGTCACGAACCAGAATTCGTATTTCTTGAGGTCGATCATCTGCGCATCTCCTTCTCGACGAAGTTCCCAAGGGCCTGATATTTCCTGTAAATCCTGTCGTAGGCGGCCCGACGGGCCGGGTCGGGCGTGTATACTCGCTCCACCGGGGCGCGCATCGCGGCCTGGGCCGATAGGACGTCCGGGTAGAGCCCGGCGGCCGTGGCCGCGAACATGGCGCCGCCCAGGGCGCAGGATTGGTCGCTCGCCGACACCGATATGTCCATGCCTAGGACGTCCGAGGAGATCTGCATGACCAGGGGACTCTTACGGGCGACGCCGCCGACCGCCGCGACGCGATCTACATTCACGCCTTCCGAGCGCAGGCGCTCGACTATGGCGCGCGAGCCGAAGGCCGCCGACTCGACCAGGGCCCTGTATACGGCCGGCGCGTCGGTGCCGAGGCTTATGCCGGCGATCGCTCCAGTCAATGCCTGGTCGGCATCGGGCGTACGCCTGCCGTTGAGCCAGTCGAGGGCCACGAGGCCCGAATCGGCCGGATCGATCTTCGCGGCCTCGGCCTCGAGGGCGGGGAGAAGCTTGTCCTCCAGCTCCGAGGCGGCGGCCGCGATCGAGGTCGAGCTGCCGATGAGGCCTATTCCGGCGCGGGCCGGCCAGGCGAGCATCCTGCGGAACCAGGCGAAGACGTCGCCGAAGGCCGACTGCCCGGCCTCGTAGCCGATCATCCCCTTCACCACCGAGCCGTCCACCTGGCCGCAGATGCCTCGCACCAGTCTCTCCGCGCCGGCGGGCCGAGGTCCTATCATGATGTCGCAGGTGCTCGTTCCCATGATCTTGAGGAGGGTGCCGGGCGCGATGTCCCCTCCCACGGCGCCGATATGGGCGTCGAAGGCGCCGACCGATACGACGACATCGGTAGATAGGCCGAGCCTCTGCGCCCACTCGGGACAGAGTTTCCCGAATACGGTATCCGCGGTGTAGGTCTCTGTGCCGAGGGAGGACGCGAGCATGGAGAGCTTCGGACTCAGCCTGTCGAGGAAGGCGGCGGGCGGATAGCCGCCCCAGGAAGCGTGCCACATGGCCTTGTGGCCGGCGGCGCAGCGGCTGCGTCTGTACCGGGCCGGCTCCTTGGTGCCCGTCAAGAGGGCGGGCATCCAATCGCAGTGCTCGACGATCGTGCGCGCCTCCGAGATCGCCCTAGTCTTATTCTCGGCGAGCCTCAGGACCTTCGCCCAGAACCACTCCGAGGAGTAGATGCCCCCCTCGTATTTGGTGAAGTCCTCTCCGCCCCAGCCCCGCGCGAGCTCGTTGATGCGTTCGGCCTGGGCCACGGCGGTGTGGTCCTTCCAGAGGACGAACATCGCGTCGGGCTCCGCGGCGAACTCCGGCCGCAGCGCGAGGGGCGTACCTGTCTCGTCGGCGAGGCATGGCGTCGAGCCCGTCGTGTCGATCGCGATGCCGCGTATCCTCGCAGCGATCGCGGGGCCGGCTTCCGCGAGAGCGCGCTTGGCGGCGTCCTCGATCCCCTCCACGTAGTCGAGGGGGTGCTGCCGGAAGCGGTTGGAACGGGGCTCGCAGAACTCGCCTTTCGCCCATCGCGCGTAAGCGCTTACCCCGGCGCCGGCGCTCGAGCCGTCGGCCGCGTCGGCCACCAGAGCCCTCACCGAGTCCGTCCCGAAATCGAAGCCCAGGACGTAGTCCCGGCCCTTGGTCGCGCTCATTGCCCCTCCTGTCTGCCCGGCCCGAAGACCGCGCCCATTATCGCTTCCTGCGTGAGCCCCGCCCTCGGCAGGATGGCCTTGACGCTTCCCTCGCTCATGACGAGGACTCGATCGGCCAACGCGAGGATTTCCGGCAGCTCCGAGGAGATCAGGATGATGGAAACGCCGGAATCGGCGAGTTCGGCGACGATGCGGTGCACCTCGCTCTTCGCGTGAACGTCTATGCCGCGCGTCGGCTCGTCGAGGATGAGGATGCGGGGCTTGGCCGCGAGCCACTTGGCGATCACGACTTTCTGCTGGTTCCCGCCGGAGAGGTTTCGGACGACCTGCTCCGGGCTCGAGACTTTGACGCTCAGGGAGGCGATCGAATCCCGGGCGATCGCCGTCTCCTTCTTGCGGTCGAGGATTACGAAGAAGCTTCGTACGAGGCGATGCACCGCGAGCGTGACGTTCTCCCGCATGGTCATCCCGAGGACGAGGGCCTGCACCTTGCGGTCTTCCGGGAGGTAGGCGATCCCCTTGGCCACCGCGCTCTTGGGGCTCGTGACGTTTATCTCCTCGCCGTCGAGGATCATCCTGCCGGCCGTCTTGCGCACGGCGCCGATGAGGAGCCGGGCCGTCTCGGTCCTGCCCGCGCCGATGAGTCCCGCGAAGCCGAGTATCTCGCCGCGGCGCAGGTCGAAGGAGACGTCGCGGATGAAGGGGGGGCCCGATAGGCCTTCGACGCTGAGCACTGCATCCTGGGACGGACTGAGCTTGCGGGCGGAGAAGAAGTCCCTGAGCTCCCTGCCCACCATGAGGCCGATGAGCTGGTCCATCGTGGTCGTCCTCGGGTCGAGCTCCCCGGCGTTCTCGCCGTCGCGCAGGACGACGATCCTATCCGTCACGCGGAATACCTCGTCGAGCTTGTGCGAGATGAAGACCACGGCGATGCCCTTGGCCTTCAGCTCCGCTATTACCTGGAAGAGCTTCTCGGTCTCCCGAGTCGTCAAGGACGAGGTAGGCTCGTCCATTATCAGCAGTCGGACCTCCGAGAGCAGGGCCTTGGCTATCTCTATCATCTGTTGGATCGCCGTCGAGAATCGCCCGACGGGCACCTCGAGGTCCAGGCTCATATCGAGGCGCTCGAAGAGGGCTCGGGCCCGCTTGCGCATGGCGGCGAAGTCCAGGAGCCCCGCCTTGGTCTTCATCTCGCGCCCGAGGAAAAGGTTCTCGAGGGCGCTCAGGTTGGCGCAATTGTTCAGCTCCTGGAAAATGATAGAGATGCCCCGTTCCTGGGCCTCGCGTATCGTCTCGAATTGCAGGGGGGCGCCGTCCCACCGGATCTCTCCTCCGTCGGGGCGGTAAACGCCGGTGAGGACCTTCATGAGCGTCGACTTGCCCGCGCCGTTCTCGCCCAGAAGAGCGACGACCTCGCCCCCGTGAGCCGCGAAGTCGACTCCCCTCAGCGCCTGAACGCCGGGAAAGGTCTTGGAGATGCCTCGCATCTCCAGCAGGGCAGGCGTCGGCTCGGCCATGGCGCTAAGCCTGCCTCGAGGTCTTGACCCGGTCGAGCACCGCCGCGAGGACGATGATGACGCCGATTATCGCCGTCTGGTAGTAAGGAGACACCATCATGGGACGAGCCCGTTCCGGATGACTCCCATGATCGCCGCGCCAATGAGGACGCCGAGGACGGATCCGGCCCCGCCCATGAGGGAAGTCCCCCCGATGACGGCCGCGGCTATGGCGTCCAGCTCCCATCCGGTTCCCGTATCCGCCTGTGCCGAGTTGAAGCGGGCCACGAGGATGACACCTACGAGGGCGGCGCAGAGCGAGGAGATCATGTAGAGACGGAACGTAATCGCCTTGACGTTGATGCCCGAGAGAAAGGTGGCCTGCTCGTTGCCTCCTATCGCGTAGGTCCTGCGTCCGAAGGCGGTCTTGGTGAGGACGAACCAGGCAATCACCGCCGCGAGCAGCATGATCCATAGAGGGATGGGGAGGGCGAGGAAGTCGCTCTGGCCGATCGGAAGGAAGGACTTCGGGATCTGCGTGATGGGCCAGCCTTCGGTGAGGATGAGGATCAAGCCCCGCGCGAAGCTCAGCATGGCCAGCGTCACGATGAAAGGGGCGATGCGGACGTAGGCGATCAGCGCCCCGTTGATGGCCCCCACCGCCAGCCCCACGATGAGGCCGAACAGTATGGCGAGCACGGGATCGAAGCCGAACTTCATAGCCCCCGCTGCCGCGACGCCGGCCAGACCCATCACCGACCCCACCGAGAGGTCGATGCCGCCCGTAAGGATGACGAAGAGCTCGCCGATAGCCACGATCGCGACGAAGGATATCTGGCGGGAGATGAGGTAGAGGTTCTCGCCCGTCATGAAGTTCGGCGCGAAGACGGTGATGACCGCCATGATCAGGACGAGGGCGAGGAGGATGGCGGACTCTCGGCCGCGGGCGAGGGAGCGAGCGAGACGTAGGGGCAGCTTGCTGGTTTCCATTGCGCGTTCCTTGCGGAAGATCGGCGCCGCGGCATTTGTGGATGCCGCGGCGCCGGGATGATCATACGATACCCGGAGGCCGGAGGGAAGCGAGCGCCTCCCGCCGGCGGCTTACTTCGCGAATTCCTTCTTCATGTCGTCCATGTACGAATCTACATTGCTTTTGTCGACGATCAGGACGCCCGTGTCGATCACCTTGTCGATCGGCTTCTTGGCGATGGCGTCCTGGAGCTTCTCGACAGACAGCCAGCCCATGTTGTAGGTCTTCTGCACGAGACAGAAGGATACCGTCCCGTCCCTAATCCCCTCGAGAGTGTCCTTGAGATCGTCGAAACCGGCGAGAATGATCTTCCCGGCCTTTTTCTGCTGCTTGAGGACCTGGGCGGCGCCCGGGGCCACCTCGGCGGACACGCCGAAGATCGCCTTGAGCTTCGGATAGGTCTGGAGTACGGCTTCGGTCTGGTTGACGGTCTTGGCGAAGTCGCCGCCCTCGTCCACGACGTCGAGGATCTTCACCTTGGGCGCAGCTTGGGCCATGGCGTCCTTGAAGCCCTTGGTGCGCAGATTGAGGTTGGTGGCGCCCAGGCCGCCCTGCATGATGATGAGATCGCCCTCGCCCTTCATGAGGTCGGCCATCTTCTTCGCCGCGGTGGCGCCCGCGGTCTGGTTGTCGGTGCCGATATAGGTCAGGGCCTCCGAGGAGGGGGCGGGAGCATCGAAGGTGATTACCTGGATGCCCGCCTTCATCGCGTCGTGGATGACCGGCACGAGGCCGGCATCGTCGTTGGCGGAGATGGTGATACCGTCGACTTTTTGGGCGATGAGATCCTCGATTACCTTGGCCTGGAGCGTCACGTCGAACTTCTGCGGATCGACTTCGAGGGTCTTGATGCCGTACTTGGTTCCCGCGTCCTGGAAGCCTTGGAAGCAGGGAACGTAGTAGGGGTGGACCCCCTTGGGGACCATGACGAAGGTCTTCACCTTCGGCTTCGCCGGCGCGCAGGCGCCGAAGCCCACCGCGACGATCGCCGCGGCGACAAGAACGAGCAGTGCCTTTCTCATACTATTCCTCCTAATGCGATATTGGATGGGCTGTCCGCTCTCTTCGAGCCGATCGCCTCATTCCATCGAACCCGCTATGCCCCATAGGCAGGTTTTCCTTGAAATACACCTCCAGCGGAACCTTGATGTGGCCTTCGCCCGCCTCCTCGTGGACGACGGCGCGGAAGAGACTTTGCAGGCCTTCGCGTCCCTGCTCGAAGGGACGCTGCGATATGAGGCAATCGATCCCCCCATCTCGGAGGGAGCGGAGGTTGTCCGGCACCAAATCCCATGAGACGAGGGCGCAGCCTTCCTTCTTGCCAGTGCTCCGGAGCCAGTCCGCCACCAGATGGCCTGAAGAGTTCGCGACGAGTATGCCGGCGATGCCGGCGATGCCGGGGACGTCGCGGAAGAGAGCCTCGAGGAAGGCGTCCGCCGACTCCGCGTGCGTAAGCTCGAAGCAGCTGTATTCGCGCGCCTCGCGTACGCTGCCCCCGGCCCGGTCGCGGAAATACGCCATGAAGCCCTCGATGCGCAGCTCGATGTGGCGGTCCTCGGCATGGGCGTTGAGAGCGATGAAGGGCCCCCCCGAGCCGCCGGCCAGGAGGGAGAGCATTCTCCCTGCCAGATAGCCTCCCGCGAAGGCGTCCTGTCCGATAACGGCGAGGGGCTCGGCGCCTTCGACGCTCCCGTCGAAAAATGCGTATGGGATCTTTCTCTTGATCCTGGCCAAGGCCGGCAGGAGCTCCTCCGGCAGCACCGGCGCGATGAGAAGGCCGTCGCAGGGGGCGGAGACTATGTCTTCGAGGAGGGCGCGATATGCCACCCTGTCGTAGCGATCGAACTCGTCGACCCGGAGCCTCGTTCCATAGGGCGCAAGTTCACGCTCTGCGCGGTGAATGCCCTCGAGGCAGAGGGCCCAGTAGCCTGAGTCCTGGGCGGCCAACGGCAAGACGGCGCGGAACGTATATACCTTATTGAGCGAGAGCTGACGAGCGATGTGATTGGGTTCGTATCCTTGCGAAGCTATGATTCGGTCGATCCGCTCTTTGGTGTCGGCGGATACCCCCCCCCTGTCATGGAGCACTCTGTCGACAGTCCCAATAGAAACGCCCGCGAGACGGGCTATCTCCTTCACCGTGACACGTTCTTCTTCCATTTGTCTCGTGTACGTACACATATTAGACCGTGTACGTACACGGCGTATTCTTTGTATCATTGCCGAGCCCTTTCGTCAATCAAGAAAAAAGCCTAAACTCGCATTTCGCCGCATTGCCTGGAGGTCCCCAATGAACTCCCCGCGCCTTCCCGAAACTATCGACATCGGTCCCGGAGCGGCGAAGCGCCTCGCCGCATTCTGCTTCGCCAATGGCGGAGCCTCCGGCGCCGCGCCCCTGCGCCTCGTCGCCGATACCTCGACGTGGTCGGCGATGGGCGTCGAAGCCGAGCGCGAGCTACGGACGGCGGGTCTCTCTACCCGGGCTACCGTCTTCGAGGATCCTTATCTCGTCGCTGATGCCAGGAGCATCTTGCGGCTCCTCGTCGACGACGATCCGAAGGAACGGCTATATATCGCCGTCGGATCGGGCACGATAACCGATCTGGTCCGCTTCGCCTGCCACAGGACGGGCCGCGGTTTCGCGAGCCTCGCCACCGCGCCTTCGGTAGACGCCTACTCCTCGGTCGTCGCGCCCATCGTCGTGGACGGCATGAAGCGCACAGTCCCGGCCTCCGCGCCCATCGCCGTCTTCGCCGACACCGAGGCCCTGGCGCGCGCGCCCAGGCCGATGATCGCCGCGGGCTTCGGCGACATGCTCTGCAAATTCTCGGCGATAGCGGACTGGAGGCTGGGGGCCCTGCTATGGGGCGAGAGCCTCGACGAGGCCATAGCCCGCCGCTCGATCGCCGCCGCCCGGGCCTGCGTCGAGGCCGCTCACGCGATCGGCGCCGCGGAACCTGAAGGCCTCGCGAAGCTCATGGGCGCCCTCGTCGAGTCGGGGCTCTGCATGGCCGAGGCCGGCCACTCGCGGCCCGCCTCGGGGGCGGAGCACCATTACTCGCACTACTGGGAAATGCGCCTCCTGCGCGACGGCCGCCCGCCCGTATTGCACGGCCTGAAGGTCGGCATCGGGACCCTCGCGACGGCCAGACTCTGGGATCGCGTGAGGGACATGACGGAGGACGAGGCGGCCCGGCGCCTCGCTCGCTCGCGCCCGCTTTCCCGCCCGGAGGGGGAAGCCGACATCCGAGAAGCCTTCGGCCCCGAAGCCGACGAGGTGATCGCCGGCCATGCGCGCTTCCTCTCGATGGACGAGGACGATTTCGGAGCCCTTAAGAGGGAGATTCTCGCCGGATGGGAAGAGATAGTCGGTTTCGCGGTTTCGGTTCCGAGCGCCGCGGAGACCGAAAGACTCCTGGCCCTCGCCGGCTGCCCCACTGATCCTCTTGCCCTCGGCCTGGGGGAGGAGGAGATTGCCCTTGGAATGAAGAGCGCCCATTACCTGAGGGACCGCTTCACCATCAAGAAACTCGCGCTTTTGCTCGGCATAGAGGATCAGGGACGAACCTGACTTAATGATTCAGGTTCACCACTTTCCACGTACGCTGCATGAGCTGGGTGTTGTCGGCCGTCTTCACGTTGAGGCGGTAGACACCCGGCTCCGTGAAGAGATAGGGCGCGATCTCGACGCTGCCTCCCGCCGGAATCTCCTGCCTGTCCTCGCGAAGGATCTTGGTCTTCGAGAAATCGACGTCGGCCTTATAGAAGAATACGTGGAAGACCCCGCTCCTGCCGGTGCCGTTGGTGACGGTGAAGGCGATGGCGGTCCCGGTGGCGGCGGGTATCTTGTCGGTGAAGACTTCGGGCACGGACTTTACGACGAAGCCGATCTGGGAGACGACCGGCTCCGGGGCTGCGGCCGGAGCGGGAGACGCGGCCGGAACTGCCGGCTTGGCGGCGACTACGGGAGGCGGCGCGGGCGCCGACGCTGCCGGAGCGACAGTGGCGGCCGGGCTAGGGGTCGTAGCCGGGCCGACTTGCGCCGCGGGTTTGGGCGCTGGCGCGCTCTTCGCGGCGACCGCGGGAGCGCTCGGGAAGGCCGGCATTATGAAGTACCTCGCCCCAATAATGCGCGGCCCGAAATAGCGATCCGTGATCGGCGAGACTACGACTCCGGTCTTGGGTCCCTCGGATATCGCGTGGATCATCGATTCTCCGCCGAGGTAGATCGCCACGTGGCTCGGCCCGCCTCCGCCCACCGTATCGAACACGAAAATGTCTCCGGGCTTGACGGCGCTCTTGTCTATCGGCGTTCCCGCGGCCCACTGGCCCTTCGAATCCCGCGGTATCCCGATGTCGGCCGCATGGGCATAGACGTATTGGACGAAGCCCGAGCAGTCGAAGGCCTCGGGCGATTCGGCCCCGTAAACATAGGGCACGCCCTTGAAGGACTGCGCGGTATCGACGATGGCCTTCCGGGCCTCGCTCTCGGATGGAGTCGCCCAGAGGGCGACGAAGGCGGTGAGGGCGGCCGCGACGGCGAGGGCTATAACTACTTTACGCATACTCGATATTCTTAGGCCGCCTGCCGCGGCTGTCAACGGCCGGTCGGGCTTCTAACGGGCGGATCCGTAGCCCATTCCAACGATGAGTCTTTCGTTAAGGATCTTGCCGCCCCGTCCCGGGGAGTCTAGACTGGCCGCATTGCAAGCGGTCGGAGGAGAGGCGAGATGAGCGAGACGGAGCGCCTACAGAAGTCACATATCGTGCTTATCTTCCTCGTTTCGACGGCGAGCTTCTTCGAAGGCTACGATTTCATCATATTGAGCCTCGTCCTCCCTTTCCTGCGCCGCGACTTCGGCCTGAGCGTAATGCAGGGAACTTTCATAGTCTCTGCGATCGCGGTCGGGACGATCGCCGCCTTCTTCGTCCTGAGACTCGGCGATTACTTCGGCCGCAGGGCGATGCTGATGTGGACGGTCCTTGGCTATACCGCCGCGACCGCGCTCACCGCCGCCAGCCATAGCGTCTACGGCTTCGTCGCCATGCAGTTCCTGGCCCGAGTCTTCCTCGTAGCCGAGTGGGGCATCTCGACGGTGATCATCGCCGAGGAGCTGCCCGCGACCAGGCGGGGCCTCGGCATATCGATAGTGCAGGCCATGGCGGGCGTCGGAGGCATAGTGGGCAGCGCCATCTTCCCCATAATCTCCAAGGTCGCCCTCGGCTGGAGGGCGATGTACCTTATCGGCATAATACCCCTCATCATCGTCTTCTTCATAAGGCGTAGCGTGCGCGAGACCAAACGCTACGCTCAGGTGCGCGCCGCCCAACCCGACAGACCCAAGTGGACCGAGATACTCGGACCCGGATATCGTAGGAATCTCGTCCTCATCTCCCTCCTCTGGCTTTTCATGTACTGCGGATACACGCCCGTCCTCAATTTCTATACCGACTACGCGATGACCGACCGCGGCCTTACGACGGGGCAGGTCGGCCTCATCGCGGCCATCGCCTTTACGCTCGGGCTTTCGGGCTACGTCGCCGCCGGGAAGCTCATGGACAAATGGGGGCGCAAGCCTACCTGCGCCCTCTTCTTCGGCGTAGGGGCCCTCGCGACCTTCGCGGCCTATAACATCAAGGGCTCCCTCCTCGTAATGGGGGCCTCTCTCGTCGTCCTCATATTCTTCGCGATGAGCTACCTGCCGCTCTGCTCTACCTATACGACCGAGCTATTCCCGACGCGCCTGAGAGCGAGCGCTTCGGCTTGGACGAACAACACCCTCGGAAGGGTAGGCATGGTCGCTTCCCCGCTCATGGTCGGCGTCCTGGCCAAGCTGCTCGCGAGCCCGACGGGCGGACTGAACGGCGGTCCGGCGACGGGCTACGGCCCCGCCATCGGCATCATGGGACTCTTCCCCCTCCTCTGCGCCTTGATCGTCCTCGTCTTCCTCCCGGAAACCAAGAATCGCGAGCTCGAAGAGATAAGCAAGTGAGGCTCGCGGCCTCCCTCCTCTTCATCTTCCTCGCGATCGGCCTCGGCGCGGCCGAAAGCCTCGACCCCGCGTTCATAGCGGAGCATGGCGACGCCCTCGTCTCGCGGGTAGTCTACGTGGGCAACGATCGCACCAGAGACTCGGCCATAGCCGAGCTTACCGATATACGACCGGGCATGCGCCTCTCCGACATCGACCCGGAGACGGCGAAGCAAAACGTCTTGAAGTCGAATATCTTCAGCTCGATAGATCTCGCCGCCGAGATCGAAGACGGGGCCGCCGTCGTGACCGTCGCGGTGAAGGAAAAATGGACTTTGATACCCATCCCCTCCGGCTATTACGGGAGCGACGGATGGTCGGCCGGCCTCGACGTCCTCGAATACAACTTCCTGGGCATGCGGAAGACCCTGGTCGTCGGCGGCGCGGATTCCAACCTGGGACTGGGCGGCCTCGTCGCCTACTCCGACCCGCGCTTCCTGCATTCGAGGGCCTCGTTCAGGCTCTTCGCCCAAGCGGGGAGCGCGGACGAGGAAGCCGAATACATGGACGGCGCGACCTATGCGACCTTCCGGGAGACAACGGCCGCGGGCGGCTTCAGCCTCGTATACCCTTCCGAGGAAAAGCTGACGGCGGAGTTCGACTTGACGCTCCGGTATTTCGGAGTCGGCCAGGCCGATGCCGAGAGCTATGGCCTGAGTCGGGAATCCCTCGCCCTCGTCCCCTCCGCGGCGATCAACTACGACGGTCAACTCAACAACGGGTACAGGAACGCGGGCCCGATCGCGAGCGCCTCCTATTATCACGGCTTCCGCCTCCAAGGCATGCCTTCCTATGACGCCGTCGAAGGCAACGCCGAGTTGGACTTCAAGGTCTTCCTGGACGGCTACCTCGAAGCCGGAGCCGTCGCGCGCTACGGCACCTGGACGTTCCAGTCCCTGGGCTCCCTGTCCGGCCCGGGCTACAGGACCCTCCCCTACCAATACTCCTTTTCCCCCGCGAACGCCGCCGCGTACGCGAATCTCGCGATACCCTTCATCAGGGCCGGATGGAGCGCGATGGAGATCGGGCCATTCTACGAGTGCGGCGTCTACGAGACGGGGCTCGACGGCGATACGACGGAATTCTTCCACGGCCCGGGCCTCCTCTATCGCCTATACCTGCGCGACATCGCCCTGCCCGCCGTCGAGATAAGCGCGGCCTACAATATTCCCGCGCGCAATCCTGTCATCAGCCTGAACGCGGGGGTGACGCTTTAAGAGTTCCCGGATAGAATGTCTCATGCGCGGACGAGATTCGAAAAAGGGATTCCACGACATCCTTCGCGGGATCGGGATCAAGACCCTCGTACATGGCGAAAAGAGCCTCATGGCCAAATTCAGCCTGAAGGCGGGGAGCGAGCTTCCGATCCACAGCCATCCCTACGAGCAGATCGGCTACTTGATCCGAGGAAGGCTTCGCCTCTCGATCGGCGACGAGGCCGAGGAGGCGGGGCCCGGCGACAGCTGGTGCATTCCCTCGGGCGTCCTCCATCGAGCTGAGATCCTCGAGGATTCGGTGGCCCTCGAGATATTCTCGCCCCCTCGGGAAGATTACCTCGAATACGAAAACGAGGACGACATCGACCGATAGCGAGGGTAAGCCAGGCGGCGATCCTCGAATCGCCGGGACGGCTGCGCGTTCAGGACGCCGAAAACGACCGGAGACTCTTCCCCGACTTCATGTGCGCGGCGAGGCGGGTCAGCTGGGGCCGCGAATGGATGAAAAAGCGCTTGTAGGCCGCGCAGAGGCGGTTGAGGCCGTCGTCGTCGCGGTCCTTGGGGCATCCGCCGTTGCAGGAGGCGAGGACTTCGCATTCCAGACAGGCTCGGGGCAGGGTATCGCGCTTGGCTTGGCCGAAGGCCAGCAGGCGCGGGTCCGAGGAGAGCTCGGATAGGCTGCGCTCGCGCAGGTTCCCGATGAGGTGCTCGGCGTCGACGAAATGGTCGCAGGCGAAGAAGCTTCCATCGCGTTCGAGGACGGCGACGTCGCCGCAGGTCTCGCGATATATGCACAAGGCGTGCGGCGCGCCGTAGATCGGGCGCAGAGCTTCGTCGAAGGCCTGGACAACGATGCGGCCGACGTCCTCGCGAATCCACGCGTCGAATACCCTGCAGAGGAATTCACCGATAGATTCGGGACTCGCCGCGGCTGAAGCGGCGCCCGCTTGGCCCGGCCTCGGCACGAGAGGCAGGAATTGCAGGTACTTGGCCCCTGCCGTTTTGAAGAAGGAATAGACCCGCTCCGGGAAGGCCGCATTGCCCTCGTGGAGAACGCAGAGCAGGTTGCAGAACACTCCTCGATCCTTTAGAAGCCCGAAGGCGCGCATCGCGGCCGCCTGGCTGGACGAGCCGCCCGTGTCTTTGCGATGGCGGTCGTGGAGTTCGGGCGGCCCGTCTATGCTCAGTCCCACGGAGAAGCCCTCGCGCGACAGGAAGTCGGCCCAGCCCTTGTCAATCAGGCTGCCGTTGGTCTGGAGACCGTTGGTTACCGACCTCCCGGGCGGGAGGCGGACGCGCTGGATGTCCGCGATGCGGCGGAAGTATTCCAGGCCGAGGATGGTCGGCTCGCCGCCGTGCCACTCGAAGTGGGTCGAGGGGCCGGGCGAGCAAGCGATGCGTTGCGCGATATAGCTCTCGAGGAGCTCTGCGGGCATCGGCCAAGGAGGCCGCGCGGGGGCCGGCGCGGCCGCGAAGAGGGCTTCCTTGTCGAGGTAGTAGCAATAGTCGCAGCGGAGGTTGCAGCGCGCGCCTCCCGGCTTGGCCATGACGAGGCATTCTCGAACAGACGTCATTACCCTTTCCTGCTGTCCTCGGATCCTCCGCGCGAGTCTCATGGCTCCGATAAGAGGCTTCGGCGCCTTGGACGGCGACTCGGCATCGGCTTCCTCAAGCTTCCGCCTGATCCCGATATGCCGGGGGCGGAGACCTTGACGCCGGTCCCGCCCATGTTCCTGCAGGTCATCGATGGGCTTCGATCAGAAGCACGAGAGGACGTAGACGCCGAGGAGGGTCTCGACGGTCATGAGATCGTCCGTGCAGACGCCTTCCCGCGCCTGCTTCTCGAGCTCGCTTACGTACCAGAAGAAGAGGCCAAATTTCGGATCGATGCGGAAGCAGTAGGCGAGGAAGTCTTCCGCCTTGCTCTGGTGGCCGAACAGCAGGCTCGCGATCGAGTTGGCCAAGGCCACGAAGCGTTTGAACGCGGGACAGATGGCCCCGTCGCGGAATTCGCGCTCGAAGGCCAGGAGATCGTCGAGGAGCCGATCCTTGGGCTTCTCTTCCGACTTCTCCACCCAGGTCTTGTGGACGAGGAGCTCGACGTTCTCTCGGAAAATGCGGAGCAGGCGGTCTATCCGGGCGAGGCGCTCGGGAGGGGGGGTGTTGACGTACTGCTGAAACTCCCCGGCGTTCCCGAGAATATCCGCCAGCTGCATCGCGTAGCGGCCCCGCCGGGCGTCTTCGGCGCCGACGAGGAGGGGCAGAGTCTCGAAAGCCACCCTGTCTACGTCGGGAACCAGGCGTACGTCTATGGTCGTTTCCCGGGAACTCATGGCCTACCATGTCAAAAAGGCGTCTATTGGTCAATACCCCGCCCGCGGCGCGGACGCGGCCCATGCGCGGCGAAGCCCCAGGGCCTTGCCCGCGGCGACCCTAGGGGATATCCTCGCTCAACCGATGAACGACATCCATATCTTGGAAGAGAAGGCCTACGGTCTCGGTTTCGTCCCCCGCCGCTTCCTCAAGCCGGGGGAGGACGAGTACCGGATACGCGACCCTCAGCTGAAGGCATCGCTGGGACGCGAGAAGGGCTCGTATCGGAACCTCACCGCGCCCGAAGAGGCCGTCCTCGTCGCGAACGGCAACCGCTGCGCGGACTGGAGCTTGGTCCGCGTCACGGATCCCTTCGCGCCGGAGCTGATCCGCAACTGCGAATTCGCCGGCCTCGTGCGACTGGGCGCCATCAGGCGGGCGGCGATCGAGCACCACGATCTCGTCGCCCCGGTCGGCATCACGAACTCGCGGATCGTGGCCTGCGACATCGGCGACGATTGCGCGATCCACGATTGCTCGTACGTGGCGCATTACGTAGTCGGCGACGGCTGCATCCTATTGTCCAACGACGAGATCCACGTCTCGAACCATTCCAAATTCGGTAACGGCATAGTCATGGAAGGCGAGGGCGAGGAACTCCGCGTCGAACTCGACCTCATGAACGAGGCGGGCGGCCGCTCCGTGCCTCCCTTCCAGGACATGATCTGCGCCGACGCGTGCCTCTGGGCCCGCCGTCGCGACGACCCGGACCTCCTCGCGGCCTTCAAGGCGATGACCGATTCGATGTACGATCCGAGGCGGGGGCGCTACGGCTCGATCGGCAAGGCTTCGGTGCTCAAGTCCAACAGGATAATCAAGGACGTCGCGATCGGCGAGTCCGCTTACGTCAAGGGCGCCAACAAGCTCAAGAACCTCACGATACTCTCCAGCGACGAGGAGCGCACCCAGATCGGCGAGGGCGTCGAGCTGGTTAACGGCATAGTGGGCAGGGGATGCAGGATATTCTACGGGTGCAAGGCGGTCCGCTTCGTCCTGGGGCCCAATTCCTCGCTCAAGTACGGCGCGAGACTCATCCACTCCGTCCTCGGCGACAACTCGACGGTCTCCTGCTGCGAGATGCTCAACAACCTCATCTTCCCCGGCCACGAACAGCACCACAATACGAGCTTCCTCATCGCGTCGATCGTGCGCGGCCAGTCGAATGTCGCGGCCGGGGCGACGCTGGGCTCGAACCACAACTCCCGCGCCAACGACGGCGAGATCGAGGCGGGACGAGGCTTCTGGCCCGGCCTCTCCGCTACGGTAAAGCACTCCTCCCGCTTCGCCTCGTTCTGCCTGCTCTCGAAGGGCGACTACCGATTCGAGATCGACCTGCCCCTCCCCTTCTGCCTGGTCGACGACGACCCCGCGCGCGATCGCCTGGTCCTCGTGCCGGCCTACTGGTGGTCGCACAACCTCTACGCCCTCATGCGCAACGAGAGCAAGCTCCTCGCGCGGGACAAGAGGACGGTCAAGATCCAGACGATCGAATTCTCGCCTTTCGCCCCCGACACGGCGGAGGAGATTCTCGCGGCGATAGACCTCATCGAGTCCTGGCTGCGAAGCGACGGGGGGCGGAGCGGCGGAAGCGATCCCGACTTCATCGAGCTGCCTACGAGGCTCGTGGAGAATTCAGGCAGGAAGGTAGTGCTCAAACGGCCGAGCCGAGCCCTCGCCGCCTACAGTGAGATGCTCCTCTGGTACGCGGCCAACGCCGTCATGGACCGGCTGGGAGTCCCCGGTCCCGCGACTTCCGCCTCCGACCTCTCGGCCGCCCTCGCCCCCCTCGAGGCCCGCGCCGCTTTCCGCGAATCCTCATGGGAGAACCTGGGAGGCCAGCTCGTCCCGTCGTCGAAAGTCGAGACCCTCCTCGCGAAGGCGCGCGAAGGCGGGCTGCCCGACTGGCGCGCCATGCACGACGAGTACGCACGCCTTGCGGAAGAGTATCCCGGTGACAAGGCCGCCCACGCCTGGGCGGTGCTGCGGCTTCTCTATGCTCTCCCGGCGGGGAGGACGGCGGGCGGCGCGGAAGGGGCGGACGCACCGCGGCCGAGGCCGGCCGAGCTCCTCGCCTCGGCATTGCGCGACCTCGTATCCCTGAGCTCTCGCGTAGAAGCCCAGGTCTTCGCGACGCGCGCCAAGGACTACTCCAACCGCTTCCGCAGGGCGACATTCAGGAGCGATGCCGAGATGCGCGCCGTCGTCGGCTGTCCCGAGGACAACCCCTTCGTCGAAAGGACGCGGAGGGACATGGCGGCGTTGCGCGACCGAGCCTCGGTCCTCAGCTCCCTTGCGCGATAGCGGGCGCGTGGCGGCGGTAGATGAGCCAGGAGGCGGGCAGCGCGAGCGTGAGGACCGGGAAGAGTATCCTCGCGTAGTCGACCGTGAATAGCGATAGGACGAGGAAGGAGCCGGCGCCGATGGCCCTGCCGAGGTTGAGCGCTATCTCGGCGGCTATGTTCCTTCCGGCCGCGCTGCCCTCCTCGCGGATGTAGCGCGCCAGGATGCCGAGAAAGACCGCGCTGTAGGGCAGGAAGACGAGAGTCTCGGCGATCTTCCACAGCGTACCGGATACGGCGGCGCCAACCAGGGTCGGCGACAGCGCTATGACGAGGGCCGAGGCGAGCGCGACCAGCGAGCCCCATCCCCAAAAGCCGGAGTAACGGCGAGGAGTCAGGACCTTCCCCAGGCCATAGCTGGCCGCGATGCCCAGGACGGCGAAGGCCATGGCGAGGTAACCCGCGACAGTCTCGCTCCCCGCCCCTTGAAGTATGAGGATGCTCATCACGGACCAGTTGGCGCCGTCCCTGAGGCCGGAGGTGAGGCTTATCCCGAGCCCGATGCTCCAGCGGCCGTCCCCGCGGGCGCGAAGGTGCCGCCTGACTTCGATCGGGACGGCGGAGAACTCGTTCGGCAGGCAGAAGGCCGCGGCGCCCATCGCGGCGCTGACCGCCACGATTGACAGAAAGAGCATGGAGTAGCCGACCTCGGGCCGCGGCGCCAGGCTTATAGCCAAGGTGGAGACGAGAGGGCCCGCCGCCGTCGCGCCCGAGCCGAGGGCCCCGGACGTCCCGAAGAACCTGCCTTTTTCGGAATCCTCGGCGGCGCGCGCGGTGAAGAGGTTGAAGGGGAACCAGAAGAAGCCGTTGGCGAGGCCGCTCAGGACGCCGAGGAGGACGAGCCGTCGCGAGCTCGATTCCCCAAGGGCGACGAGGAGGCCGTAGAAAAGCACGAAGAGGCTCAGGCCGAGCATCAGGGCGGAACGGTTCCCGAATCGCCTCGCGAGGAGGGCGGCGCCCATGAAGGCGAGGGGCATGAGGGCGAATTGCCCCAGGTTGAAGACCGTGAGCGCGGCGATGCTGTCCAGCCGCCTGTACAGGTACATGCTTACGAAGACCGTCGAGACCGCGTTCGAGAAGGCGAGGCCCGTCGCGATGAAGAGCGTCGCCCGGGCGGCGCGGGAGAAGGGACGCTTCATCATCGTGGAGGAGGCCGTCAGTTGCGCTTCTGGAAATCCCTCATGAACCCGGTGGAAACCTTGACGTTCTGCACGAGATTGGCGTTGTAGATCGAGAAGCGGATGCCGCCGACCGAGCGGTGTCCCTTGACGCCGATGATGCCGGCAGCCTTGGCTTCCTTCACGAACTTTTCCTCGAGCTCCTCGCTCCTCAGGCGGAAGACGACGTTCATCTTGGAGCGGGCATCCTTGTCCACCGGACAGTCGTAGTATCCGCTCGAGGAGTCGATCGCGTCGTACAGCAGGCGCGCCTTCTCGTCGTTGATCTTCTGGAGCGCGGGCAGGCCGCCCATCTTCTTTATCCAGCCTAGGGTGAGGTCGAGGACGTAGATCGAGAAGCATGGGGGGGTGTTGTAGAGGGAGTTGTTGGCCTGGTGGAGCTTGTAGGAGAGCATCGTCGGGACGTCTTCCTTGGCCTTGGCGAGGAAGGCTTCCTTGAGGGCGACGACCGTGACGCCGGAAGGGCCGAGGTTTTTTTGGGCGCCAGCGTAGATCATCGAGAATTTTTCCGCGGGGAAGGGGCGCGAGAAGATGTCGCTCGACATGTCGGCGACCGCCGGGGCCGGGCCGAGATCCGGCCAGTACTGCCACTGGGTCCCGAAGATCGTGTTGTTGCTCGTCATGTGCACGTAGGCGGCATTAGGGTCGAGCTTTATCTCGGACTGCTTGAGGATGGAGCGGAAGACCCCGTCCTTCTCCGTGGAGATCACGTTTATCCGGCCGTAGCGCTTCGCTTCCTTGACCGCCGACTTGCTCCAGTGGCCGGTGACGAGGTAATCGGCGGCGCCTCCCTCCGGGAGCATGTTCAGAGGCAGCATGAAGAACTGCGTGCTCGCCCCGCCGGTGAGGAAGAGGATCTTCCAGTCCTCTCCCATGCCCGCGATCTCCTTGAAGAGGGCCTGGGCGTGATTGTGCATCTCCTCGTACTCCTTGGAGCGGTGGGAGACTTCCATAACCGACATGCCGGTCCCCTTCCAGTCGAGCATCTCGGCTTGGGCCTGCTCGAGGACTTCCTGGGGTATCGCGGCGGGCCCGGCGTTGAAATTTATGGCTCTCTTCATGTTCGACTCCTATTTCCTGCCGTATTTCTGCAAGCGCTCGACGATGCAGTCGCCGAGGCGGAGGAGGTTCTCTTCGGTCGAGGCGCCCAGGTGGGGGGTAAGGAGGACGCGGGGCGCCGACAGGAGGGGCGACCCGTCGGGCGGTTCCTTGTCATAGACATCGGTGGCGTAGCCTCCGAGCCGGCCCTCCTTAAGCGCGGACGCGACGTCCTCGGCCTTTACGACGGGACCGCGGCAGGTGTTAATAAGGTAGACTCCCTTCTTCATCTTCGCTATCGTCCCCGCATTGATCATGCCTCGAGTCTCGTCCGTGAGGGGCGTATGCAGGGAGATGTAGTCCGAGTTCCCGAGGACTTCGTCGAGGCTCGTCATGGCGGCGGCGTCCGAGCTTTGCACGTATTTGTCGTAGGCTATGACCTTCATCCCGAAGGCCTTGGCGCGGAGGGCCAGCTCGCGCGCTATGCGGCCGATGCCGATGAGGCCCAGAGTCTTGCCGCCGAGCTCCGTGCGCTCGAGCTCCTTCTTGAGCCACTTGCCCTGCTTCATGGAGGAGTCGGCCTCGGCGACGTGGTTGGGCATGGCGATCATGAGAGCGAAGGCGAGCTCGGCGACGGCAAGGCTGGAGGCTTCGGGCGTGTTGTCCACCGCAATGCCCTTCGACTTCGCGTACTCGACATCGATCGTGTCGACCCCGACCCCGCCGCGGATCACGTACTTCAGCTTGGGCGCGGCGTCAATCATCGCCTTGTCGACCTTGGTCTTGGAGCGGACGATGATTACCTCGGCCTCAGCCACGCGGCCTAGGTCCGTCGCGACTTCGCCGAAGGGCCTGATCCTCGCGGGAAGGTCCGGCGCGAATGTATCGGCCAAGAGGATGACCATGATTTACCCCCTGAAGCATTGCTGGCTAGGGGCATTGTACAGAATACGCGAGACATGTCAAGTCGAGTAAAAAAGGACGAATAAACCCTAGCTCACCGAACGATCTTCCGCGCCTCTATATAAAACCTCTTCGCCGGCGCCTCTCCCATCGAAAAGGTCTTCCTGGGCATCACGCCGTCGCGGATCACGGTTTCGAAAAAGCCCGACTTGTCGATGGGAGGGAGGTAGAGGCCGAGGTTCCCGGGCTTGACGGCCAGCGCGAGGAGGCTCTCTGTGCCGTGGATGTAGTCGATACCGAGGCCCGGCCTGGTCTTGAGAAGGGGATCGAGAATGTCCTGCAGGGTACCGGCCGCGAGCTTGGCCTCGGGCCGGGTAAAGGTAATGACTCGGGAGCCCGCGGAAGAGAGGCAGGCGACGCGCTGGGAAGCGTCGCCTTTCTCGGCGGGCGCGTCGACGGCCGCCATGGCGGCCTCGGGCGAATCGAGGCGGTCGACCTCGAACTCGAGCCCGCTCCCGTGAGCCCTCCGGGCGACCGCGAGAGCGTCCATCAGGCCGCCTTCGTCGAGGCCGAGAAGTATTCGGTGTATCGGATGGAAGGGCAGGCCCTCGTCGTAGACGTTGACGAGCTCGGCGAGGGCGTAGCGCGCCGGGTGCTCCATGAGCCCCCTCTCTCCCGCCCGCTCCGCCTTGATCTCCTCCCAAACGGCCTTGGCGGTCGCCAGGGAGTGGTTGCCGTCGCCAACGGCGAATAGGAGGGGATTCTCGGAGCCGTACCTGGCCCTGAAGGCCGCGGGATCGGCCGCTCTCCCGAGCGCGTCGGCCAAAGCGCCGAGGAGGGCCGGATCCTTGACCTGCCAGCCCCGGACGGACCCCGAGCCGAGCATGAGCTCGAAGTCGTAGAGCTTGGGAAGTCCCGAGCGCGCGGCGTATATGGGCTCGATCGCCCCGCGCCCCGGATCGTCCAGGAGGAGCATGATGTGGGGAAGCTCGACGGCCGCTCCGCGGCGGATGCGCATTCGCGGGGGAAGGCGCTCGACGATCGTGCCTTCGCTGGGGCGGATGAGGGAGGCGGAGTCGGCCCCGAAGCGGTAGGCCTCTAGGTCCACGGCCAGGACGAGGCCCACGCGAGGCTTTCTCTGGTAAGGAGTACGGCGCTCCACGAGCACGAGTCCTTCGCCGGCCGATTCCAGCAGGCCGTTCGCGAGGTAGCGCCGCATTCCCGCCTGTATCCGCGCGATCCTATCTTCGGCATCGGCGTCCTCGAGGAAGGCTTCGGGAAATATGAGGCCCAAGGTCGAAGGCGCCCCCGCGACGATAGCCTCGGCCCGCTTCCAGTATTCGCGTTCCGAGGAGTATTGGTCGCAGGCTACGATCGCCCACTTGGAGTAGTCCGTTCCCGCCGAGGGCAGGAGGACCTCGGGCACTTTGACGCCGAGAGAGGCGAGCTTGTCCTCGTATGCCGCCACCGCCGCGCCCCTATTTAAGCAGGCCGAAGCGCTTTTCGAGGTCGGGGCGCTTGCGGAAAGCCTTGAGGACTCTGCTGTAGGCGAAGGCCGACAGAACGACGCCCGCGAGGAACGAGACGATGATGATCGCGCCGCCCAGGCTCTTGAGGCCGATCGCCATCGAGAGGGCGTTGAGGGCTACGAACACTAAGATGATGATTATCACGGTCAGCAGCATATTCGCCGCCGTCGCGACGAGGAGGAACAGCGCCCTCCTGGCGTTCTTGGTCATCTCTTTCTCCTTGCGTCGGCGACGATCGTGGAGCCTACGAGGAGGATGGCGCAGACGACGACGCTCGAATCGGCGACGTTGAAGGTGGGCCAGCGCTCGTAGCCGAGGAGTCCGTAGAACTTTACGCTGATGAAGTCGACTACGCCCTCGGGCCTGAAGATCCTGTCTATGACATTGCCGATGCCGCCGCCGGCGATGCCGCAGAGGACCCATCTTTGAAGCGTGGTCGGCTCGGCGCTCCTGAAGTAGAAGACGAGGACCGCGGCGACGAGGACGAGGGGCAGGGCGACGAGGAACATGCCTCTCGCGGAGGGGGACAACCCGTCGAGGAGACTGAAAGCCATGCCCAGGTTCTGCTGGCGCACGATCCAGAAGAAGTCCCCGAACGCGCTGAAGGCGACCGTTCCCGGCCTCACCTCGGCGGCCACTATGGCCTTGCTCAGCTGGTCGAGGGCGATGATGGCGGCGGTCAAGGCGAAGGGGGCGAGAGGCGCCCTTTGTTTACGCATCTGCAGTCCTTTCCGTAGCAAGCTCATAGACCCGTCGGGAGGTCGATGAAGAGAGTCTTTACTCCCGTCTCGAGGGCGAGGCGCTCGGCCAGGGCCTTTACGCCCCATACCTCCGTCGCGTAATGGCCGGCGGCGAGGAAGGCCATGCCTCCCTCCATCACGGCGTGGTAGATCGAGTGCGAGGGCTCTCCGGTGACGTAGAGGTCGATGCCCTCGGCCAGGGCCTCGATGGCGCTCATCGCCGCGCCTCCCGACACGATCGCCGCGCTCGCGATCCCCGCCTTGCGTCCCGGGATGAGGGACCTCGGTCGCGATCCGTCGGGAAGGACTCTGCGCACGATCTCGTCCAGGGTGAGGGGAGGATCGAGGATGCCTCGGAAGCCTATCGCGACCCGATGGAACTCCCCGAATCCTTTGATGTCCTTCAGGCCCAGGAGACGGGCGAGAACCGCGTTGTTCCCGAGCTCGGGCTGCCTATCCAGGGGAAGGTGGCAGGCATAGAGGGCCAGATCGGCGCCGAGCAGGAGCCTCGTGCGCTCGAGGAGGGCGCCTTCGACTCTGACGGGCTTGCCCCAGAAGAGACCATGATGGACGAAGAGGACCTGAGCTCCCGCCTGAGCCGCCCTGCGGATGCTCTCCGCGCAAGCGTCCACCGCGAAGGCGACGAGCTCGACGACTCCGGCCGATCGCCCCACCTGAATGCCGTTCAGGGAATCGTCGACCCCGGCCAGCTCATCGATTTCGAGGTGGGAGCGGCACCATGCGTCGAAGCCCTTTAGATCCATGGCTGCGAGTATATAAAGAAAAAGGCCTCCCGGGGAAGGAGGCTAACCCCGGAAGGCCTGACGGCGCCGCCTGGTCGACTCCGTCAACTAGGGGAATGAAGGAACCTAGATAAGCCTTTCATCCCCTAAACCTATTACACAGAATATATGCATATATCGGGGAAATCACAATATTGTGGTTTAGAATAATTCGCGTATGGCGACATAATTTACGCATTCTTAATAAATGCTCGTGATTATTTAGTGATTTTCTTACCAAGCGGCATTCAAGATCGTCATGAGTTCATCCGGGAGGAGGAGAACGGGATTGCCGCGCATGGAACTGGCTGCCGCGGCCTTTCGCGCGATATCCGGAAAGTCCTCTTTCTCTATGCCGAAGGAGCCCAGGCCTCGTATTCCAAGCTCGGCTGCCAGCCTCTCGAGTGCCGGCCCCGCGTCTTCCGGCCGGGCGGATAGGGAATTCGTCAGCATGCGCGCCACTTCGGCATACCGCGCCAATGCGGGGCTCTGCGGGTCCCTCGCGCGGAGGGCGGCGACGTTGACCGAGGCTACCGGCGCGAGGAGGGCGGCGCACGCGGCCCCATGCGGAATGGGGAAGGCGCCGCCTAAAGGGGCGGCGAAGCCGTGAACCGCTCCGAGGCGGGCGTTGGCCAGCGCCATTCCGCCCGAGAGGCTCGCGAAGGCCATGTCTTCGCGAGCGCCTTTATCGCTTCCGTCGCGAAAGGCTCGCGGCAGCGAGGCGATCGCGCGCGGAAGAGCCTCGCGACAGATCGCGTCGACGAGAGAATTGGGATCGGAGCAGACCAGGGGCTCGAGAAGCTGGGTGAGCGCGTCCATGCCCGTTTCGGCGGTAAGGCGCGGTGGGAGCCCGTAGCTCAGCTCGGGATCGATTATAGCGAGGCGGGGCAGCATGGTCGAGGAGCGAAGACTCGCCTTGACACCTTCCTCGGGCGAGACCAGGACCGCATTGCGAGTAGCTTCCGATCCCGTTCCGGCCGTCGTAGGGATGGCTATGCAGGGGTACGAAGGCTCCGAGAGGGCCCTGCCTCCGCCTATTATCTCGGCGTAATCGAGGGGATCGCCGGGGTTGGCGAGGAGGGCGGCGACGGCCTTGGCGAGGTCGAGGGCGGAGCCTCCTCCGAATCCCACCACCAGCCGGCAGCCGGTGGAGCGAGCCAGCGCCAAGGCGGCTCGGGCATCCTCGAATCTAGGTTCCTTGTCTATGGCGAAGCGCTCGCAGGCGATGCCCGCGGCTTCGAGTGAAGCCAACAGGGACGCCGCGCGCGAGCCGCCCCCGCCGGAATCGGCCAGGGCCCGGGCGCCCGATACTACCAGGGCCCGCGGCGCGGACCCATCCGCGGCGGCCAGGAGGGCGGCGGCGCCGCCGGCCTGGGACACCGACCCGGGGCCGAAGATTATCCTGCCGGGAGCCGCGAATTCGAATTTCATAATTCGGAATATAGGGCCCGCGTCCGCGGCTCGGCCATCATCGGTTCGGCGAGGTCCTTCCATTTCGAATAGTGGGCCGTCTCCTTGTGCCTGGCCTGAGCCTCGGCGTCGCGATAGACCTCTACGAGGACGAAGCGGCAAGGATCGGCGTCGTCCTCGAGGAAATCAAATCGCGCAATGCCCGGCTCAGTCCTGCTGGCCGCCGCGTTGGCGCGGGTCGCCGCGATGAACTCCCCGACTTTGTCCTTCGATACTTTGATATGCACGATCAATGTCTTCATGCTTCCCCCTGTGTATGGGATCCCAATAGCTGACTTTGTCGCGGCCCCGCGCCTTGGACCGATAGAGCGCCTCGTCGGCGCGCCTCAGGAACAGGGCGAGGTCCTCGCCTTGCGCCGGCACTCCAGAATAGACCCCGACGCTCGCGGTTACGCGCACGCTCTTTCCCCCGCAGGGAATGGAGAGTCCCTCGATCCGAGCGCGGAGGCGCTCGGCGACGGAGACGCTATCCTCGGCGCCGCTGTCCGGGAGAAGGACGGCGAATTCTTCCCCGCCGTATCGCGCGAGTATGTCCGTGGAGCGGAGCGCCGCCTTGAAGGCGCCGTAGGCGGCTATCAGAAGTTCATCGCCGACATGGTGCCCGTATTCGTCGTTCACGCGCTTGAACAGGTCGAGGTCGACCATGAGGACGCCGACGCTCTTGCCCGAACGCCGCGACAGCTCGATGTCGCGACCGCCCAGCTCGTCGAAGCGCCGCCTATTGTACGCTCCGGTGAGGGCGTCCTGCGAGGCGAGGGCCGAGAGCTCCGCGAGCAGGGTGGATGTCTCGGTGATATCGCTGAGGAGGAGGACGGCGCCGCGCCCCGAGCGGCCGAAGCGGAACGCCCGCGCCTCGAGCCTACGTCGGCCGGTTCCCTCGCCCAGCTCGATCTCCGCCCCGCCCTCGCCCGCCGCGAGTAGGGCGGCGAGCCCGGGGACATCGCGCAGAGCGGACATTATGCGGAATGAATCGACGGCCGCCGAGACGTCGCCTCCGGCGGCGGAGGCGCCTTGAAGTCCGAGGAGGATCCGCGCCTCCGCGTCGATGCTCGCGACGCGGCCCCTCGGGCTCACGACGACCATCCCCGCGCCCAGGGCCCCCAGGGCCCGCTCGCGCGTGGCGCCCAGACTTCGACCGGCCGCGAAGCTCGCCCTCCCGAGACCGTAGGCGGCGCCGGCGAGGCAGACGGCGAGGAAGCCCAGTATCGAGTATCCGGCGGCCGGGGGCATCATGCTGGGTTACTATAAATTCGCCCGGAACATTTATGCAAGACGTTACGGAACCCTGGCGATCAGCTCCTTCAGGTAGGGCTTCTTCTCCAGATCGCTCTCGAGGCCCTCGGCGCGGGCCTTGTTGACGTAGGACCTGTCCTGGAAGTAGTAGCGGTACTTCGTGTGGACGTCGTACTCGCCCGCCATGAGGGCATAGGCATCCTCGGTCATCACGAGCTCCTCGTCCGTGGGGATGACGAAGACCTTGACCCTGGAGCCCTTGCCCGTGATATCGAGTTCGGCGTTGCGGCACTTGGCGACGTCGTTCTTCTTCTCGTCGACGACGATGCCGATATTCTCGAGCCCGGCGGAGGCGAGGCGGCGTATCGCGGGAGCCATCTCGCCGACGCCCGCGGTGAACACGAGGGCGTCCACGCGGCCGAGGGCCGCGCTGTAGGCGCCGATGTACTTCTTGATGCGGTAGGCCTCCGCTCTCTGGGCAAGGATCGCGACGGGATCGCCCTTCTCGGCCGCCTGCTCGACGTCGCGCCTGTCCGCCCACTTCCCGGTAAGGCCCAGGATGCCCGATTCCCTGTTGAGGGCCTTTTCCACGTCGCTGCCTTGAAGCCCCGCCTTGCGCATCATATGGAAGATGATGCCCGGGTCCACGTCGCCGGAGCGCGTGCCCATGACGAGGCCCTCCAGGGGTGTCATGCCCATCGAGGTGTCGTAGGAGAGACCGTCCTTGACCGCGTTGATGGAGGCTCCGTTGCCGATGTGCGCGATGATCAAATTCGTCTGGAAAGGGTCTTTGCCCAGGAGGACCGCCGCGCGCTTGGCGTTGTAGAGGAAGCTCGTACCGTGGAAGCCGTAGCGGCGCACGGAGTACTTGTCCCGCCATTCGCGCGGTATGGCGTAGCTGTAGGCGAAGTCGGGCATAGTCTGATGCCAGGCGGTATCCATGATCGCGCAGTGCGGCGCGTCGGGCAGGACCGCCTTGGCGGCCTCCACGCCCATCAGGTTGGCGGGGTTGTGCAGCGGCGCGAGATCGGTCAGGTCGCGGAAGGTGGCGAGGAAATCGTCGTCGATGAGGACCGACCGGGCGAACTTCGCGCCGCCGTGGACCATCCGATGGCCGACGGCCTTGATCCCCGACATGTCCTTTATGACGCCGCACTCGGAGGAGACCAGCGTGCTGAGGATGAGCTCGATCGCGACGGTATGGGTGGGGCACTCGTGCTGGAGCACGTAATCGGTCTGTCCGCCGCACCTGTGCGTTATGGAAGAGCCCCCGATGGCCACGCGCTCGACGATGCCCGTCGCGAGGGTGTCCTTCCTTTCCCAATCGTATACTTGATATTTCACGGATGAAGATCCGCAATTGAGGGTGAGAATTACCATGGAGCTCTCCTTAAGAGGTGCCGGAATATGGCCTAGTCTAACACTCGATACGAGCTTGGACAATCCGACCGATGGACCTCATTCGCCTCCCTCGTCCGTCGGCGCGACGGAGGAGAAGATCCCGTCTATTTCACTGTCCGACTCCAGGGCGGATGCGTCGGCCGCGAGGCCTACCATGGCCTCGACCTTCCCTTTGTTGATTATGAAGCGCGCTCGCGCCTCGGCCTTCTCGCCGTCGCCCTTCGTGGCGACGCCTTTGTAATCCGCGGAGAGAAGATCGCCGTCGTCGTAGGGATCGCCGTCGGCCTTCAGCGACAGCGCGACGCCTGTCCCGTCCTTGAGGAGCCCAGTAAGGGCGGCATCCGCGTCGGCGAAGACCTTCTTGGCCTGCTGATCCGCCGGATCGACTTCGGGGACGGCGTCCTCGGCGGGGATGGAGTAGGCGTCGAGGAAGAAGACGAGGCTCTTGCCGTCGGGGGCGAAGACGCCTACCCTCGACTGAGAGGCGTACTCCTCCAGCTCCCAGCCCTGGGGATAGGAGAAGGAGAGGCCCGAGGGATGATCGTAGCTCGGATTCGCCTGCGATCCGCCGTCGTCGCTCCCCGCCTTCCCGCCGGAATTGCCGGGATCGTCGCTCGCAGGGACGACGGAATCGGACTTCCAGTTCTCGTCGAAGCTGTTCTCGGCGAATTGGCAGTCGTCGGTCGAGGGCAGCAATCGGGTGCCGGCGAAGTAATCCATATGGTTGCCCTTGAAGGTGCAGCCGACGAAGCGGATCGAATCGGGACTCCCCGAATCGGCGTATATCTCGAGGAAATTGCCGCCTCTGCCCCCCTCGAACGTGGTCCCCTTGAACAGCACGTCGTCCGAGTTCTCGAGGTAGAGGAGGGGATAGCCCTCGCAGCCCGAAACGCGCGACGAGCTCAGCTCGAGGCCCTGAGTATGCGAGGCCGAAAGCGCGCCGGAGCTCGTGCCGGAGACGTCCGTGCGCCTGATCGCCGCGTCTTTGCAATCCCAAAGCTCTATCGCCGTGGTTGTCGGCCCCTCGAAAGAGCAGCGATCGATCGTCAGGCCTTGGACCGACTCGACGTAGAGACTCCCCGCCCCGGCCTCGGAGCCTCGCTTTGTCCGGCGGACGAAGCGGATATCGTCGAAGGTGACGTTATCGGAATCGTAGAGCCCGATGATCGAGGCGAGGCCCGAGTCGGAGACTATCCTGGCCCCGTCTGAGCCGCGAATGGTGAGGTTCTTAAGCTTGGAGAGCGAGAGCTCCTTGCCGTCCTCGCCGTCCTTCCAGGTCGCGTAGTCGGTCGCGGCTCCATATGCCGTCGAGAGCTCGTAATCGCCCTCGCTCAGGACGATCGTGGTGTCGGGGGCGATCGCCTCGATCAATTGCCTGGCGTCCGAGACGCCGACGGCGCGTACGCCGCTTGCCTGGGCGAAGGAAAGGTAGGCGGCAGCCGTAAGCATCCCGAGAGCGAGAGCGAATCGCCGGGAACGCGTCATCCGGGTCCTCCATAATGGTCTTGCGGGTCGTCGGGCTCGAGTCGCGGCCCCTTCGCGCGTATATTACATTCAAGAACCGGCTAAGGAAAGCCCGACCGGGGTTCGCGATGGCCGAAACGGCGCTGGCGGCCTTATTGAAGCGTCGTCTTCTTCAAGACATAGTCGAAGTAGTGCTCCGTAGTCTCGCCTGATTTCCAGGCCGATCGCATGCTGGTCCTCTTTTCGGCTTTGCGAAGAGCCGAAAGCAGGGACCTATTGAGGTCTTTGGCGGTTGTCCCTTCCAAATCAGCCTGGACGAGGAATTCGCCGTTCTTGCCATGGGCGATATCTGCGGTATCGACCACCTCGATACTCCCTCTGCCGTCGATGAGATCGTCGAGGATGGCCCGAACCGCCTCGGGGCCGTCGGAGCTGACGGTAGCGATCAAATGATAACGATGGGCAGCCACGATTCCCTCCTATCCGAAAGGGCGCCGGGAAAGGAGAGGCACCTACGATGCCTCTCCTTTGATTTTCTCCGACAGATACGCGGCGTATGCCCGATCCTTGCCCAGTATATGGTCCTTCAGCCATACGGTGAGGAAATCGAGTATCTGCAGAGGAGCGCCGATCTTTTTATCGATGAAGTCCTGATGGAACTTCATCGCGATCATCTTGAATCGCATATGCTCCACACTGTGCTCGAGGATGAGGGAGTATTTGAACTTCGCGAAAAGGTCCTCTTCCGTCTTGAAGTGGACTTCCGATAGCTCGATGAGTTCCTTCAGGAGTCCCTCTATCCGCGCATCGCTGTCTCCGACCTTCAGGCAGCCATACAGTCGATCGATCAATCCGATGATCTCCTTATGCTGCCGGTCGATGATGGCGATCCCGATGCTGAAGCTTTCATCCCATTCCATGAACGCCATCGGCGGCTCTCCTCTCCCGTCGCATTATATGCCCGGGCCGGCGGTCCCTCAATACTCGAGACGCGGACGCGAGTCAGTCCGTCGGCAGAGGAAAACGCAGGATGAAGACGCTGCCGCTGCCGATCTCGCTCTCGACGTCGATCGTGCCTCCGAACTCGCCGACGACGATGTCGTGGACGATGGTAAGTCCGAGCCCCGTGCCTTGGCCGAAGGGCTTCGTGGTGAAGAGCGGCTCGAAGACGATCGCGAGGTTCTCGCGCGGAATCCCCATGCCTTTATCGCTCACCCTCAGCTCGAGGAGGCCGGAGGCCGAGGTCAAGGTGAGCGCTATGGTTCCACGGCCTTTCCCGGCGCTCGCGTCGATGGCGTTGGCCACGAGATTGGTCACGACCTGCGCCAGGCGCCCGGGCGAGCCGACGAGCTCGGCCCGAGCGACCTTCGGCTCGAAGCTGAGTTCGCAGCTCGCGTCGCGCAGGGCATGGCCGAGAAGCAGCAGCGCCTCTTCGATGACCGGGACGGCGTCGAATCGCCGCGCTTCGACATGCCCCATGTTACGCGTCTGGGTTTTAATGCCCTGCACGAAACTAGCCGCGCGCTTGGCGGCCGCATCGGCGAGCTTGATCGAGGCCTTCATATCGGCGGCGATCTCGCCGTGGTCCTCCGCGGTGACCTGAGGATCCCCGATCGAGCTTTGATATTCGTCGGCGAGCCTGGCGATCTCCACGAGCGAAGCCCTCAGGGCCGCCAGGAGGGTGTTCATCTCGTGGGCGATGCCCGCGGTAAGCCGGCCCAGAGAGGCCATTTTTTCCGCGATGAGGCTCCGTTCCTGGTTTTCCCGGAGCGCCTCGTACGCTTCGCCGAGCTCGCGGGACTTCTCCTTCTCCGCGGCGTGGAGCCGCGCGTTCTGGACGGCGACCGCTATCTGGCAGGCCATGGTCTTGAGGATCGTAACCGAATCCTCGGAGAAGTCCTCGGCCCTGTCGCTCTGCACGTCGAGCGCGCCGATCGTATCCGCGCCGATCAGCATCGGCAGCACGGCCTCGGAACGAGTAAGAGGCAAGGCGGGAAAGGGACGGAACTGGGCATCGACCGCGGTGTCCTGCGCGATTCGGGCTTCGGCGCGCGCCGTAGCGTAGCCGACCATGCTCCGCCCGCCCACTTCCACCCTCGTGGTCCCGACCAAGCCCTCCAAGTCGAGGGCGCAGCCGAGGGCTCGCAGCACGGCCCACGCGCCCGAGTCATCGACGAGGAAGACGCTTACGCAATAATAGCCGAATTTCTCCCTTATCAACTCCGCCACGCGGCGGAGTATCTCGTCTACGTCGAGGAGGGCGGTTACCGTTCCGGCGACGTCCAGGGCCATCTGGAGACGCGCGGACTGAAGCTTCAGCGCCTCCTCCGTGCGCTTTCGCTCGGTGATGTCGCGGCTCACGCCCACCAGGCCGATGATCTCGCCGCCGCCGTCGCGAAGCGGCACCTTCGAGGTCAGCACCCATGTGGTCCTGCCTCCCTCGTCGACGGAATGCTCCTCGCGGTTGATGACCGCCGCGCCCTCCTCCACTATCCTGCGCTCGTCGGCGAAGTACTCCTCGGCGAGCGGACGCTCTAAGAAATCGAAGTCCGTCTTCCCCAAGATGTCCTCCGTCGAGCGCATCCCCTTGATCGAAGCATGAGAGGCATTGGAGAGGAGGAAGCGGCACTCGGTATCCTTGACGTAGATGTAATCGGGGATCTGGTCTATGAGGGTGCGCAGGAGGTTCCTCTCCCCCTTCAGGTCCCGCTCCGCGCGAGCCCGCGCCTCGAAGAGGCGCGCGTTCTCGATCGCGTTCGAGATCAGGTCCCTGAGCGTCTCGTAGACGCTCCTTTCGCGCGAGTCGACTTCGAACAGCACGAAGCCGAGCTGGTCTCCGTGGAAGAATATCGGTTCCACCACGAACGAGAAGGCCCCTCCCTCCGGCCATATTCCTTCAGGCGCCAGCTGGCGGGAAGGGAAGGGTAGGCCTTCTCTCTCCAATGCCTTGCGTCCTCGGGCGTCGAAGGCCAGCATCAGGCGCGACCCTCGCGGGGCCGGCTGTGGATAGCGGTAGGGCCTGGGGGCCTCGTACAGGGACAGGAAGCATCCGACGATCCCCAGCCGCGGCAGGCTTTCGGCGAGGGCGTTCATGAGGCCTCCCATATCGAAGGTCGTTATGAGGTCGGCCTGGATTTCCCGAAGGATATCCATGCGCTTCGACGCTTCCTGCCCGCGGGCAGCCTCCTGGCGATAAGCGGCGCTCCCGATCGCCACTCTCGCCTGCTGCCATAAATCCTCGGCCTTCCTCAGGTCCTCGGGCTCGAGAAAGGGAATCGACATGCGGCGCAGCGTCGATATGGCCTCTTGCCAGGCCAGTACTTCGTCGCCGCGGGCCGCGGCCTCGCTCAGGGTCTCTTCCAGCGCGTTGAGGAAGCTTCCCTCGGCGCCGCCGTTCAGTTCTCCCATGAACCCGTCCCATGCCGCCTCGCGCCAACCGCCCTCGACCATGGCCGAAAGGATGAGATGCCTTTGGGCGGCGAGGGAGGAATTCGCCATCGTGCCGCCAGCCGCCTTCGCCTCCGCCGAGGCGCGAAGCACCGAGGAATCCCGACAGCCGCAGGAACGGCGGATCACCAGGCGGCCGGACAACAGCGTCCTCTCCGCGACGCTCTTTCCCTCAATCAGATCGATGAGGGTCTCCGCCGCCTTGAGACCGGCTTCGTAGAAGCTCGGGTGGACGGTGGTGATCGACGGGACGACGGCGCCACATTCGTCTATATCGTCGAAGCCCGTGAGCGCCAAGTCCTCGGGAACTCTCAAGCCCATGGATCGGATGGCCTCGAGAGTGGCCACGGCCGCGAGATCGTTGAATCCGACTATCGCCGCCTTTCCCCCCGACCGGAGCCATAGGATCCAATCGTTAAGCGCCGGGTGATTCTTCCGATTCTCGAAATGGAAGGGAGGCGATACCAGGCTCGGGTCGAAGGGGATGCCGTGTTCGGACAAGGCTTCCCTATACGCCCGATAGCGATCGGCAATGCCCGGATGGGCCGTCGCGGCGCTTTGAATGAAGGCGATTCGCCGATACCCGTGGACCGCGATGAGATGAGCGACGATATCGCGCATCGCGCCGTAATCGTCCATGAGAACGCCGGGGACGCCGGCGACGGAATGCTCGACGCTGACGATCGGCATGGGACGGTAGCGCGAGGAGAATTCCTCGAGCTCGGCGGCGCTTACGTAGCTGTCGAGGCCTGCCGTCCATATCACCAGCCCGTCGAGGCGATTCCCCCGCGCGAGGTCGTACAGGATATTGGCCTGCGCGTCGTTCCCGTAGCGAGTGAGCAGGAGGCCGCCCGGGAAGCACAGCAAATTGGCTTCCCTGCGCCGCGCGCCATCGGCGACTCCCCGCCATTGCGGGATGGTCCAAGGCTGCGTGAGGTCCGTGATGAAAAGGCCGATCGTCGGACGCGCCGAGCGTTCCCTCGACTTAAGACTCACCTGGGCTTCGCCTGCTCCATGGCGCTCGCGGGAAGCCATGTCGTAGGCTCGCCCATATGGAGGCGGTTCTCCTTGTCTTTTTTGGCCCTATAGAGCGCTTCGTCGGCCTTTTTTATCAGCTCCTGCCCGATGCGCTGGAAGTAGGCCTGGGAGATCCGGCGCGGCGATTCCTGCGGAGTCGGTACCGGGGCCTTCAGCGTGCTCAGCCCGATGCTGACCGAAAGCGGGATGGCACCTCCCGGCGCGGGCACCGATCTGTCCTCGAGCAGGCTGAGGATGCGCTTGGCCACGATGCCGGATCCCTGGGCTTCGGATTGGGCCAAGATCAGGGCGAATTCGTCGCCTCCGTATCGACCTACGATGTCCGTCGTGCGAGTCGCCTGCCTCAGGACCTTCCCGACCGTCATCAAGGCCTGGTCCCCCGCGAGGTGCCCCGCGGTGTCGTTGATCCTCTTCATCGCGTCCATGTCCACCATGAGGAGGGTGAGCGGCTCCTTCGAGCGAAACGCCGAGCGGAGCTCGCGAATGAGCCACTTGTCGAAAAAGCCGCGCCCGAAGGCCCCCGTCAACGAGTCCATCGTGGCCATGGCATAGAGCTGCGCATTCTGCATGGCTACGGCCGCCTGATTGGCGAAGATCTGCAACAGCTCTACATCGTCCTCGAGGACCGCGGGGCGGTCGAGGTAGATCACTCCTAGCGTCGCTTCCCCTACTCGCAGCGGCACGACAGTCGCTTCCTCGAGGATTCGTATTCGGCCCTGGCGGAGCGTGTCGGCGATAACGCCTGCCTCGCCCTCCTCCAAAGTGCCGACCGCCGCTCCATGTTCCGCGAAGCGCCCTGTGCCGGCCCTTACGACCAGCTCCATGTCGTCCTCCACCGTGGCCACGAAGCTCTCGACCTGGGACTGGCCCGAGCCGGGTCCCTCGCCGTCGGGGAACACGGCGACGAACGAATTTGCCGCCCCCAGCAACTCGGCGACCTGGTAGAGGAGCCCTTGCAGGAGCTCGTTGAGGGGCCGGATTTCGTGAAGGCTCGGCGTTGCGTCCAGGATGTAGCGCAGGCCCTGTCGGCTCTTGGTCAGCATCTTGGCCATGGAGGCGGCCTTGAGGCCGGCGTCGGTCCACATGAGGAGCTTCTCGGGCCCCTCGTTCTTGTCGTAGTAGCCCTGGATGTCCAGGCGACGCAGGAGCTCTCGCGGAGGCTGATCGCCGACGTAACCCGTCTGCAGGATCACCTGGATATAGGGGTTGAATTCCCTGAGCCGAGACACGACCTCCTCGCCCGTTATGCCGGGCATGTAGTAGTCCAGCAGGATCAAGTCTAGTCGTTGACGGCGGAGGATGTCCAAGGCGGATCGGCCGTCGGCCGCGCAGACGACATTGTGGCCCTCGTGCTCCAAGAGGATCCGCGTCGCCTCGAGATATTCAGGATTGTCGTCCACCAGGAGGATGGTGTAACCGGAAAGCTTCGAAATCCTAGATTGGCGCATCGTGGATCATCCTCGCCCGGCCAGTATCGACGGTGCCGAGGTCAAGTGTCAAGTTTTACCGCCCGCTCCCCGGCCGAGGTTGAGTCGGCGCATCGCCCGGCACAGCGAGCATGTGCAAGGCCTACACTGACGGGGACCCCGCGTGAACTAGGCCTTACCCAAGAACGCCTCGACGATCGCCGGATCGGCGAGGAGCTCGGCGCTGGGGCCTGCCTTGAAGAGACTGCCGTGCGAGAGGACGAGGCCCCTATCGGCCAGGCGCAGGGCCTGGCGCGCGTTCTGCTCGACGAGGAGTATCGTCGTGCCCGCGCGCCGGATATCGGCCAAAGTCTCGAAGATAGCCGATACGAGCTTCGGCGCGAGGCCCATGCTCGGCTCGTCCAGGAGAAGGAGCCTGGGCGAGGCCATAAGGGCACGGCCGATCGCGAGCATCTGCTGCTCCCCTCCGCTGAGGGAGCCAGCGAGCCTGGATCGCCGGCCCGCCAGGGCGGGGAATAGGGCGTATACGCGTTCCAGGTCGGCGGCGACCGCGACCGCGTCGCGGCGGGTCCACGCGCCCAGCTCCAGGTTCTCCGCCACGCTCAGGGGGGCGAGGATAGCTCGGCCTTCCGGCACCTGGGCGAGTCCGGCGCGCACGATGAGGTCGGCGCGGAGCGCGGCGATCTCGCGGCCTCGGAACCGGATCGATCCGCCTGACGCCCGAACGAGGCCGCTGAGGGCGAGGAGGGTCGAGCTCTTGCCGGCGCCGTTCGCTCCGATCACGGCGACGATGCTTCCCTCCTCCACCGAGAAAGAGAGGCCTCGGACGGCCTCGATGTTACCGTAGCGCACTTCGAGGCCGCGGACGTCGAGGAGGCTACCCATCAATCCCTCCCCAGATAGGCCTCGAGGACGGCCTCGTCCCTCGCCACTTCGGGGGGCGCGCCCTGCGCGATCTTTCGGCCGAAATTGAGCACTATGATCTCGTCGCATACCTCCATGATGAGGTCCATATGGTGCTCCACCACGAGCAGCGCGACGCCCTGCCGCTTGAGGTCGACGATGAAGTCGCCCAACGCGGCCGTCTCCCTTTCGTTCATTCCCGCGGCGGGCTCGTCCAGCATGAGGAGGCGGGGCTCCAGGGCGAGGGCGCGCGCGATCTCCACGCGCCGGCGGTCGCCGTAGGAAAGCTGTCCGGCCTCCCGGTCGGCGAGGCCGGGCAGGCCCAGGCGATCGAGGAGATCCATGGACTCCTCACTCGCGTCGGCTTCCTCGCGCCGCTCGGAAGGAAGGCGGAGCCACGCGGCAGGCAGGCTCGAGCGAAGTCGGATATGGCGTCCGGCGACCACGTTCTCGAGGACGCTCATCTCGCCGAAGAGCCGGATGTCCTGGTATGTTCGCGCGATGCCGGCCCGCGCTACGCGGCAGGCCCCGCGTCCCTGGATCTCCCTGCCGAGCCATTCGATCTTCCCGTAGCTCGGCGGAATGAAACCCGAGACGAGATTTATCAGGGTCGTCTTGCCGGCCCCGTTGGGTCCGATAAGGCCGTATGTCCCGCCTTCCTCGATGTCGAAGCTGAGGTCCGCGAGAGCTTCGACGCCGCCGAAGGAACGGCCGAGGCCTTTGAGCGAGAGGAGGACCTTTCCCTTCGGCCCAGCGGCCGGCGACGGCGCGGGGGCGGCGCCCTCAGGCCGCGGCCCCCGCGTTTGCGTTCGCCGCCTTTCCGGCAGGCGGGGGAAGGCGGAGGCGAGGCCGCCCGGCGCTAGGATGATGACGAGCATCAGGGCGAGGCCGCTCAGGATGTTCGGAAGCTGGGCGAAGTCCTTAAGGAAGCCCAAGCTCGAGCCGAGACCGTCGCGGAGGAGGATGGGGAGGGCGGTCAAAAATCCCGCCCCGAGGACCGGGCCGAACCACGCGCCCGATCCGCCGAGGACGGCGTAGCCGAGAATGTCGACGGCTCGACTGAACCTGAAGTCGCCGTTCTCGAGCGAGCCTACGGAGTGGGCGTAGAAAGCTCCCGCCAGACCCGCGATGAGGGCGCTTACCAGGAAGGCGAAATTCCTGCCCGCGACGACGTCGATGCCCATGGCCTCGGCGGCCTCCGGGTTCTCGCGGATGGCGCGGAGGGCCCTGCCCGTCTTGGACCTCGACGCTGACCAGAAAAGGTAGCATAGGACGGCCAGGGTCAGGCCGAGAGCCCATGTCCTCGTCTGCTTCATCGTCTCGTAGCCGAAGCCCGTAGAGAGATTCGCCCCCGTCGAGCCGCCCGTCAGGTCCGGAAGGAGGATGATCGATACGCGCACCACCTCGCCGAAGCCGAGGGTGCATATGGCGAGGTAGACGTCCTTGAGGCGGAGTACGGGCAGGCCGATGACCAGGGCGACCGCGCCGCACATAAGCGCGGCCGCCGGGATGGACAGGTAGACGGGCCAGCCCAACTTCGCGGCGAGAATGGCGGAAGAGTAGGCGCCGACGGCCGCGAAGCCCGCGCTCGCGAGGGACAGCATCCGCAAATGAAGGGTGGCGAAGGCGCTCAAGGCGAGCATCGAATTGATGAGGAGGCGGTCGAGATCGCGCGGATTGCGCGCGCAAAGATAGGCGTCGGCCGCAACGATGAGGAAGGCGGCTATCCAGGGCCCCTTCGGGCCTCTCGCCGCGGCGCGTCGACCCGTGGGCCTCGCCCCGCTCAAACGCGCTCCGCCTTGCCCCTGCCCAGGATGCCGTCGGGCTTGAGGAGGAGGATCAGGAAGAGGATGAGGAAGGCTATCGCATCCTTGATATCGCTTCCGTCGGGCAGGTAGGCGATCGTAAAGGTCTCGACGAGGCCGAGCAGGAAGCCGCTGAGGACCGCGCCCTCCATACTGCCCATGCCGCCCAATATGACGACGGCGAGGCCGCGGAGCTCGATCTGGCCGCCCATTCCGGGAACGATATCGTTAGTGAGGAGGGCGACCAGGATGCCCGCGGCCCCCGCGAGGGCCCCGCCGACCAGGAAGGTGATCACGATGACCGAGTTTACGTCGATGCCGAGGAGCATTGCGGCCTTCCGGCTGGCGGCGACGGCGCGTATCGCCTTGCCCATGCGCGTCTTCCTGATGAAGAGGCCCAGGACCGCCATGAGGATGATCGAAGCTGCGAGAATGAGTATCTGGGCGCGGCTGATCCGTACGCCGCCCGGGCCTCCGATGAAGAATGGCTTGGGATTCAGGACACTGCCGGGAAAGCGCCGAGTCTGGACGCCGAAGACGGCCTCGGCGACGCTCACCATGATGAGGGAGGCGCCTATGCTGCTGATCATCGAGCCGAGCTTGTCCGCTCGGGCGCGCTCGCGTCGGAGCGGGCGGAAGGCCAGGAACTCGAGGACGAGAGCGATCGCCGATCCGGCGGCCATGGCGGCGGCCAGGCCGGCCGGGAGCGGCAGTCCGCCTTTGGCCATGACGAGCCAGCCCGCGAAGGCGCACCACATGAATGTGGCCGCGTGGGCCAGGTTGAGGATGTCCAGCACCCCGAAGATGAGGGTGAAGCCCGTCGCGAATACGCCATAGAGCGCGCCTCGCGACAGGCCGTCGACGAGATTCTGGGCGAGGAAGACAGGGTCGGCGAGAAGACTCATGTCCATAGTCGGGTTTCGGCTGGGCTACCGGAAAAGGACGTACCTGCCTGCCTTGACGACCAGGGGGACGCTCCGGCAGATCGGGTCGCGGTTCTCGTCGAACGAGAACGAGCCGAGGGTGGTATCGAGACCCTTGATCCCGGCGAGCGCGTCGCGGATCGCGGCGCGGTCCACGGAACCGGCGCTCTTGATCGCGTTCGCGACGATATAGAGTCCCGAGTAGGCCTGGGAAGCGAACTGGTCGGGATCGCCGCCGTACTTCGCCCGGAACGCCTCGACGAATGCCCTGCTCTTCGGAACGGGGCTGTCGATGAACCACGAAGAGCCGACGATGAGCCCCTCGGAGGCTTCAGGAGCATTCTCGAGGATGTCGGGGCTGTTGAAGCCGTTGCCGCCGACGATCGGAACGGATATGCCGATCTCGCGGGCCTGCTGAAGCACGGGGATGGCCTCGCCGACGAGGGAGCAGAGGACGAGAATGTCCGGCTTCTTCGAGGAGAGCTTCTGGAGCTGGGTGCGGAAATCCGAATCGCCTTTCGAGTAGCTTTCGGTCCCCACCAGCTGGATGTTCAGCTTTGCAAGGGAAACTTTGAAGACGTCCGCCTCGCTCTTGGAATATTCCTGATCGGCCTGGAAGAGGAGGGCCGCCTTGCGGGGATTGTATTTCGCGACGACCGCCGCGAGAGTGCCTGGGATGACGGCAGCCTGGGGAAGACTGTCGCGGAAGATATAGTCGCCCATCGCGGTGATGCCGACCGCGGTGGTGCTGGTGCCCAGGACGGGAACGCCGGCTTTCTGAGCTATCGGGTCCGCGGCGAAGGCGGTACCGCTGAGGGTCGGCCCCAGGATGGCCGCGACCTTATCGTCGTCGATGAGCTTGTTGAAGACGCTGATGCCCTCCTGCTTATCGGCCTTGTCGTCGACTACGACGAGCTCGAGCCGGCACCCTCCGAGGAGCTTGGAGGCATTGATTTCCTGGGCCGCGAGCTCGACGCCTTTACGGATGGAAATCCCATATGCCGAATTATCGCCGGTGAGGGTCTCGACTACGCCGATCTTGACAGATGAGGGAAGGGAAGTCGCGGGCACGCCGAATGCCGCGACGGCGACGGCGACGAGGAATAATCTCTTCGCTGGCATGGACACCTCGCTTTGCGGATTCTTCGATCTGCCCCGCGATTCTCCAAGACGGGACGGGCCTTGTCAATACAATCGCATTCCTATTGCCTCGCGGCACGCAGGCGCGTAATTTCGACTAATAAGATGTCCGCACGAAGGAGGGGGGATGGACCGAGGCGTTCGTTTCGAAGCGTCCGCCCGGGTCGCGGGAAGGGCCGCCGCACTCTGGGCGCTCGCGTCTCTACTGCTGGTCGCGACCTCGCCAAGCGGCTTCGGCCAATCGATCGGGAAGGTCTTCGGATTGGAAGCGGGGTACGGCTACATCGCCTCCGGCGGGGGGCTGAATCCGCAGTCCCCGAGCGGAGCTATCGCAGGCCTTCGTTACGGCTACCTCATCCTCGACCGACCTTCCATGACCGCGCTGCTGTCGGTGGCGCTGGGCTATGACTTGTTCCCCCAGGGAGCCGACGGCAAGGCCCTGCATGCCTTCGTCTACGGGCTGGAATACGAGCATACGATCTTCCGGCAGAATCCGGTGGCCCTGTCCTTCGAATACGGCCTTCTCTTCGATCTGGTTCTCGAGGGAGGACGCCAGGGCTACGCCTACGGCAACCACACGCGACTTGGGCTGGGACCCGATGTCAGGCTCGGGGAGAAGGAGGACTTGGTGCTTCTGGCCGACTACAATATCGTGGACTTGCCTTTCTTCGAGCTGTCATCGGCGCAGCTCGGCTACCCTTCGGTCGCCTTGCGATATCAGCGGCGGCTTTGAGGTCCGATTCACCGGCGGCCCGCGATATTCTCGTCCAGGTAGCGAAGTACGATGGCCTGATTCAATATCTCAGGAAGGATCAGGGGTTCGGCCTTGCCCGGAACGTAGAGTACGTAGAGCGGCACGCTCGCTCGACCGAGATCGGCGAGGGCTCTCGAGATCCCGTCGTCCTTCGACGTCCAATCGGCCTTTAGGGCCCGCACGCCGAGCTCGGAGAAACGTTCGCGCACCTTGCGGCCGCCGAGCGCGACCGAATCGTTGACCTGGCAGCTCAGGCACCAAGCGGCCGTGAAGTCCACGAAGACCGGGACTCCCTTTCCCCTCAGGTCGGCTGAAGCGGCCTCGCTCCAAGGCTGCCAAAAGGCGTCGGCAGGCTCCAGGCGGCGCAAGCCCGTCGAAGCCGCCGAGCTCTGCCCGCCCGCCCGAGCGCCCTCCATCGATGGGACGACGGCCCGCATCGACCAGGCGAGCGCCCCCGATACGAGCGCGAGGGCCAGGACCGCCGCGACGATCCTGACTCCCGCTGGCATATCGGGGCGGCCCCATCTGCCCCATGCCCAGGCCCCGATTGCCGCCGTAAGGAGCCCTTCGAGGAGAGATACCAAAGCGGCAGGGCCTCCGAGACCCGAGAGCACGAAGGCCATCCAGACCACCGAGGCCATCATCGGGAATCCGAGGGCCTGACGAAGGACCGCCGTCCATGCTCCCGCCTTGGGGAGGCGCCGGGCCAGGCCGGGCAGGGCCGAGATACAGAGAAGCGGCGCCGCCAGCCCAAGACCCAGCGCAGTGAAGACACCGAGAGACGCCGCCGCGCCGGCCGTGGGCCCGGCGTAGGCGTCCTGCAAGAGGGCGTAGCCGAGCGCGGCGCCCATGAAAGGCGCCGTGCAGGGCGTGGCCACGGCCGTAGCCAGAAGGCCGCCGAGGAAGGAGGATGCCACCGCGCCTCGCCTTCTCCGGTCGGTACCCCGGCCCGCGTGGCCGGAGCCTGCCCCGCCGAGGCGGGAGAGCGAGAGGCCGATATCGAAAACGCCGAAGAGGTTCAATCCGATCAGGAAGAAGGCAATCGCGGCAACCGCGACGAAAGCCTGGTTCTGCAGCTGAAAGCCCCAGCCGACAGCCGTTCCCCCCGCTCGCAGAGCGAGCAGCAGACCGGCGAGAATCCAGAAGGAGACGAGGACGCCGGCCGTGAAGGAGAGACCCTGAAAGACGGGGCGCCCTCCCTCGGGAGATCGTCTCGTTAAGGCCAAAGCCTTGATAGAAAGGACGGGGAGGACGCAGGGCATGAGGTTGAGGATCAGGCCGCCAGCAAAAGCGAGGAGGAGGGCCAGGGCCAAGCCCCCCAGGTCCGTCGCAGCTGCGACGGGAAGGCGGATCTCGAGGCTCGCGCTTCCCGGCATGCATTCGACCCGGCAGGCGAGCCATTCGACCTTGGCCTTTATCGATACCGCGCCGCGGAGCGCAATCGATTTCGGGGCAAGGATGCGGACGCGCAGCGCGAGTCTCCCCGCGTAGCCTTCGGAGTCGATGCCCAGCGCCGAAAATCGCGCCGGAGCCGGCCATTCGATGGGCAGGACCGAGAAGCCCGGGGGCAGCTCCCAGGTAACCGTCGTAGGGAGGCCCGTATCGCCGGGAGAGGGGCCGTACACGTGCCAGCCCGGCTCGATGTCCAGGACGAGATCGAGAGCGCAGGCTTCGCCGGGCTTTATGGCGGCAGACCCCGCCGAGAGGCTGGCCCTGACCGGCATCTCCGCGCGGGCGAAGGCGGAGGCGGCGAGGAGGAAAGCCAGCAGCGGGACCAGGAGGCGCCCGCGTTCTCCTGCGTACGACACCGATACGATTATCCGGCTCGCGGCTCGGGAATGTCTAGCCCGAGAAGCCGTCTATGAACTCCAGGATGGGCTCGCGCCATCCTCTCGCGGGACTCCGGGCATAGCTCCTCTCCAAGGTCGAACACGACTCGAGCATCGCGCTTCGGAGCTCCTCCGAGTTGGCGAGACTCCCCGCCTCCGAAGCGAACAAGTCGCGGACGAAGGCCTCGGCCTCGCTGTCGTCGAAGCGCGGGAATCGGCGCTTCAGATAAAACAGCGAGGCCCCGATGCAATTGACGCTGTGCTGCTTTACGAAAAGGACGCTCTCGGTGATCGCCAGGGCTTCACGGCGCAGGCCGCGGGCCCAACGCTCGACATCGGCCCGCTTGAAGCCGCGGGCCCTTTCCGGGCCCAGACGATCCACGATCTCCGAGGCTAGGAGCCAATTCGCGACAACGAGCAGGACGTGGAGGCTCGGGACGCAATCCAGGTGGGGATCGACGGCGTGGATGAGGGCGAATCGCAGATTGTAGTTCCTCGAAGGCCTCGTAGTGGTCGTATGGACGGTCAGGTAGACGGTCCCGGCTTCGGCGTAAAGCCCGCGGATGGCATCGAGGAAACCTACCAGGTCGTGGATAGCTTCCTTGCCGTAGAAACGCCAAAGCCGATAAAAGGAAGCCATCCAGAGCTGGACGAATTCGAGATACTTATTGATGAAGCGCGGATCGAAGGGGATGGTCGCGTCCAAGGGGTGATCGACATTCACCACCGGGCGGCGAAAGAGGATGGCGTTCTCGAACTGCGGAATGAAGAAAGAGCGAAGGGCTTCCGCGCCCAGGCGCAAACCGCCGGCGAGGAATCGCGGTCTCGACAGGGCCAGGGCGATGGGCCTCGCGTAGCCGACGGTGCCCCGCAGGCGCCTCGGCGGACCGATGTCGGCGCTCTCCGAATCGCGATCTCCCGTTTCCGGCGGCATAGCGTGGGATTCTATACCGCCGCTCACTCTTTGGGCAATGTCGGGGATAGGTTAAACGTCCTACCCTCGAATGCGGCGTTTACCCTATTCTGGGATGGCGGAATGGGGTTTAGGGTGAATAACCGAGAACGCGGTCCACCGCCGCGCTTCCCAATTTCCAATACGGAGGATTTCGCATGAAGAAACGCAGTATCTTCGCGTTGACCGTCCTAGCCCTCAGCCTCCTCTCCGCTTCGGCCTTCGCTGAGAAGGTGAAACTGACGGTGTGGGGGGAAGCGATTCCCGACGACTCCCCCGATCACGCCTTTGCCAAGGCATTGGTCGCCGGATTCCAGGCCAAGTACCCCGACATTCAGCTCGACTATATCGGCCTCGGCAATGACGGTTTCAAGGATAAGCTCAAGGTCACCATGGCCTCGGGCTCCGGCCTCCCCGACGTGTTCCAGACCTGGGGCGGGTCGGTGCTGGGCGGCTACGCCGACGCCGGACAGCTCCTCGACCTCACCAAGGAACTCAAGTCCGTCCCCGGCAGCGCGGCTGCCGCTCAGGCCGTGACCTGGAAGGGCAAGACCTACGGCGTCGCACCGTTCTTCGCGGTCGCGGGCCTCTTCATCAACGAGGGCATCTTCAAGGCCAACAACCTCAAGGTCCCCACCACGATCGAAGGCTTCGAGGCGGTCGCCGACGCTCTAAAGGCCAAAGGCATCCAGCCCTTCGCCTGCGGAGCCAAGGACAAGTGGCCCGCCCTCGCCCTCTACATGTACCTTACCAACCGCTTCGGCGGCGACGCCTCGGCCAGAGCCGCGGCTCGCAAGCTCCCCTACGATTCCCCCCCCTTCGTCAAGGCCGCCCAGCTCTATCAGTCGTGGGTCAAGAAGGGCTATTTCGGCGATACGCCCCTCGGCGAGGCCTATGGGGACGCCCAGCAACTCATGGCCACCGGCAAGGCCGGCATGATGCTCACCGGCTCCTGGATGTGCGGCAACTTCGCCGACCCCAGCTACACCGACCAGAAGATTGGCTTCTACGGCATCCCCGCGCTCAAGTCGGGCGGCATCGGCAAGGCGACGGACGTCATGGGCATGACCGACGTCGGCTTCGCCGCGAGCAAGGCCGGCGCGGACAAGAAGGACGCCGTCGTCAAGTTCCTCGCCTACGCCATGAGCCCCGAAGCCGCCGCGGGCGACCCCGGCCGCATCTCCTCCGTGCCCGGCGTGAAAGCGAAGAATCCGATCACGGCTCAGGCGATGGCCGTATTCGGCGCCGCCAAGACAATCACCTTCTGGTGGGACCAGGACCTCCCTCCGGCGGTCACTTCGCCCCTCAACGACACCATCCAGACCTTCTTCCTCCCCGATACGGATGTCAAGAAGTCGCTCTCGGACTTCGAGGCCCTCTGCGTGGAGAACATGGGGCCTATTAAGAAGTAATCGGCTTTCGGGGAGGCCGTCAGCGACCGCACGCCCGTACAGGCCCGCGTCCTGCGCCGAGGGAATAGCCCTCGAAGGATGCGGGCCTGGTGTACTACACTATTCCCGAGGGAGGTCAGCGAAAGTGAGCGATGAGCTGGGGAGCGTCGGACGCCTAGGAGGGGGAAGCGGGACGAAGCGGGTCCGCGACAAGACGAGGGCCCCTTTCATCTGTCTCTGCCTGCTTCCGGCATTCCTCTTCCTCGCGGTCTTCCTTTATTATCCGATCGAGGAGACCTTCCGCATCGCCCTGACCAAATCCACGGGCATGGGCCCGGAGACCTTCATAGGGCTGGACAACTACGCCAAGCTGTTCACGAACGAGGAATTCCTGGCGGGTCTCGTGCACGTGTTCAGCTGGGCATTCTGGAGCGTTCTCATCCAGCTGCCCATAGCCTTTCTCGTCGCGTTCTCCCTGACATTCTACGCCAACAAGCTCACCGGCCCCTTGAGGGCGATATTCTACCTGGCGAACGTACTGCCCTCGGCCATCACGGCCATGCTGGGCAAATTCATATTCGCGCCCAGATTCGGCATCATCGCCAGCCTCGCCAACACGATCGGCTGGAAATGGCTCGGCTCCATAGACTTTCTCGGCAACCCGAAGCTGGCCTTCTGGTCAGTCTTCACGATCGCTACCTGGGCCTATACCGGCTTTCCCATCATCTACCTCATGGCCAGGATCGAGCAGATCCCCAAAGAGGTGCGAGAAGCGGCCGAGCTGGACGGGGCCACGGGATGGCGCTACGCCCGGAGCATCGTCCTCCCCGATCTCGGCTATCCCTTGCGCATATTGGCCGTGCTCTGCACCGTCGGAAGCCTCAAGCTCTTCGACCTTCCGAATCTGGTGACGGCCGGCGGCCCGGGGAACGCGACCGTCACCCTCGGGATCACGTTGTATCGGGACGGCTTCATCAACTGGAACTACGGCAAGGCGGCGGCTATCGGAGTCGTCATCTTCGTATTGTCGCTCGGCTTCACCATCGCGCAATTCTCGCTGGGGAGCAGGAGAGGGGGCGAGAAGACATGACGCAAGCCGAGAATGCCGCGGGCGTCCGGCGCGGAAGCAAGTCAGTCAGGATGCGGCACGGAGCGCCCGAAGTCTTCGCCACCATCATCCTCGTGGCTCTGGCCCTCGTCGTCGTCCTTCCCTTCATCATTCCCTTCCTCTTCGTCTTCAAGACCCAGCTCGAGTTCGTCTACCATCCCTGGACGCTGCCCACCCGCATCCTCTGGACCAATTTCATCGAGGCCTGGAAGGCGGTGCGAATCGATCGGGGCCTCGTAAATACCTTCATCGTGAGCATCGGCGCCATCATCACCACTCTTCCACCCTCCGCTCTCGCGGGCTACGTCTTCGCCCGCTATCGAAGCAGGGCCACCGAGATCGCTTTCTACGCGATAATGGTCGGCTACTTCGTGCCCGCCCAGATGGTCCTCATCCCCCTATACAAGCTGGAAGTCGCCTCCAAGCTCAACGACACTCTCTACGGCCTCTTCCTGCCGATGGCCGCCTTCGGCATTCCGTTCTGGACCCTCATCTACCGTTCCTTCTTCAAGAGCCTGCCTTCGGAGCTCGCCGAGGCCGCGCGCATCGACGGCGCAGGGCACGCGGGGACCTTCTTCCGCGTCATGCTTCCCCTCGCCAATCCCGCGACGGTGCTCGCCCTCATCCTGGTCTTCATCGGAGCCTGGAGCGACTACCTCCTCTCCCTCATTCTGCTCTCGAACCAGGAGCATTTCACCATGCAGCTCCGCGTAGCCTCCTTCCTGAGCGCATACGGAACCGACAGGATGCCTCGGTACGCCGCAGCCGCCATAATCTCGGCCGCCCCCACGGTCATCCTGTATATCCTGGGGCACCGTTGGATAATCCAGGGGACCCTCGCCGGCGCGATCAAGGAATGAGCGTGGACGCGCGGGCGCCCGAACGCTATCCTCTCAGGCGATGCAGGTCGTAATGGGATGGAGCGGGAAGAGGGCGCCGGTCATCGGCTTCCTGGCGGCGCGCTTCGACGAGGCCTATCAGAATGCAGTATGGCGCGGCGCGGCCCTGGAGGCCGAGCGCATAGGCGCCGCGATAGTCTTTTTCGGCGGGCAGCGCATCGGCAGTCCAATAGGCTACGAGGCCCTCGACAACATCGCCTTCGATCTCGCGAAGCACAGCCGGATGTCGGGCCTCGTGGTCATGTCCAACGTCATAGGAACCTACATCTCGGACGCTGAGCAGCAGGAGTTCCTGGATCGCTTCGCCGACAAGGCCGTCGTGACCATAGGCTTCGAATTCCCGGGTATTCCGAGCGTAAGCGTGGACGCGTCGGGAGGCATGAGCTCCATCGCCGAGCACCTCGTGCGTATCCATGGCCGGAGACGCTTCCTCTTCCTCGCCGGCCCGAAGGGGCACAAGGAGTCCGAGGCTCGCGAGGCGGAATTCCTGGGCGCGATGGATCGCCCCGGGGACGCGGGCCGCCGCGGCGCCGATACGACCGTCGAGTTGCTCTACGGCGACTTTACCGAAGAGGACGCCCGAGAGAAAGTCGCCCGTTTCCTCTGCTTGGGGCGGCCGATAGACGCCATCGTCGCCGCCAACGACCTCATGGCCGTCGGAGCCATCCGGGCCCTGGCCGAGCGGGGGGTCGACGTTCCCCGAGAGGTCTCCGTGACCGGGTTCGACGATACCGAGGACAGCCGCTTCTCGGTACCCCCGCTGACCACGGTTCGCCAACCTGCCGTCGAGCTCGGGCGCATGGCGGTCATCCGCATCGCCGAGCGGCTGGGCCTAAGCCCGGGGCCTCCGGCGGCCCAGCCCACCGTCTCCTTCGTCGTCCGCGAGTCCTGCGGCTGCCCCTACGCCCATGGACAGGAAGAGCCGACACGGGGAACGGACGAGGCGCGCGACGATGATGAGGTCGAGCGATCGGAGCCCGTGAGCGTCCTCTCGGACGAGGTCAATCGCGAGATCCGCGCGGGCAGGAATCCTTCGCGGCTCAGGCGCCTGGCCTTCGAGCCGTCGATGCGCGAGAGCGCACTCCTGGCGATAGCGGAGGGGGAGTGCCGCTTCCTGGCCTCGCAGCGCTTCGCGGCGGAGCGGCGAGTCTCGGTGTTCGGCGATATCGAAGCCTCCCTGGTCTCTTCCTTCGCGCTCGAGCACATCCTCGAGCAGATCGCCCGCGGCGCGCGCGAGCTCGGCATCTCAGGCTGCTGGCTCAGCCTCTTCGAGTCGAAGGGGCTGTCGCCCGAGTGGTCCAAGCTCTTCCTCGCATCGGATTCCAAGGGAACGCGCATCCTCGCGCCCTACGGCCTGCGGTTCAGGACGGCCGAACTCGTCCCGGGAGGCCTCCCCGGCAGCTGGCGCGCCTACGTCTGCGAGCCGCTCCGCTTCGGGGACGACAGGCTCGGCTATCTCGTCTGCACCGCCGACTCGACCGAGAGGCGGATGTACGAAGCCCTGCGCGATCAAGTATCGAGCGCGCTCAAGGGGGCCATCCTCATGGCGGCGGAGCGGGACCGCGAGCGCAGCCTCGAGCGCGCTGTCCGGGCGCGGACCCTCGAGCTCTCGACGGCCAACGCGAGATTGGTCGAGGAGATGGCTCGGCGCAAGAGTCTCGAGCGCGAGCTCCTCGAGATCTCGAACCGCATCGTCGGGAAGATAGGCCAGGACATACACGACAATCTCTGCCAGGACATCGCCGGCCTCGGGATAATGGCCGCCGTTCTCGAGGGCAAGCTTCGCCGCGGTGGCATGGCCGAGGAATCCGAGGCGGCCGCGGCGCTCGCGCGCGCCGCCGGCGAGACGGCCGCGCGCGCCAAGGGAATCGCCCGCGGGCTCTACCCCGCCGAGCTCGAGGCCAAAGGCATAGTCGGCGCGGTGGAGCGCCTCGTCCAGTCGGCGCGTGATCGCGAAGGGGTCGCGATAAAGATCGAAGTCACCAAAGGCTTCGCTGTCCGCGATTCCGAGAAAGCCCTTCACCTCTACAGGATCGTGCAGGAGGCGCTGAACAATTCCCTCCGGCATTCCTTCGCGAAGGAGATCCGCGTAGGACTCTATATGGACCGCGAGACGGTTACGGCGGAGGTTAGCGACGACGGCATAGGCATTCCGCCGGCGGACCGGGAGGAGAACGGCATGGGCCTCCACATACTCAGGTACCGCGCGAGCGTCATCGGCGGCGAGCTGCGCATCAGGTCGAGGGACCGCGGAACGACGGTCACTTGCAGAGTGGCGAGGTAGGAGATGCCCATCAGGCCGAGCTTCATAGTCGTCGACGACCACCCGCTCTATCGGCACGGCGTCACGATGCTCATCGGCCAGGAGCTTCGCCTCGAGTGCGCCGGCGAAGCCGGAGGCATCCCGGAGGCCCTCGAGCTCCTCGCGGCCACGAGCCCGCGGATGGCTATCGTCGACATATCGCTCCAGGGGCAGAGCGGGCTCGACCTCGTGCGCCTCATCAAGGCCGATTACCCCGAGACGGCCGTCCTCGTCGTCTCCATGCACGAGGAGAACCTGTACGGGGAAAGGGCGCTCAAGGCGGGCGCCCGCGGCTACGTGATGAAGCACGAGAGTCCAGCGGTCCTCGTGGGCGCCGTCCGGGATGTCCTGGAGGGGCGCATAGCGGTGAGCGAAGAGCTGCGCGAGCGCATGCTCGAGGGCCTCGTCGGGGGCAGGTCCGATGCGGACCCGGTGGGCAGGCTATCGGATCGGGAGCTCGAGGTATTCACCCTCATAGGCAGGGGCTGCGGAGCCGCCGAGATCGCGGAGCGCCTGGGCCTCTCGGTAAAGACGGTCAACGCCTATCGGGACCACATAAAGGACAAGCTGGGCCTGCCGAGCGCATCCGACCTGCGCAAATTCGCGGTCGAATGGGGCTCGAGCGGGAAGCAGGCGTAGCGCGCGCCGGCACGCGCGAGGGCATCCGCCGTCCGGGCGGCCTTCGCGACCCATAGGTAAAAAGGCCGATGGAATAAACGGCCTCCTACCCGATGAGCAAGATCGAGCCGAGACGGTAACCTTGAGCGACGGAGAGGATGATGCGATGGCCATACGCGTGCCCGAGATAGATTACTACTCGCTCCACGGCATCTGGGGGGCTTACGGCTCGCTGGTTCTGGGCAGGCTAGGAAGGGGAGCCGGCGTAATCGTCGGGGACGTAAGGCCGCCGCGCGGCGGAATGTTCATCGGCTACCGGATCGGGCGCGGCGAGCCGCGGCTCCTCCCCTTCTCGGCCGGTCTGAGCTTCGGCCTCGGCGCCTCGGCGTACCGGGAAGACGAAGTCGACTCGAGCCGCGTGGACAGTCTGCGAAGCGCCGCTTACTTCGGCTCCGAAGAGATCGAGCGCTACATGTCCCTGTCCGGCGAGGAATGGCGGGCCGGGGCCCTGTCGTTTCGCGTCGTTTCCTTCTTCGGCGAAGTGCCCGATCCCCAGGCCGTCCCGCCCGCCTCCGCGCGATCGGGCCTCCGGCCGTCCATCCTCCTCCGGATCGCCTTCGACAACTCGGGCGGCACCGGCACCTTGACGGGCCTCTTCGGGATGCAAGGCATACGCAGGCCCCTCTCCGATTCCACGGCCGGCGGCCTCCTCGGCATGGCCGGCGGCTCTTCCTTCGGCTTCGCTATCCGCCCCAGGCCGGGCGTCGAGGAAGTGATGGACTGGTCGGTCGTCGAGGCCGCGTTCGACGGCGGCGCCGACGGCGCCGCCAGGCCGCTTCGGCGCCTCGCCTCGGAGGGCGGCCTGCGCTTCAGCGTCGCGCCCGGCGAGAAGGCCGAGTACGTCGTCGCCCTAGGAGTCTTCCGCGACGGCATCGTCACGGCGGGTCTCGGCGCCCACGCGTACCACAGCTGCCTCTTCAAGGACCTCGAAGACGTGATCGAGAGCGCGCTGGACGAAGCGCCCCAGTCCCTCGCCCTCGCGGGGGGAGTAGACGCCCTCTTGGAATCGTCGGGCCTATCCGAGGATCGCAAATTCCTGCTGGCTCACGCCGCGCACAGCTATTGCTCGAGCACCGAGCTCCTCCTCGCTGAGTCGGGCGATCCCGTCTTCGTCGTGAACGAGGGCGAGTACCAGATGATGAACACCCTCGACCTCACGGTGGACCAGGCCTTCTGGGAGGCGCGCTTCTCGCCTTGGACCCTCCGCAACGAGCTCGAGTCCTTCGCCGAGCGCTCGTCCTACACGGACTCCCTCGGGATGGCATTCGCCCACGACCAGGGGGTCGACGACTGCTTCTCTCCAAAGGGCCGATCCGCCTACGAGATGCCGGGCCTTTCCGACTGCTTCAGCTTCATGAGCTACGAGGAAACCCTGAATTGGGTGATTTCGGCCTGCCTCTACGCCTCCCTCGCGGGAGACCTCGAGTGGGCCCGGGGAAGGAGGCGTACTCTCGCCGACTGTCTGGGCTCCATGGTCGCGAGGGACGCGAACGGCGACGGAGTGATGGACCGCGATTCCGACCGCTGCGCGGGAGGCTCGGAGATAACCACCTATGACTCCCTGGATATAAGCCTCGGGCAGGCGCGCAACAATCTCTACCTGGCGGTCAAGGCCTGGTCGGCCTTCGTCTGCCTCGAGTCCCTGTTCCGCCAGATCGACGGCGCCGAGTCGGTCGAATCGAAGGACTCGCGGCACGCCGCGCTCACGGCCTCGCGTACGATAGCGGCCAGGATGCTCGAGCCCGAGGGCTTTATCCCCGCCGTCTTCGAGAGCGACAACCGCTCCTGCATAATTCCGGCGATCGAGGGCCTCGCCTATCCCGGCTTCTGCGGCGCTCCGGAAGCGGTCCTGGCCGACGGTCCCTATGGCGAGCTCGTGTGCGCCCTGAAGCGCCATCTCGACAAGGTGCTCGCGCCGGGAGTCTGCCTCGACGCGGTATCGGGCGGATGGAAGCTTTCGTCGACGAGCAGAAACACCTGGCTCTCGAAGATATTCCTGAATCAGTACGTGGCCGAGAGTGTCCTGGGCCTCGACGACCAGCGCACGCGGCGGGACGCCGTGCACGCGCGGTGGCTCAGGACAGGCAGCGCCGACTACGCCGCGACCGACCAGGTGGACTCGTCGAGCGGCGCGGACCTGGGATCGCGGCTCTACCCGCGGCTGGTCACGTCGATACTATGGCTGAAGAACAACCGATAAAGGGCAACCTTTGGGCGGTTCGATGAAAATGCATGATCGGAGCCGCATCGGGGCGCATTCCCGCTTCCATCCGGGGTATTGAGATTACTGAATGTTTCGATCATACTGGTTAGATTCCACCCCAGGAGCGTCGCGAAATGTGCGGAATCTTCACCGTCCTCGACATCAAGGGAGACCCCGTAGAGCTCAGGAAACAAGCCATTGCCCACGTAAAGCGCCTGCGCCACAGGGGCCCGGATTGGAGCGGGGTCTATTCCGACAATCGCGCGGTGATCTGCCACGAGCGGCTCTCCATAGTCGACGTGATGCATGGGGCTCAGCCCCTGGTCGACCGGGAGACGGGACGAATTCTCGCCGCCAACGGCGAAATATACAATCACAAGAAGCTCCGTGCCGAGAAGCTCAAGAGGCTGCACGATTTCCAGACCGAATCCGACTGCGAACCGCTGCTGTATCTTTACGACGAGCTCGGCCCCGATTTCGTGAATCTCCTCAACGGCATATTCGCCTTCGTGATCTACGACCCCCGCGACGGCAGCTTCTTCATCGCGCGCGACCATATCGGCATCAACCCCCTCTACTGGGGCCGAGACGGCGAGGGCAATCTTTTCGTCTCCTCCGAGATGAAGGCGATATACGACATCTGCCCCAAGGTCGAGGTTTTCCCCCCGGGGCATTATTACGATTCGAGCGCGGCCAAGCTCGTGAAATGGTACAACCCTTCCTGGGCGGCCGCCGGGTCGGTACCCAAGGGCGAGGCCGACCTGGACAGGCTCAGGCAATCCCTCGAGGACGCGGTGAAGCGCCAGCTCATGTCCGACGTGCCCTACGGCCTTCTCATCTCCGGAGGCGTCGACTCCTCGATCATCGCGGCCATCGCGGCCAAGCACGCCGAGAAGCGCGTCGAGACGGACGAGCGCGACCGCGCCTGGTGGCCCCGGATGCATTCCTTCTCTGTGGGCCTGCCCGGAGCCCCCGACACGAAGTACGCCAAGAAAGTAGCCGACCATATCGGCAGCCAGCACCACGAGATCGTCTTCACCGTGCAGGAAGCCCTCGACGCGATCCCCGACGTCATCTACCACCTGGAGACCTTCGACGTCACCACGATCCGCGCGGGCACGCCCATGTACCTGATGTCGCGGACGATCAAGTCCATGGGCATCAAGATGATCCTCTCGGGCGAAGGCGCCGACGAGATCTTCGGCGGCTACCTCTATTTCCACAAGGCGCCGAACCCCACCGAGTTCCACGAGGAGCTCGCGCGCAAGATCTCGATGCTCCACCTCTACGACTGCCTGCGGGCCAACAAGGCCATGTGCGCCTGGGGCGTGGAGGCCAGAGTGCCGTTTCTCGACCCTGAATTCCTCGAGATCGCGATGGGCATCGACCCGAAATACAAGATGATCCGCAAGGCCGGCCCGGGCCGGCCTTCGGACGAGGGACGGATGGAGAAGTACATCCTCCGCAAGGCATTCGACGGATGGATTCCCGACGAGATCCTCTGGCGCCAGAAGGAGCAATTCTCCGACGGCGTCGGCTATTCATGGATCGACTCCATCAAGGCTTACGCCGAGAAGGAGATATCCGACTCGGTAATGGCCAACGCGCGCTTCCGTTTCCCCTCCAAGACGCCGGTCTCGAAGGAAGCCTATTGGTTCAGGACGATATTCGAGGAGCATTTCAAGAATCCCAGCGCGGTGGATCTCGTGCCCGACGGCCCCTCCATCGCGTGCTCGACCCCTACGGCCATCCGCTGGGATTCCGCATGGGCCGAGATGGCCGACCCTTCGGGTCGGGCCGTGCAAGGGGTGCACGAACACGCCAAGTAACCGTGTCTTGGGGATACTGGCCTTCCTAGCCGCGATGTCCGCGCTCCCTGGCGGACGACTCGCGGCGGCGGCCTCCTTCGACGGCCGCGGCGGTTCCCTCGAGATCAAGGACTATCTCCTCCTGGAATCGCCTCGCGAAGAGCGTGCCCACCTCGACCTTTCCGAGGCGACGCCCGGCGTCCGACGCTATTCGGGAGGCTTCCTCCCGTCTACCCTGCGCGTATCGCCGAAGATGTACACGTTCAAGGCCTTCTTTCGCGTCGATCCGTCCCTCGCGGGGGTGGACTTGGCCCTGTATATGGGCCTCGCCGAGTATCCCTACCGCCTCTACCTGAACGGGATCGAAATCTTCGCGAAAGGCCGGTACCAGGGGGGGTATTACAACTCGAGTCTCCGGACCGTCGATTCGGTCTACCTCTCGCCGGACCTGCTGCGTTACGGGGCGGAGGATAACGCTATCGCGCTGGAGGCTTACCCTCGCTATGAGAACTGGGGGCTCGACCGGATCTACGTCGATCGCAGGATGGCGGTAGACGCGGCGGTCTTTCTCCGAAATTTCATCGGGATCAACGTAATTCAGGGCGCTTTCGTCCTGGCATTGCTCCTGGGGATGTATTTCGTAGCGCTCTACTTCTTCGCGCGGCGGAAGTTCGGCAAGTACATCTTCTGCAGCCTGATCTGCGCCTCGTTCTGCCTTTCTTACTGCAACATGACCATCCATTACGACGCGAATAACGAGGTCCTGCTCGAGGCCCTTTCCAAGGGCGGCATCATCCTCATGTCCTCCTTCATGCTGCTGTTCTGCTGCGAGTTCACCTCTGTCCTGAATAAGCGACGGATATTCCCCTTCGCCTCCCTAGGCGTCGGCACCATCACGGCATTGCTCGTGATGACGAGGCAGTCGAAGGAGGTGATCCTGGCCTGGTTCGGGTACGCGGCGAACTTCCTCATCGTACCCCAGCTCCTCGCCGATATCGCGATCCTGGTCTACGCTCTTGTCAGGAACAGGAACCGGCGCGTGTTGCCCCTTCTTTCGTCCTTCGCGGTTATCGCCGCGACCGCCGCGCACGACGTCATCTTCCTGAATAAATCCGTCCTGCCCTACGCCTGGCTCGCCGCCTACGGCTACCTCGCGGCGGTCATCGCGATCGTCGCGACACTGGCGAGCGAGCAGGGCAATCCCTACATCAGGGAGCCCAAGGCCAGGCTCTCCCTCGGCGCCCTAGGCCTCTCCGAGTCCGAACAGCTCAATATCCTCTGCGCGATCGGGGGCAAGAGCGTCAAGGAGACTGCCGCGGAATTCGGCGTCAGCGAATCGACGGTGCGCAACACCCTCGCCAGAGCCTACAAGAAGCTGAAGGTCACCGGGAAGACGGGCCTCGCCACGCTCGCGGAGAAGTACGATATTATTAAATGAAGCCCGCCGCGCATCCTTCGCCTTTCACTTGATCCCGAGCTTGATCTTGTCGTACAGCAGCTGATCCTTCTCCCTGGAGCCCAGGCTCACGACGTAATTCCTGTCGTCGGTCTTGATGACCACATAGGAGACGTCGGGCTTCTTGAGGAAGACCCTCGCCGCGCCCACGCCGTCGACATTGTAGTTGCCTTCTCGGAAGAGGCCGAAGGCGTCGTTGCCCGCGATGCGCGAGCCGACGGGAGCGGGCCCCGGGACGAATTCGAGATCGCGTATGTCGGAGAAGGGCAGCTTGAAGCCGAAGAGGGCGAACACTCTGACCTCGGAATCGCTCGCCGAGACGGGATCGATCGAAAGCTCGACCGCCATGTAGGCCGCGAGGACTATCGCCGCGGCAATTATTACGCGCAGGGAAATACGGTTGGCCAGGCGTCTATCGTATTTCGGAGTCGCCTTGTTCGATCTGACGCCGTCCATGATGGGCGATTATAGCCCTTTCGCCACGATCTCGTCCATTCGCCTCAGGCGTCGGGACAAATCGCGCGCGAGGTTCATGACGATCATGGCGAAAGCGCGCATGCTCGCCTTGGAGAGCTCGTGGAGGGCGTGGTTGCTGATGGTGGCTACCGTGGACGGGACGAGGGAGCGAACCGTAGCCGCGGCCGGCATCACGTCCAGGAATTCCATCTCGCCGAAGGTATCGCCCTCGCGCAGTCGGACGAGGGACACTCCCCCCTTCTCGATATTGACGCATCCTTCCAGGATGAAGTAGATCCTGTCGTTGGGATCGCCTTCCCGAAGAATCTCGGTTCCCGCCGCATAGGAGGCGCTGCCCATAAGGGGCCTTATGGATTCTATCTCGTCGGGCAGAAGCCCGCCGAACAGGGAATAGTCCTTCAAGGCCGAGGCTTCTATCAAACTATCCTCCGGACATAAATTATCATCGGCAGAAACGAGGGACAATAGCGCGATTCCCCGGCTGACCGCGGTCAATTCAAGAAAGCTTCTTGACTGGATCGACGAACAGGCTTATAATGAGTACATACTCAATGAGTGACCAATCAAAGACGACAGCGAGGAACAGAGAGAGCCAGAAGCTGGAGACCAGGCGGCGTATCATCGACGCCGCAATACGGGTTTTCTCCCGCGATGGCATCCTCGCGTCCGCCACCGCCGAGGTCGCGAAGGAGGCGGGCCTGTCCCATGGGAGCGTCTTCGCCCATTTTGGCACCCAGGAGTCCCTCATCTCGGCCGTGATCGAGGACTTTGGAGAGTCGCTGGCGAGGCGGCTCCACGAGCTGGTCGCCTCTGGGGCGGGGACTCGCGAAGTGCTCGGAGCCCACCTGCGGGCTATAGGAGAGCGCGAGGACTTCTACGCGAGCCTCGTCGTAGAGGCTCCCTTGTTGCCTGCGGGGGCCAGAGACAGCCTCGTCGCCATCCAGTCCTCGATCTGCTTCCATCTCTCCCCCGCCGTCGCGGCCGAGACGCGGGCGAGGAAGATCCGGCCGATGCCGCTCTACCTCCTCTTCAATACCTGGATCGGTCTCGTGCATCACTATCTCGCGAACCGGGCCCTCTTCGCGCCTGGAGCGTCGGTCGTAGAACGCCGCGGCGAAGAGCTTCTCGATCATTTCATGTACTTGATATCGAAGGGAGGACGAGGATGAGCGGAAACCCCAAGGCCGGTATGAAGCTCTGCATTTCCTGCGGAATGCCGATGGAGAAGCCCGAGGACTATCCCTCAGGCGACAGGTCCAAGGACTACTGCGTCCATTGCGCCAGGCCGGACGGCTCGCTGCAGTCCTACGAGGAAAGGGCCGCCGGGATGGCCGCCTTCATCGTGAGGACGCAGGGCCTCGACGAGGAGGCCGCATTGTCGACCGCCAAGGCGATGATGTCGCGATTGCCCGCATGGAAGGGCCGAACGTGACGGCTCTCCGCGACATGCGCAATATCGGCGCGGTAGTCGCGGCCGAACTCGCCGCCGCCGGCATCCCGGACGCCGAGGCCCTCCGGGCCGCGGGCTCGGTCGGCGCCGCCATCCGCCTGCGCGACTCGGGCTTCGACGTCTGCAAGAGCAAGCTCGGCGGCCTCGAGGGCGCGATACGCGATATCACCTGGCACCTGATACCGGCCGACGAGCGCGCGGAGCTGTGGGAACGGCTCCAGGAACTGACCGACTGCGGTTACCGTCGGCGGCGCCCCCGCGCCGGCGTCATCGGCGAAAGTTCCACTTCCGCGAGGAGAAGCGTTCCGCCGCGAGCCGCCGCGCCTCGGCCTCCTCGGCCGAGCTGAGCGGTAGCGGCTCGAGCTCGGCGCCCCAGGCGGAGGAACAGCCTTTCGCCAGCGCCTCGGCCGCCTCGGCATAGGGGACCGCTCGGCCGAGCAAGGCCCGTAGCGAGGTCACCCGCGCTTTTACTTCCTCCACGAGCCTTCCCTTGAGCTTCTCGGCCGGCACCTTGAGCAATGAGAACATACGCTCGGGGCTCAAGTCGAGGAGGATGGTCCCGTGCTGAAGGAGGCATCCCTGCCGCCTCGTCTGGGCATTGCCGGACACCTTCTTGCCGCCGACTGCGATGTCGTTGATCGGCTCGAAGACGGCGTCGACGCCCAAAAGGCCCAGGCCCCCGATTATCCCGGCGCAGACCAGACGGTACGATTCGAGGATGTCGTCGGGAGCGAGCGCGTGCCCCAGGGGAAGGACGGTCGAGTAGGTGATTTCGCCGTCGTGGAAGACCGCCCCGCCCCCCGTAAGCCTGCGGACGGCGTCGACTCCGGAGGCGCGGCAGGCGTCGAGGTCGACTTCGGCCTCGAGGGACTGGAAATAGCCCACGGTGACGCAGGGCGGGGACCAGCGGTAGAGCCTCAGGACCGGCGGCGATTCGCCCCTGGACACCGAGCCGAGGAGGGCCTCGTCGATAGCCATGTTGAGCGCGCCGGGCAGGGCGCCCCGGGCGCCGGAATCAAGGAGCCTGAGTTTCATCGGCCGCTTCCCCCAGGGCTTGGGCGATATCCGCCGGGGTGGCTCCGAAGAGTCGGAGCGGCGGCTTCGAGAATAGGGATAGCGCGGTCTCCTCGACGAGCTCGACCGGGATGCCGACGAAGCCGGCTTCCGCGGCTTCGAATGCCTCCTCCGGATGGGCGAAGAAATCGCCCCGGACGAGGGCCCGCCGGACGAGGCCCGACTCGATCTCGACCTCCACCCTGAGGAGCTTGCCCCCGGGAACCTTATGGTCGCGCCTGCGAATCACGCTTCGCCTCGGCCGGCGTCGAAGCATGCGCGCGCGTGATAGCTCGTCCGCGCCAGCGGAGCCGACACGACCGAGGAGAAGCCCCTCGACCTGGCCTCGTCGGCGAGCCGGGCGAATTCCTCGGGAGGAAGATATCGAGCGACCTCCGCCTGGAGGGCGGTCGGCCTTAAGTATTGGCCGAGCACCAGGCTGGCGCAGCCGGCCGCCCGGAGATCGTCCATAGTCCGCAGCAGCTCCTCGCGCTCCTCGCCCATGCCGAGAAGGATACTCGACTTTACGACGGGAGCGCGGCCCCGCCTCCGCGAGGCCGTCGACGCCAGGGAAAGAGTGCGGAGACTGGCCGCATACGAGGCTCTCGCGTCTCGGAGGCTTTGGAGCCGCTCTACCGTCTCTACATTGTGCGCGAGCACGTCGGGGAGCGCGTCCAGGATGGGCTCCAGCTCCTCCTCGCGGTAGTCGGGCACGAGGAGCTCGACCCGCGCGTCCGGGCACAGTGCCTTGATAGCCCGCGCGCAGGCCGCGAAGTGCGCCGCGCCGCGGTCGGGCAAGTCGTCGCGATCGACGCTGGTGACGACGGCGTAGCCCAGTCCGAGCTCGGCGACGGCTCGAGCCAGGTCCTCCGGCTCTTCGGGCCGCGGCGGCTCGCCCCGCTTGCCGTGAGTCACGGCGCAGAAGCGGCAGCCGCGCGTGCAGACCGAGCCGAGCACCATGAAGGTGGCAGTGGCGGCCCCCCAGCACTCGGCCTTGTTCGGACAGCGCGCCTCGTCGCAGACGGTCGCGAGCCCCCGCCGCTCGAGAGTCGCGGAAACGCGGCGCCAGTTTCCCCCGGAGGGAACGCCCACGCGCAGCCAGGGGGGCAGTCGCAAACCGGAGTTCGCGCGCAAACCGGAGTTCGCGCGCGAGTCTAGGGTCACGGCAAAACCCCTTCCGCGCGCGCGGGCCTCCCCGCCGGCCCGGGCTGGCCGCCCATGAACGAAAAGGCGAGGAGGGAAGACGCCTCGACGAGGCCGGACACATCCGCCCTCCCGAGCACCGCGATGCGGAATATGGCCGCCTCGATCAGAGCGTAGAGCAGATCCCCCGCCGTCTTGACGGAAAAAGGAGGGAAGACGCCCTTTTTCTGACCGTCGATCAGAAGGCCGGCCAGGATATGCCGCATCCTGATGGTGCGCCTGCGGACGCGATCGTCGGGATCTCCGCCCGCCGCCCGCAGATGGCCGAGGTAGTCCAGGATGACGGACAGGAGGCGATGGTGCGCGGCGCAGGTCTCCACGACCAGCGCCAGGATGACCGAGAGCTTGTCGGACTGACTCCGCGCCTGATCGCCCGCGATGACGCGAATCTCGGACTCGAGCTTCTCGGTGAAGAGCTTGATGCTGAACGTGAAGATCTCGCGCTTGTTCTTGAAATACAGATAGAGGATAGTGCGCGTGATGCCGCAACGCTCCGCGATTTTCTGGAAGGTAGTGTCCTCGTAACCCTCGTCGACGAACACGTCGAGGGCCTTCCCCAAAATCTCCCGTTTGCGCTTATCATGCTCGATCGTGATTGACAAGTTCACCGCCTCCGTCTTTGTGTTAGTATACATTCCCGTGCCAATCAATGGAAGATCCGGCAAAGCTTGTACGCGGCCTCTTCCTCGGCTACTATCGACAGGACGTGGGGAGGTGATGATGGGCCTGAGCGTCAGGGTACTCGTCGCGAGACTCGAGGCCATTGAAGGCCGGGGGAGCCTGAGGGCCCGCGCAGGCGACCGCATCATGGAATTCCACGTATCCCGCGCCGCTCGCGACGAGCTGGGCATCGAGGGCAGCCTATTCAGGACCACGGGCAACGTGATCCTGCCGGATTTCCATGCCGCGCGACTCCTCGCCAAGCGCATCAACGAGAAGGTCGATGCCGCCTTGTTGCCCGAGAGGGCGGTCCGCGCCGGACGGCTCAACGCCATGGCCCTGATCGACGAGATACTCCACGACGTCGCCAGGCTCTTTCGCGAGACCGCCGTGCCCGGCGCCTTCGCCAAGGCCCTCGCCGACCTCGAGCGCGCCCTGGGCGCCAAGGCCCTCGACGGCCTCCTCCTCGCCTTCGTCGAGCGCTTCCCTCCCCTATCCGTCTACGAAGGCCGGGAGTCCGCGGCCGCGTGGCTCGGGGCGGCGACGGCTCGAGACGGCGCTGCGCCAAGTACCGGCGCGACGAACCGGGAGCTCGCGGTCGAGGAGCTGATCCTCCTGCGCCTCGCCAACGAGAACCCGGCCTTCGCGCAGTTCCGATTCCTTTTCGACGAGTCCGTCCTCGCGGTTCCCGGCTCCCCCGAGGCCGAGGCCTACGAGGAGGCGGTGGGCATCCTGGGCGCGAGCTTCGCCTCGATGACGAAATTCGGGCCGGACGACCAGGACCTCCTCACGATGCTCCGTAGCCCCGCCATAGCCGCGCCCTACTCGCTGCCCGGCCAGCTCGACTACATCCGGAGCCGCTGGGGACTCATCCTGGGCGACCGGCTCCTCCGCCTCCTCGGGTCCCTCGACCTGATCCGCGAAGAGGAAAAGCCTCGCTTCCCGGGCCCGGGGCCGACGAGAGCTTACGCCTATTCCGGCATGGAGCGGGAATACGAGCGCTTCAGCCCCGACAAAGACTGGATGCCCAACGTCGTTATGATGGCGAAAAGCACCCTGGTCTGGCTCTATCAGCTCTCGCGCTCGTACGGGCGCGATATCCGGTCCTTGGACGCCATACCGGACGAGGAGCTCGACGTCCTGGCCTCGCGCGGCTTCAACGGCCTCTGGCTCATCGGCCTATGGGAGCGCAGCGCCGCCAGCGCCGAGATAAAACGCCGCTGCGGCAATCCAGAGGCGGCCGCCAGCGCCTACTCGCTCTTCGACTACGAGATAGCGCCCGAGCTAGGCGGCTGGCCCGCCCTCGAGCGCCTGCGCGAAAGGTGCGGCTGGCGGGGCATCCGACTGGCCGCCGACATGGTGCCCAACCACACCGGGCTGGATTCGTCGTGGGTGCGGGAGAGGCCGGAGCTCTTCATCCAGTCCGAGCAATGCCCTTTCCCCGGCTACAGGTTCGAGGGAGGCGACCTCTCCGGCGACGGCCGCGTGGGCATCTGGCTGGAGGATCACTACTACGACCGCTCGGACGCTGCGGTCGTTTTCAAGCGCCTCGACCGTTCCTCCGGAAAGGTCGCGTACCTCTACCACGGCAACGACGGGACCGGCCTGCCGTGGAGCGATACCGCGCAAATCGACTTCCTCAGGAAGGACGCGCGCGAGGCCGTAATGGAGCGAATCCTCCACGTCGCGCGCAACTTCCCCATCATCCGCTTCGACGCGGCGATGATCATGGCGCGCAAGCACTTCAAGCGGCTCTGGTATCCGGAGCCGGGCCAGGGAGGCGATGTTCCCTCGCGCTCCGAGAGGGCGCTGCGGCCCGAAGACTTCGACCGGGCGATGCCCGAGGAATTCTGGCGGGAGGTCGTGGACCGATGCGCGAGGGAAGCCCCGGATACCCTCCTCCTGGCGGAAGCCTTCTGGATGATGGAGGGCTACTTCGTTCGCACCCTCGGCATGCACCGAGTATACAATTCGGCCTTCATGAACATGCTCAAGCGCGAGGAGAACGCAAAGTACCGCGAGACGATCCGCAACACCCAGGAGTTCGACAAGGACATCCTCAAGCGCTTCGTCAACTTCATGAACAACCCCGACGAGGAGACCGCGGTCGCCCAGTTCGGCAAAGGCGACAAGTACTTCGGCGTATGCACGATGATGGCGACGATGCCCGGACTGCCCATGTTCGGCCACGGCCAGCTCGAGGGCTTCGAGGAGAAGTACGGGATGGAGTACCGGCGCGCCTATCGCGACGAGTCGCCGGACCGCACCCTCGTCGAGCGCCACGAGCGCGAGATATTCCCCCTGCTCAAGCGCCGCCGGCTCTTCTCGGGCGTAGATCGCTTCCTCATGTACGACCTCGTCGGCCCCGACGGCTCGGTGAACGAGAATGTCTTCGCCTACACGAACGGCGACGGCGCCGAGCGCGCCCTCGTCGCCTACAATAACGCTTTCGCCCGGGCCGAAGGCGCGTTGCGCGAGTCCTGCTCCTTCGCGGAGAAAAGCTTGAACGGAAACAAGCGACTGACGCGCGGGAACCTCGCTTCCGCGCTCGGCTTGGCGGGCGGCGACGGCGGACGCCCGAGGTTCTGCGTGATGCGGGAACAGCGCGCGGAGCTCTGGTTCATCCGCCGCTCGCGCGAGATAGCCGAGAGCGGCCTCAAGCTCATACTCGACGGCTACCAAAGCCAGGTCTTCCTCGATTTCTTCGAGGTCGAGGATGACGAGCGAGGTCTGTACTCGGCGGTGCACGATTCTTTGGCCGGATCCGGAGTCCCCGACTTCTCGGCGGCCGTTCAGGACATCGCGCTCAAGGATCTGTACGCCGCACTAGCCGCCGTGGCGACGCCGGAGCTCATCGCCTGGGCCAGGAAGCTCGCCGCCGGCCTGCGATCATCGGGCGCGGAGGCCGGCGCGGCACCTCGGCGCGCGGCGCGCGACGCCGCCGGCCGACCGCTCGCCGCGGGCGGGGCCGAGGCTGATGCCGCCGTAATCAAGGCGGCGCGCGGTCCCGCCTTCGCCTTCTATGCCGCGACGCGCGCCCTGCTTCGCGAGCAAGCCTCCGAAGAGGGCCTGCCCGGCGACGAGTCGACAGTCGTGTCCCGTCCGGGCCCGAGCGGGAAGGCCCGGGGAAAGGGGCGACCCGCGGATCCCGAGAGACTGCGCGCGGCCCTGGCAAGGAAGGACGCGGCCGCATCCAAAGCGGCGGCGGCCCGCTTCTCCGCTTCGCTTTCCGCTCTCGCATCGCGGGCGAGAGCGGCGGAGCCGACTCTCGCGGCCGCATCGAGGCGCCAGGCGAAAGCGTCGCCTCCGCCCATGTCGAAGGATGAGGAGGCCGCCCTCCTCATCGCGAGAGGATTTTCCGAACCCGGCAAGATCGAGCTCGCCCTCTGCTTCGCCCTCCTCGACGGCCTCAAGGCCCTGAGCTCGGCTGGGGGAACCGGGGAGGCGAACGCGGCCCTCGGGGCTCGGCGCATCGTGGACCGCTATTGCTTCGATAGGAAGCTCCGCGAGGCCCTGCGAGGATCGGGCACGCGCGGCGACGAGGCCTTCGCGGGGGTAGCGATGGTCAAGGCGCTGCTCCCGAGGATCGGACGGGGCGAGTCATCGAGCGAGGCGGCTCAGGGCGCGGCGCCGAAGCCCGCTCTCGCGGCGATGATCGCCGATCTCGCCGCGGACGAGGAGCTCCGGGGACTCCTGGGCTTCAACATCTTCAATGGACTCACGTGGTTCAACAAGGAGCGCTTCGAGGAAGCCGCGCGGCTGGGCGGCCTCTTGGGCGCGATCGCCGACGCGACCGCCGCGGCTCCCCGCGAGCCCGGATCGGCGCGGCTGGCGCTCCTGTTGATCGAGGCCGGCGCCGAGGCAGGCTACTGCTACGATGCGCTCGAGGCCGCCCTCCTGAAACTATCCGCCGATGCGCCCGGGAAAGGACCATCGCGGAGGAGCTCTCCGGCGAGGACCGCCGCGAGGGGCCCCGCGAAAAAGGCGACCAAGGGCGCCAAGAAATGAGCGACGCCGCTTTCGAGGCCTTCGATTGGAGGGACCTGAGGGGGAACGTCGGCGCGTTGATCGACGACGAGCGCATGCTCGTCGCCCTCTCCTTCCTCGGCGAGGGCGGGCGCGCGGCGCTCGAGCCGCGCGGCGCGTGGAGGCGAGGCTAGGCCCGATGACGCTCGGAATAGACGAGATCCTCCGCCCCGCCCTGCGCGACAGACCGACGCGATTCGTCTTTCCGAGCGAGATCTGCGCCGAGGCCTGGCTCGCGGCTTCCCTCCGCGCGGGCATCGGCGCCCTCGAGGCCGATCGCTTCCTCGGCTGGGACAGGTTCAGGGAGTCGGCCGCCGCGGCCGAAGAGCGCCGTCCCTCGGACGATTGCCTCAGGAGGATCTTCGCCGCGAGCCTCCTCGCCGAGAACGCCGAGCGGCCCTTCCTATCCTCGGTCGTGAGCCCGGCCTTCGCGGACAATTGGCAGCCCTTCGCGGGCTACGTAGCCTCGAGGCTCCCCGCGCTCGGCCGCCTGCCGGAGGCGCTCGAGCGGGCCGGCAGGTCGGCCGGCGAGGACCCCATCGCCGCCGACTGGCTCGCGATCCGCGAGCGCTACGTTTCGCTCCTCGGCGGCTTGGGCCGCTTCGAGCCTTCCTACGAGCCGCGCTCCTTGCGCGACCTGGAGGGAAAGACGGTCATCTTCTTCCCCGAGCTCATCGAGGACTTCGAGGAATACCGCGCGGCCCTCGAGCCCGACCCCGCCATGAGACTGATAGCCCTGCCGAAGAGACCTTTCCAGGCGCGGCTCATCCGACCCGAGACGGCGCTCGCCGAACTGCGGCTCGTCCTCGCCGAGGTCGGCGACCTCCTCGATTCCGGGCTGGAGGCCGAGCGGATCGCGATCACCGTGCCGGGCCTCGATGCCTATCGCCCCTACCTCGAGCGCGAAGCCGCCCTCCTCTCCGTGCCCCTGGCCATACGCTCGGGCTCGAGGCTCTCGACGACTCCCGGCGGCCGGCTCTTCGCCGCCTTGCGCGACGCCCACTCGTCCGGCTTCTCCTTCGACTCCCTGCGCGATCTGCTGATCTCGCCCGCGTGGCCGTGGAAGGATCCCGTCGCGGGACGAGGCATCGTCGCCGAGGGCCAGCGCCTCCACGCCGTCGCCTCCTGGCGGGAAGGGGGCGAGACCCGCGACGCATGGGAGGCGAGCCTCGGAGGAAGCCTCCTCCACGCCTACCGGAGGCTCAAGGGGAGGATATGCGCGATAGTCTCGGCCCCGGACTTCGGCTCGCTCTTGAAGTCGTACAACGCGTTCAGGTCCGAGTTCCTGTCGGGCGAGCGCGGCGATTGGGACCCGAGCGCCGACCTGACGCTCGCGCGCTGCGTCGTCGAGCTCGAGGACCTGGCCCGGGCCCAGGCCGAGTCGGGCCTCGGCGTGCGCGGCTGCTTCGGCCTTTTCATGCGCGGCCTCGAGTCCAAGCCCTACGTGAGCGCCGGCGGGAACATGGCCGGCGTGCCCGTCTACGAATGGAGAGTCGCGGCGGGGATCCCTCCGGAGCGGCACTTCGTCCTCCACGCCTCGCAGGATGCCCTCTCCGCGCACGCCCGCGGCTTTGACTATCTGGGCGAGGCGATGCGCGAGGAGCTCGGCGCTGTCGGCGACGCCGCGCCCTCCTTCATAGAGGCCTACGCACTCTCGGGCGCCTCCGTCACCTTCTCCTGCCCCGAGACCGGCTTCGCCGGCGAGGAGGCGGTTCACGGATTCCTGGCCTCCGTCTCGAGCGACGAGTCTCCGGAGCAGAGTCCGGACCGATCCTACGCGACGGAAGCGGCCTGGCTCTCGGGACGGGGTCCCAGACCCGCTCGGCTGCATCGGATCCAGAGGCTGGGCCTCGAGGCATTGACCGCCTCGGGCGGATTCGCGCCCGGCGACGGGGCGACGCTCGAGAGGACGACGGCCGCCCTCGCAGCGACCCGTCTCTCAAGGCGCGGCGGGGGCGGCGCCGATTCCCCTCCCGGCATCGACGCCACCGCCATGGACTACTACCTCTCCTGTCCCTACTCCTACCTCTACCTGAGGCTCCTCGGGGCGGATCCGCGGCCCTCGGGAATAAGCTTCGTCGACGCTCTCTTCATCGGCGATGTCTACCACGAGACTCTCGCCCGCCTCTTCACGCGCATCCGGGACGCCGACGGCCGCTTCAGGCCGGAACGCGCGCCCGAGTATCGGAGCATGGTCGGCCCCTGCCTGAGCGAAGCCTTCGCGGCGCTCGCGAGGAGACGGGGAGCCTTCGTGGGCATCGCGCTCGAGGCCTACCGGAGCCAACTGGAGCTCTACCTCGAGAACCTGGTGGAAGCCGAGGCGCGGCTCTTCCCCGATCTCGAAGTCGGCCCGATCGAGGAGGAGCTCGAGCTCCTGTACCCGGACGTGGCCGGAGGTGTCGTGCTTCGAGGCCGCATCGATCGCATTTCCCGCTCGGACAAGGGAGCCGTCGTCGTCGACTACAAGAAAGGCGGCCTTCCCTCGCGATCGCGGGTCGCCCCCGACGATAGCGGAGCCATCGCCGAGGCCCAGGTCCCCTGCTACCTGCGTCTCGTCGCCTCAAAGGGCGCGGCCGTCGATTCGGCCTGGTACGTCTCGATCGAGGGCGATTCCAGGAGAGAGGCCGGGTCCGCGGCCTGCGCCTTCGGCGATACCGCGCCCGGCGGCGAGGAGCCCTACGTACAGCGCTCCTCGCTCGAATCCTTCCTCGCGGCCTTCGACGCCGCCTTGCGCCATGTCGTGGAGGGCATCTTCGCGGGGAAGTTCCCCTTCGCGCCCCGCGAAACGCAGAAGACGGCCTGCGCGAGCTGCGGCGCTCGAGGCATCTGCCGAGAGCGCTACTCCCTGCGCTTCGGCGAGGAAGCATGAGCATCGGTCGCGGCCACAGACTCGTCGAGGACCTCGAGGGCGCGCAGCGCAGGGCAGCGACCGCGCCCGGGAACGTCGTCGTGGCGGCCGGGGCGGGCTCGGGGAAGACCACCGTCCTCGCGGCGCGCTACGTGAGACTCCTCGAGACCGGCAGGATGCCTTCGGGCGAGCGCGTCCGCTCGCGCAACGTCCTGGTGCTCACCTTCACGCGAAAAGCCGCGGCGGAGATGTACTCGCGCATCTACGGCGCGCTCTCCGCCGCGGCTGCCCGCGCCAGGGAGGCCGGGCCCGCCGGCGACGCGAGCGTCGCTCGCGACCAGGGGCTCGCGCAGCATCTGGCGGACTGCCTCGCCGAATTCTCCCAGGCCCAGATATCCACCTTCGATTCCTTCGCCGCCCGCGTGGCGCGCTCGGGCTCGTCCCGCTTCGGCATCGCCCCCGACTTCGCCGTCGACGAAGAGAGGGCCAGGCGGATGGCCGGCGACCTCGCCCTCTCCTTCATCCTCGAGCGCCGGGAGGAGGAGGCGATGCGCGACTTGGTCGCCTCGGCGGGTCTCGACGGCGCCCGCGACGAGGTCCTCGCCGCCCTGGCCGTGGAGAGAATGAGCCTCTCCTCGCCTCCCGACTTCGAGGCCTGCCATAAGCGCCAGGCGATCCGCCTGGAGGAAATGGCCTCCGAGACAAAAAGGAAGATAATCGCGATGCGCGATGCGGCCCTCGTCTACGCGGAAGCCAAGACGACGCCGACATCGAAGGCCTGGCTCGAGGCCCTCGAGGCCCTTCCCGATGGCGACGAGGACGGCTTCCTCTCCATCCTCGACCGCTTCCCGCGCCTGCGCAAGCCCGCATCGAACTCGCACGACGAAGCTTCCCTATTCCTTTCCGACTGCGTCCCCGAGCTCAGGCAGGCGGCGACGGGGTACCGCGATATCGCGGCGACGAGGGTCGCCCATCCGCGCAGGCTCTCTCTCTACCGCCTCCTCGACGAGTTCCGGAGGAGATGGGACGAGGCCAGGCGGGCGGAAAAGACCCTCACCTTCCGGGACGTGGCACAGCTCGCCTTCGATGTGCTGAAGGCCGACCCCGCGGTCCTGGGGTATTACAGGTCTCTGTTCCGCTACATGATGATCGACGAATTCCAGGACGACGACGAGCTGCAGAAACTCGTGCTCTTCCTCCTCGCCGGCCGAGACGATCCGAGCGCCGCCGCTGCCGGCATGGCCCAGCCCGGCAGCGCCCAGCCCGGGCTCGCCGAGGATAAGCTCTTCTTCGTCGGAGACGAGAAGCAGTCCATATATCTGTTCCGCGGCGCCGACGTGACCGTCTTCAGGCGGCTGGCGGAAGAGATGTCGGCCGGGCGGGCGCGCGCCACTGGCGGGGCCGTCGGCGAAATCGCCGGCGCACTCGATCTGTCGCGCAATTTCCGCAGCGAGCCCGGCGTCATCGACATGATAAACGCGATCTTCCCCTCGGTGATGGCACCGAACCGGGCAGATTCGGGATACGAGGACTTCGAAGCGCGATTCGAGCCGCTCGAGGCGAGGGAGCCGACGCCCGGCGTCGAGCCGCGCCTCGTCTATCTCGAGCTGCCTCGCCGATCGGAAGACGGCGTCGACCTGGAAGCCGAAGGCTCCCGAGAAAGCGCGGAGGCCGAGGCCTGGGAGGTGGCGCGCATCGTGCGCGACGCGGTCGAGCGCGGATCCCTTCTCGTGGCCGACCGGAAGACGGGCCGGGCGAGGCAGGCCCGCTACGAGGATTTCGCCGTCCTCCTGCGCTCGACCGGGAACCAGGTGCACTTCGAGAAGTACTTCCGCCTCTTCGACGTGCCCTACGGCGCGGAGAACGCCTGCGGCCTCTTTTCCGAGGCGGTCGCCTGCGATCTGTACTACGCGCTCAGGCTCGCCCTCTATCCCGGCGACCGGAACGCCCTCGCCGCCTACCTCCGCTCTCCCTTCGCGGGCCTCTCCGACGACGGGACGGTCAGGATCCTCGCCTCCGAGGCTGAAGGTCCGGAGGCCTTGCCGGGCCTTCGGCTCGAGCCGGGGACGATGGCCTCTCTGAGCGGTAAGGACCGCCGCGCCTGGGAGCGCGGCGCCGCGACGATACGGACCCTCTCCGCCATGGCCGACAGGGCGCCGATCTGCGCCTGTCTCTCCTACCTCTGGTACGAGGCGGGCTACCGCGCCGCCCTCCTCCTCGACCCCGTGGCCTCGGCCTTCGAGGAGCACTTCGAGCTCGTCCACTCCCTCGCGGCCCAGTCCGACTCGCGGGGCGAATGCCTCGCCGCCTTCGTGGCCGCTCTGGAGCCCCTCGTCGGCAAGCCCGACAAGCTCGAGATAGAGCTGCCGCGGGAGAGCTCGCGGGGCGTGAGGATCATGACGATCCACAAGAGCAAGGGCCTCGAGTTCCCCGTCGTCATAGTCCCGCAGGCGAACAACGTCGGACAGGACAGGGCGGCGCGCGACCCGTGGTATTGGGAAGGCGAGCTCGGACCGACCTTCAGGCCTCCGCCCTCGGTCGACTCCCGATCGCGCAACGCCTTCTTCGAAGCCGCGAAGGAGCGTCGGGCGGCGAGGGAGAGCGCCGAGATCAAGCGACTGCTCTACGTCGCCCTCACCCGGGCCGAATCGCATATCGTCATCACCGCCACGGAGCCTCGCGGCGAGGACGCGCGGGGAAGGAGTTTCCGCTCCCTGCTCGCTGCCTCGCTCGGCCTCTTCGAGTCCCCTTCCCCGCCGGCCGGGATCGGGGACTCCCTCGACCTCGCGCCCTTCGGAACCCTGAGGGCCCTTCCTTCGGGCGCCTTGGTCGGCACAATCCCCGAGCGCAGCGACCGGGAATACTATGCCCTCGCGGCCGGAGCCCGTCGGCGCGGCGGGTCCGGCCGCGCCGACGTCGCGACCGGCCTTCCGGAGATCGCCGTCGTCGAGCGCTCCGCACGCCCGCTCTCCTCCTCGGTGAGCGCCATCGAGCTGCGCTTCGAGGACCGATACGCCTCTTCCCAGGCGGAGGGCGTCTCCGCGATCTCGGAAACCCTCGGAGTCGGCCCCGGGCTCGCCGCTCCGGAGAAGCTGCCACCGGATGCCTGGGGGAGCCTCGTCCACGCCGTGCTGGAATCCCGCCTGGGCCGCCGCGGCTCCGGCCTCAGGCTTCCCGAGGATCTCGAGAGATCACTCGAGTCCTATCTGGGAAGCGAAGCGGCGGTGAAGGACGCAGCGGAGAGGGCATCGCGCCTCGCCGAGGTCTTCATCGATTCCGACCTCGGACGCCGCGCGCTGGCCTCGAAGGAGCGCCGCGCCGAGATGAGGATCGCCATCGGAATTCAGGGCGATCCGCGGCATGTCGAGGCGGCGGCGGCCCGGCGGGCGCGCGGCGTCATAGACCTCGTCTTCGTCGAGGATGGACGCGTCGTTGTAATCGACTACAAGACGGACGCTTCGATCGCGACCGGCGGGCACGAGCTCCAGGTCGCGGCCTACAAACGCGCGGCGTCGGAAATATACGGCCTCCCGGCCGAAGCCTGGGTATTCTACCTATACGGAGGCGGGAGGGCCCTTCTCGTCGACGAGGAGGGATCGGCGCCGAGGCTCGAAGACGCTCCGGAGCCGGAACCGACCTTCCCCCGGAGCTTCGGCGTGGTCCCAGAATGGCCGCGATAGGATTCGATATATAACTATTTATTTGTAAGGAATGTAGTTAGCCTGGAAAGCCAGACCCGAGTCGCCGATCATTCGCATCGTCGCAATGCCTCGCTCGCGAGCTTGCGAATCGGCCTCGCCCGTCTATACTTGTAGCAAGAAGCAAATGAACAACGAGAATATACTGATCGTCGAAGACGAGAAGATCATCGCTCTCGATTTGCAGCGTCGTCTCGAGCGCTTCGGATATTCCGTCATCGGCATG
>Ga0181535_10000304_pt1 | contig 75533 bp, 64 predicted proteins | sample PEATcosm2014_Bin_44_FD_119774 | JGI IMG/M metagenome (GOLD analysis project Ga0181535, IMG submission 119774) | Peatland microbial communities from MTU Mesocosm Facility, Houghton, MI, USA - PEATcosm2014_Bin17_30_metaG | ecosystem: Environmental > Terrestrial > Soil > Wetlands > Peat | place... | reverse complement strand
GGCCATCGTGCTATCCCACCTTAAACGCACAGTGCGCGTTTAGGATGGGGCACCCCTTTTCGTGCTGGGTTGAAGGCGACAAGAACAACCGCAGATTCTTCGCCGCGCTCAGGATGACATCGTGGTGAATTGAGAGCGCAAAACGGCGAGCGTTGCTGTGCATTGAGTGCGGGCGGGGACGCCCGCACTACAGCCGGTCTGGAGACCGGCGCTACACCAGATTTACGCGACGGGTGCGGGCGACGCTGCGTGAGCGCGCTCGGGCGGGATCCGCATTTCGTCGATAACTTTTCGCACCCGCTCCGTCAACTCGACATTCTGACGCACACTCATTCCAGCGGTATCAATCGGCTCGCCGACGCGCACGGTGAGCTGGCAGGGATAGAAATGTTTGGTGTGAATGGGCAAAAGATCGTAGACGCCCGAGAGCGCGATGGGGACGATGGGAACCTGGGCGCGGATGGCGAGATAAGCGGCGCCGGGAAGGAAGGGACGCAGCCCGCCATCGGATGTTCGGCCGCCTTCAGGAAAGACGAAAAGCGGCATGCCCGCGCGAAGAGCCTTTACGGCGCCACCGAGGCTGGAGAGCGTGGCATGGGGATTCGCGAGATCGATGGGCATTTGGCCGGAGCGGCCGAGATACCAGCCGATCATGGGCCACTGCCAAAGATCTTTCTTGGCGAGGATGCGGAACTGGAAGGGGATCGAGCCGAAGATGACGGGCGTGTCCATATAGGACGTGTGGTTGGAGACGTATACGGCGACGGGAAACTTGTGGAAGTTCTCTTCGCCTTCGATTTTGAGCCGGGAGAGCGAAAGGCGCACAAAAGTGCGCCCCCAAAAATGCGCGATCCAGTGCTGGATGCGGCCCTTCTTGTCGACCACTGACACGAGAAGTGCGGTGGATGCGCAGACTGCGGTCAGAACCAGCATGAGCGGGCCCAGCAACAAGTAAGTGAGCCAGACGTAGAACCGCGGAAGTGGATTGGGGCGCGTGCTCATGGCTGATTTGGAGAACCTGCTCATGGCTGCTCGCTTTTCCCCGCGAGGAGCAAGGTGCGCGCCTCGCCCACGAGATACACCGAACCTGAGACGACCACAATGCCTCCGACTGCATGCTGATGGGCCATGCGTAGGCCGTCGCTCACCGAATCCGCCGACGTTGCCGGCGTTCCTGTGCCGGCGGCTGCGGCCAGCAAATCTTCAAGTGCCGCGGCTCGCGGATTGTGAATGGGCGCGACGATGACCTCGTCGAAGAGAGGAAAGAGAATCTGCGCCATTTCGTTGAGAGGCTTGTCGCGAAGGCAACTGAAGACGAGGAGGCGAGGTTGGTGCGCTTCAAGAATTCCGCGGATGGCAGCGCGGAGCGCCCACGCGCCGGCGGGATTGTGCGCTACGTCAAGGATCCATTCGGTACCGCTCTTCTCGATGCGGTTGAGTTTGGAAATTCTTTCCAGGCGCCCCGGCCAGCGGGTAAGGCGAATCCCATTCTCGATTGCGGCGGGTGTGATGGGGAGAGCGTGTTGTTCCGCGAGCTCGACGGCCGCAGCGATGGCGAGGGCGACGTTTCGCTGCTGGTGCGCTCCTCTAAGCGGTGAATCGATCTTGATGGTGGCGCCGAGGGCATCGACGGTGTATGGGCCGGCGGTTCCAGCGGCCGGCACATAGGGAGCTGCGCTGACGCCGCGCACATCCAGCTCCGTCGCAACCTCGCCAAGAACCTGGTTGGCCTCAGGATGCTGCGGCAGCGTAATCATCGTTCCGCCGGGACGGAGGATTCCTGCTTTTTCGCGCGCGATGGCGGAGATGGTCGGGCCCAGCCATTCCATGTGATCGAGCGAAATATCGGTGACAATCGAGAGCAGTGGATCAACGACGTTGGTGGCGTCGAGGCGGCCGCCCATACCGACTTCGAGCACAGCGATGTCGACATGATCCTCGGCGAAATAGAGAAAAGCGAGTGCGGTGAGGATCTCAAAGTAGCTGGGCAGTTGGGCCAGGTGGCCGGAGAGCAGTAACTGCTGGCCTTGGTCGTGGACCTGAAAATAAAGGCGGGCAAAATCGTCGTCGGAGATTTCGTTTGTGCCGAGCCGAATACGCTCATTGGGGCGCTCGAGGTGCGGCGACGTGTAGAGTCCAGTGCACAGACCTGCCTCATTCAAGATGGATGCGAGGGTCGATGCGGTCGAGCCCTTGCCGTTGGTCCCGGCGATGAGCACCGAGCGGAAATGCATCTGTGGATTCCCGACAGCATCGAGGAGGATTCTAACTTCATCAACAGAGAATCGGCGCTGCGGCTTTCCGGTGGGCGCGTAAAGCTCCGGCACCATGGAATTGAGTTGGGTTATGGCGGCTATATAGGACATGGCTGGAGCGCAAGGCATGAAAGGTTAAGTATAAGAGCCGCGTGGAGGGCTCGTCTCGCATTTGGCGGGCGGCCGATCCAAAGCAACATATGTGCAAGACGGGATTGGCGCAACTCACTGCTAGGTTTGGCATTGACCGGGGCATTCACACAAACCCACTACGATCCACAAGCGATTCTGGGCGGGGTGTGGGAGACGTGGGAAAGAGGAGCGCCATTCTCACTTGTGCGCCTTGTTTTACGCCTTGTTCGAACTCGGTCGCCACGATTTGGAAAACGTGCCCACGACCCAAGTTACTTCGCCTAAGCCACATTGCGCGGATTCCCACTTTTCCGAACACAACTACGGGTACTACTGGTATTTATCTATTCCTTCTCACCCATTCTTAACTGTTGCTCGAACGAGATCCCAAAACAGCAAAGAAAGCACACCTGCCCGATTGCAATTCAGCGAGGGATCAGAGCTCTTCCAGCGCAGTGATGAACCGCGAGAATTCACAGAATGGGCCGGGTTTTCCACGCACGCACGGTTCGAAGGATGACTACAATCGGGAGGAAGAAAAACTGCCGCTTCCGGTGTCTCGCAAGCTGTTATAAAGTTGGGGCATAGGGCGCGGCTTGGCGAGCAGGGGTGGGGTATGCCGAGCGCGGAAGCCGAAATCGAACAGCCGGCCGGGCGATCAGCGGTCGAATCTGGGGCCGGGGGGGCAGCAATGGAGATTAGCGTAAGCCGCCAGGATCTGGTGAAGGAACTTACAGCGACGCAGAGCGTGGTCGAGCGGAAAACGACGATCCCGATTCTCTCCAACTTTCTGCTTGAGGCGGACGAAGATCGCCTGAATATTACGGCCACCGATCTAGATCAAGCCATTCGCACCAGCGCACAGGTGAAGGTGAAAAAGCCAGGATCGTGTACGATTCCTGCGCGGAAGCTTTACGACTACATCAAGCTGCTGCCGGACGGCGATATCTCAATCAAACTGCTTGAGAACCACTGGGTGCAGATAAGGAGCGGCCGATCGAATACCAAGATGGTCGGCATGGCGCGCGCCAACTACCCGCAGGTGCCTGAGTTTCCGACAATCGCAGCCACCAGCATTTCGCTGGCCTCGCTGCGCACGCTGATTGCGCGAACGATTTTCGCGATCTCGAACGAGGAGTCACGCTACACGCTGAACGGAGCTTTGCTAGTGCTGAAGGCCGAGTCGATGGCCATGGTCGCGACCGACGGACACCGGCTCTCGTTTGTCGAGAAGCCTGGCGAGACCCTGGAAGGCATCAGCGGCGAAAAGCGCGTGCTGATTCCGCGCAAGGCGCTGCAGGAGCTGCAGAGTCTGCTGGCGAATTCCGAGGCGGAGAAGGTGGAGTTTGCCGACGACGAACACACGCTGTTTTTCCGCGTGGGACATCGCACGCTTTCCAGCCGCAAGCTGACCGGGCAGTTCCCGAACTTTGAAGCGGTGATGCCGCGCGACAACACCAAGTTCGCGGTGGTGCGGTCGAGCGAGCTGTCTGCGGCGATCCAGCGCGTGGCGCAATTCGCCGACGAGCGCTCGGGAGCGATTCGGATGAAGCTCGAACACAACGAGCTCAAGGTGAGCGCGAATTCCACGGAGTCCGGCGAGAGCGAAGACACCATCGACACGCCGTACTCTTCGGAAGCGATCACGGTCGGCTTCAACTCAGGCTATATTCTTGACTTCCTGAAGGCGCTCGACAACGCGGGCGAGGTGCGGCTGGAGTTCAAGGACGCACAGTCGGCAGGGCAGATGCGGCCGGAAGATCCCGACGCCGAGTTTAAGTATCGCTACGTGTTGATGCCCATGCGCATCTGATGAGGTCAAATTGCGGGAGCGCTTCCCTGAATGACCTTTCGTCTCTCGTTGCTGATTGCAGTGCTGTCGACGGTGGCGGGCCTTCACGCGCAGGCCGACGCTGCGTTTCAGGTTCACTCTCGTTTTCAGATCTACGGCGGCTACTCGTTCCTCTCCAACAGCTTCAACGGACTGCCGGGAGCGCGCCAGCCGCTGAACGGATGGGCGGGATCGATCAGCGTCCCAGGGCGCCACGACCTCCATTTCAGGTTTGAAGCTTCGGGATACCGGGGCACCAATCAGGGCGCTTCGCAGAATTCCACATTTATCCTGGGTGGTCCGCAGCTCTTCCACCGATTCGGGCGAGAGGTCGGATTCGTCGAGGCGCTCTTAGGCGACGGCGGTGTGCCGAGGTACTGGGGACCGAACGGAGCGCCGGGAGAAACGGCGTCGTTTGCGGCGGTGCTGGGAGGCGGCCTGGACACGCCGATTTCGCGAAGCCTGGCGGTCCGAGTGAGCGGCGGCTACCAATGGTCCAATTTCAAGTTGATTGACAACATCGTCCAGATCGAGCCGATACAGACCACGGGCCTGCCAAACAACTTCTGGCGGATAGCAAGCGGGCTGGTGTGGAGCTTTTGAGACGCACGCTTCAAGCAGAGGCGAATCGACAAAAACCCAGGCGGCAAGTTCACTGTGGGAGATTCGTTTCTCGCCTGCCCAGGTGATGGCTCAGCCCGATGCTGTAAGACATCGAATCGAAGCCCGGATTGCTGGGTACAGTGAAGCCATTAGAGAAGTGGAAGTAGAGCGCTCCCGCGCGAAGATCCCACCTGTCGTTCAGCCGGCATTCGAGACCGACGCTGAATTGGAGAGTGAAGTTTTCGTAAGCGGCGATTGGCGACAGCGCCTTCTTCGAAAACCCGATCATTCCGCCTTTCGAAAAACCGTAAGGCTTCAGGCGCTTGCCGTCTCTCCACAGCATGCGCAGGCCGATCGGCGCGATCGCGAGACCCGGAACCTCCTCCATACTCTTTGCGAGCGGAGTGCCCCAAACGTTGGCCTCGATTGGCTGGTTCAAGAACGCAATGGGCAGAACCTCGGCGACGTAGTCCATGCGTGCTCCAAGGAACTGGCCCCATGAATGGCGATCATATTCAAAGCCACCGGCGTGAAAACCCGCCCTCACATGAGAACTGGTAAAGAGATGAAAACGGCCGATCGTTCCGAGATCTTCAATTATCAGTTCGCTTTGAACCGGTTGGCGTTCGTGCTGATTGCGCCCGATCTCTTCTACGGAGGTTTTCTCCAGATGCGGAGTCCAGACTAGCCCGGCAGAGATGCGGGCGAAATTTTTCGGATAACCCGGTAACTGATATGGATAGGGATAGATCACGTTTTCATACAAGGCGAAATTCGTATAGTGATAACCGCTTTCGAATCGCATGGCGAGGTGCCTTGACACCGGAGTATCGACGCCTCCGCCAAACAACATGGAAAAAGAGGCCGTGCTTCCCGGTGATTTATTTGGCCCCCAGTTGCCATTCAGTCCGCAATCGCCGAAGAGCGCTTCGGCAAACAGGATTTCCTTTCCAAGATGATGGTCGTATTGCGCTCCGGCAAGAATGAAGTAGGGTTGCTGTGGCGTGCCCTGATTATTGCCCAGATAGCCGGAGTAATCGATCTTGAAACGCAGATTCCGCCAAGCAGGAGTTTCGAGTGAAGCTTCCCATCCGAGCAGGGGCATTCTCGCGCCGGGAATGCCATTGATTGAATTGGACAGATAGGAGAAGCCGCCCGATATCTGATAAGAAGACGAATCGCCCGATTGCGCGGATGAAACCGGCGCACCTGACAAGAGAACGAGAAGAGCCAGCCAGAGGCCCGGCATCGGCCTGGCATCTTCAAAGCGGCCTGGCATTGAATCCAAGGGCATCATGATGATCGATACCTATGAATTGGGGTTTGCGGTGCTCAATTGAAAACAACCAAGGGGACGGAAGAATAACGTAACCATACCAGAACCTGCGGACAAGGTCGCTGGAACGTTCGAAGTTCTCGAGCATGAGGCGGAACCACTCACCTCAAAGAGGGGCTGAATCAACGGCAGTCAACGTTGAAAAGGGGATTGGCGGTTACGCGGCGGCGGGGGTCTTGAGGAAGTGCAGCGCGCGGATGAGGTAGGCCTTCAGAGCGTGGCGGTGGACCACCGCATCGAGGAAGCCTTTTTCAAGCAGGAATTCAGAGCGCTGAAATCCTTCGGGAAGCTTCTGCCGGATGGTCTGCTCGATGACACGCGGGCCAGCGAAGCCGATCAACGCGCCGGGCTCGGCGATGTTCAGGTCGCCCAGCATGGCGAAGCTGGCTGTGACACCTCCGGTGGTGGGGTCGGTGAGCACGCAGATGTAGGGCACATGCGCATCGTCCAGTTGCGCGAGCGCGGTGGAGATTTTGGCCATCTGCATCAGGCTTACGACGCCTTCCATCATGCGGGCCCCGCCCGAAGCGGCAATCACAATCAGAGGCTTCTCGGTCTCTCTGGCGCGATCGACGGCGCGCGCGATGGTTTCGCCGACCACAGCGCCCATCGATCCACCGATGAACGCGTACTCCATGGCGCTTAGCACGACTTCATGTGGACCCATCTGGCCGGTGGCATTCAAGATGGCGTCGTCGAGGCCTGTGTCTTCGTGCGCCTTGCGCAGGCGCTGCTTGTAGGGCTTCACGTCAGTAAAGTTCAGCGGATCGGTGGAGCGCAGGCCGGTGTCAACCAGCGTGTAGCCGGGCTCGAGGAGCGTGTCAATGCGCTCGCGAGCACTGAGCTTGAAGTGGTGCTGGCATTTGGGACAGACCAGCAAATTGGCTTCAAGATCCTGGCGGTAAATGGGTTGACGGCAACCTGGGCATTTGACCCAGAGGCCCTCGGTGCGCACATTTCTCGCGCCCGACTCGGGACCGTTGTCCGCTCCTGGACCGCCCGGTCCGGAGGAATACTCGCCATCTTCGCGCTTAAACCACGACATACCGAACCCAATTGTATATGGGCGGCGGCGGCTTTCAGATAATAGCCGACGGGTTTCAGCCAAGTGATGCGGCGGCGGCAACGATCATGTCCGGATCACCGCTACCCCGGAAGTAGCTCAAAATGAGATTCCTTCTCAATTGGCGACCATCCGTTGAGAAGGCGCACTGATAGATGTGGTATTCATGTTCGAAGTCGGAGGACAAGGCTGAAACGATGCAAGTTCCCTACGCGAAGAAGTGGCAGCGAGAAACGGGCAAGTTGCGCAAGATCGCGCTCGATTGCTATCTGACCGAAGAACGCAAGTGGGACAAACCGTGCTTCACCTTCCTGAAGAAAAACGTGGCGATTGTAATTCCGCTCAAGGAGTCGTGCGCGCTCTCGTTCTTCAAAGGTGCGCTGCTCAAGGACCCGAAACACATCCTCGAAAAGATCGGAGAGCATACGCAGGCAGCGCGATGGATCAAGTTCGCCTCGCTCAGAGAGATCACGGCCCTGCAAAAGACTCTGAGGGACTACCTCTACGAAGCCATCGCATTGGAGGAGTCCGGAAAAAAGGTCACGCTCAAGAAGTCTTCAGAGTACGCAATTCCTGAGGAGTTGCAGAGCAGGCTGGATGACAACGCCGCACTTAGGACTGCATTCGAAGCGCTCACGCCCGGCCGGAGGAAGTCCTATATCATCCACATCTCGAGCGCGAAACAGTCAAAAACCAAAGAGGCGAGGGCTGACAAGTGCGTGCCATTGATCCTGAGCGGGCGAGGGTTCCTCGAGAGGTCGGACTGAGGCCACTTCGAGTGGAACGAGCGTCGACATCAGACACTGACTCTGCGACGAGCGTGCAATTATTCCTGATGGCGCGGCGTCTTGCCTGGACTCGCGTCTTGGGCGGAATACCACCCGGCGTGGTGAGCAGCGAGGCTAGCTGCGCAGATAAGCGTCGTTGCCGTCAATCCAATCCTGGCGCGGCGGATTGAAGATGTCGAGCGCGACCGAGTCTTCAAGCGCGACAACCTCGTGTGGGACGTCTGGCGGGATGGCGAGAATTTCGCCGGCACGTACTGCAACTTCCTTGCCGTTGACGAGGAAACTCAGCGCGCCCTCGACAACATGGCTGATCTGCTCGTGAAAGTGATGATGGAGGGGCACGCGAGCGCCCTCCTTGAGAACGATGCGAGCGAGCATGGTGTTGCCGGCGACAACATATTGCCGCGTGATCAGCGGATTCATCAGCTCGGGCTCAATGTCGGCCCAACGATAGTGCGTGGCTTCCGGCACAACTCCTCCTAGGTAATCGACACTCCGTGGGTCAATATTCGATCCCGCGCTGGGCGAGGATACCTTTCTGATAGGCGTGTTTCACTTCGCGCATCTCAGTGACGGTATCGGCGAGCTCAACCAGCAGCGGATGGGCATTGCGGCCGGTGAGGATGACATGCACCATCTCCGGCTTGGCCTTGAGTGCCGCGGCCACGATCGCCGGATCGAGCATTCCGTAACTGATGGCGTAGTTGATCTCGTCGAGCACCACCAGATCCCACTCACCTGAGTCGATCGCCGCCCGGGCTTCCTCCCATGCCGATTGCACCAGGCGAATGTCTTCAGGATCCGCATCCGCGCCGCCGATTTTCACAAAGCCGCGGCCCATCTGGCGAATGACGAATTTGCCCGCGAAGTTTCCGCCGAAAGACTCCGCTGCATCGAGCTCGCCGTAGTGCCATGAACCCTTGATGAATTGCAGCACGAGCACTTTCATGCCGCATCCAACAGCGCGAAACGCGGTGCCCAACGCGGCCGTGGTTTTGCCTTTGCCGGGGCCGGTGTTGATGAGGATGAGACCGCGTCGAGTGTCAGCCACTGCTAATGTCCCTTGTGGTACGGATGACCCGTCAGAATTGTACATGCGCGGTATATCTGCTCTGCCACGACGAGGCGAGCGAGTTGATGCGCGAGCGTCATAGGCCCGAGCGAGAGGAGGTGGCCGCGGCGCCCGGCCTCGGTTCGAGCTTTCTCCGACCACCCGTCCGCCGGACCGATGGCGAAGACAACAAGCTGCGTTCCTTCGTCGCGGCGACACCCTACCCAACCTGCAAGGTCCTCGGAACTCATCTGCCGGCCGCGCCCGTCGAGCAGCATAACCGCTGGCTCGGTGCGGCCCTTTTGGCGGCCGATCCAATCAAGGAACGCAGCTTCGCTGCGGAATGCATGGCTCTCGCATCGCGCAACCCCAATACAACGCTTTAGATAGTCGCGAACAGGGCCCTCGTAGCAATCCTGGGGTTTGGGAGCCGTGCCAATCTGTACGAGCGCGATTTGCATGGAGTGGAGGATACCTCAAATCGGCCCTCAATTTCTTGCATTGGACCAAGTACATCTATCCCGGAATCTGAAACTTAACTTCAATTTTTTAAGGAAGCCGCCCCAATTCTATGAAAATTCATATCGGCAAATTGCACATGTTGCTGGTGCGGGTTTCTGTTGACACCAACAGGTGATGGACAACCCTTTTGTTTTCTAGTAATAAGCTATTAGGGGAGCGAGAACCAAGAAATGGCCCGCCGCGTGCAATGTGAAATCTAAGAAATTGCTCGGGGCTTGAGTGGTCACTGTTAAACTCGGGGACTCCAGGCATTTGGAACGCTGGATCTTGTTCCACTCTCCTACACATGATGTCGATTTCGACGTTCGGTAACTTAAGTGGCCGTCCCAAAAGAAACGGAAGAAGCCATCGGCTGGGGGCTTCCTGTCTGAGTGCAAACCATCCCGGCTCTCTCTGGAGGAATTAGAATGCGCGTTTTTCGTTTTCAGTCTGCGATGTTGGCGCTCGGCATTTGCTTGTTCGTTGCCTCGACTGTTGCTTTTAGCCAAGGAATTACGACCGGCACTGTGACCGGCACGGTAACGGATCCGTCCGGAGCTGTCGTTCCCGGAGCGCAAATTGAACTCACCGACCAAGCGACTGACGTGAAGCTTGACCAAAAGGCTGCGGCGGACGGCTCTTTCAAGTTCTTCCTGGTTCCCATCGGAACCTACCGCGCGCTCATCACGGCAAGCGGGTTTGCGAACGAAGATGTGAACAACGTTCAGGTTGTCTCGGGAGCCACTACAAATCTGAATGAAATCAAGCTGCATGTGGGAACCGCGACTGCGCAAGAAGTTGAGGTCAACGGTTCGGCGTCCGCGCTGCTTGAGACGACCGACTCGCAGGTGACCACGACGTTTAACACCGAGAGCATGACGAATCTCCCGCTGAATAACGGCTTCGATACCGTGGTCGAGCTCATTCCCGGTGTGGTCGGAACGGGCGCCGATAATTTCTCCAACACCAACGGCGACAACTATTCCGTCAACGGGCAGAGTGGGCGCTACAACAATTTTGAAATCGATGGCCAGTCGAACAACGACAACACAATTAATGGCCCGCAGGTATTTTTCGGCAACCAGGACGCAATCGAGCAGCTCCAGGTGATTACCAACGACTATAGCGCCCAGTACGGCCGTAACGCCGGCGCGGTCGAGAACTACATTACGAAGTCGGGCACGAACAGCTTCCACGGCAGCGCCTTCGATTTTTATCAGGGCCAGTTCATGAGTTCGCTGTCGAATACTGAAAAGAACCCGCTGTTTGGTTATTGCACGCCCGGGATGAGCCCAACGACGGGTTGCGCAGCGCCGTTCCTTCCCCGCTACGTCGAGAATCGCGCGGGAGCGACAATCGGCGGCCCTGTACGCCGTGACAAGCTATTCTTTTTCTACAGCACTTACTGGGATCGAATCCGCACGGGTGTGTCACCGTCAGAGTCTCTGCCCGGCCTGACTCCCGACGCAGCTGGGCTTGCGACGCTTAAAGCGAAGTTCTCCGGCGATCCGGGCGCATTAGCGCTCATCAACTTCGGCCCGTATTCGATCGCGGCGGGCAATCCGCAGCCGATTCCTGTGCCTGCCGCGTTGCAGCCCGCTGCCGACACCTGCACGGCCGCTGGAATTTGCTACGAGCCCGTGACCGATTCCTCCGGCACAACTGCCATGGTGGAAGAACAAGGCGTCACGCGCGCGATTCCGGCCCCATTCAATGACCAGGAGGAGCTTGCTCGTGTCGACTGGCAGGCGACCGAGAAGGATCGCGTATTTGTTCGCTACTTCTACCAGCCGCAATTCTCCGGAGGCGTGGGAGGCGGAAACGGTATCGCATCCGGCGATTGGGTGACCGTGCCTGCGGTCGGTTACTCCGTCGGAGCGGACTGGACCCACACTTTTACTGCCAATTTCGTCAACCAGGTGCGCTACGGATACCAGCAAGCATCGTCACCTTTTGAAGGCGGAGCTTTTCCGAACTGCACAATCTCTAACTTCGGTGCGTGCCCGGCCCAGATGAATTTCAACGGCGGCAACGACGACTTAACCTTCGGAGGAGACGCGGTCTTTCCTCAGGGCCGCATCGTGAAGGTGACCCAGGTGCAGGATAACGCCACCTGGACCCATGGCCACCAGACGCTTCTCTTTGGTGGGGAGTTCGACTACCAGAACACGCCAGTCACGGGAATTTTCTACTACAACGGCTATGCAATCTACGGCACGCTTAGCAACCTTCTGGGAGGGCAAGATGCGTCGCTGCCGCCGGGCGCGTCGAGTTATACGTTTCTTGCGAACGGTAAAACTACTGTTCCCTACACCGAGCCCGACGTTGCCGGCTACTTTCAGGATGACTGGAAGGTTGTGCCAACATTGACCCTCCATCTGGGAATTCGATGGGAATTTTTTGGCCAAGCGATCAATGAGCTGCACAATGAAACTCTCGCCCGCGAGTCTAATCCGAGCACGGCTTTCTGGGACACATCGTTGCCCCTGAGCCAACGTACGGTGCCCGAGGTTGCGCAGAAATATACAAATTTCGAGCCTCGCGTTGGCCTGGCATGGAATCCGGACTTCGACAAGAAACTCGTTGTCAGCGCCGGTTATGCAATCAATGCGAACCCGCAGTACTATAACCTCCTTCTGCTCGTCGGCGACGCAGCTCCGGTGACCAATCTTGGCGACTTTCTGTGCGGGGCTAACGCATGCGTCCCTTCCAACGGGTCCATCCTGAGCAGCAACTTCCGCGCGCTCAACCTACCCTCTTTGCCGACCGGCGGAGATCCGGGCCTGGACACCGAGGAACTGGTGCCGCCCAACTTCCGCACGCCGTATGTACAGACCTGGACCCTCGGGATTCAGCATCAGGTTGGCAACGCGATGGTGGGCGAAGTTCGTTACGTGGGCTCAAAAACGACGGACGACTTCCAGGAGGCCGATGCCAATCCATTCCTGCTGCCAGTGGTTTCGGCGTTCCCCGGCTTCTATCAGGGCTTGAATCTCTGCTCCGATCCGACGGCAGACGGTTTCGGACGGCCCAACTGCAACGTGTCGAACTTGATCGAGACGGTGAACGGCGGCTGGGCAGAATACGACGCATTGGAGCTGAACCTGACCACGCAAAACTTTCACGGCCTGACCGGGACGGCGTCCTATACGTTCAGCAAGGACCTCGCCAACGTTACCGATGGATTCAGAAGTACGGGGAGCGGAGGCAGCACGGACGCCGCCGCGCAAGATCCGCTGAACACAAGCGCAGGCGAGCGGGGCCTCGGCGGCAACGACTTCCCGAACGTTTTCGGGGCAGGATTTACGTATGATCTGCCAAAGCTTGTCCGGGGCAACTCTCTGCTGGCGCGGACGGTTGACGGGTTCCTTCTCACCGGACTTTACCGTTTCCGCAGCGGCCAGGTCTACACCCCGTATCAACCGATCGATATCGACGGGAACACCGGCGATACCAGCTTCTGCGACGGAGCGTTCAACGCCGTCGATGTGGGGATTGATTCCTGCCGGCTCGTACAGTCGAACAAGAAAGCTCCGATCAACACGCTTGCATACCTGAATGCTTACACGGGAGGCCAAGACCCCAGCACTGGAGCGCCGCTGCCAGGCACGCCAGAGTGGGTGGTTTATGGCAGTGACGGCTTCAGTTCGGGCGGCGTCTACAGCCCGGGAACCCCGACCAACCCAGCCAACGCGCACTGGATTGTCAACAACCAGGCCTATGCGCTGTCGGTGAACAATCCCTATCCGGGCTGGAGCAGAAGCCTGCTTCGCGGCCAGTCTTACAGCGACCTCGATGTGACCGTTGTGAAGAACTTCCCGATCACCGAACGCGTCGGCGTGCAGCTTTCGATGGCTGCCTACAACGCGCTCAACCAGATGTACCGGGCTACCGGCAACGCCTTCATCGGTGCCAGCAACTTTACCAGCAACCAGGAGAATGGTTCGGGGACGGTTCCGGGAGAATCTTCCGGCAACCGCTTCGTGATTCTGGGCGGAAAAATCGTTTTCTAGGGAAAACGAGGGCAACAGGTTCGATTTGAGGGCGTCCCGGCCGGGGCGCCCTTTCTTCTTTGGCCGATGAACACGAGAATTCCCAACGCCGTGGTGATGGCCGATAAGCCTCCCGCAGCAGCGAGCAATTGCGAAAACGCCTGTTCAACAGAGCGGCCTGGAACGACTCAAAGTCCATTTTTTGCAATATTGGCGGCATCGCATATACATTTTCATATTTGAATGTCAATTCCATCTTTGGGGGAGATGCAAACTATCATTTATTTTCATACAGTTGTAGGATTTTGTCCGTTCGATTCAATTGGCCCCTAAATTGCCTTAAGAAGCACAAAGTTAATCGCACGTTACTGGAGTCGCATCCAGCAGACGCGGAGGTCTGCCTGGTCAGGTATCGTGTGCCCTCTTTTTGAGTGCCATTCTGTTTTGGATTATTTGGATCAATCTGCGAAATCGGACTTGCCCTCCCCGCCGAGCCACCGAAAGCGCGCAACCTGGATGTTGAAGCTTTTATGCTTGGGTTTCTCATTTCAGACCGACTTTGAAGGAGTTCCTATGACATCGTTTCCATTGCAGTCAGGGTCGAAACTTTCTCTTCTTTCAGCTCGCGGAGTTTTCAAGAGCCTGAAGGCCCTAACGCTGATCGCCCTAGGCCTTTTCGCCGTGTTGAATGTCAGCGGCACAGTCGCCTCGGCCCAGGTTGAAAGCGGTCAGATCACCGGAACCGTTCTGGACCAGTCGGGTGCTGTCGTCCCAGGCGCATCAATCACCGTTCAAAACGCGGCCACAAACGCCACGCGGACCACGGTCTCGTCCTCGACTGGCGCATATCAGGTCGGCGGCCTCGAGCCCGCGACTTACCAGGTCACCGTCACTGCTGGAAGCTTCAGGCCCTTCAAGGCGACCGTGGAAGTGACAGTGGGCGGACATGAAACCCTCGACGCGAAGCTTTCAGTCAGCGCGACTGTGCAAGAAGTTCAAGTGGTTGGCGAGGGCGGCTCGCAGGTCAACACGCAGACTCAGGAGATGTCTCAGGTCGTCGACACGCAGCAGATTGCCAACCTCCCAAGTCTCACCCGCAATCCATATGATTTCGTTGCGCTGGCGGGAAATGTCTCCGGTGGCGACAGCAGCACGAATAGTGGCGCTACCGCTATCGACGCGACGGGCAGCGGCCAAAACGAGGAAGACCGAGGCGTCGGCTATGCGATCAACGGTCAGCGTGAATCCGGCACTGAAGTCCTCCTGGACGGGGTCGAGAACGTCTCCATTTTCGGCGCAGGCATTGGCGAGGATATTCCGCTGGATGCGACCCAGGAATTCAGCATTATCACCAGCAACTATTCGGCGCAATACGGCCGCGCTTCCGGCGGTATCATAAACGTCACCACCAAAGCTGGAACCAACACTTTTCACGGATCGGCCTGGGAGTTCAATCGCCTTTCGGCTTACACGGCCAATACCTATGGAAACGATTCAGCCAACTCGGACTTCCTCGCGGGCGGTGGCACGGGGCCCCTGCCCGAACCGAAGGGCACATACACCCGCAATCAATTTGGATATGCGGCCGGCGGCCCGATCGTGAAGAACAAGCTCTTCATCTTTGAGAGCACGGAGTGGACACGAGTTCGCTCGGCGGCCACGGAAACCGAAGAGATATTCGATCCCACCTTCATCGCCTTGATGCCTGCGAACATCCAGGCGTACTACAAGACGTATGGCCAAACCACATTGAAGTCATCGGGAACAGCGTCCACGGTGGGAGACATCGTGGCCACATGCACCTTCGGGTCGGCGTCCACGACAGCTTGTGTGAACCCAACCCCATTCCCCATGGTGAATGGCACGACAACCATCCCGACGACGCAGCCTGTATTCGATACCGTAACCTTTAAGGCTCCTTTCGACGCGGGCGGCGGCACTCCCCAAAATACTTACGATCTGGTCGGCCGCGTGGACATGAATCCGACCGACAAGACGCAGATGTTTTTCCGCGGGGGACGCGAGAGCTCCATTCAGCTCCCCGGATCTGACACCTACAGCGCTTATCCCCAGTACGATACCGGAACCACATATCTGAATCAGAGTTATCTCTACAGCGTGTCGCACACCTTCACGCCTAATCTCTTCATTTCAGCGAAGGCGAGCTACACGCGGTTTAACGAGAACACCTCTTTCGACACCGCACTCACTTCAACGCCCAACCTGATGTTCGTTTCCCCCACCGACCCGAATACGCAGGGCACGATTCAGATGCCGGGCCTGCAAAACGCGAGCGAGCCGGGTGAAGGCGGAGTCCCAGTCGGCGGTCCGCAGAACACCGTGCAGATCGAGCCCGATCTCTCATGGGTCAAGGGCAAGCACTCCATGCACTTTGGTTTCCTGGGCACCTACATCCAGTTGGATTACGCTTACGGCGCCTATGCACAGGCAGTTGAGCAGCTTGGCTCCGCTTTCTCCGGAAGCATGGAAGACATGGTGAACAGCGCGGGTAACCCTGGCGGCGCGCCGCTCATCAGCTTCCAAACGCGCGCCAACGCGCAAGGCAAGCTGCCGTGCCCGGCTGACACCTCGACTACCGATGGCAACTTTGGCAGTGTCGTCGACAACCCTTCCTGCGCGGTTCAGACGCCGCTCACCTCGGCGAGCTATGCCCGCAGCTATCGCTACAAGGATTGGTCCGGATATGGGGAGGACAGCTACAAGATAACCCCTCGGCTGACCCTTGACCTTGGACTCCGTTACGAGCACTACGGCGTGCAGCACAACAACATCCCCAGTCTCGACTCAAACTTCTACTTCGGCGCCGGCACAGGAGTTGAAGCGCAGGTCCGGACCGGGCAAGTGGAGATTGCGAATAAGAGCGCGGTTCATGGCTTCTGGGCTCCTCGCTGGGGCACGCTTGCGCCTCGTGTCGGTTTCGCGTACGACATTTTCGGCAACGGCCACGACAGCATTCGTGGCGGCTACGGCATGAGCTACGAGCGCAACTTCGGCAATGTAACCTATAACGCCAGCTTCAATCCGCCGGCCAGCGCCGTCATCAGCGATTCCTGCTCTACCGCCGACGCAAGTTGCAATGCGGTCGTGACCAACCAAAATCTTGGCCCCCTCGGTGAATCGATCGGGACTCAATACCTGCCGCCGGTGGAGTTGCGGCACATGGACCAGAACATCGAAGTTGCACAAACCCAGTTTTGGAGCCTTTCGGTTCAACATCAAATTGCTGAGGGCGCAATCATTGAGATCGGCTACGTGGGCGCAAAAGGTGGTCATCTCTATGATTTGGCCAACGTGAACCAAGTGGGAGCCGGGCAGGTTTATCTCGGCGACCCGATCGTCCAGAGCAATGCCAATTGCTCCGGCTCGGGCATCACAAATATCAACACCGGCATAGCCGAATGTCTCACCCGCCCGAATCCGCAATATACCAACGTCAACATGCGCGGAAGCGCGGCGAGCAGCTTCTACAACGGCATGAATGCCAGAGTGCAATTCCAGAATATTCATCAGACAGGCTTGAGCCTGACCGGGAATTACACCTGGTCGCATGCCCTTGACGACCTGAGCACTACGTTCGGTGACAGCCTCCAGGGCGGTTCCGGCTACGTCGGCTCGCTGGGCTACACGTCTTTAGCCGATCCCAAGCTCGATTGGGGCAGCGCCGATTTCGATGTTCGCCAGCGCTTGACCGTCGCTCCGATTTGGGAGACTCCGTGGTTCAAACAGGGATCGGGATTCGCGCGTGAGGCATTGGGCGGATGGTCGGTCTCGGGAATCTACACGGCGCGCGGCGGCATTCCTTTCTCGGTTTTCGACTATAGCGAGGACGAAACTTTCTACACTGTTCCCCGCTTGGAGCCGGCGACCAATTTCTACAGTGAGAAAGTCGCCAAGAAACCAACGGCTCTGGGGCCCAACAACTTCAATGGCCTGAACATTCCGTCACCGAAGAGCTTCGCTCCACTCAGCTCAGCCCTGGGTATTTCTGATTTCGGCCCGTTCCCGAGCGACATGATGCTTCGCAATACGCTTCGCGGTCCGGGCGCATGGAACGTGGACGCCTCGGTTCACAAGACCTTCCCGATCACCGAGCGCGTGGGAATGGAATTCGAAGCCGACGGGATTGACGTCCTGAATCACCACGACTACTTCATTAACACCAGCACACTCGCCTTCTTTGGCCCGGGCTCATTGAGCAACGTTACCGAAGAGAGGGGCGGTCTGGGCACGACGGCCACCAGCGGCAACCACGATCAGCGCCGCTTCGGCCAATTCTCGCTGCGCGTCACCTTCTGACGAAGGCGCCGCCGCAAGAATTGCCACCGGGCAAATCAAGACGGGGAGCTTTCGGGCTCCCCGTCCTGCGTTCAGTGGTGGTGAGTAGAAAGCCGCGTCAGGGCTTGCGCCTGGGGTGGCGCGAGGGACGAACTCGAGCGGTTGCTGTCTTCTTCGAAGACTTCTTGCTCGCTGGATTTCCGGGGGCTTTGGCGCGGGCTCGTGATTTGGCTTGTGCCGGACGCCGCTTTGCGGCTGCGGGCTTCGATTCGGCCCCGGGCGCGGACTTCACCGACGGAGCCGCTTTGCCTTTCGCAGCCCCGCGAACAGCGCGCGTCTTTTCTTTAAGCGCAGTCGTCAGCTCGGCGTCGAATTCGGCGGGCGTGAGGGGGCGGGCCGATTTGCGCAGCCGCTCGATGTCGTAAAAAGCGCGCTTCTCCGAGAGGAACACGTGGATCACAAAATCCACGTAGTCGAGCAGAATCCATTCGCCGTTGCGACGGCCTTCGACGGAGTTTGGGTAGGCGCCGAAGTTGTGCTTCAGGCGCAGCTCGATCTCATCGGCAATGGCAATGGCCTGACGCTGGTTCGTGGCCGATGTGACGAGGAAAAAATCCGACAGGCCAGAGTCGACAGGGTCGAGCTCGAGAATTCGCGTGTGCTGGCCTTTCTTTTCTTCGCAAACCGCAGCTGCGGTTTGCACCATCATGCGCGTTTGCTTCTGCGCCGGCGATGTGCTCATTCGATGTTGGGCAACTCCTAAGCTCATGGTAGCCTGTCGATTCGGCAGGAGCAACTAAAGGGCCGTGAACGGTGCACCGTGTGCGGTGGACAGGAAGCCGCGGACATCAATCAGCAGGGTTGCGCGGACGATCAGCGGTAGAGGCCGCGGTTCCGGATGTAGTTGGCGACGGCGGCGGGGAGCATCGTCGGGATCGAAGGGGAATCGGCCGAGGCGATGTTCGTCTCTGGACGAGCGCCTTCGCGGATGGCTTCGCGAACTTCAGTTGCGCTGATCTCCACGTCCAGACCCGGCAACAGGTAAAACGGCGCGCGTTCTCCAGCGGGATTCACGAGTTGGAAGGCGCGCACCTCAACTCCGGCCGACCTTCGATCGCCGTCGGGAGCGGGCTCAATCGCAAGGCCCTGAGGCAGCCCGGCCTTCAGTTTTTCCAAAGGCTGGCCTGGCCGCGAGGCCACGATAAGCGACGCCGCGTAGGGGATCTCTGCGGCGCGATGCCATTGCTGCAATCCGAAGAAGGAGTCAGCTCCCATCAGGCAATAGAGTGCTGTCTCCGGCTTGAATTCCGCGCGCAGGCCCTCGAGTGTTTCGAGGGTGTAATTCGGAATCGGGTCGCGATTGCCAGAGGTTTTGGGCGCATCGGCAAGCGAAACCGCAAATCCGGGCTCGCCTTTGATGGCCAGACGGGTCATTGCCAGGCGGTCTTCAAAACTTGCTGTCGCTCCCTCGGGCTTGAGCGGCTGCGCGCCGACCGGCGCAAACAAAACAATATTCAAATGGAAGGCATCGCGGGCGGCGCGCGCAATGGCCAGATGGCCCAGATGAGGCGGATCGAAACTTCCGCCGAAGAAGGCAACCCGCATCGCGTGCTGCCAAGCCACTCCCTCGTTGCTCGGCGCGCCCTTGCCCATGGCTTCATCGTACAGCGAGCGCCTGACGCCATCCGTGCCCTTGGCCTTGAGATGCGTCAGCTAGAATCGGGATGAAGCAACACGAGCCGCTTCTCCACTGCCTATGCGCTATGTCCTCTTGATCCTAGCTGTCGCCGGCATCGTTGTTTCGTCGCTGGCGCTTCGCCTTCACTACTCCACCGGCACCGCTCCCTGTGACATCAACGAGCATTGGGATTGCGGCATTGTGAACCACAGCTCGTTTGCTATGGTTGGCAACGTTCCCGTAGCGGCGATTGGGATCGCTGGATACCTGGTGCTTGGTCTGCTCAGTCTTGCGCGCCAACGCTTCGCCACCTTCCTCGGTGCATTCGTCGGATTTCTGTTTGCGTTTCGTCTTTCGATGATCGAGGAATATGGCCTGGGCGTTTGGTGCTTGTATTGCGCCATCTCGCAAGCCATCATTGCGCTGGTTCTGCTGCTGAGTATTGGCTGGTTCGCGGCGGAGTATTTCGCGTTGAGGAAGGCCGCGCGAAAGGCGAGTGCTTAAGGCGCTGTTCTCGAATATCACCCCCAAATCTCTGGCGACCTTCATTACGGCTCACGTGTTCTCTGCGCCGTTTACGCTGATAAAATTAAAGAAGATTCATGCTGACTGGCTGGTATGCACGCAAGATGTACGCGTGGGAGACGCGGCTAAGCACGCGCGACGAAAACCGCGTCGTGCGTCCATTGGAGTGGGGTTTCGAGTGGGTGACGCCGTTCCTCGAGGCTCACGGCTTTGGCGACGCCATTCCCGACCCCGATATCATTCGCGATTCCGCGGCTGCGGAAGCCGCCATGCTTCGCATCAACGAGCTCCTCATCCGCAACAGCGACGTCTTCTTTGGCTACGAGCGCCCGACGGACTTCCGGCTCGAAGAGCGGCATCCGGAGCTTTTCCCTACCAATGTGCGTCCTGAAACGCTGGCGCAGGATTCGGAGCTCAAGCAACAAGCAGCCGAGGGCAAGCTGCCCAAGGCGCAATATCTGCGCTTTACGTCGCCGGAGAGCACGCCTTACCCGGAGAATGACCTGGTGAACGCGCGCTGGTTTCCAGCGCCGGCACACAAGGATCCCGCGCGCCCCATGCAGGCCATTATCGTGATGCCGCAGTGGAACGCGGATGGATTCAGCCACAACTCGCTCTGCACGATGTTCAATCGCATGGGTGTGTCGGCGCTGCGCCTCTCGAAGCCCTACCACGATATTCGCCGGCCGGCGGAGCTGGAGCGGTCAGATTACGCCGTGAGTTCCAATGTCGGCCGTACGATTTCCGCCTGCCGCCAGGCGGTAGTCGATATCCGTTGCTGCCTCGACTGGCTTGAGGAGCAGGGCTATGAGCATTTCGGCGTGCTGGGAACGAGTCTCGGGTCCTGTTACGGATTCCTGGCCAGCGCGCACGATGCGCGGTTGCGCGTGAATGCCTTTAACCATGCATCCACTGCGTTTGGGGATGTCGTGTGGGCGGGGCAGAGCACGCGCCACATCCGAGCGGGGGTCGAAGCCGCGGGGCTCTCGCAGGATCGGCTGCGCGCGCTGTGGGCTACCGTGAGCCCCGTCAGCTACTACACAGAATTTGCCAGCGAGGAAGCCGGCGGTCCGCAGAAGCACATTCTCTTTGTATACGCCAAGTACGACCTCACGTTTCCTCTGGAGTACTCGCTCAAGGTTGTCGAGGCAGCTCGCAACTCGGGACTGGATTACGAAGTGCGCGTGCTGCCGTGCGGTCATTACACGACGGGCGAAACGCCCTACAAGTTTATCGACGGATGGTATTTGGGGTGGTTCGTTTACCGCGCCTTCAAAGCGCTGCGCGAAGAAAAGGCGGCGGCTCCGAGCGAGACCAATCTACTGGAAGAGGAAGTGCAGTCGCGGTAGCGCAGATCGGTGGGCACCACGTGCAACTACTTCGTGCCGGGCGTCCTGGCGATAATCGTGCAATGTTTGCTGCCGCCGGATGCCTTTTTGCATCGATCGATGGCGCCTTCGTCGGCTAGCGGTTGATCGAATCCGGCTGCAAAGAGAAACGTCTCGCCGCTTTCATTCATTGCCAAGGTTTTATACGGCGGGGCGAGCAAAAAGCGTCTCCACGTGTCTTTATCCTTCTGTGGGTCCTTACTTGCCAGCGCGTCCGGCATGGGAACATTGGGCGGCGCAGGCGCGGGCAACACTGTGTCACCGAGCGGCAACAGATTCTGCGCCTTCAGGAAAGCGTTCACTGTATCGGACCAGGCCGCGACATGCCCAAATAAGTGGTGCCCGTCGTCTCCGTCCGGCGGCGCCATCACTAACTGGTTGTTGCCGCCGCCCTTTTTGTAGGCCGCATCGAACTGCTGGGCCATCGCCGGCGGAAACCAATGATCGTTCTCGGAATAAATCCACAGCATGGGCAGATCGCCATGCTTTTGCGCTGCCTTGCCAAAGTCGTGAAACGCATCGATCACGCCGCTCAGGTTGCAGTTGTGCTCGTGCCCGTCGCCGCCGCGCCCGCCCGCGAAACTGATTGCAGCCTTCAGCCCCTTCGGCGGATCGGCAGAGAGCGCCACCTGCGCGAAGCCGCCGGTGGAGACGCCGGCGCTTACGATCGTATCCGCATCCACTTCAGGGAGGCTGCGCGCAAAGTCCATCACCCCTCGTAGGTCGTCGGCGCTTGCTTCGCCGGTTTGATAAAAGCTCCCGAGCCTGGCGCCGCAGCCGCCGTTGGTGGAATCCTGCTGGCCGCCGGAGCGCCCATATCCTCTGCGTACGACCACGATGGCGACGTATCCGCGCTCGGCGAACCACTCTGCCTGAGAAAACTGGGCCCAGGGAGTGACATGCGCACGAGCATCGGGCTCGTTCGATGTACCGTGCGTCAGCACGACGAGCGGATGCCGTCCCGGCAGATCCATACGCACTTCCAGCGCATCGAGGCCGTTGGGGAAGGCCCCTGGCACGTGGATCCACATCTCCTTTGCCAACATGCGCGAGGGTTGTTGAGCGGGCGTCTGCGCTGACGGTGCGTCGCCTGCCGTGGCCGGAGCCGAATTTTGGGCTCGCGCGCAGACGGTGAGAACTGCAGCCAGAACGACTGGAATCAGCACAGCCCTGAATGTTCGCATGCGCAACAGTACAGACCATGAGCGGCGCGGTGTCAAGACCGGCCGTCACTTGAGGACAGCGACCCCGCAGCACGCTTGTCTCTTTGAGTGCGGGGCGAAGACCGAGTTGCTAGCGCACACCGCTCAAATCGAGGCGCAGTATCTTTGCGGGGTCGAGATACGCGTTCTGCCAGCGCACCGCCCAGTGCAGATGCGGACCGGTGACGCGGCCTGTGGCGCCGCTCAGGCCGAGGAGCTGGCCGGTGGCGACATGGTCGCCTTCGTGCACGTCGATCCGGCTCAGGTGCATCGAGATCGTGAACAGGCCGAGGCCGTGGTCGATGGCTACGCAATTTCCTTCGTAATAGAGCGGCCGCGCCAGCACAACGACGCCGCTGTTCCCGGCGTGCACCCGCGTTCCTGTGGCGGCGCGAAAATCCATACCCTGATGGATGCTTGCGAGCTTCCCGTTGAACATGCGCCGCGTGCCGAAGCTGTCTGTCGGTGGGGCGTGCACCGGCGCGCGAAAGCTGCCGGACCACAACGGCTCTCGCGCGCTCGATGCAAACACTCTGTCTTTGAGCGCTCGCTCGGCCTTGATTCGATCGAGCTCTTCCGGTCCCGGTTCGACGAACTTCGGAGCTACGGTGAGGGCGCCGGTGCGGTAATGAGCGGGGAGAATTTCAACGTTGCGGATCAGGTCAATGGTTGCGCCGGCCGGCTTGCGCTCCGTAATTTGCAGCGTGAAGGAGCCCGTCTGTGCCTGAACGTCGACCCCTGCGAGCGCATACCATGCTTCCGGATCTCTGCCTCGGAAAAACTGGAGCTTGCTGCCCAGCCACTCGCCGTCCACCGCAGTGCCTGCGGGCGGATGCACGCGGATCAGCTCCGGCGATCCCGCCACGACGGCGGAAGGAGTGATCGTTACTTCATTACTCTGAGGTCCCGTCTGCGCTTTGCCGGAGAGTACAAAGGTGATGGCGGCTAACGACACGAAAAATGCAAACCGCGGAATGCGCGCTCCGGTCATGCAATCAGCATACCGGGCTGCATCCCGCGGAGTTGTTCGGAGAGAAGATCTGCTAGTGACCGGATCTCGTCACTTTCCGTTGTGCTTCTGGCGATAGATCTGGCGGCTGGCGCCATTCTGCTCGCGATTGATCTGTTGATGTTCCTGCCCCGTCAGTTTTCCGCCGTTGGCCTGGCGGTCAGCGTGAATCTGTTCGTTGATGCCCTGCTCGCGGTTTTCAGTGCGCGCGGCCTCGCCGGCGTTCATTGAGCCGTTACGGATCCCGTTGGCGATGCGATCCTGCTGATTCTCACGGCGCTGCCCGACTTCGTTGTTGCCGTAGTGCACCGTATCGGCATTGTGCTTGTCCTGGTAGATGGAGTGGCTCAGATTGTTCTGCTGGTGGTTGATCTGCTGCCGCTCCGTGGAAGTCAATTTGCCGCCGTCGGCGGAACGATCGTCGCGGACCTCGCGGTTCAAATTGGATTCGCGCGATTCCAGATTCTTGGTTTCGCCGGCTGTGAGCTGGCCGGAGTCCACGCCGTTGGCGATGCGATCCTGCTGATTCTCGCGGCGGTCATTTACGGTAGGCGTCGGCTGATTGGGCTGCGTCGATGGTTGGCTCTGTTGAGCAAAGGCCGAACCCGAAGCGATCAGGGCGGCCACAGCAAGCGTAGAGAATGTGCGTTTCATGATTTTCTCCAGGGGCCTTTGATTTTGATTGCCGGCCCATGTCACCACCAGACACAGTCTGGAAAAAGTAGTTGTGCTTTTTTTGCGATTTTCCTGGATCCAAAGTGCCGTCTCGAACGTCATGTATTGTTTCACTAAAGATTTTCCCGCAGCTCTGCAACTTTCGTTGCAAGCCTGTGTTCGAGGACTTTCAGATTATTTTGGGGATTCCGGCTGAGGGTGCGCGGCCTTCCATGCCGTCACGCGATCCTGGACGTCTGCCAGTTCATCGGCAGTGATCCGTTCGCCGATCATCTGCCGGTTTGCGATGTACTTCTCCTGATTTGGCCCTTTGACTGAAGCTGCGATGTCGAACCAGAAGTAGGCTTCCACATCGTCGCGGGGCACGCCCTGGCCCATCGAATAGAGGACCGCGAGCGTACCCTGTGCAGACACGTCTCCCTGGTTGGCAGCTTTCAAGTACCAGGCCGCGGCTTGCTCCATGTCACGCGCGAAGCCGTTTCCCCCGTCGCGGTAGAGGGCGGCCAGGTGAAGCTCTCCGTCAACAGATTTCTGATCGGCGGCCTTCCGGTACCACGCGGCTGCCTGCTGATAATCCTGAGCCGCGATAGTGGGGTAGTGTTCCGTGGCGCCGGCATGCGCATATTGCTCACCCACCTGCACTTGTGCAACGGGATCGCCGGCATTGGCTTTGGCCAGCAAGCTCGCGTCAATACTGACCGGCACAGCCGGCGGAGTCGCATCCTGCGCGATCACGGGGAGCAGCGCCCACGCGCAGGCGAGAATCAGGGCAAGTTTTCTGGCGGGGGAGTTCACTGGAACCTCATTTGGCGATGCAGATTCGGGCCGAATTCAGTTTACGGGATTTGCACTTTCAGTTGGAGGGACCAGCCTATTCCCGAAAGGGAGAACAGGCTAAAATTCGAAGTATGACGGACCGCATGTCTCTTTCCCTCGCCCAGGTTGATCCCGAAGTCGCCGCCGCCCTTGACCAGGAAGCAATTCGCCAGCACGAAGGGCTGGAGATGATTGCCAGCGAAAACTTTGTGTCGGAGGCAGTCTTAGAGGCTGCCGGTTCGGTCTTCACCAATAAATATGCCGAGGGCTACCCCGGCCGCCGCTACTATGGCGGCTGCGAGTATGCTGACGTCGTCGAGAACCTCGCCCGCGACCGCGCGCGGCAGCTCTTCGGCGGCGAACACATCAATGTGCAGCCGCACTCGGGCTCCCAAGCTAACGCCTCGGCGTACGCGGCGGTCCTGCAGCCCGGCGACACGATCCTCGGGCTCGATCTCTCGCACGGGGGCCACCTGACGCACGGACATCGCCTGAGCTTCAGCGGCAAGCTTTATCGCACCACTTTCTATCACGTCCGCAAGGACACGGAGACGATCGACTACGACGAGATGGAGGCGGTCGCGCTCGCCGAAAAACCGAAGGTCATCATCGGTGGCGGCAGCGCCTATCCGCGACTGTGGGATTTCGCGCGCATGCGCGCGATCGCCGACAAGGTGGGCGCAATTTACATCTTCGACATGGCGCACATCGCCGGGCTCGTCGCCGGCGGCGTGCACCCTTCGCCTGTTCCTCACGCGCAAGTCACGACGACCACTACCCACAAAACTCTGCGCGGCCCGCGCGCCGGGCTCATCATCTGCAATCAGGATCTGGCCACTGCCGTCGATAAGTCGGTCTTTCCTGGCCAGCAGGGAGGGCCGCTCATGCACATCGTGGCGGCCAAGGCTGTTGCGCTTGCTGAGGCTCTGCGCCCCGACTTCCGCGACTATGCGGCCCAAATCATTGCCAACGCAAAGGTTCTTGGCGAAGCACTGCGTGGGGCCGGGTATCGACTCGTTTCCGGTGGAACAGACAACCACCTCCTGCTGGTTGATGTGTTCGAAAAAGGCATCCTCGGCTCCGAGGCCGAGCTGGCGCTGGGCAAGGCCGGCATTACGGTCAACAAAAACTCCATCCCCTGGGATACGAATCCGCCGCTCAAGCCTTCGGGCATCCGAGTGGGGACGCCGGCACTTACCACGCGCGGCATGAAGGAGCCCGAGATGCGCACGATTGCCGCATGGATCGCCAAGGCTCTTGAACAACGCAACGATGATGCAGCGTTAGAGCGCATTCGCGGGGAGGTAGCGGAGTTAGCCAACCAATTCCCGCTTTACGCATGGCGGCGGGCGCCGGTTGCAGTTACTGCTTAGGCCAGCAGCGGAGCTGCGCTCGAGATCCACCCTTACGCTCGAGATCCACCCTTACAAGAGAAAGTAACTCGACGGGACAGGCGAATAACCTGTATCGCCGCGCTATCGCTGGGCGTTTTCGCGCCGGTAAATGCGGCCTCGCCTTAGCCGATCGACACAACTCAACTTGCTTTTAGGCCATCTGGGTCATTGGCGCCAAGCATTGGTAAGCAGCCACGCTGGTTGTAACTCAGCTCAATGGGGCGTCGATCGGTCCAATAACCCTTCTAACTCAATGGAAATTTCTCTTGCATGATCCTATGCGGCGCGAATGATCTGAGTTATTCTGGCAACATGGCGATTGAAAATATTCTTGCCCAAATAGACTCTGAAATTTCAAGGCTCAAGCAGGCCCGCGCATTGCTGGCCAACATCGAGACCGGCGCACCATCGAGCCGCAAAGCGGCGAAGGCTGCTTCCAAAGGCAAACCCCGGAAGAAGCGTTTTCTAAGCGCAGATGCGCGCAAGCGGATCGCCGATGCGCAGCGCAAGCGTTGGGCTGCGGTGCGAGCCAAGGCCAAAAAGGGATAGTCGATCGATTCGAGCCGGTTCCGGTTGGAGCATTGCGTCGATGGATGCTCCTGACCGGGCGGCAGCGTTAGGCTCTAGGCCAGTGACGCCATGACCAACATGCGCGGCTCGGTCATCTCCTCGATGGCCCAGCGGACGCCCTCGCGACCCAGACCTGAATCCTTTACTCCGCCGTACGGCATCGGGTCGAGGCGCCAATTGGGCGTGTCTCCCACGATCAACGCACCCACTTCCAGCTCGCGATAGGCAGTGAGGATGCGGCCCGAATCGCGGGTGAGCAGTCCTGCCTGCAATCCGTACTTCGAGTGGTTCACCTGCGCCAGCGCATCGTCGAAGTCGTCGTATGGCTCGATAAGCAACACTGGCCCGAAGATTTCCTCATCGCGAACCTTCATCCCGGACTTGGTCGCAGTCAGAATAACGGGCGTGACCATGGATCCCTTGCGTTCGCCGCCGGCCACAAGCTTTGCGCCGCCCTCGACGGCCTCCTTTACCCAGGCTTCCACGCGCTCCGCATCGCTCAGGCGAATCATGGGCCCTACCTCGGTCGAATCACTTGAGGGGTCGCCGATCACCATCCTTTCTCCGACGTCCACCACCTTCCATACAAACGTCTGGAAGATACTGCGCTCCACAAAGACGCGCTGCACACTGACGCAGGACTGACCCGCAAAACCGAAGGCCCCATGCGCGGTGCGCAAGGCGGCATCGTCCAGATTCTTCCAGTCGCTATGCACCACGAGCGCGGCGTTCCCGCCCAGCTCAAGCAAGACGCGCTTGCGGCCGGAGTGCGCTTTAAGCTCCCAGCCCACCTTGGCTGAACCGGTAAAGCTGACCAGCTTAATGCGATCTTCTTTTTCCACGAGCCATGCGGTGTCGGCGTCCGCGAGCGTCAAGACGGCCAGCGCCTCCTCAGGCCAGCCGGCCTTCAGAATCACCTCGCCCAGCGCCAATGCGGTAAACGGTGTTTGCGGCGCGGGTTTTACGATCATCGGGCAACCGGCGGCGATGGCCGGGGCAACCTTGTGTGCCACCAGGTTCAGCGGAAAATTGAACGGAGTGATCGCCAGAACCGGACCAACGCCAAAACGCTGCAACAGCCCCCAACGGCCCTCATTGCCTTCGGTTAAATCCAGAGGAACGCTTTCTCCGCCCAGCCGCACTGCTTCTTCGGCAGCGGTCTTGAAGGTGAGCACAGCGCGGTCCACTTCCGTTCTCGCCATGCGCACCGGCTTGCCCGCCTCGGCTACGATCAACTGCGCAAACCGCTCCTTTTGCTCAATGAGCGCCGCGGCCACATCTTCCAGGATTTCGCGGCGCTTCCAGCGCGGTAAAGCGCGCGTGCGGCGCAGGCTGGCAACAGCATGATTCAAGGCCTGGCGTGCGTCTGCTCGAGTGGCAACGGTGACTCGGCCCACCAATCCCTGATCCCATGGCGAACGAACTTCCAGCGCCTCGCCTTCAGTCCATTCCTTGCCGCACAGCAAAAAACCGGTTTGCTCTCCTGGCCGCATCTTCATCGTGGAGCTCCTGGATATACGTCCTGATGGTAAAGCCGGCGGGGTCGGATTGTCCGATACTGGCACCCGCCCTCACACATCATGAATTGCGAATGGGAATGATTTCCGGGCTAAGGCCGGGAGACGCGGTCCAAGACGAGAAAAAACCGGTTACAGTACAAGCACCGGATCAGGTATAGTGGAGCGGTTCCACATCCCCTCGGGTCAGGATTCACCATTACAACGCTCCATGAAAAGGATGTGAATATGTCCGATCCCACGTTTAGTCAAGTTCCTCAGCCCGGTTCGTTTCAACCGGTCCCGCCGCCGGTGGTGGCGCCTCCGCCCAAGTCGGGTTCCAGCGCTGTCAAGATCATCCTCATCGTTGTCGGGGTCATCTTTTTCCTGGGCCTGATCGTCGCCGGCATTGTCGGTTATGGAATTTATCGTGTCGCCCATTCCATCCACAAAGATGCCAACGGCGAAATCACGATCAATACTCCAAAGGGCGCCATCAGCGCCAACCCCAACGAAACGTTCACGGCAACCGATCTGGGAATTGCCATCTATCCCGGCGCGACGCAGGGTAAAGGCGGCTTGCGCATGAACATCGCCGGCAAGTCCATGGTCACGGCAAACTTTCTGACGCCAGACTCACCGGACAAGGTGATGGCCTTCTATAAAGGCTTGGCCGGCCCCAATGCGCAGACCATGTCGACCGGGAGCGGCGGAATGATCACGATGCAGAGCGGGTCCAACTCTGTCACCGTGACCGTGTCGCAATCGGCGAACGAAAATAACGGCGAGACGCAATTCACGATCGTGAACACCTCTGGCGCTTCATAGAGTTGGGGATTGTTCGAAGGGAAGGTCTCCGTTGCCGAATGCGCCGCGGGGGCCTTTCGTTTTGGCCGTCGCGCGTTGAGCCCGTTACACCGCGCGCCTGCGGTACACTCCTTCCATGATTCACAACGGACGCAGCCGAAAGCTTCCCTTCGATCCCGTCGCAGCGGTGAAGCATCTGCGCGCGATCGATCCGAAACTCGCTGTGCTGATCGACTGCGCGGGCCCTTTCACCCTCCGGCTCGACCACACAGCCTCCCTCTTCGAGTCCCTGCTCGAATCCATCCTTTACCAGCAGTTGCACGGTAAAGCCGCGGCCACCATTCACAGGCGCGTGCGCGAGTACTTCGGAGGCGATCCCACGCCTCAGCTTTTGCTCGATACTCCCGACGAGCCGCTGCGCGCGGCCGGCGTCTCGGGCAACAAGATCAAGGCGCTGCGCGACCTGGCTGCCCGCACACTCGATGGCACTGTGCCAAAGCACGCCGCGATTCGCAAGATGTCTGACGACGAGATCATCGAACGCCTTACAGCCGTGCGCGGCATCGGCAGGTGGACGGCGGAAATGCTGCTGATCTTCCGGCTCGGCCGGCCGGACGTGCTGCCCGTAACCGACTACGGCGTGCGCAAGGGATTTGCACTGACATTCCTGCGACTGCCCAAATCCCGCGCGCTTGAAGCGGCGGATCTGCCCAAAGCCGAGGTGCTCTTGCGCCGCGGCAAGCGCTGGGCGCCCTACCGCTCCATCGCGAGCTGGTACCTCTGGCGCGCCTGCGACTTGCAAAAGAAAACCGCCCCGACGGGACGCTCGGCGCGGGGCGCTAAAGCTCCCGCCGTAAAATAGCTTGAGCGGGCGCAAGAGAGCGCTCGGAGGGTATCGGAACCTTCATGCCTGCTGGCAAGCGCTTTGTTTGCATTCACGGTCATTTCTACCAGCCGCCACGCGAGAACCCCTGGCTGGAGACGGTCGAGACTCAGGACTCGGCTGCCCCCTACCACGACTGGAACGAGCGCATCTGCGCCGAGTGTTATGCGCCGAACGGCGCCGCTCGCGTCGTCAACGCCAAAAACCAGATAACGCGCATCGTGAATAACTACGCGCGCATGAGCTTCAACTTCGGCCCCACGCTGCTGAGCTGGCTCAAGGAGAATGCTCCGCGAACGTTCCGCATGATTCTCGACGGCGAGAGCCGCAGCCGCCAGCGGTACCACGGCCACAGCTCGGCCATGGCGCAGGGCTACAACCACATGATTCTGCCTCTGGCCAATGCGCGCGATCGGAATACGCAGATTCGCTGGGGCATCGCCGACTACCAAAGGAGCTTTGGCATTCGTCCCGAAGGCATGTGGCTGCCCGAGACGGCGGCCGACACAGCAACTCTCGAAGCGCTTGCCATGAACGGCATCAAGTTCACAGTGCTCGCGCCACACCAATGTAAACGAGTTCGACCCCTGAAGGTCGAGGCCGAGACCGGCGAAGTGCAGTGGACTGACACACCGAACGCCAGTGTTGACACCACGCATCCATATTTTGTGCGCTTCGCATCCGGTGCATCGATTGCCATCTTTTTCTACGACGGTCCGGACTCCCGCGCCATTGCCTTTGAGGGGCTCCTCGATTCCGGCGACAACTATGTTGCCCGCCTCAAGGCAGGATTCAACGACTCGCCTCAACCGCAGTTGGTCCACGTGGCCACCGATGGCGAGTCCTACGGCCATCACCACAAGTACGGCGAAATGGCGCTGGCCTACGCGCTGCGCTTGCTCGAGCAGGACAAGACGGTCAAGCTGACGAACTACGCGAGCTTCCTCGAGCAGTTTCCACCTGACTTTGAATGCGAGATTGTCGATGAAACTTCATGGAGCTGTGTGCATGGCATCGAGCGCTGGCGCTCCGACTGCGGCTGCAACGGCGGCAAGCCGGGCTTCAACCAGGCTTGGCGCGCGCCCTTGCGGCAGGCTTTGGACGAGCTCCGCGACGCGCTGATCCCACTGACTGAGCGCGAGGGCGACAAGCTTCTCAAGGATGTGTGGGCCGCACGCGACGCATACATTCAGGTGGTGCTCGACCGCGGCACTGAGCCGGTGGACCGCTTTTTTGCCGCGCAGCAGTCGCATGCGCTCACCGAATCAGAGCGCATCCGCGCGCTTGAGCTAATGGAAATGCAGCGCCACGCCCAGTTGATGTACACAAGTTGCGGCTGGTTCTTCGACGACATCGCCGGAATCGAGACCGCGCAGATTATCGCGTACGCCGCGCGCGTGCTCCAGCTTGCGCAGCAGATCTTTGGCCAACAAGCCGCACCGCTGGAACCTGCTTTTCTGGCGCGGCTTGCCGAGGCCCACTCCAACATGCCCGAAGCCGGCGACGGAGCGCAGATTTACAAGAAAAGCGTCGCGACGATGGAATTACACCTGGAGCAGGTGGCTGCGCACTATGCCATCAGTTCGGTGTTCTCGTCCTTTGCCGATGAGACTGACCTGTTTTGTTATCGCATCAGCCGCATCTCCAACGAGATCTACACTTCCGGCCGTGGCCGACTCTCAGTGGGCCGCGCGCATGTGGTCAGCGCTATTACCGGCCATGCGCAGAGTTTCTCCTTCGCCGTTCTCCATTTTGGCGACCAGAACATCACCGCGGCCGTAAAGCCCTATGACGAGTCGGGCGCGTCAAAGTTTGAGGCTTTCGCGGCCGAAGCCGCCGGCCATGTGCAGCGGGCAGACTTCCCCGAAGTCATTCGGCTGATCGACCGCTTCTATGGCCACGCGGACTATTCGCTGACCTCGCTGTTCAGGGACGAGCAGCGGCGCATTATCGGGCTTATTCTCAACTCCACGCTTTCCGACATTGAGAGCTCGCTCACCACCATCTATCAGGATCACGCCAGCCTGCTGCATTATCTTTCGCAGGCCAGCCTGCCCAAGCCGCCGGCGCTGGCGCTGGCCGCTGGATTCGCCATCAACGCCGGATTGCGCCGCACGCTCGAAGGCGAACCCATCGATGTTGCGCAGTTGCGATCTTTTCTCTCGCTGGCCAAGGCGGACCGGATCCAGCTTGAAACCGCATCCCTTTCCTACAACGCCGACCGGCGCATGAAGAGAGCCATGGTCGAGTTGCAAATGTCTTCAGGATCACTGGAGAAGCTCGACCGCGCGCTGGGGCTTGCGCGCGCGCTCACTGAGCTGCCTTTCGAACTGAATCTCTGGCAGGCACAGAACATCTGGTACGAGATTTTGCGCACTTCAGGATATGCGCTCACCGCGCTTTCCGCCGACGATCGTCCGCGGTGGGAAAAAGACTTCAACGCACTCGGCGCGTGCCTCACCATCGACACGACAGCCATGCGCGCTGGCGAGCAAGCTGACGCGCTCGCGGCGGCAGATTAGACCGACTCAGGCTTTCGCGAGTCTTCCATCCTTGAGTGCGAACCGCTCGCCGCGCCAGACGATGGTATCCCCGACGAAGCCCGCCACCCACAAGCCCATCGAGATCACGTCGCGCAACGGCAGGAGCCAAAGATTTGCGAGTACCTCATGGTCACCCAGCACAGCAGCGCCGATCGTCATGGCCTGCGCCAGGCGAAGAAAAAAGCTGAGTCCCAATAGCCAGAAACTCACAGGGCTCAATCCGCTGGCCAGCACATTGAGGAGCGCCCAACCGAGGCCGTGCGTGACGATCAGGCCAGCGTAGCCGGCCGGGCGCGAGCAGCGCACCGTGCGCAGCCAGCGCAGTTGGTGATCGAAGAATCCGCGCCAACCATACGCGGGAACCGAAGTCTCGACGACTTCAGAGCTCACTTCCACGCGATAGCCGGCATGTGCGATGCGCGCACCCAACTCGTAATCGTCGGCCAGGTGATCGACGATGGGAAGCAAGCCGCCGGCCTTCTCGAGGGCCTCTCGTCGCACGGCAAGGGTTGAGCCGAGTCCGTAATGCAAACCGCCTTCGATCATCTTTGAGACGAGCACGCCGGGCATAAACTCTGTTGCAATTCCAAGTGCTTCAAGCCTCGAAGGAAGCGTGTCGTGCGCCTTTCCGCGATAGAGCGCCGTCACCATGCCGACCGTTGGTTGGTTTGCGTCGCGCGAGGCGGGCGCGAAACGGCACATCACACGCTCCAGGTAGCGCGGGCTCACCGTAATGTCGGAATCGTTGATCAGTAGAAAATCATACTGCGCATTCGTGGTGAGCTGCGCGAGCGTGCTGACTTTGCCGTTCGTGCCCAATTGCCGCGGGCACTCAACCAGGCGGATTGCGTGGTCGGGGAATTCAGCCTCCAGCTCCTTCACCGCTGCGGCTGCCGGATCGCTGAGCGATGCGACGCCGAGGAGCAGTTCGAACTCGCCTGCATAGTTCTGTCGGCAGTGGCTGCGAAAGGCGTCCAACATGCCGGGATCGAGGCCCTTGAGAGATTTAAGGATGCTCACGCCGGGCGCAAAATCGGATTGTGGCTCTGCTCGCTCGTGGAGAAACACCCGCGCCGCTACGATGGATGCCAGAAAGTACCCCATCCCGGCCACGGTCAGCGCCGTCGATACGATCTCCACGGCCTGCGCCAGTGCGTGAGCGGTCACGAAAAGAAGTTTACAGTGAACAGTGGTCGGTGGTCAGTGTTTTCACTCGTACCGCAGCGCCTCAATCGGGTCGAGGTTTGCTGCCTTCCATGCCGGATAAATGCCAAAGAGCAATCCGATCGCACAGGAAGAGCAGAAACCGACCAGCACCCATGTGGTTGAAAGTGTGGCCGGCAATCCGATGGGAAGAAAATAGACGATCCAGGTGATGATGGCGCCGACCAGAATGCCGATGGCGCCGCCCACCGAGCACAACGTCACGGCCTCCACAGTGAACTGCGTGAGGATGGTACGCTTGGTTGCGCCAATCGCCTTGCGCACGCCGATCTCGCGTGTTCGCTCGGTCACGCTGACCAGCATAATGTTCATCACACCCACGCCGCCGACCATCAGCCCCACGCTGGAGACGGCGATCATGAACATGACCAGCCCATCGGTCAGTTGACCCCACAGCTTGGTGAGGGAGTCGGGACCGAAGATTTCAAAATCGTCACCCTTGTCCACGCGCACCTTGCGACGGATGCGCAGCAATTCGCGAATCTCCTCCTGGACAAGATCCTTGTTCTGCGGGCTGTCGTACTTCACGATGATCGTCAGGTCCGTGATCTCGGGGTGCAGGTTGTGGAAGGTTCCGAACGGAAACAGGATGATATTGTCGCGCGGATTCTTGCCGCTTCCGAAGGGCTGCTTGCGTTTATCCAGCACTCCGATCACGGTGTAGAGCCCGGACTCGATGGCAATATCCTTGCCCACCGCCGGTTGGTCGCCGAAGAGCTCCTGCGCGGTGTCGATGCCGAGCACGACGACATGCGCGGCACGTTGATCCTCGGCGTCGGTAAACATTCGGCCCTCCCGCATGGTCAACTCGGTAACGTCCATTACTTCAGGGAAGTCTCCCGCGAGAATCGATCCGGCGACTTTCTTGCCCTCGTATTTTGCACTGACGTCTCCTACCTGGAAGCTCTTGATGTAAGCTCCCTCGGCGTCGGTCGTGATCACGTGAGGCAGCGTGCGGAGCGCCCTCGCGTCATCGGCGGTGAGCATACGGCGCGCGAGCATCTCCGCCGTCGGCCGTACATTGATGATCGGCAAGCGACCGATCCAGAAGACATTTGATCCCAGTGAGTTGATAAAACCCGACACGCGATTATCGATGCCACTGACGAGTGACGAAATCGTGATAACGGTGGAAACTCCGATGACAATTCCCAGGATCGTGAGCCCGGAGCGGAGCTTATTGGTTCGCAGTGTATCCAGCGCCATCTTTACGGATTCGCCGGTTTGGCCGGTTCTTGCCATTGAGGAGCCCCAAACGGTTTACAGATGCCAGGTTTCAGGGTTCAGACTCTGGTTGCCCGGCGGTGATTTTGACACCCGACACCCGAAACCTGACACCTGCATTTACTCGTATCGTAACGCCTCAATCGGATCGAGGTTTGCCGCCTTCCACGCGGGGTAAATGCCGAACAGCAACCCGATGGCGCAGGAAGCGCCGAGGCCGATCAGCACCCATGAAGTGGAAAGCGTTGCCGGCAGCCCAATAGGAAGAAAGTACACAATCCACGTGACGATCGCGCCCATCATAATTCCCACCATGCCCCCAAGTGCGCACAGCGTTACCGCTTCTGTCGTGAACTGCGTGAGAATGGTGCGTTTGGTGGCGCCGATTGCCTTGCGCACGCCGATCTCGCGTGTTCGCTCGGTCACGCTGACCAGCATGATGTTCATTACGCCCACGCCGCCCACCATGAGCCCGACGCTTGATACGGCAATCATGAAGATGACCAGCCCGCCGGTGACTTGATCCCAAAGCCGGCTGAGCGAATCGGGCCCGAAGATCTCGAAATCGTCTGGCTTGTCCACGCGCACCTTGCGTCGGATTCTCAACAGCTCACGAATCTCTTCCTGCACCAGGGCCTTGTTCTTGGGGTCGTCGTACTTCACGCTAACCCATAGGTCCTTGTCTTCGGGATGCAGATTGTGGAACGTGCCCATGGGAAAATAGACAACGTTGTCTTCAGGATTCTTGCCGCCTCCGAAGGGTTGCTTACGCTTATCGGTCACGCCGATCACCGTATAAAGGCCCGACTCGATGGCCACATCTTTGCCCACCGCAGGTTCGTTGCCGAAAAGCTCTTCCCAGGTGTCGTGACCCAGCACCACCACGTGTGCGGCGCGCTTATCTTCTTCATCCGTGTAGAAGCGGCCCTGTAAAAAGCTCATGTCCAGCATTTCGGGGGCTTCGGAGGTTGTTCCCCACAGAATTGTCCCTGCGATTTTTTTCCCGTTGTATTTGACGGCTACATCGCCCACGCGGAACTGCGGCTTTGTATGCTGGAATCCGCCGTCGGTAACGATGACGTGCGGAAGAGCGCGCAAAGCCAGCACATCTTCGAGCGTCATCTTCTTACGCGCCAGCATCTCCGCGGTGGGCCGTACCCCAATCACCGGCATCTGGAACACCCAGATCACATTCGTCCCCAGCGAGCTTACCCACTCCGACACACGGTTGTTGAGGCCGCTGATCACCGAAGAAATGGAGATCACGGTGGCGACGCCGATCACGATACCCAGAATCGTCAGCCCGGAGCGCATCTTGTTGGCGCGCAAAGTGTCCAGCGCCATCTTGACGGATTCACGGGTTTGGCCAACAGAGTTCATAGTTCGTAGTTCTTAGTTCGCAGAGGCTTGCTTCTTACCTGTCGGGGCCTTGATCGAATTCATCAGGCCAAAGAGCATTTTTCTGACTTCGTTCGATAACGATTCCACCTCATCGATAAGGTCAGGATTTCCGAACTTGAGAGCCCGTGCGATCTCAAGTTGCGTCTGGACCTCGCAGTTTGAGCCCCGGGACACGCCAAGAAATTGGCGAAACTCGCCGGCGCTGGTTCGCCCCTGACCTTCCGCGATATTACTCGGAATCGAAACCGCCGATCTTCGCATTTGATTGGTTAATCCAAACTGTTCCTCGCGCGGAAAACCCTGGGTTAGTCGATAGACTGCTACGGTCAATTGCATGGAACGCTGCCAAACCTGCAAATCCCTGAACGACTGCGCCATATGAGCCTCTTTCCATTTCAATCGCCACCCAGGGAATGCCTTGCAAGGTTTGCCACTGCTTCAAACTGTGAACTACGAACTACGAACTGTGAACTGTCCTCACATCTCAGCCCTGAGCGCAACGACGGGATCCAGTTTGGCCGCTTTGCTCGCTGGGTAAACACCGAAAAAGATGCCTACTGAGCCGGCCAGGAAGAGGCCCAAAAAAACCGCCCAGAGCGGGACGCTTGTTGGGAAGCCTATGACAATGGTGATTAGCTTGCCCACGAGGATTCCGCACAGCACGCCGATCGCTCCGCCAAGGACCGCCATCGAGGCGCTCTCGATGAGGAACTGCATCATCACATCACGCTGCTTGGCGCCAAGCGCCTTGCGCACGCCAATCTCGCGCGTCCGCTCCGTCACGCTCACCAGCATGATGTTCATGATCACCACGCCGCCCACTACGAGCGCGATCGATGCTAGGCCGAGCACCACGCTGGCGAACAGCGAGCTGATCTGCTTCCAGATGTCGAGGAACGTGTCGTTGGTCTGGATTTCAAAGTCGTCAGGCGATCCCGGCGCGTCGTGGCGGCGCGTCCGCATCAGCACGCGCACCTGGTCCTCGGCCCGCTCCATCACCTGCGCGCCACCCGCCACGCGCGCGAAAATGTTCACCGAATCGTTGTAGCCGTAGGTCTGCTGATAGGTGCTGATAGGCACGGCGACCCAATTGTCTTGCGACTGGCCGAGCGTTTTGCCCTGGCGCTCGCCCACGCCCACAATCGTGTAAGGATTTCCGTCCACGCGAATCTCTTTGCCGATGGGATCACCTTGGCCCAGAATGTTATCGACAATGTCGTAGCCCACAATCGCATCGTGCGTGCCGTGCTCTTCGTCTGACGGAGTAAATCCACGCCCCATCGCGATGTCGATGTTGTTCAGGCCCATCATCGTCCACGTGTACCCGCGCACATCGGTGTTGTCGCTGGAGTGGCCGTTATAAAAAACGTTGGTTGACTTGTCCAGCGACGCTCCCATGTCACTGCAATCCGTGCAGTTGTCGCGCACCGCGTCATAGTCCTCAATGCGAAGGATTTTCCGCTTTTGGAAGCGGAAATAATCCTGGGCGTTGAAGATTACGCTCGGCATTCGCGAGACCTGAAACACATCGGCGCCGTAGCCGGAGAGCTTGGTGGCGACATAGCGGTTGGCGCCATTCACCATGGTGATGACCATGATGACCGACGCTACGCCCATCACCACGCCGATCAGCGTGAGAATGGTGCGCATCTTGTTGCCCCAGAGCGATTGCAGCGCGAGTTTGAAGGCCTCTCGAAGTGGCATGATCCTTTAGTGAATATGATACGCACCCGCGCGAGCTGAGGTTCCGGAGGTTCCCAGGCGTGGAAGGCCTTTCTTCTGTGGGGTCTGCTGGCATCTTTCAGGGACGGGTCCGTATCGTCGGTGTGGTTGTTCAGTGGCCCGAGCTGCCGAAGCCCTTCTCCGCCCGAGCGGAGACCTCCAGGCTTTCAACCTCCTGGACAGGACCCGTCAGAACAGGGACAGGAACCATCTGCGCGATCTTTTCGCCCGCCTTCAGGTCAATAGACGAATCGCCCAAATTGGTCATCAAGACCAGAATCTCGCCGCGGTAACCGGCATCGATCACGCCGCCAGTTGTGGCCACGCCGCGGGCCGCCATCGACGAGCGGTCGCGCACCAGTAGTCCCAGCGGCGCGCCTGACTGCGGATCCCGCGCCTCAACAGCAATTCCCGTGCGAACCTTTACCGTGGACCGCGGAGCCAGCGTGATCGCCTCCAGCGCAAACAGGTCGTAGCCCAGATCCTCGCCCGGATGCGCCACAACCGGCGCACGGGCACTGCTCTCCAAAAGCTTCACACGCAACATGAATTTGATGGTAGCAGCGGAGTTAGTAGGACGACTTGGTGGGTGTAACCCAAATCCCTGTCGAGAAAGCTGTGAGGCTTTCGGAGCCTTTGAATAACCCTTTTGTCGCATTGATGCATCAGAAATGGTGCTCTAGACTCAGTTCCAACGGATCCCCGGCGGTTGTTTCAAGCGATTCAACCCTTGCAAGGCATGCTAGCGCTGGTCGGCGAGCTAAAAGGTTAAAGGGCCCTAACAACAAAACAAGATTCCTTTGGCCAAAGGCTTCTGCGAAAGCATCGTTCTCCTTGCTCAGATGGAGATGTATGAAGATTCTTGTTTTTGCCGAGCAGTTCAGGAACGGCGTCTGGGACGTCTGGGAGCACACTTGCAGCCCCAAAGAGGCTGAAACGGTTCTCGATTCGGCCCGCTCGATCGCTAAAGGTCACACTTCGAATGGGCGTCTGGCCCATGAGGACGTCCTTCAGGGTGCCCGGAAAATGTTCGATGTTGCGCGCGGCACGCAGGCGACCCCCCAAGATGGTGACCTGCAGGTCTATTGTGTTTGCGTTGAACAGACCGTCATCGGGGTTTGCGATAAGATTCGCCAGTATTCAGAAAGAATCACCGAAGCCCATCAGTTTGCTGAGGTTGCGTTGGGGAAATCAGCTTAACGGCTCAGGGGCCGTTGGCCAGCCCTGCCGTCTCCGTTCGAGCCGAACGATCGGAGCCCGGGCACAGCTTCGTGTGCCGCCATGCCTTCAAAATGGTCAGCCCCGGCCGGTTTATCTCCGGTCGGGGCTGTCGTTTGTACCCTCCTCGCGGCTTGTTTCTGCCGCCAGAAGTTCGTCATTCGGCAAAAGGACTCGTAAGCCGAATTCTGTTTATGCGGTCATTCCTCTAGGCGCCGCGTTACCGCGGACGCTCATCAGCGACCTACCCGGAGGTTTCGGCAATTGCCAAGAGCCGCCTTACCGCATCGGGCCGATGCGTAACCAGCGCCTGGCTCCAGGCCCCGGTTTCCCTCCCTATTTGGTCTTGCTCCGTGTGGGGTTTACCCTGCCTCCGTCATTACTGGCGGAGCGGTGCGCTCTTACCGCACCTTTTCACCCTTACCGCTGCGAGGGGCAGACTTTTGGACGAGTCCATCAGCTTGTCCCCGGCAGCGGCGGTATGTTTTCTGTGGCACTAGCCGTCCACGGGTTTTGCAGCCCGCGTCCCGGACGTTATCCGGCACACTGCCCTGCGGAGTTCGGACTTTCCTCTCCCGGCAACCCCCGCTTGCACAAGGACTTCCGGCAGCGACCGCCCGGTCCTCCTGCCAGGCTTTAGTGTACCGCGAATCGAGTTCGGGTTCACCGTTACGTTGGATCAGACGGCACCTTCGACGAGGCATCTGCTATAAAGATTGCCGGACAAGTCGCGCAGCAAACTCGACCTCCAAGAGGATTCCCATGAAAAGGTCCGCATCGCTTCCTTTCGCCTCCGCCTTTATCGCATTGCTCTTTACCCTTGGCCTGATCAGCGGAAACTGCCAGCAAGCCGCCCCGCCTGCCGTCGACATGACGCCCGTCAAGCCGGAGTCGGTCGGCTTTTCTACTGAGCGGCTCGAACGCCTTCACGCGGCCATTCAGGAAGAGATCGACCAGAAGCAACTGGCGGGAGCCGTCACGATCCTCGCCCGTCACGGCAAGATCGTGGACTACCGCACCTACGGCATGCGCGACATGGCCACTGCTGCGCCGATGACCAAGGACACCATCTTCCGCGACTACTCTATGACCAAACCCGTAACCGGCGTTGCGATGATGATTCTCTACGAAGAGGGCAAGTGGCTGCCCTCCGACCCGATCTCGAAGTACATCCCTGAGTTCGCACATCTGAAGGTCTTCAACGGCTTTGATGCCAACGGCAAAATGCTCCTGGCCGACCCGGACCACGCGCCGACGATGCACGAGCTGATGACACACACTGCCGGATTCACCTACGGAAGCGGGGACACGCCTGTCGACAAGATGGTCCACGACCTGAAGCTCGACAGCGCGAAGGACCTTCAGGAGCGGATCGATCGCCTGGCGACGGCCCCGCTGCTCTATCAACCCGGCACGCGCTGGGTTTACAGCCCGTCGATGGACATCCAGGGTTACATTGTCGAAAAGCTCTCGGGGCAGTCGCTACCCGACTTCATGCGCGACCACATCTTCGCTCCGTTGGGCATGACCGACGCAGGGTTCTTTGTGCCTGCAGACAAGCGCGCGCGTTTTGCAGCGGGGTATCACGTGACTGATGGCCAGTTCGTCGCCGAGTCCACGACGAAAGGCATCCCCGACGACTATGCGACCCAGCCCACCAATCCTTCCGGAGGGGGCGGCCTGGTTTCGACCGCAGAAGATTATTACCGCTTTGCGCAAATGCTCCTGAATGGCGGCGAGCTGGGTGACACGCGCATTCTGGCGCCCGGTACCGTGAAGCTGATGACCTCAAACCATCTGCCCGCAGCGTTGCTCACCGGCCAGTTCGGCATTGGCCAGCACATTATGCGGCCGGGATTTGGCTACGGCTACAACTGTGCGGTCGTCTTCGATCCGCCGCTCGCCGATCTTTCCGATGGCAAGGGAACGTTTTTCTGGGATGGAGCAGCCGGCACATGGTTCTGGGTCGACCCCACAAATGACATCGTGTTTGTCGGCATGATCCAGCGCCGCACCAGCCCAGACAATCACCATCTGCTCTATCGCGTGCATGCGCTGGTCGACCAGGCACTGGTTGATCCGGCAAAATAGCGCAGCCGCGGGCGTATGCAAAACAATTGAATCACCGTCCTGCCCACGGCCATCCACTGATGGCGGGTTTGTTGCGCCTTTTGATGGGTTTACCCGCGATCAATGGAAGGTGCTTTTCCGAAAAAACTCCCATAGGAGAAGTCCATGCGATTTGTCGCAATCATTGCTCGCTTCTTGCTCGGTGCTCTGATGGTCTTTGCAGGAGCCAACCATATTTTCAACTTCCTTCCCCAAGGGCCCATGCCGTCCGGCGTGGCCGGCCAGTTGCTCGAAGGCATGATCGGCAGTGGCTATATGGCCTTTGTCGGCGTTTGCGAAGTGATCGCAGGCTTGCTGCTCTTGGTCAATCGCTTCGCGGCCCTTGCGCTTACGGTGCTGGCCGCGATCATCGTCAATATCGTCGTGGTGGATGCTCTGGTGATGCCCAAGGCGTTGGCGGTAGCGGCGGTCGTGACCCTCCTTTGGATTTTTGCGGCGATTCCGGTTTGGACAGCGTTCTCGCCGCTGCTGCGACAGCGCGTTACGGAATGACAAGGGCAAAGACGGTTCGCATTCGGCGCGACCGTCTCGCTACAATCCAAGCAGGCGATGATTCAGTACCTCTATCTCGATCGCGTGGACTATGGCGAGGCGCTCAGCCTGCAGCAGGAGCTGGTTGCGCTACGCCAGGCCGGCCGCATCGGCAACGTACTTTTGCTCCTCGAGCATCCACCGGTGCTGACGCTCGGCCGCAATGCCAGCCGGTCGAACGTTCTCGCGTCTGACGAACTACTGGCGCGGCGTGGCGTCACCCTGCATGAGATCAACCGCGGCGGCGACGTTACCTATCACGGCCCGGGCCAGCTCATCGGCTACCCGATCTTCGATCTGCGCAGCCTGCGGAACGCGAAAGGCAACCGCCTCGGGCCGGTCGATTTCGTTCGCCTGATGGAAGAGGCTCTGATCCGTCTTTGCGGCGAGTTTGGCGTCCAGGCAGGTCGCATCTGCGGCCTGACGGGCGTCTGGTGTGCTGCGCACGGCAGACCTTCGGATGAGAGCTGCGGGATGACGGCTAAAGAGCCGGCGAAAGGGGAACGCAAAATCGCCGCCATTGGAATTCACGTCGCCCGCGGCGTCACGTCGCACGGATTTGCCTTCAACGTCACAACCGATCTCCGCGACTTCGCGCTCATCAATCCCTGCGGCATCACGGATCGACCGGTTACAAGTCTCGAAAGGGAAGTCTCCGACGCGAAAACGTTGCCGAGCCTCGAATCTTTCGCTCGCCGGGCCGCGGGTCATTTTGGTGAAGTATTCAATGAGCCGGTCGAACTTGTCGAAGGCCTCGCTGAGCTGCGCGCTGAAGCCGACCGGTCAGTCTGCGCTTAGCGATGGATGGTCCCACCAGCGAGCCATCCGCGGCATCGCGTCTTTGCCGCGCCAGCGATTTATAATCCGGCAGAAGCCAGGCGGACGCGCGTAGGGTTGTGGATCGCGGGCAGCAATGTTTTTCAGGCTGCGCTAGCCCCGCTTAGCCCGCTGATTTCGCGAAGAGAGGAACGCATGCCGACGGAAGTTCCCATGCCCCAGATGGGCGAGTCGATCTTCGAGGGCACGATTACCAAGTGGCTCAAGGCTGTTGGGGACACGATTGCTGTCGACGAGCCGCTGTTTGAAATCTCGACCGACAAGGTGGACGCCGAGATTCCGTCGCCGGTTGCAGGCGTGCTGGCTGAGATTCGCTTCCCTGAAGGTGCAACCGTTGAGGTGAACACCGTGGTCGCGGTGATTGGCGAAGCCGGTACGAAGGCTGCCGCTCCAGCGCCCGCTGCAAAATCGCCCGCCGCACCTGCCTCGGCCTCGAAAGCGCAATCTGCCGCGCCGGAGGCGCGGACTGCCCCACTGCAAGTGCCCGCAACGCAGGGGGCTGGCGGGCGCATCCGCTCTTCTCCGCTCGCACGCCGCATCGCCAAGGAGTACGGCCTCGAGCTCGGCCGAATCACCGGCACCGGCTCGGAAGGCCGCATCAGTAAAGAAGACGTGCTGCGCGCCGCAGCATCCGGCGTCGGGGCCGGCGCACGCGGCACCAACCAAGCAGAAGTCGCCCGCGAGAGCGGGCGGGCTGCCCCACTGCAAGTGGCGCCGCCCGAGCTTGCATCGCTCCCGGCCGATCCCGTTCCGCTCACGCGCATGAGGGGCATCATCGCCGACCGCATGCTCGAGAGCGTACGCGTCAGCCCTCATGTCTATACCGTTTACAAAGTCGACATGACGCGCATTGCGCGCCTGCGCGAACAGCGCAGGGCCGCCTTCGACCAGCGCAACGGCGTCAAGCTCACGTTCATGCCCTTCATCGCCGCGTCCGCCGTGGCCGCCTTGCGCCGATGCCCCATCGTCAACGCCTCGCTCGAAAACGGCAAAGACGGCCTCGCCATCCGCTATCACCGGTCGATTGATTTGGGAATCGCCGTGGCCCTCGACTGGGGACTGATCGTGCCTGTGATTCGCCACGCGGAGCAGCGCAGCTTTGCCGATCTCGCGCACTCCATTGCCGATCTCGCGCTCCGTGCGCGCTCCAAGAAGCTCTCGCCGGACGAGGTTGGAGGATCGACTTTCACGCTCACCAACGCCGGCGCATTTGGCGGCGAGTTTGGGATGCCGATCATCAATCAGCCCGAGTCGGCCATCCTCGCGGTCGGAGGCCTGCGCAAGGAGCCGGCCGTGCTCACCGACGCCGAGGGCAACGACTCGATTGCGATTCGCTCGATGCAGTACTTCTGCCTGGGCTTCGATCACCGCCTCATCGACGGCGCCGACGGCGGCAAGTTCATGCTGGAGTTCAAGAAGACGCTCGAAGGCTGGAATCAGGAGATCGGCTGATAGTGCAACATCAGTCGAAAATCGACCGCGCACTCAAGATCCTGATGGCTTCACCGAAGCTTCAAACGCAGCAGTCGCTTCGTGCAGCTTATTAAATATCCGGTCCGGTCCGATCGTTTCCGTCACATGATGCCGATTGAAGTCGGATTTCAGGTCCCACGGCACGCGCGCGAACGCCAGCTCTATGCCTGCGTCAGCAAGGTTCTTTTCCAGTCCCTGCAAAATCCGGGCAGCAGTGTAATCCAGGTGCGTCATCGCTTCCGCGTCCACTACAACCCACTTCACGGCGGACGGCATGGGCTGCAGGATCAGCGAAATTTCTTCAACGAACCGTCCGGCGTTGGCATAAAAGAGCTCCGCGCCGAAGCGGTATAGCACGAGGCCCGGCCGGGTGACCACGTGCGGCGCGGCAGGCACGAGATTCCAGGCTCCGTCTGGATTGAGCTGCAGCACCCCGCTATGCGGGTGATAATCGTGCCGCACCACGCGCGCCAGCGACACGAGCATTGCCAGAACGATGCCCTCTTCCACTCCGACCAGAACCACGACGACCGCTGTCATCACCGCCAGCGCGAACTCTTGAGGGCTCTCGGACCGGATTTTCTTGAGCTCAACAAGATTGATGAGCCGCAGCGCGACCAAAAATACCAAAACGCCAAGCACGGAAGTAGGCAGGTATTGGAGAGGCCCGGTAAGAAACAGCAGCACCGCGGCGACTACGACGGCGGTCGACACCTGCGCCATCTGGCTCCGGCCGCCGGCATCCTCCATCATCGCGGTCTGCGTGGGACTGCCATTCACCACAAACCCGCCGCTCAAGGCTGCCGCGACATTCGCGGCCGAAAGTCCGTACAGGTCGACATCCTCGTCCACCTTCTCGTAGTGTTTCGCCGCATAAATCCGGGCAGTAGCCGCGCTCTGCGTAAGGATCATCACCGCGCAGGAGGCCGAAACCGTGACGAGCAGCTCGATTTCTTTGCGATTCATCTCGCGAAGACTAAGCACGGCCATCAAGCCCAGGTGAGGCAGACCACCAGCCACGGGCCCGATCGTCGCAATTCCGTGACCCGCAAAACTCCACTCCGCGCTGGCCGCAATCGCGCCCACAACGGCCACCAGCGCGCCCGGCACCTTGGGAACGAAGTGCCGCAGCAGCAAAACAAACGCGAGCACCGAAACCGACAAAATCACCGTCGGCAGGTGCGCCCGCGGCAATCCGCGACTCACTTCCCAAAGCTGCACCACCGGCCGGCGCGAATCCACGGGCACGCCAAGCATCTCGCTCAGCACCGAGATTCCCACTTGAAATCCCACGCCGGTAAGAAACCCAACGAGAACGGTTCGCGAAAGAAAATCGGCGATGAAGCCGAGACGCAGCAGCCGCGCCAGCAATAGAATCAACGCGGTCAGCACGGCCACGATGCATGCGAGAGCAATGTATTGTGCACTCGACGGAGTTGCAGCACCCGAGATGCCATCAGCGAAAATCGCGGCCGTCGCGGAGTCTGCCGCGACCACGAGATAGCGCGATGAGCCGAACGCCGCAAATGCCACCAGCGGCAGCAGCAGCGAGTAAAGCCCTGTCACGACCGGCATTCCCGCAATTTTGCTGTAGCCAAGCACTTGCGGGGTATCCATCGCCGCCATCACAACGCCGGCGAGCGCATCGCGCAGAGCGGCTGCGCGCTGGATCGGCCGTAAGCCGCTAAACAGATTCACCGCGTGGAAACTCCTCTTTGACCCGCCAGAAAAGATCAGATTCCGGTCTCATCGAGACTACTACTCAGTCCAGGCCTTGGCTCGGTCCACGGCTTTTTGCCAGCGACTGCGCCGCTCGTCTCGGTCGGCAGCGTCCATTTTTGGCTCAAAGCGCACGTCGCCTTCGCGTTCAGCTCGCAGCGCATCGGGGCTGGGCCAAAAGCCTGTCGCCAGCCCGGCCAGGTAGGCCGCGCCGAGCGCCGTCGTCTCCGTTACGCGTGGACGAACGACGGGAACACCGAGAATATCGGCCTGGAACTGCATCAGAAGATCGTTCACCGCGGCGCCACCGTCTACTCTCAGCGCCTGAAGCGGCGCGCCTGTTTCGCTGTGCACAGCCTCAAGCACATCGGCCACCTGGAACGCGATGGCCTCGAGCGCCGCTCGCGCAATCTGCCCCGGCCCGGTGTCGCGGCGCAAACCAATTAACATGCCGGCCGCATGCGCGTCCCAATGCGGGGCGCCGAGGCCAACAAACGCAGGCACAAAAACAACTCCGCCTGCATCGGGCACGCTGGCAGCAAGCGCTTCCACGTCCGAAGAGGCGCCGATGAGTTTCAGATTGTCGCGTAGCCACTGCACCACCGCGCCCCCGATAAAAATGCTGCCTTCGAGCGCGTACTCAAGCCGCTTCTCGGCGCTCGCCGCGATGGTTGTAATAAGCCTGTGCTTCGAACGCATGAACTCTGTGCCGATGTTCTGCAACAGAAAGCATCCCGTTCCGTAGGTATTCTTGGCCTCGCCCGCGCTCCAGCACAACTGGCCGAAGAGCGCCGCTTGTTGGTCGCCCGCAATGCCCGCAATCGGCACGCCACCGAGGCCGAGCGTTGTCGTCACTTCGCCCACGCGCTCGCTGGACCACTTCACCTCAGGCAGGATGCTCGCGGGAATGTCGAAGAGCTTCAACAATTCCGCATCCCACTCGCCCTTCACTATGTTGAAGAGCAGAGTCCGCGAGGCATTGGTCACATCCGTCACGTGCTTGTGGCCGCTGGTCAGGTGCCAGATGAGCCAGCTGTCGACGGTGCCGAAGGCCAGCTCACCGCGCTCGGCACGGGCGCGCGCACCGTTCACGTTGTCGAGAATCCATTTCACTTTGGTTGCCGAGAAGTACGGATCGATCACCAAGCCCGTCTTCGCCGAGATCGTTTCCGCGGCTCCCCGCCCCTCAAGCTCCTTGCAGAACGAAGCCGTGCGCCTGTCCTGCCAAACAATTGCCGGATGAATGGCCTCGCCTGTCGCGCGGTCCCAGACAATCACCGTCTCGCGCTGATTGGTGATGCCGATGGCGGCCACGTCGCGCGGGCGCGCACCCACTTTGCCCAGAGCTTCCACGGCGCAGGAGAGCTGGCTGGTCAGGATTTCGGTCGGATCGTGCTCCACCCAGCCCGCCTGCGGATAGAACTGATGGAACTCCTTCTGCGCCACAGCCGCAATCGTGCCGGCGACATCGAACAGAATCGCCCGCGAGCTTGTTGTCCCCTGGTCGAGCGCCAATACGTACGCCATGGACTTTCGCCTTTCCTCAAATCAGAACATCATGCCGGGAGGGAAGCGCGCTCTAACGCACCTTCCCCGCCTGATTCTCAAGCACAACGTTGCTCAGCACCGCCGTATCCACCGTCTCGGGCTGGTGGGAACAGAAGCCGATGCCGACATAAAACGGCGCATCGAGATGCAGCGTGATCGGCGGCCCGAACTGGTGCATCGGCTCACCATCGAGGCTCATCCAGATTGAAAACTCGTCGCCGTGCTTTTCAATTCCAATGCGCTTGGCGCTGATGGTCACCAGGCTGTCGGGACTTGCGCCGCCTGGGCGCCCGCGCCCGCCCATGCGAAACTCCATGTCCGTTACGCGCGTATCTTTCTCCGGTCGCCATGCCAGGTGGACCATTCCCGCGCCGTGCTCGGCCACCATTACTGCCTTTGAATCGTCGTCAAGGCTTTGCCGGATCATGAGTACGACCTTGCGGTCGCCGTAACCCTTCGGATCGGGAAAGTTGATATCGGCGGCCAGCGAAACGTCGCCCGACATTTTCTTCCATAGAAATCGGAACTCGTCGCGTGTGTACCAGACGTTGTACCCCGCGGAGTTGATCGTGTATTGGCCGGTCGCGGCGTCGTAGCTCGCACTGCCTGGAACAAGCGCGCTGCCCACGTCTGATTGGCCATCGAAAATCCCGATCGGCGCATCGAAATTCGTACTCGGCCGGTGAAACTCGGCCGGTGGCGCTACCTGTTGATGCGTTGGCGAGCCCGGCAGAGCCCAATCCGGTACGGGCGGCAACTGGTTTTGCGCCGGAGGCGTCTGCGCTTGAAGCGTCAGCGCCGCGCAGCAAAGAGCCAGCGCGGCCAGAATTGAATTTGAATCAGAAGGTCTACGGAGGGTAAAGAATCTCATGGCAACCCACTCTAGCAGACCCCTTCGGCTGCTGCCCATGGTCTCTTATTCACTATCGTTTTAGAACCCGGCATGTTGTACCATTCGATTGGATTCAAGCCACCTACAGAAAGCTCTGGACGATGACCCCCACGACAGCGACCCCCACATCCTCTCCCACACTTCTTGTTCTTGCTGCCGGAATGGGCAGCCGCTACGGCGGTCTCAAGCAGATTGACCCCGTCGGCCCCGCCGGCGAAACCATCATCGACTACTCCATCTTCGACGCTCTTCGCGCCGGCTTCGGCAAGCTGGTCTTCGTCATCCGCAAGGACATTGAAGAGCAATTCCGCGAGATCGTCGGCGCACGTTTTGAAAAACGCGTTGCGGTTGAGTATGTTTTCCAGGCGCTCGAAGACATTCCTTCGCGCTTCACCGTTCCTGCCGGCCGCACCAAGCCGTGGGGCACCACGCAGGCCATCCTGCTCTGTGCGGACGCAATCCACGAGCCCTTTGCCGCCATCAATGCCGACGATTTCTACGGTGCCGATGGCTATCGCTCCCTGGCCGGGCACCTGACCTCCGGCTCACCAGATTATTCGATGGTCGGCTTCGTCCTCCGCAACACTCTCTCCGACTTCGGGTCTGTGGCGCGTGGCATTTGCCAAGTCTCCGATGATGGTTATCTCAAGAACATTGTCGAACTCACCAAGGTGGAGCGCGACGGAAACGGCGCGCGCAGCAGCGATGCCACCGGAACCGTGTCGAAGTTTTCAGGCGATGAGCCGGTCTCAATGAATATGTGGGGATTTACGCCGCAGATATTCGATCAGCTGCGCGAACGTTTTGAAAAATTCCTTGAAGCCAATGGCACCGACTTGAAGTCCGAGTGCTATATTCCGAACACGGTCGGCGAGCTGGTTCGCTCTGGCGAGGCGCGCGTCAAAATGTTGCGCTCACGCGATTCCTGGTTCGGCGTGACCTACCGCGAAGACCGCCCGCGCGTCGTTGAAAGTATTCGCAAGCTGATCGCCGAAGGAGTCTATCCCGAGAGCCTCTGGTCATGAGCGAACGGCCCGACGCGCAAGCCGCGGCGACTCAGTTCAAATTTCGCGGCGAAGTTTTGGGTATTGCGGCCCACGGCGGCGGCCACATCAATGACACGTTCCTCATTACGTGCGAAGCGCCGAATGCGCCGGCACGCTACATTCTGCAACACATCAACCGTCACGTTTTTCACGATCCTATTGCCGTGATGCAGAATATCGAGCGCGTGACGGCTCATTTGGCCGCGCAGGAAGCGGGTCAGTCTGACGGCGCGCGCCGCGCGCTTCGGCTAGTTCCCGCGCGAGACGGGCGCAACTGGTTTGTCGACGCGCAGGGAGAAACATGGCGCGCCTATCGTTTCATTGAGGACGCGCGAACCTACGATACAGCGACGTCCGCAGATCAGGCGTTCCAGGCGGCGCGCGCGTTCGGCCATTTCCAACAGCAGCTCGCCAGCCTCCCACCTCCGCGCCTCAATGAGACCATTCCTGATTTTCATCACACTCCCAAGCGTTTTGCCGCGCTGGAGCAGGCGATCGCAGCCGACGCCGTTGGGCGCGCCGCACTCGCCAAACCGGAGATCGATTTTGCTCGCTCTCGCCAATCAATCACCAGCGTTCTGCTCGATGCCAATCTGCCGGAGCGCATCACCCATAATGACACTAAGTTCAATAATGTCCTGCTCGATGACAAGACGGGAGAAGCTGTATGCGTCATCGATCTCGACACCGTCATGCCCGGCCTGGCGCTTTACGACTTTGGCGACATGGTGCGCACCACGACCAGTCCAGCGAAAGAGGACGAAAAGGATCTGTCGCTCGTGACGATGCAGTTTCCCATGTTCGAGGCTCTCGTGCGCGGCTATCTTGAATCTGCAGGCGCTTTTCTTACATCCCCGGAAAAAAACTTTCTCTCCTTCTCCGGCAAGCTGATCACTTTTGAAATTGGAATTCGTTTCCTCACCGACTATCTCGCCGGCGACACCTACTTCAAAGTGCATCGCGAGGGGCACAACCTCGACCGCTGCCGCACGCAGTTCAAGCTGGTGGAGTCGATCGAAGCACAGACAGAAGAAATGAACCGGCTGGTGGAGTCGCTCGCGTGATGGACGCGGCTTAGGGCGTCGGCGTGTACGCCGGCAAGTGCGGCGTGAAGCGGCGAATCACAAATTCCTGTATCAGATTTTGCGCCGCGGCTTCGGCGGTCCCGATCAGGGCATTCTCGAAAGTTACCTGCACGCCGCTGCGGTCGCCGGCCGGATAATAAAGGTTGGAGATTCCGCCGGCTGCAATCCCGCCCAGAATTCCGGCATAAGCAAACTGCCAATGGCCGTTGTCGCCTTTGCACATGAAAGCGCCGGCGATGGCGTGCATGACGCGCGAACGAACGCTGCCCGTACCCTGGTAGAAATACCGCGGGTCCTGCCGAAACAACGAAGGCAGAATAGCGCCGCCGATCATGTCGCCGTCAAAACCGTCGGCATAATTGGCGCCGAATCGTTTTGCGTATCCCTCCGCGCCCTGGCCGTAGCCTTTGAAGGTGCGCTTCTCTTGTTCGATTCCGGCAACGGTCCCAGTCATCAGAAACGTCACCGGATCGATTGAAGTCCTCCACGCCAGCTCAAACTTCTGCCGCGTCGTAAGGGGAAGGGCATCCGGATCATAACTGACGTAATAGTTTGGCAGGATGCCCAGAACTCGCTGCTGCTCCTCCAGGTTCAGTTGCGCTTCCGCAATCTCTTCATGCGAGCCGGCCGACACCTCGACGGAGTTGGCAGCTGCCGCCATGGGCAAGACAATGGTGCGGGCGTCGTAGGATTGGCCTGCCCGCAAATTGCCTGAGAGGGTCTGCGTTTCGAAGCCTGCGGAGGAGACGACTACTTCGAATCGTCCAGGGCTCAGCTGCTTAAAGTTGAATGCGCCGCTGCTATCTGTCTGCTGCGTCGCCGATTTGTCGTTGTCCCCAGTGGGAAACTCAAGCGCAACTCTCGCGCCTTGATACACGATGCCGTCCGCGCTTTCGACGGTTCCATGGATGCTCGCCGTCGCCGCGTCCGCAGTTGGCGTCGTTTGTGGCGCTGCCTGCTGCGTATGCACGCAAGCCGCTCCGAACACGCACGCTCCAAGTGCGAGCAGACTGCCGAGGAGGCGGCTCGGACGCAGGGCAGTCGGCAAGATGTCGCCTAGATGTGCATGTTTCTCGATCGGCTTGACTCCCATTCAAAGGCCCATCGCGTTCGAGCGGGAAGGAGCCTAAGGTAACTACGTTATCGATCTATTCTGACAATGAATTTAGTCGTAGAGTGCGGCGGATCATTGCAAGTAACTATCACTTTTGTGTCAGGCGCAATGCGCGAAGCCTGCCTGGCGCCAGCCTCGATGTTGCGTTGGGTCCTGATGCGCCCTATTCGTTCTGACCCGGAATCTGTGGGGATGTATGCCCAATTTTCTTGAAATCGACCCCAAAGTGCGGATCCTGCTCGGTGCCGTCAACATGAATGGGCACCTCTGTCCCAGCGCCATTCTTTTTGAAGAATCTGTCCGCCGGCTTCAGCAGCAAGCCCTTCCAGCCGCCGACCATCTTCGAAACCGTCGCGTCCGTTCGAGCTGTGCCCTTGAAGTTCAGCGCTCCGCCGTCGACTCCGTACGTCCCGTCTAAATCGATCTCCGCACCAGGCACGGTGTACTTCAGATTTGGAAGCGTAATGACACCTCGCGTCATCGTAAAGTTGCTCTGGATTGCCGAACGCACCTGATCTCCGGCGTTCTTCGCGTCCTTCGGGTCGCCTTGCCCGCGCATGCTGAGCGCGCCTACATCGTTCTGGACTTTGACACTCGTGAACTCCGCTTCTTCAAGCAGGAAGTTTCCATTCAGCTTCATTTTTTCCGGCACCGCGCCGGCTCCCGGCGGAATCTCGAGCGCCGTCTTCACCGTCAGTTCGCCAGTGACAATCGGTGATCCGCTCTTGCTCGTCAGGCGCAAAAAATCCTCCATTCGTTGCCCGTCGATATTCACGTTCAGCGCAATCCGATGTCCACCGGGCCGCGTGGTTCCGTCGGGCAGCTCCGCCGGCGGGATACCAACGATCTCCCCTTCGGCGGTGAAGTGTGACTGGCCAAGCGTGGCGCGTACTGGATGGAGCCACGTGTCGCCGTTCGTTCCGTCCACGGTTGCGTTGAACGTTGTCTCCAGAGGCATCGCCATGCCGTAGTGCGTCAGCCTGAATTCCGGAGTGCTGGTCTGCCCTTCCACTTCGAGGTTGCGCAGCACGCCCTGATAATTGCCTGTCGAGTTGAGGATTCCCGCGATCCCTTTGAAGACTCCAAGGTCCGCGTCTTCAAACTTGTATTGGCCCTCGACTGGACTTTCGCCCGGGTCCTCCACAGACCACGGCCCAAAGTTACCCGAAGTCACGATCGTTCCTGCTGGCCGCGGATTCGTCAGCTGCGCATCGAAGTGCATCGGACTGCTTAGGCTTACGTGGCTGAGTCTGACATGAGCGATGTCAAATTCCAGCGGCAGCTTCCCTGGCTTGCTGGTTTCGAGGATCAAATGCGCGTTCTTGCAATCGATACTATCCACCAGGAAACTCAGTATCGAAGTGTGGCCTTGGTCCGGGGCAGCCTCATCGGATTCCGTCTGCTCGCGCCGGGCGCTCGGCTTCGGCGGCACATCCACATCCAGGCCGGTTAACTGCACCACAGAAATCCTGACTGGCTCGCCCGGCTTGTAGTGCAGCGGCGCGTGGAAGCGGAAGTCGGCCAACCGGATGAGAGGCTGTTTGGCGTCCGAACCAGTCGCGCCTGTCATATTGGGGGGCGGCCAGATGCGCAGTCCTTTGCCCTCGGCCCATACGCCGTTTCTCAGGGAGACGTGAAAGCTGTCCAACTCCACGCGAGCGTGGAAATGCTCTTCGAGCTCCTCGATGATCGCGGCGCGCAGCATGGGTTCTGCCCGGCGGATCGCCATGGTGATCACTATGCCGAGCACAAGCAGTACAAGCAGAATCGCACCTGCTGTCCACCAGAGCCATCTTTGTTTTCGCTTTCTCGCCGGTCGTCCCGCTACCACTTCGCACCCTCGCCCGGGATCAGTCCGGGGGATTTTTTGCGCCGGAACATTCATACCCTTTGCCGCTTAAACCTTTTTGCGGACAAAGCCGCATTCGCCTCGCCGCGCCTCTTCTTCTATTGGACTCCGATCGCTGCTCCCCCGCTACCTTCGTTCCGCTCTTTTGTTCCTTACGGTCTAATGCCGTAGACTTCTTTCACGGATGCAAGCTCTGATTGAAAACCTCGTAAAGCTCCAATCGATCGAACTCAACCGAGCCCACCTGAATCAAGAGATGCGTGCTCTGCCTTCTGAGATCGCTCGGGCTCAGGCCGCGCTTGCCTCCGCCGAGCGGCAATCCGCCGAATTCTCGGCAGCACTCGGCCGCGAGGACTCGCTCCGCACCCGGCTTGAGCGGGACATCGATTCCCATCGCAAGAAAGCAGCCCGCTTTCGTGTTCAACTTGACTCGGTTACGACACCGGAGCAGGCCGCAGCGATCGAGCACGAGATTCAGTTCGCCACGGCAGAAGCCGACCGCCTGGAAAGCGAAGAATACAGCAGTCTTGAGCGCACCGAGGCGCAAGAGGCTGCACTCTCCCTGTCCCGCGCTCAGGTCGAGCAGCTTGCCGCCGATCTCGAATCTGCGCGCGCTCGCGTGGCCCAGCGCCAACAGGAACTTGCCGCCGGATTGGCCGCATTCGACAGCGAACGCGAAGCCGTCCGCTCCGCAATCGATGCGGAGTGGCTGGCGCGCTTTGACCGCATCGTGAAGGGCCGCGGTACCGGCATTGCCCGCGCAGAGAACCAGCAATGCACCGGCTGCAGCATGGGTGTGCGCCCGCAGGTCTGGAATCAGCTTCGCGAGGGTGAACTACTCTCCTGCGACAGTTGCAGCCGTCTCCTCTACTGGGATCCGGCAATCGTCGCCGCTCCCAAAGCGCCGCAGCCTGAAATGATCCCCGGCGCCGGCCGTGCTCCGCGAAAGCCGCGAGAGGCGGGCGCGTAGCCGCGTCGGCGCGGCATGCATTGTGAACGCGCCCTGAGCCACCGCTCACCGCCTGCTAGTCTTTTCTTGAAAACACCCTTGAGGAGTGCCGCGTGCAGCGCATTTGTGTCGATATGGACGAGGTGATGGCTGACACGCTCGCCGAGCACCTGCGCCGCTATAACCAGGCCTTCGACGAAGCCGTGACAACGGAGGATCTGGCCGGCAAGGGCCTGTGGGAGATCGCGCCGCAAGACCGCCAGACAGAGCTCCGCGCCTTTCTCGACGCTGAGGACTTTTTCGAAGTGCTGGACGTGATTCCCGATGCGCAGCCGGTGCTCAAGGATCTTTCCTCGCGTTTTGAGATCTTTGTCGCCACACAGGCCATGGCTGTGCCCAACTCGCTCGGCCCAAAGTACCGCTGGTTGCAACGCCACTTTTCCTTCATTCCGCCCACACACTACGTCTTTTGCGGCAACAAGAGCATTCTGCGCGCCGACTACCTGATCGACGACCAGCCTAGGAATCTCACTCGCTTCGAAGGCCAAGGACTGCTCTACACCGCGCCGCACAATCTCACCGCAACCGGCTTTGTCCGCCTAAACAACTGGCGCGAAGTTGGCGATTACTTCAGCGCCTTTTCCACGCAGCCCCAGACGCCCGCTTGATCGGACGCAAAGCTCTCAGAGCTGCGCGGCCGCTTGAATGACCGGATCCGTTCCGGTTCGATACGATGAAATATGACAGTGTCTGGGACCATTTCTAAGGCGCCTATTACGCGCCGCCGCTTTTTGATCGCAAGCACCAGTGCCGGTGCTGGTCTCGCGCTCTATGGGAGCGAAATTGAACGGCACTGGATCGAGATCTCACACCGCGACGTTTTCCTGCCCGGCCTGCACCCAGCTTTCGACGGCTTTCTTGTCGCGCAACTCAGTGACATTCACATCGATGACTACACGGAGCCTTTCCTCCTCCGCGACGCAGTTCGACAAATCAACGCGATGAAGCCCGACGCGGTGTTTCTCACCGGCGACTTTGTCACTCGCGGTCTATTGCCGGGAATCCTTGCCATCGCATCGGTGTTGTCATGCGGCAGTCTGCTGAATCAGCTCGAGTGTCCTCACCGTTACGCCGTTCTCGGCAATCACGACGTCTTGGTCAACCGGGCAGTTATCAGGGAGGCGCTAGAGGAGAACGCCATCACTGTGCTCGACAATGCGTATGTGCCCATCGAGCGTGCCGGCGCCCGGTTCTGGCTTGCAGGCGTCGACGATCCAGTTGAAGGCTTTCCCGATCCCGAGAAGGCGATTCCCCAATCGATTCGCAACATGCCGCGCGAGCCCATCGTGCTGCTGTGCCACGCGCCCGACTACGTAGATCACCTGGTGGCTCTTCCGGAGGGGCAGGCCGTTTCACTCATGCTCGCCGGTCACACTCATGGCGGGCAAGTACGCATGCCGTTTGCCGGCCCTCTCGTTCTTCCGCCGATGGGCCGCAAGTATGTGGAGGGCTGGTTCCGTTTTGGAAATCTTCAGCTCTACGTCAATCGCGGCCTCGGCACAGTCGGCATTCCCGTCCGCTTCGACTGCCCGCCGGAGATCACGCTCTTCACGCTCCGCTCAGCTTGAGGAATCGCCTCCGCCGGCTCGCAGGCACATTCGTCATTTCCCTCGCAATTGTCAGGCGCCTGCGATCGTCATGCCATCGATGCGCAGCGTTGGCGAAGCCACCGATCCGCGAAAGACCAGGTCATTGCCGATTGCCGTCACATTGCGCACCATCTCGGCAAGATTTCCGGCAATCGTCACCTCTTCCACGGCGTACGTGAGCTGGCCTTTCTCAATCCACAGACCTGTCGCGCCGCGCGAGTAGTCGCCGGTGACAAGATTCGTGCCGAATCCCATCAGCCCTGTGACGTAGAGTCCCGCAGAAACATCCGCAATGATCTCCTCGGGAGTGAGCGTTCCCGGCTCCAGAAAGAGATTGCCGCAACCGATTCCGGGCGCGCCCGCCAATCCTCGCGCGGCGTTGTGGGTGGATTTCATGCCCAACTTGCGCGCGGTGTAGGTGTTGAGCAGGTAATTGCGCAACACGCCGTTCTCGACGACGACGGTGCGCCGCGAAGGCAGGCCTTCGTCGTCAAAGGGCGACGTTCCGAACCCCCCCACGCCGCTGGGCAGCAGCATGATGTTGTCATCCACGATAGTCACCTTCGCGGAGCCAATTGATTCGCCGAGCTTCCCCGCCAGGAACGACGCGCCGCGCCAGATTGAATCGCCGGAAGCAGCGTCGAAGACTGAACCGACGAGCGTCCGCGCCACCTCTGGAGCAAACACGATTGGAACGCGCTGCGTAGGCACCCGCCGCGCTCCCAGCCGACGCAGGGTGCGCTTTGCGGCTTCGCGGCCGACGGCTTCAGGCGATTCCAGTAAAGCCATGCGTCGCGCGCTCGACCACCATCCATCGCGCTGCATTTTGCCACTGGCATCGGTCGCCAGCGGCGCCGCAGAAACGCCCGCGTAGCTGGTGCGATAGCTGCCCGTGAAGCCGCGGGAATTGGCCATGGCCTTGCGCCCCGTCGACACGTCAAAGCTGCCTCCATCGGAGTTCGTGATGCGCTTGTCGGCTGCCATTGCCGCCGCCTCGGCCCGCCGCGCCCACTCAATGCGCTCCGGTCCTTCGAGCGAGTACACATCTTCGAAATAAAGGTGCAGATCGCCGTCCAGCTTGCCAAATTCACCGGCTTCCGGCAAGCCGGCGAATGGATCCTCTTCCGTGACTTTGGCCAGTGCCAGCGCTCCGTCGACAAGTTGCCGGATTCCATCCGCGGTCAAGTCGCTTGTTGAGGCTGAACCCGACCGCCTCCCCAGGAACACGCGCAGGCCGAGCCCGCGCGCGCCCGATTCCTTCAGCGTTTCCACTTCGCCCAAGCGCACGTTTACGCTGAATTCATCGCCCTCGCGCGCTGCTGCCTCGGCGTCGCTCGCGCCCGCTTTTAGGGCCGCAGCGACAACATCAGCGACGAGGGATTCAAGATCGATAGCGGTTTCATGAGATGGCGCGGCAGACTGAGGCATGTCCTCAAGCTATCAAATGCTGTTGGATTTGGAATCTGTCGAGAGAATTAAGGCGATCGGGCGAACCGGCGCTCTATGCCGTCAGCCGTTCGAGCTGATCCGGCTTCACGATAGTCAAGCTGGTGCCCTTGATTGTGATCCACTGATCGCGCCGGAACTGGTTTAGCAGCCGGGTGACGGTTTCGCGCGAAGTGCCTGCCATGTTGGCGATTTCCTCATGCGTCAGGGCCATGGTGAAGCGAATCTCCGGTTTGCCGTTCGCTGAGTCGCGTCCCCAGTCGAGAAGCAGCCGCGCCAGGCGTCCGGCAGCCGAACCTGAGAGAGCCAGCCGCTTGGCGTCGTGGAATACCGTCAGGTATTCGCCGCTTAGAGATTGCGCCGCGTGCATCGATGCGATTCCGTGCCGGCCCAGGAACTCAACAAACTCCTGCTTGCGGACCGTCTTCACCTGGCAGGGCTCGATAGCTTCCGCAGTCACTTCGTGCGGCACATTGGCCAGAACCGCGCTCAACCCCATCACGTCGCCCGGACCAGCAATTTTCAGGATCATTGTCTTGCCGTCGCGTGAAGTGGAGGAGATCTTTACCTGCCCAAAACAGATGACAAAGACGTTGCGCGCGGCGTCGCCCTCTGAAAAAAGCTTGGCACCGCGAGCGTGGCTCATCATGATGCCGATCTGATCGTAATCCGCTAGCGCCTCGGGCGTGAGATTGCAGAACATCCGCAGATGGCGGTGCTCGCAATTCAGGCAATCTTCCGGAGCGTGATGAGCGTGGAGAGTAGCCATACCTATTCCGTTGTTCGCCAAGCGTTAGCAGAAGTATAGCGCAGATCACGATCCGGAACGGGGGGCGGACGCAATCACCCCATTTCGGGTTTCCGTCTCGCGATCAGCGATGCTTCTGAGCCGAGGCTAGCACGGGGACGCGCAATGAATTGTGATCTAAATCACTCGGATCTGAGGGGGCATTCCTCGCGCTCAGCAGAGACTATACAGACGCCGTTCCCTGGCTGTGCCGGCGAGTTGGCATCACGCGAGTCAGGCAGGAGGTGATGTAGGCTCGTGAAACCTCACGGGCCAGCTCTTCCAGGAGCCGCATCCGCAAGGGTGGATAGCCTTCAAAGGCCCGGTGCAGTGCTTCGATCGGCATCAGCAGCATCGATCCGGGTCCGACGGCGTTCAGGGTATACGTGTGATGCCGATCTCCCAACACCGCGGCCAATTCCACAAGGTCGCCCGGCCGCGCCGACCCCAAGGTTACGCGCATCTCGAAGCGCTCCGCCTTGCGCACAAAGTCACCCAAAACCACGACGTACAGTCCTTTGCAGGGCTCGTGCTGGCGGAAGACCAGTTGTCCGGCATCGAACTCGACGCACCGAGTCTCTGCCCCCAGCAGCCCGCCGGCCTCCTGCGGGCACTCCAACAGCTCTGCGAGCGGATGCGCCGCGGCGGCAGCCAAGCGCTCGAATCGCGTATCGGACTGATTGCTAACCATTCCTTCGCCCTATTCCGACTTCATGAATCCCGGAGTGCAGGTTCGGCCCAGGGACCGCCTACTGGCAATTCGGCGCACGCGACACATTCCCAGCGGCATCGCGCCAGCCCTTGACTTTCCGCATTGGCTCGATTTTGGCCGGACAAACGGTGCGGTTCTCCTTTCAGCCGCCCATTTTCCCTATCGATCGACCGCGCTCGTTCGAGTCACATGACCCATCGGCGCAACGCGCTGCCGGGGAGTGACCCGGCATGCCTTCTACAGCGCTCCCACGGGAAGCGCAACAAGCTGCTCTGCCTCGACACGCGATTCATCAGGCGGAACACAGAGAACCGGCACGCGCGAGGCAGAAAGCAGAGCAAAAGCCGTGCCGTGCGGTCCCTGCGTGCCGCTCATGCGTTTTACCCCGGCGACAAGAATGCAGGGGTGACACTCGGCAATCGCTTCCTGGATTGCCTCTCCAGGATCGCCGTCCTTCACGATGCAATGAACGGGAGCCTCGTTGAGGAGCCAGCCTGAGCCTCCATTGCCCGCGTGATGCGGGCGCGGCGGAAGCTTGATGCCAAAATCCGCCGGCACCGCGGCGCAAGGATCCTTGCCCGCTTTGATTTCGGCGGCAGTGCGAACGTGCAGCAACAGCAACGGGCGATGAAAAGTGACGGCCAGCGAGTATGCCGTAGCCGCTGCCGCGGCAGATGCTTCATTGCGTTCGACTGCCAACAATACAGGTCCACCCGGCGAGGGGCGATGAGTGCCCGCATTCCAATCCGCGGCCACAGCCAGTACCGGACACGGCGAAAGCCTCACCAGTTGTTCTGCGATGGCGCCCACCACGACCGGTCCGGCGCCTTCCATCCCCTTGGTTCCAATCACGATCAGCCCGGCTTCGTATTGCCGGGCAACATCCACCAGCATTGCGGCGACCGCCCCTTGCCGCACTTCGGAGTGGCTGTGAATTCCCTCACGCAGCAGCTCACCCACCATCTTGTCGAGCACGATGCGCGCCCCGGAAGTGAGGTGGCCGGCTACGCTTTCGGGCAGCCCATCCACGGCGGCGTACTCCATGGGATCGAGCCCATGCGCCAGAACAATCCGAGCGCCATAATTTGTCGCCAGTTTGCGAGCGTACTCAAGCGCTGCCTCTGCCTGGCCGTCGAGGCCAGTCGCCACCACAATCGTTTTCAATCCTTGGTCGAAACTCACGCTACACCTCCGGGGACCACTGCTAACTCGTTCATTGGACTCTGAGTGTGCGCTTCGCAGGCAGCGACAAGCAGTGACACGATGCACCCCTAACTGTGATCCGAATCACAATGCAAATCCCAAATTCTGCTGGAGAACCGGGGTGTTCGGTCCGGTCATTTGGCGGATTTAGCGTCCCGCCTGTCTGGCTGCGTTGGCCTCAAGAGCCTCGGCGCCCGCCGTCCTTTTGGCAAGGTTCGGACTCGCCGAGCTCGCCAGGGTGGCCATCGTCGTCGGCGAGAGAACCTCAGCGTGTCGCCGCGCAAGCGGATAGCGGCCAAAGAGCAAGTAATCGGCAATCACACCGGCCGCGACATACGGGTCCAAAAGCGCAAGCGGAATGAAATCGCCAGTGAACACGAGCGACCCGGCCACGCTTTTGCTCCAACCGCTTTTGCGGCGGTAGCCGGGAATCTGCGGAATCTCCATGAGCTGCAAATGCAACTCAGGATGGCTCACCGCGTAGCGATCGAGCTGATACGCAGTCTGCCTGGGCATGGTGATTCCCGCGTCAGGAAGGATGCGGCGTTTGAACGCACCGGGAAAGTACTCATTCAAAATGTCCGACACAAAATCGGCGCAATTCCGGGTGATGAAGTTGAAATGCGGAACCTGCGGGCTGTCGTTCAAGCGTGCGATCAGGGCGTCGTCCTGTTCGGGAGTGGTCTCAAACCTGAAAGCGTAGATACGTCGCTCGTAGGCCGCTCCTACCAGTTGGTTCCATCCCGGCATCAGACGCCCGCCCACCGGGATATCGCGGCCAAGAACCAATAAATGCGCGTCGTGATAGGCCTGACGCAGTGCCGCAACCGTCTTGTGGTCCACGTGTGAGGGAACCGCCAGCGGGTCGTCAACCGCATAGAGGTGAGGAAGAAGCGGTATAGCCAGCCAATCGCGGCCCTTTATGCCTTCGTATCGCGAGATCACGGTGCCAAGTTCGTCAGGGCCGCAACGTCGAAGCCGGGTGGGAGTGTCGGCACAAATCCGCGCGAAATACAGGGCAACATGCCCCGACGGCGACAGAACGCTCGAGAAGCCGGCAGCATCCTCCAGGAGCAGGGCAGCTTGCGCCGATCCGCGAGGACACAACCCCGTGGCCAGAACGCAGAAGCATATACAAGACCAGAAAAATGCGCGGGGAAAACGCATCACAGCATCGACCTCCCGGTGCTGGGGAAACTCACTGAATGTCGGGGGGGCTCAAGCCACTTCCTTTATAAGATAAGACACCGTCGGGCTCAAGGGGTTGCGGTGCAGGTTGAGCCATTTCGGTGGAATCTCTCAGCGGGGCCATGTCAGCCGGGCTGACGATCTGCGCCTGTTTGAGCGGAAGAGGATAGCGGCCCCACGCCAGATAATCGCCAACCAGACCAGCAGCGACAATCGGATTAAGGGCGGCAATCGGAAGCACGTAACCGCTCACGGTCAATGATTCTGCAACGCTTTTGCCCGGCCTGCTCGGTTGCCGGTAGCCCGGAACCTGGGGAATCTCCAGAACAATTAAGTTAATTTCCGGGTGGCCGCGTGCGTAGCGCACCAGCTCGTATGCCACCTCCCGCGGGGTCACAAGCCCTCCATCGGGTAAGATGTGCCGCCTGAACGTGTGCCGGAAATAGAAATTCAGAACCTGGTTTGCGAAGTCCGAGCAATTTCCGAAAAGGATGTTGAAATGGGAGCGATTCGCCCCAGAGTTCATTTGCGCAATGAATGCGTCATCCTGCGATTCGGTTGTTTCAAATCGGAACGCGTAGATGCGCCGCTCGTAGCTCGCGCCCACCAGCTGGTTCCACCCTCGTTTGACCCGGCTGCCTTCCGGCACATCGTCCCCCAGGCTCATCAGGTGCGTTTCATGGTAGCGGCTGCGCATCTCGCGCACTGTTTCGTGATCCACCTGCGCGGGAACCTGGGAAGCGCGATCGACCGAGTAGAGATACGGAATCAACGGCATCGCCAGCCAGTCATCGCCTGCGATTCCCTTGTAGCGGGAGATCACGACGCCCGACTCACCCGTTGCACAACGACGCAAGCGCGTGGGAGACTCCGCGCAAATCCGGGCAAAATAGACAGCCTCGTGACCGGTGGGATCGAGAGCGCGCGAGAAACCGTCTGCATCTTCCATCAAAAGAGCTGCTTGCGCGCCAGCGTGAGCGCACACCCCTGCCGCGAACACTAAGCTCGTTAGATAAAGCCAGAATTGGCGGGGAAGACGCAGGGCCGTAGCCTCCGATACTTCGGTTAGATTCCTATCCCTGCCAATTGGTCGCTCTCGAAGGAGCTTCGATTTCATGAGTTTTGGGCTTCTGGGGACGTGCCGGCGCTGCCAGGCCTGTACATCCCTCGGCCCAATGCGCTAACGTGGGCGCGGTATGAAATCTCTTCGGTTGCACCCCTTTTTCTCGTCTTTCTCTCTCGCTTCCACAATTCTTGTTACGGCCAGCCTCGCTCTTTCGGCCCAGGCTCCGGCGCCTGATTCGCCTGCCATCGAAGCCCAGGCGCACTCCATGATCTCGAAGCTCTCGCTCGAGCAGAAGATCGAGCTGCTGGGCGGCGTCGACAACATGTTCACTCGACCCATGCCCGCGATCGAGTTGCCGCGATTCAAGATGTCCGATGCATCAGTGGGCGTCCGCACGTGGGGACCGACGACGGCCTATGCGGGCGGCGCAGCGTTGGCTGCCACGTGGGACACCGGTTTCGCCCGCAAGCTCGGCGAGAGCCTGGGCCGCGATGCTCGCGCCCGCAGCGTCAACTTCCTGCTCGGGCCCGGCGTCAACATCGCTCGCTCACCCGTGAGCGGGCGCAACTTCGAGTATCTTTCTGAAGATCCGTTCCTCAATGCTTCCCTCGTTGTCCCCTTCATTGAAGGCGTGCAATCCGAAGGCGTATCCGCTACCGTCAAGCATTACGCGCTGAACGATCAGGAGTTCAATCGCCACAACGCCAGCGCCGACGTGGAAGAGCGCACCATGCGCGAAATCTATCTGCCTGCGTTTGAGGCCGCTGTCACCAAGGGACATGTGGACGCGGTCATGGATTCCTACAACCTGGTCAACGGCGTTCACTCCACACAAAACGACTTCCTCAATCTCAAGGTTCTCAAGGGCGAATGGGGTTTCCAGGGTGTTCTCATGTCCGATTGGGATGCGACCTACGACGGCGTCGCAGCAGTCAATAACGGCCTCGATCTGGAAATGCCCAGCCCCAAATTCATGAACGCGAAGAATCTCGTCCCCGCCGTTCAAAACGGCCAAGTGAATGAGGCCACCATCGACGAACATCTTCTGCGCCTCTTCCGCACCGAGCTTCGTTACGGCTGGACGGATCGTCCGCAGTTCGATCCCGCCGACTCCACGTATTCAGTTGGCGATCGCGCCGTTGCGCTTCAGGGTGCTCTTGAAAGCATTACGCTCCTCAAGAACGATGGAAATCTGCTGCCGCTCGATCCCGCAAAGATCAAGAACATCGCGATCCTCGGCCCCGACGCGTATCCGGCGGTCACCGGCGGCGGGGGTTCGTCCGAGGCTCACGCCTTCGAACCGGTCAGCATTCTTACGGGCATCGCCAATCTGCTTGGGCCCAACGCGCACGTCTTTTACAGCGCGGGCATTCCCGATTCACCCGACCAAATGAAGGCCATCGCCAACGCTGACGTGGTCGTTGTCTCGGTCGGCTTCGACCCCAAGACGGAGCGCGAAGGCGCCGACCGCACCTTCACTCTGCCACCCGGCCAGGATGCTCTCATCGAACAAGTTGTCGCGGCCAATCCGCGAACGATCGTCACGCTAACCGGCGGAGGCGGCATGGACACAAGCCGTTGGCTCGACAAAGTCCCCGTACTTCTGCACACGTGGTACCCGGGTCAGGAAGGCGGCGACGCCGTTGCTCAGATTCTCTTCGGCCAACATGACCCTGAGGGCAAACTGCCTGTCAGTTTCGATCGCAGTTGGGACCTGAACCCTTCATCGAAGTGGTACCACGGCGATGAGAAGGACAACACAACTCTCCACACAATCGGCGCCGACGGCCAGCCCAAGGACTATACCGTCGAACATATTCAATACGGCGACAAGCTGATGGTTGGCTATCGCTACTGGACCACCACCGGCAAGCATCCGCTGTTTCCGTTCGGATTCGGCCTGAGCTACACCACGTTCAAATTCGCGAATCTCAAAGTTCCCCCCTCAGCCAAGTCGGGTTCAACGGTCGATGTCAGTTTCGACGTCACCAATACCGGCAGCGTTGCGGGCGCTGAAGTTGCGCAACTCTACGTCTCCGATCCTTCCGCGCAGGCCGATCGACCCGAGCGCGAGCTCAAGGGTTTTGAAAAAGTTCGTCTCGATCCGGGTGAGACGAAGAACGTGACTCTCAGCCTCGACGCGCGCGCCTTCAGCTATTGGGATGAGCCCGCCCAAGGGTGGATCGTCGATCCCGGCAAATTCGTGATTCGCGTCGGCGACTCCAGCGAGAACACGCCGCTCGCGGCCGATATTGACCTGCACTGATCAAGTGATCAATCGCTCGCTGAGTATTTTCCAGTCCTAAGGAGAATCAGTTTATGTTGGATCGCTGTTGCCGTTATGTTGCCTTTGTCGCTTTCGCCCTCGCCGTTCCCGCACTGTCTTATGCGCAGATGCCGCACCCGCAGTGGGTGGGCACGTGGGCCGCTGCTCCGATGCTGGCCGATGGCGGCTTCAATATCCGTCCCCTTACCGGTGTCACGCTGCGCGAGATCGTCCACATCTCCGCCGGCGGCGCGCAAATTCGCGTTCGTTTTACCAATGCTTTTGGGACCGATCCGCTGATCGTAAGCGATGCGCACGTAACGCTGAGCGCCGGCAACGCGGCTGCTCAGGCCGGAACCGATCACGCCATCACTTTCGGCGGAGCAACAACCGTGAGTATTCCGCCGGGCGCGGAGTTTTTCTCCGATCCCATTGCTCTCACTGTGCGGCCACTCTCCAATCTCGCCGTCAGCTTCTATCTGCCATCGCAGGTGATGCGCGCCGAGACCTACCATGCCTTCGCCGATCAGGACAACTTCATCGCCAACGGCGACGTGTCCACTGCGGCCGACCTGCCCGATGCAACAAAGATGTCTTCGTGGTACTTTCTCGACGGCATCGACGTGCAGGCTGCTGACGGCTCGCGCGCTATCGTGACGCTTGGCGACTCGATCACGGACGGCGCTCATTCTACCCCGAATGCCAATCTTCGCTGGCCCGACGTTCTGGCCGCGCGCCTCAACGCCGATTCCAACCTGAAGAACGTCTCTGTTCTTAACGTCGGCATCGGCGGCAACCGCGTGCTGAACGAGGTTGCGGGCCCCAGCGCACTCTCGCGGGTCGATCGCGACGTACTCTCGCAAAGCGGCGTGCGCTACGTCGTCGTGCTTGAAAGCATTAACGATATTGGCCGATTGGCCCACCTCGCCACTCCGTATGACGACATTACCGCCGCGCAGTTGGAGATGGGGCTCAAGCAAATTGCCGATGATGCGCACGAGCACGGCATCAAGGCCATCGGAGCAACCCTCACACCGTATGGCGGCGCGGGCTACTACTCCGATAAGGGCGAGCAGGTGCGTGAGGCTGTCAACGATTGGATTCGCACGAGCGGAACGTTTGATGGAGTGGCCGATTTCGACAAAGCCACGCAAGATCCGGCGAGTCCAACCCATTTCAATCCGGCAGACGACTCAGGCGATCATCTCCACCCGAACGACGCTGGCTACAAGGCGATGGCCGACTCCATCGATCTCTCGCTTTTCGGCAAGTAAGCGATTGACTCTATAAATCGAGGAAACCGCGAAGCGCCTGGTTAACCGCCTGCATCGTATTCGCGTTTACGTGTCCCATCCGCGGCCCGATTTTGCCGCGCGGCACTGTCGTTGCTTTGTCAACCATGATCTGCGACATTGAGCGCAATCCGGTTTCCCTGCTTGCGTTCACCGTCACGCGGAAGAGGGGCGCGTCGTGCAACTCACTGGTGAGTGGCAGCACAGTCACTGAGGGATGCAGGTCAAAAGCATCAGCCTGCACAACAAGCGCCGGGCGAGGCTTGCCGTAGTCTCCTGAAACGGCAACCGTTACGAGATCGCCTCGCTTCATTTGCGCCGCTTCTCCGCGCTCACGTCTTGAATCCAGCGCATCACCTCCGCCTCATCCTTTGAGGCGGCGACAAGCTGCGATTGGCGGCGAGCTTCAGTGACAAAGCGTCGCCGGCGTGTCTCCTCAACATAACTGCGCATCAACGCACGCAAAACCTCGGCTGCCGGCCGCTCCTCAGCTTCCACAGCCGAGACAAACTCCGCTTTGAGTTCGGCATCCACGCGCAGATTGAGAGTGGCTTCCTTTCCTCGGCCTTCAGTCACCGTCATGGCATCGACTCCATGTAAGATTGTAACACATTTTGTAATTACACAATTACACTACATATTGACGTTACATAGGGTCTCCCGGCCTTTCTGACCGCGCCGAATTTGCCGGCGCCGCTATCATCGACCTATGAAGCGCGTCCTTCTCTCCTGGAGCAGCGGCAAAGACAGCGCGTGGACACTCCACGTCCTGCGCCGCGATCCCACGATCGAACTCTGCGGCCTGCTGACCACGCTCAACGCCGAATTCGACCGCGTCGCCATGCATGGTGTGCGCCGTGCCGTGCTCGAGGCTCAGGCTGCGGCGGCCGGATTGCCACTCTGGATCGTTCCGCTTCCCTGGCCCTGTCCAAACGAAATCTACGAGCAACGGATGGCCGAGGCGTGTGAACGAGCCGTCCAGGAAAAAATCGACGCCGTTGCCTTCGGTGATCTGTTCCTTGAAGATGTCCGGAATTATCGCATCAAGCAGCTGGCGCCCACCGGCCTCGAGCCGCTTTTCCCGCTGTGGCAAATCCCAACCGACGCGCTTGCGCGCACAATGATCGCCGGAGGCCTGCGCGCGCGCCTTTCCTGTGTGGACACAAAGCAACTTCCCGCCGCCTTTGCCGGCCGCGAATTCGATTTGGATTTGTTACGAGATCTTCCACCCGAAGCTGATCCCTGCGGCGAGCGTGGCGAGTTCCACACCTGCGTTTACGCGGGGCCCATGTTCTCGGCGCCGCTGCCGGTCGAAACCGGAGAAGTCGTGATGCGAGATGGATTCACGTTTGCCGACGTCCTTCTTTCGGCCCCTGAACGCATGAGCGCCTAGTTTCTGAGCCCGCGAAGCGCCGGATACAACTTTCTCCAACGCGCGTAGCCGGCCTTGTACGCCGCTACCTCCGCGGGGTCGGGCTCGATCAGCTCCGCGACTTTGATCGCTACTCCGCACGCCTCGTCAAGATTCTTCCAATGTCCGGCGCCGACGCCGGCCATCAGCGCGCAACCAAACGCGCCGCCCTCTTCGGCAACCAGAATCTCAACTGCCTGACCGTAGATACCGGCCTGAATCTTGCGCCACAACCGTCCGCGTGCTCCGCCACCACCGAGGCGAATGCCGGTGACGGGGATGCCCAGCTCGTGGAACAACGTGAACGAGTCCTGAAGCGAATAAGCCACGCCCTCCTGCACCGCGCGCACAAAATGCGCCCCCGTGTGTTGCACTCCGATTCCCGCGAACGCAGCTCGTACCTCGGGATCGAGATGCGGCGTGCGCTCGCCCAGCAGATATGGCGCCCACTCCAGGCCATCGCAGCCCGGCGCAATTTTCTCCGCGCCGTCGCTCAACGCGTCGTAGCTCTGGCCGGCAAAAAACGCTCCGCGCAGCCAATTCAAGCTCAGTCCCGCACTCTGCGTAACGCCCATCACGTGCCAACGGCCCGGCACGGCATGGCAGAAGGTGTGAATGCGTCCCTTCGGATCTTTCGTCGGCTCGGCCGTCGCGGCAAAAACAACTCCCGAAGTTCCGATCGTCGCCGAGACGCTGCCCGGCTGCAGAATTCCCATGCCCACGGCGCCTGCGCCCTGGTCACCTGCGCCCGCCGCCACCGGCGTGCCCGCTTTCAGTCCCGTCAGCCCCGCCGCCTTTTCGCTGATGCGCGCGCAAATCTCCGGCGATTCGTACAATTTGGGCAGCCAGCTCATCGGAATGCCCGCCGCCTCGGCCACTTCTTTAGACCATTGCCGGTGCGCAACATCCAGCAGCAGAGTTCCGCTTGCCTCCTGCACGTCGATGGCGTACTCGCCCGTCAGCCGGTAGCGCACGTAATCCTTGGGACACATGACGTGGCGAATCTTCGAGAAGATCTCCGGCTGGTTTACCTTGACCCACAGCAGCTTGGTAAGCGTAAAGTTCGGCAGCGCTGGATTGCAGGTGAGTTCGATCAGCCGCTCGTATCCGATTTTTTCCGTCAGCCAGTCGCACTCGGGTTGCGTGCGGGTGTCACACCAGATGAGAGCCGGTCGCAACACAGCACCTACCTCGTCCAGCATCACTGCGCCGTGCATCTGGCCGGTGAGCGCGAGGGCCTCAATCGGCTCTCGCGGCTCGAGCGTGGTCGCCAGCGCTCCACGAATCGCATTCTGCGCGGCGCGCCACCAGTCCTCCGGATCCTGCTCCGCCCATCCCGGATGCTCCGCGCGAAACGGAGCGTGCTCGGCCGCCGCCGATCCCATCAGCTTGCCCGACTCGTCAACAACAACCGCCCGCGTTCCACTGGTCCCCACGTCCATTCCCAGAAACCACATCGCCGCTCTCCTCGCCCTAATTCGATTTTCTATAGACCACGCAGCATACCAGCTTTCGTGGGGCAGAGAAAAGCCGCACGCCCAGTGAACGCATATCGAAAGCCATGCTCGTTCGCTTTTGAACTTGTACGGGATGGGCTAGTTTGCGCTGGGAACCGCCGCCGCCGCCGACACCTGCGATGCATCGAGTGTTATCGGGCTGTCGAGCACCATCTGGAACTGCCAGCCGGCGTCGTATAGAACAAAATCCGTGTCTTTCATGTGTTGATGCGAAAGGGCGATGGCCGTAAGCAGGACGGCAGCCGTGGCTCCCAGGGAGATTCCGATCACGAGCCCGGGGTTGGGGCCTACCGATGCTGGCTGCGTCGGTGGAGGAGCCACTCCGATTTGTCCTTCGCCCATTGCGAAGCGCATGCCGGGCAGCCGGGGCGGCACGATTTCCGCCACTTCATCGGCGGCCGCACCACTATCGGCCGGCGTGAGCAACGCCTCCGTGTTCTCGCCATTCAGTGGGACGGAATAGCCGTTGGAAAACACCAAACGAGTGAAGTGGACGCGAAAGGATGGTTTCTGGCCTCCCGCCGGGTGCGCCGTCACGCGGATCACACTTCCGTCGACGAAGGTTCCCGCCGGAATCGCGAGCTGCGTCCCGATCGTCACGGGAAAAGCGACAACCGCGCGCACCGTGTCCCCGGCTTTTGTCGATTTGCTTTTCACGGCACTCATCAGCGTGAGCTGAATTGCCGTCCCTATGGGAACGACGATGGTCGGCGATGATGTCGTGGGCGAGGTTTGGCTGGTCGGCACAGGCGCACCCGGGCTCCCGTGTGGTGCATTTTGCGCTGGAGCACTCTCGGCCGTAGGCGGTGCAGTCGGCGATGCGGGCACAGGAGTCTGTCCCATCGCGAGAGCAGCGATCATGAGTGCGGTGACGGATTCTGTGAACATAAGACCGAATTCCTTCCGGGGCGCAAACGAATAAGCTAATCGGCGGTGATTCAGCGCGCCGCCACGGGCTGGTTTTTTTGAGCCGGCGCATCGGTGACCGGAACAGAGGAAATCACAAAAGGTTTGGCCGGGCAAGTATAGCCAGGATCATCTGGAGTTCCCGGGCTTCCGGGTATGACTGTATCGGGTGTTGCCGGAGTTCCCGGAATTGTGATATCCGGCAGACCATGGCCTTGAGGAATTGTTATATCCGGCGTACCGGGCGACCCGGGAATCACCGTATCGGGCGTTCCAGGAGTGCCCGGACTGCCGGGAATGTTGCGGCAGAGAGTAGCCGATTGGAGCTGCCCCGGCGCGGGCATGCGCGAAAGCGGAATCGACTGGGCAATTTGTTTTGCGTCGAGCTCGAGCGGCGCGCCCAGCGTCATTTCCACTTCGGCGCCGTTGTCGAGCAGCAAATCGTTTGCTGTCGTCGTCTGAATTGTGATCGCGATCAAGACCTCGCCCTGCAGAGTCGGTGTTCCGCTCGGCTCGGGCGACGCCGGCATCCCGCTCGCCCCGCCGGGAAGCTCGACCGTGTAGCCGTTCGCAAAAACAATTTTGTTAAACAGAACCCGAATCTCCGCGCGCTCCAGCTTTCGCGTCGGTTTGGTCACGCTTTCAATCGTTCCCTCCACGTAAGTGCCCGCGGGAATAGCCATTGCGCCGCTTGCGACGACCGGAAACGAGGTCTGCGCATAAATCGTGTCGCCGTCCTTGGCGGACTGCGCCCACTCGGGTCGCGTCACGACCAATTCAATTTTGGTTCCCGTTGGAATTGTGATGGAAGGCGAGGAACTTGCAGGGGAGGGCTGCGTCTGCGCCGACTCGCTCTGGATTGCCGAAGCGATCGCCGGAAAACCAAGGAGAGAAACAGAAAATAAAATCGCAACAAAGTCTTTCAAGATACCACCTCCAATCCGTGCGGTATCGCTCAGTTAGACGTGGCGGGCAAAGATAAAGTTGAATTCGTTGCCACATCCCAAGTCGGCTTATTAAGGCAGATCGCCGTAAAATTGCCCTGAACACGTGTACTTGTGATCTGCGCCACGAGGTGAGGGCAGTCCGTGCCGAACGATCTCGAAACTGTACCCTTCGATCCGGCCGACTCTAAAGCCGCGCTGGCTGCGTTGCCGAAGCTGCCCGCCGTTTTTGCACTGTATGGAGCAGACGCGCACGCCGAGCCCTACATCGGCCGCACGCCCAACCTCCGATCCAGGCTCGAACGTCTCCTGCAGCCTTCCCAAAGGCATCCGCGCCGCCTGCAACTCGCAGGTTTGGTGCGCCGCATTGACTGGAAGCTGACCGGCTCCGAGTTTGAATCTCTGCTCGCGCAGTTTTTTCTTTTGGAGAAGATCTTCGGCTCGAAGTGCCTGGAACGCATGCACCTCCGCCACCCTGCTTTCGTCCGTTATCTCGGCTCGAATCCCTATCCGCGCCTCACTGTTACGAACCGGCCCAGCCTGCGCGAAGCCGATTGGGCCTATGGACCGTTCGCATCGCGGGCCGCCGCCGAGCGCTTTGCGGAAGAAATGCTCAAGCTTTTTCTTCTGCGCCGCTGCACCTTTGAGCTCGAGCCCGATCCGAGCTATCCCGGCTGCGTCTACTCCGAGATGAAGATGTGCCTCGCACCCTGCTTCAGGGGCTGCACCGATGAGCGCTACGCCGAAGAATCGTCCGCCGTCGAGAGATTTCTCGCGACGCGCGGCGAAAGCCGCCTCGTCCCTCTGCGCGCCGAGCGCGACCAGGCCTCGGCCGATCTCGCTTTTGAATCCGCCGCCGCACTTCATGCTCAAGTCCAGCGTGTGGAATCTGTCCGCGCACTGGCCGCGGAGATTGTCCGCCCTCTTAGCCGTCTTCGCGCAGTCATTCTTCAAGCCTCCGCAAATCCCGACGAGGTCGCCGTCTTCTTATTCGAGAATGGCCGTCTCCGCGGTCCAGCCGTCTTTTCGACGCTGGGAATGCGGATTCAGAACGAACAGTCCGGCTCGACGTCGCTCTTCGCGCAGCCGCTGGCGATCGAGGCGATTCCCGAAGAGCAGGGACACAGGGAACGAGGGACCGAGGGACCCAAAGACGCATCCACTCGAATTTCTCGTACGGTTCTCGAATCCCGCCTCGATGATGCACTCGCCGCGCTCGCGCAAAACGAGGCAGCGCCCTCATCCACAGTTCGCCAGGGCCATCTCGCACTGCTCAAGCGCTGGTACTACCGCGCTGAAGCAAAACGCGCCGGCGAAATCTTCTTCCCTGACGCCGACGATCGTTGGCCGATCAAATCCATCCTGCGGGGAATCGGCCGCGTGGCAGCAAAATCGATTCTGCCGCCGCCCGGGACTTAATCGGCGAGTGATCCGCACCGGCGAAAATTCTTCGCCGCGGCGCCCGTCACCGACTATCATTCGTTCGAGCCTTTATCAGGCAGAATCGACCATGCTGAAGCGAGTTTCAATCCCGACAAACCGGCTGGCCGCGCTGCTCTTCGTCACGCTTTCCTTCCTATCCCCGCGCATTCTCAATGCGCAAGTCGCGCGCATCCCTGATGACCAGTGCGTCTACCGGCTGGGCGACAATTCCGCATGGGCCGCGGCCAACGTCGATACCACCGGCTGGCTGCCTTATTCCAGCTACCACATGACGAGCGACGCCTACCATGTTTGGATCCGTTGCAGCGTAGTCGTTGATCTTCCCGGGGTTCGTCAGCCCGTGCTGGCAATCGGCAGCGATGGCCCCGAGATGAAGCAGCCCTATATCGACGGCGAGCCCATGAACGCAGTCCCCGGATACGGTCTTTATCTTTTGCCCAAAGAGCATTCTCACGGACCCCTCACCCTCGCCGTGCGGATTATCCAACACCATATTGGGCCGGGGAACACGCCCGGACGCCTCGTCTATCTCTACTTTGGCGATCTTTCGAACTTCGAGACGCTCGTTAACTCCAATCGCGAAGACTTTCTTAGGAGCACCCTTCCGAGCTACTCGAGTTTTCTCGTCATCGGCGCCGCAGGCCTTTTCCTGCTCGGACTTTCGTTCTTCGAGCGATCGCAAAAAGCCGCGTTCTGGCTCGGCCTTTACTGCCTCGCCGTGTGCCTCACCCGCGTCAATTACATGCTGCCCATATTGCTTAACGGCAATTCGCCCCTTTGGCTGTCTGACACATTTTTCGGGCTCTCCATGTTCGAGTCATGGGCGCTTGTGCGCACCAACTTTGCTCTCGCGCAACGCCGCGTTCCCGCGGTTTACTGGATTGTCTTTGCCGCTTGGGTGTTTCTGATCGTTGGATCGATACTGCCTGTTCTTTTGCCCGAGCAACTGGCCCTGCCCGTCTCGCTTTTTGTTCAGGTCACGTGCTTCAAGCCCATCTGGTGCATCTGGACCTTCGCGTGCACGGCTCCGTTTGTCGCCTTCTGGCCCTGGACGCGGCTCAGCAGCCGGATGCGCATCGTCGCCTCTCTCTGTGCCATTTGGGCTCTTATCGAGGGCTGGTTCCAGTTCCAGCAGGTAATTCTGAATCGCGAAACCTGGTCCAACCAGGTGCAGAACTGGATGTCGCTGGCCATCGCCGCTCTGCTGATCGCTCTGTTCGGCCACATCTTCCATCAGCAACGGATCGCCGCCGACGAGCGCGCCGAGATGCGCGGAGAGCTCTCCGCCGCCCGCCAGGTTCAGCATCTGCTCATTCCCGACAAAATGCTGGTCGCGCCCGGCGTCACCGTCAGTTCGGCTTTTCTGCCCGCCCACGAAGTCGGCGGTGACTTCTATCTCTGCCGCGCTCTCGCCAACGGATCGCAGCGCGTGCTGCTGGGCGACGTCAGCGGCAAGGGCGTTGCTGCTGCGCTCACTTCGGCGCTGCTGCTGGGGGCGGCTGATCGCTGCGACGATCTTCGCCCCGCAGCGGTGCTCAAGGAGCTGAATGCGGCTCTGCGCAACAGCGGCATTGAGGGCTTTACTACATGCCTCTGCGCCGATCTCGCGTCTTCAGGGCTCCTCGTCATCGCCAACGCCGGCCAGTTGCCGCCTTATCGCAATGGTCAGGAGATCGAGATTCCGGTGAGCCTCCCGCTTGGCATCGACGCGGCTGCCGAGTACACCGAAGCGTCCCTCCAGCTTGAGCCGGGCGACAGGCTCACGTTCCTGTCCGATGGTGTGGTCGAGGCGCGCAACGCCGTCGGTGAGCTCTTCGGTTTCGAGCGCACCCGCCAGATGAGCTCGCGCGCGGCGCAACAGATCGCCGACGCGGCCGTGCAGTTCGGCCAGCAGGACGACATTACCGTGCTCACGCTGTCGCTTGCGCCGGCTTCGGCATCCGCGTAGCCATTCCCGCTTCCGATAGCGGCTGATAAACTGTCCCCGCAAGGAGTTGCGCTTTCTTTCATGGTCGAGCTGCTGCCATCCATCCTTTCCGCCGACTTCGCCCATCTGGCCGACCAGGTGGCTGCGGCCGAGCGCGGTGGTGGCACCGCCATCCACGTCGACATCATGGACGGCCACTTTGTCCCCAACATCACCATCGGTCCGCCCGTGGTCGCCAGCCTGCGAAAATTCACTCGCCTGCCGCTCGATTGCCACCTGATGATCGAGAACCCGAATGATTTCATCCAAGCCTTCGCCGACGCGGGTGCAAACTGGTGCAGCGTCCACTACGAGGCCTGCACACACCTGCACCGCTCGCTCGAGCTGATTCTTCACCACGGCATGAAACCTGGGGTCGTGGTCAATCCGGCCACGCGCGTTGACCTTCTTATCGACATTCTGCCCATGGTGCATCATGTGCTCGTCATGAGCGTGAATCCCGGCTTCGGTGGGCAGGAGTTTATCCCCTTTTCCTTGAACAAGATCCGTCGTCTCGTCGAAATCCGCGGCGATCTCGACCTGGACTTCAAAATTGAAGTTGACGGCGGCGTGGCTCACGACACGGTCGCTGCGGTCGTCCAAGCTGGAGCCGAGTTGCTCGTCGCCGGGAACGCTGTTTTTGGCGCAGGCGAACCCGAGCGCGATGCACGCGCGTTGCTGGCCGCGGCTCGCGAAGCCGACGACCGGATCATTGCCAACAGGATCGTGTCTGGAAAGAGTAAAATTCACTAAAAGCGCAAGCGAGCTGCGGATGGCCCACCCCAGGGTCCTCCTCCCAAGAGGTGGTATGAACCGGTTGTCTCTCAAGATTGTGTCGATTGCTCTTCTGGCGTTGTCTTCGAGCGGAATTGTAGCCCGAACGCAGGATCAGAGCTCGGCGCAGAAACAGAACTCCGCCCAGAACCAGGACGACGTCCAGC
>Ga0181535_10000303_pt1 | contig 75780 bp, 76 predicted proteins | sample PEATcosm2014_Bin_44_FD_119774 | JGI IMG/M metagenome (GOLD analysis project Ga0181535, IMG submission 119774) | Peatland microbial communities from MTU Mesocosm Facility, Houghton, MI, USA - PEATcosm2014_Bin17_30_metaG | ecosystem: Environmental > Terrestrial > Soil > Wetlands > Peat | place... | reverse complement strand
TGGAGCGCTTCAAGGGGCTGGAGACGATGAGGTCGAACTGGAGCTTCATGGTGTTGAGGACATGGGCGAGCTGGAGGCAGTGACGCTTGCCGTCCTTGTCCAGGGGACGCTTTTGGTCGAGGGTGGGATTGGCGCGCTTGATGCCGGCGCTGGCGTGTCGCAGAACGTAGAGGTTCATAGGCTATCGATATTGTAGGCCAGGCGCGAGGTTCAAGGTTCGAGGTTTAAGGGGCGAGGTCCAAGGTGCGAAGTACAAGGTGCAGTCCTGCCTGAAGGGCAAGGTGCGCTTCGTGTGGGGGCTGTGGAGATGAGAACGATGGGGAACAGTGACGGAAGGAAGGGATGGTGCGCCCGGAGAGATTCGAACTCCCGACCCTTTGGTTCGTAGCCAAATACTCTATCCAACTGAGCTACGGGCGCACATTGCCGAGGGGAGACACTCCGACTGCAACTCTTCAAGGATAGAGGATTGCGGGGCTGAGAGCAACCGGCGAACGCGGCGGCATTGTTGCAGTTTGAAGCTGGAACTTCCCTCGGGGACTAAAGTCCCTTTCTCTAAGCTGAGCTTACGGCGCGGCTGAAGCCGCGCCCTTTCAAGACAAATGTAAACTGCACCACTACGGCGCGGGTGACGGGCGTAGAGCGACCCGGCGGCGAGCGGGAGATCTGCGGCGGCCGGTGGGTGGTGCCGATGGGCCTAGCTGCTCTTGTCGGTGGGTTCCTTGACCAGGCGGGTTGTGAGCTGGCTGAACTCCTCGTGGCGCGGCACGGGAGGGGCCTTAGGTTTGGGCTGCTTCTTCTTTTCTTTTCTGCCTTTGTCTTTGTTTCCCATGGCGACAGTCTAACGCCGATGCGCCTTTAAGCAAACAGGACAAATGCGGGGATTCTTCCCCTTTGGCAAGCTCAGGGTCAGAATGACAAACAAGAACAGACAACGGCAAGGACATTTTTAGTGAGAGAAAGGAAAGGCAATTGTGGCACCGTGTGCGAACCGCAGGTCCTTTGACTGCGTTCGACGCAGATACGCGCCGAACGCCGCTCAGGATGACAGATGAAACGGTGTTGCGCTCAGGATGGCGGCTGACGGCGGGGGATGGAAATGAGTAGGAGGGTGCGTTTTTGGGGCGGGGTTTGCTATGGTGATGGACAGAGGAGAACTGCGATGGATGGGATGAATGGGAGTGAGATGAACCGGCGGGATTTTGCGGGGATGCTGGCGGGGCTGCTGGCGATTGCGGGAACGTTTGCGGGGCAGGCCGAGGGGCAAGCTGCCGGGGCTGGGGCTGGGCCGGGAGCTGCTCCTGCGGCGGGCGCGAGGCCGGCAGGCACGATGCGAGAGCTGACGTCGGGGGTCTTCAAGCCGATCGCGGGACGCGGGATGCAGGGCGGACACGAGTCGCACTCGTTCCTGACGGGGATGCTGAAGGCGGGGAACATCCGGCTGGAGATGCATGAGTCGGTGCAGCAGGCGGGGGCGCCGCATGAGGCGATCGGGACACACAAGCACAGCGAGATATGGCTGATGCAGCGGGGCGTGGCGACGCTCTACCTGAACGGCGTGGAGCACCGGATGGAGGCGGGCGACGTGGGACTGTGCTGCGCGGGCGACGAGCACTGGATCGCCAACGCGGGAGATTCGGAGCTGGCGTACTTTGTGGTGACTGTAGGACCTCCGGAGTAGAGCGGTCTACATCATGGACTGGACGCCATTGACTACGTCGGAGACGGCGCCTGAGGCCATCTCGACGACCTCGGCGACCTGTCCCTTGGTGCGCTTGAAGGTCTTGCGGGCCTCGTTGCTGAGGGCTTCGGCCTGCTGCTTGAGGTGGGCCGCGGCGTCTTCGAGATAATCGACGCCATCGTCGAAGTTCCGGCGCAATTGGCGACGGGTTTTGACGCCTGGTTGGGGGGCGTAGAGAAGAGCGACGGCTGCACCGGCTGCTACACCCACGCCAAACGCGATCCAGATTCCTTTTGCACTCATGGTGTCTCCAGGGAGGGAAGATTCCGCTCACATAAGGGTGAGATTCGGCGGGCGTAGGATTGGTTGCGTCTGGCTCGCGGGAGAGGGTGCGACGGAGCGGATTTGGTGGATGGCGATGGCGCGGAAAATGTGGAGCGGTCAAAGCGCCTCCGGACAGATAAAATACATCTCAAGCGAGTGGGACATAGGCGGACGACTTGAACGAGCCACGGATGAGCGGGCTGTATCGGGAGATGGCGGAGCAGTGGTTTGCGCAGATGATTCACCGGGTCTGGCGCAGGGGCGTGATGCGGTCGGGGATGGTGACGGGCCTGATTCTGGCACTCCTGGTGGGGGGGTTGAGCTTAGCCTATCGCGAGCGGGGACGGGGAAATATACGCAGGCTGAAGGCGAAGATGGCAACCGACCGGCAGGATGCGCCGGTGCCGCGGCCGGGCGGCCAGGAGGCGATTGAGCTGACGCGCATGCGGCTAGCAGGCGGCTCGATGCCTGAGTTTCTTTCCGTGACGCTGCTGCCGGGCCGGGGGATGAACGTGCTCCAGATCGGGGCTTACATCCCAGGCAAGGGCGAGGTGAACCTGATGGATTCGCCGCCGGTGGAAGATGCGGAGCGCGCGATGACCGGCATGGGCGAGGACGCGGACGGGCAGGCGAGCCTAGCGATGGGCGGGGCGTTCGAGGCGCCGTGGGCAGGCCGGATCGAGGGAGCGGCGACGCAGGCGGCGCGGCGGGTGAGCGCGGTTTGGCGGGGACATACGATGGCATTGCCCAGTGGCGCGGGAGGAGTGGCGGGGGATGGACTGATGCTGGCCAGGAAGTCGGACACCTCGGAGACGACTGCGTTGCCCGATGGCGGACAGGCGCAGGCGGTCTTCCATGCGGGGGACTTTGGGGCGCACTGGCCGTCGAAGACGGACGTGACGGTGACTGTGCTGCTGGGCAGCCAGTGGATCGAGCTGACGGTGATGGCGCGCAACACGGGCGATGCGGCCGAGCCGGTGGGCATCGGATGGCATCCCCGGTTCGTGGTCTTCGATGGAAACCGGGAACAGTTGCGGCTTCACCTTCCGGCCGAGAAGCGGGAGGAGGTGCGCGACCGGGCGAGCGGGTTGCCCAGCGGAGTTCTGCTTCCGGTGAGCGGGACGGCGTACGACTTTACCATGCGCGGCGGGACGCCGCTGGGGAAGATGGACCTGGCGGACACCTTTGTCGCGCTGCGCCGGGAGCTGCTGGACAACGGAGCGGTGGCGGAACTGATCGATCCGGCGAACGATTACGGGTTGCGGCTGACGGCGCTGAGCCCGACGATCCAGGCGATCCGCGTGGATGCGCCGGCGGATGCGGAGTACGTGTCGATTGGGCCGCAGTTCAACCTGGACGATCCGTTCGGGCGGGAGTGGGGAAAGGACGTCGATAGCGGGATGGTGGTGCTACAGCCGGGGCAATCGACGCAGTGGAAGGTTCGGCTGGAGCTGTTCTCGCTGGCCGGCAGCCAGAGCATGAAGTAGAAGATGGGTGCGCGCGGACGATGGAATGCGCGGCGGTTTGACCCTTCGCAAGCAAGACCCGTAGAGTGGAGTGGAGGCACCGGCGCGCACGACCTCCCATGGTTATGCATCTATCATGCGCGGCGCGGCCCATCGGTCGCGACCCGACGCTGGGCGCAGGATGGAAGGCAAGGACGGAAGGAACCGATTTGAATTCGACTGAGAGCAAGGGAACGAGCGAGAGTGCGACGGACGCGACTGCGACGGAGCAGGCCGAAGACGGGCAGTTGGAGGCCGAAGGCGAAGGCCACACGCACGAAGACGGACAGGAACACGAGCATGGTCACAGCCATGAGGCTGGGCACGAGCACAGCCATGAACAGGGGCCATCGCTGAATCCGCTGTTGACGCGCGAGATTGCGGTGGAGGCGCCAGCGGACGAGGTGGCGAAGGCCTTTCGGACGGTGATCAAACGCTACCAGAAGCTGGCGCGGATTCCGGGCTTTCGCGTGGGCAAGGTGCCGGAGTCTTTGGTGCGGACGAAGTTTGCCCGCGAGATGCGCGAAGAGGTGCTGCAGACTCTGGTGTCGGAGCGCTTCCGGCAGGCGATTGCGGAACAGAAGCTGCGGCCGATTTCGGAGCCGCAGTTGCTGGACCTACAGTTGGCGGATGGCGAGCCGCTGCGCTTCAAGGCGGCATTCGAGGTGCTGCCGGAGTTCGACGTGGCAGGATACGAGACGGTGCGGGTGGAGAAGCCGCAGACCGATCTGACAGAGGAAGAGTACGAGGCGGAGCTGGGCCACATTCTGGACAGCCAGGCCACGGTGGAGACGGTGGAAGAGGCGCGCGCGCTGGCGGAGGGCGACTGGGCGGAGATCCAGTTCCGCGGCGAGATCAAACCGTTGGCGCAGACAGTGGCCGAGGAGGGGGTGGCCTCCGACACTCCGATGGAGGCCCCGATCACCGGCGACAACGCCCTGATCGAAATTGGCGGCAAGAACACATTGGCAGCGTTCAACGATGCGCTGCGCGGGGCGAAGGCTGGGCAGGAGCTGAAGTTCGAGGTGGAGTATCCGGCGGAGTTCGGCGAGAAGAAGCTGGCGGGGCAGACGGTGAGCTACGACCTGACGGTGAAGGCGATCAAGAAGAAGACGTTTCCCGAGCGAGACGCGGAGCTGGCCAAACAGCTTGGCAACAGCGAGAGCTGGGAGGAGTTCGAGGAGCAATTGCGCGAGCAACTGGGCAGACGGAAGCGCGAGGGAATGGAGCTGGGCGCGAAGAACAGAATGCTGAACGAGATCATCGCGCGGTACAGCTTTCCGGTGCCGGAGTCTCTGGTGCAGCAGAGGGTGGACGCGCGGCTGGAGCGCGGGTTGCGCGCGCTGGCGCAGCAGGGCATGCAGGCGGAAGATATGCGCAAGCTGGACTTCGCTCGTCTGCGCGCGGCGCAGCGGGGCGAGGCGGAGAACGAGGTGAGGGCATCGCTGGTGGTGGACCGGATCGCGCAGATGGAAGAGGTCGCGGTGAGCGATGAGGAACTGAACCAGGAGGTGCTGCTGCTGTCGATGCAGACGCGCGAACCGTATGAGACGCTGCGCGAGCGGCTGGCGAAGGACGGCGGGATGGAGCGGCTGCGCGAAGAGATGCGGCGGGAGAAGACAGGTAAAGTTCTCTACGAGAAGCTGGCGGGCTGAGGCGGAATCCGCGGTGGTCAAGGGAGCATTTCCCCGGGGGCTAAAGCCCTATTCATCCCAGGCCGTGACGGCGCGGCTGAAGCCGCGCCCCTTCAAACCGCGAGACATCGCGGCTGAAGGGAAATCTACATATAGTCCGACAAGCTATAGCGCGGGCCTTCAGCCCGCAGAGGATTAGTCGGGACGCGTACCTGGGGCTTCGCCCCAGGCTAAATATAGGACGGGCCGTTGGCCCTTGCCAGACAACAGCAGGAACAAAGACAGGAGCAGCGGCAGTAACAGCGGCTTCTCCGCTCAGGATGACAATTGTTTGTGGAGTTGCGCCAGAATGACGAGCTCAGTGATGCGGGCGTGAGCGCCGGGCGACGAGTTGCGTGGTGAGTTGGGTGAGGGCGTAGGCGGCCAGGAGGGTGAGCAGCGGGTCGATGTTGAGACGATAGCGGAACTCGGCGTGGGTGATGTAGTAGGGAAGCGGGAAGAGGAGCAGGGGCAGGGCCATCAGCAAGGCGAAGGCGCGCATCCGGTTGCGGTAGAGAAAGAAGAGGCCGGCGAAGCCGAGCAGAGAGGTGAGGAGCGCGTGGAGTTCATAGACCGGCGGGCCGTCGAGACTGCCCGTTCCGGCCCAGAAGCGGAAGATGCGGCGCAGAGTAAGGCGGAGGAAGACGGCGGGGTGGGAGCGGATGTACTGCAGGGCCTGATCGGACTTATCGCGCATGTAGGCGACCTCTCCCCTGGCAATGTAGCTGGCCAGTTCGGACTTGTCGTACCTGGGGAAGAGCGACTCGTCGAGGAAGCCGGTTGCGCCGGGACGGTTTCCCATCCATAACTCAAAGCCGGCGGTGCTGCGCAGGGGGATGAATGCGTGGAAGCGGCATTCGTTGCGAATGGGCCACGGCGAATAGAGCAGAAGCAGAGCGAACAGGCCAACCAGCGGGGCCATGCGCGTGACGCGGCGCGTCTGCCAGGCAGCCCAGGCCAGGATGGCCAGAAGCGAGGGCAGGAGGGCGGGATTGATGAGGGCGGCGATTGCGGAGGAGACGCCGAGCAGGAGGTAGGACGCAATGGTTGGCTGGCGGCGGCAGCGGAGCGCGAGCAGAATGATTGCGGGAAGAGAGCAGGCGGAGAGGCTGGTCTCCCAGAAGATAGCGGGCATCCAGAGCAGGGGAATGGAGACAGCCCAGAATGCTCCGGCGAGGAGGGCGGTGCGGCGGTCGAGTTGCTGGCGACCGAGGCGCATCATGAGCGCGATGGTGACGAGGGCGACCAGAATCTGCAAGACCATGATGGCGATAGCGGAGGCAGCGGTGCCGCTGCCGAAGACGCGGAAGACGGCGGCGATGAGGACGGGATAGCCGGGCGCGATGAGGGCGGTGGGGCCGGTGGGGACGCCGAAGGGCGAGCTGAGGCCCTGGCCATGCAGGAGCGAGTTGGCCAGCAGGCCCATCTCGTAGGGGTGGGAGAAGAGCCAGGTAGGGAGACGGTAGGCGACGACAGAGTGCAGGACCAGGAGGCGGCCAAACAGCGCGACGGCAAGAACGATGAGGAGGGAACGATGGCGCGCGAACCAACCCACAGGCGAGGAGGGTGCGTCGCGGAGGGGCGAAGGAGACGATGCGATCATGGGGTTAACGGATGCCGAACCGACAGAGCGATGGTATCAGACAGAAACTCTCCCGGACCGATGCGGCGGTTCCGGGAGAGTTGTGTTGCGAGGGCCATTGAAGGCTGAGGCCTAGGTGGTGCTGTTGGGGATGAGGCGGGCGACGGTGAGGTCGTTCCCGATGTCGGTGAAGATCTGGTTCAGGGTGGTGGCCGGATGCGAGGCATCGATGCAGGAACTGGTGCCGCCTGACGCATTGTAGTCTGAGAAGAATCGCTGCGGTGTGAGGGTAATGGCTGGCGATAACGATCCCGGCACCGTCGTTGAAGCGCCCGCAATCCCCTGCATGGTCTGGCATGGGGTGATGGACGGGTTGTCCGTGCCGCATCCCGACGCCTCGGCCCCGTAGGCGACGGAGTAGACCCAGGTTCCGGCCTTCGCCGCGGCCTGACCGGCGGTGACCGCCTGGGCGCATTGGTTCTTGGTGGATGGGTAGGTCCCCGTAGTGGTGGAGGCCGAGCCCATGGCCCCGCTGTCCGTGGTGCCTGCGTCGCCATCGCTGACGAGGATGATGACGTTCTGGGAGCCGGGATTGGCAGCCTGTTCGGCGACAAGCGCGGACTGGGCGGCATAGATTGCTCCGGCGTAGTAGGTCCCCTCTCCGCCCGGTGCGGCCATGGGGCTGCAACCGCTGAGGCCGTTAACCGCCTTCACAAAGTTGTTGTTGGTGGTGGCGGTGCTCAGGGCCTTCGCAGTGTCGGAGGCCTTGTAATCGCTGGAGAAGCCCACGACCTCATAGGTCGCGATGGGCGATCCCGATGGCGTATAGGTGCTCGCGCCCGCCGTCGGGAAGGTGTATGGCTCGGGTGTGGGGTTAGGGCTGCTGGCGCAGTCGTAGTCATACTGGACTCCGTAGACGGTCGGACTCGAACTATTATTCTGGGCCACGTTTGGAAAGGTGAAGAGGGCGACCCTGTCCACCGAGTTGGCCACGCTGCCGCTGCCATTACTGTCGGCGGTGACCGTGCCGCAGGTTGTGGAGTTGGGGCTGCAGGGCGAGAGTGTCTGGATCAGAGTCTTGATGCCGCTCATCGCGCAGGAAATTCTTGAGGCATTGCATTCGCTGCCGGTACCGTTGTCTGTATCGTTCATCGACTGCGTGGCGTCGAGGATGATGGCGACATTGTATGGGGCCGGGATGGCTCCCCTCATGGAGGCTGTCGCAGTTGCGCTGATCGTAATTGAGGGATGGCCAAAGAGCGAGCCGAAGAGAATGGGCACGGTCAACTGCTCTTTGACCTGGATGGCGTTTGCGTTGGCGGGTGCGACGCAGGCCTGTCCCTCGTTGGTGAGTGTGGTGAGGCACTCCAGCTTGGGATAGCCGGTTGCCATGACGGCACCACTCACATAGGTCTCGTTGTTCAGACCTCCGGATTGCGAGCCGTAGTTCGACGCAATGCTTGCCGCGTTGGAGTTGGGCAGGGCCTGGGCCCCGGCCAGGGCCGCGGCATTGGCGGAACTCTGGAGCTTGCTATATTGCGAATAGGAATTGCCAAAGCTGACCGCCAACGCAGCGATCCCCATGAAGACAATCGCCAGAACCGCCATGATTGGGAGCATCTGCGCGCGCTCGTCCCTGAACAACCGGCCTATAAAAGAATCGCTATTGAAGTGTTTCATTGGACAGCCTCCGACGTAGTAGCGGTGAGTGTGCAAGATGGAAAGTTGTTGGCCCCGTAGTATTTGAGGTTGCAGGGATAGGTGACGGTAATCTGGGCGGTCGTGCCCTGCTTCAGATTGCCTGCCGGACCGGCGGTGTTGGAGGTGCTGGTGCAGGAAAAGCTAGAACCGGACGTTCCAGTTGCAGGATAGGGGGTGCCATTCAAGTTCAGCGAGAAGTTCATGTTCGCCGGCTTGAGGGAGGGCGCCGAGGCTTCCACCAACGAGACCACCAGAGCGCAGGGGTCGTAGGGCGAGGCGAGTTGGCCGGCCTGGGTGGCAAGCTGCATGGCGGCGGTGCCGACAGCATTGTTGAGCATCTCGTAGTTGGCGAGGGTGAGCCCGATGGCAAAGGTGCCAGTCATCATGATCATCAGCGGCGGCAGGCACAGGGCGAACTCAAGGAGCGAACTGCCATGTTCGTTGCGGAAGCGCAGGCGCGCACGAATGCGTTCCCCAAGGGACTTGGTATTGCGAACCACTAAGAACGGCGCTGATTGGTTGCTTCGTTGCACGCCTACAACCTCGTGTACTGGCATGGTACGGATGGATCAACCGGTTGGATAATCCCCATTTCGTGTTATTAACCAATCGGTCAACATACCCCCAAGGCAGATGCAGGCGAGGCCCGCGGCGGATTTCTTTGCCGGAAGGGGTCACCCTGGCAGGCCAAACGCACGATAAAGTCTGTAGGGCCTGGTGCGATGCGACGCATCCCGCGACGGCGCACGGCCGCGCATCCCCGGAGTGCCGGCAACAAGCGCGGCGAAGAGCCTACGGGAGCGTGGATTCCATGGTTGAAGCGAGAGAACGATGATGGACCCGAGAGACGAGAGCGGACAGACGGTGGTGCTGGTCGCCGTCTTCCTGGGGCTGCTTGCGCTGGGCTTCGTTGCGTTCGCGCTGGACGTAGGAGCGTTGTTCCGGGAGAAGAGGATGGCGCAGGCCGCAGCCCAGGCGGCGGCGGTGGCCGCGGCGGAAGAGGTTGGGACTGGCAATTCGGCGAATGCACAGGCGATTGCGAACGCGATGGCCACGCTGAACGGATTCAACACCGGCCTGGCGACCAATCCCGCGACTGTGACGCTGACGACGCCGACGACCGGGAATTTTACAGGCAGCTATATACAGGCAACGGTGAGCATGCCGATCCATACCTACTTCATGGGCGCGTTCTCGCATGGAATGGCGACGGTTCCGGTGTCGGCTAAGGCGATTGCGGGGGGAGGATTCTCCAGCCAGACTTGCGTGTGCCTGACTGGCAATTTCAGCGTTACGGGCGGTTCGACGCTGAACGCGCCGGGCTGCGGTGTCTTCGACAACTCATCGAACTCGAGCTCCATCCAGATGAGCGGGGGCTCGACGCTGAATGCTGCCTCGCTGGGCGGGGCGTCGACCGGCTGGTATCCCGGCAATATCACCGGCGGCGGGGACACGATCAACGTGCCCGTGGCGGACATTGTGCAGGGGGTGAGCACGACCTGCACCCCGACGCTGCCGACGGCGCCCAGCTTTGTCCCGGCCAATTGCGTGGCGAACCCCGGAGGCAGTTATGGCACCTATACGTTTGGTCCGGCCAACGCGAGCAGCACGATCTGTTACAAGGCGCTAACGGTGGGGGCGAACGGCTCAACCTGCACGCTGAACCCTGGCATCTACGTCATCAACAATGGCGAACTTCACTTTACGGGAAACCCAAACCTTGGAGGCAACGGGGTCTTCTTCTACCTGACCGGAACCGCTTCGCTGGTGATGGATGGCGGGGTGAATGTGAATCTGGTGTCTGGCGGCGCGACGGAGAGCGGGGGAGGGTCCGCACCTGTAGTAGGGCCATACGACGGGGTGTTGATCTATCAGGACCCGAACGATACGTCGCCGATGACGTTTACCGGCGGGTCGCAATCGTACATCAACGGGGCCATCATTGCGCCATCGGCGGCAATCACGATCAGTGGGGGCAGCGGCTCGACGGTGATGGAGGGGGGAATCACCGCGAGTTCTTTGAGCCTAACCGGAGGCGCGACGGTGAAGGCGATTCTAGATACGAATGAGGGAAGTTTGTCGGTCTACTCTTCAAAGCCCAAGCTGGTGCAGTGAGCGATGAGAGAGATGAGCCATGCCGGCGGCGGGTGCTTGCGAGGGCGGTGGAGAGTCATACTGGCGCGATGCAGCGGCCTGAGCGGCGAGAGCGGAAACGCCCTTGTGGAACTGGCGCTGGTATGTTCGTTGCTGGGCATACCGCTGCTGCTGGGAACCGCGGAGATGGGAACCGTGGTCTACTACTCGGTCGAGGTAACGAACGCAGCGAATGCGGGCGCGCTATACGGAATGCAGAACTCAACCGACGCAGCGAGCAGTTCCGGAATCACAACCGCCGCGCAGGGTGAAGCGCCCGACTTCGGCAGCAGCCTGACGGTGACGCCGACCGTCTACTATGCCTGCTCACTGGCGGCGGGCGGCACGCAATATCCCGTCGCTCAATATACTTTGGCGCAGGCCACGGCAGCCTGCACCGGCACAAACAACCACCCGGTGGAGTTCATCCAGGTGCTTACCAGCGCCACGGCGACTCCTGCGGTGCATTGTCCCGGACTGCCGAAGACATTTCCGCTGGGCGGCACGTCGGTGCAAGTTGTGGAGCAGTAACAATGGCTTTGAAGACTGCATTTCGGCGGAAGGCGAATGGGGCAGGGAGACGCTCGACCGGGTCCATGAGGGGCCTATTGCGGCGCGGCAGACAAAACCGCGCGGCGGAGGAGCGAAGCAGAGACGCAGCGGGAAGCGAGGGCGGGTCGGCTCTGATTGAGACGGCAGCGAGCCTTCCTGTGCTGTTTGCGCTGCTGTTCTGCTTTATGGAACTGTGCCTGGTGTTTTACAGCTACGACATGATCTCGGAGTCGGCGCGGGAAGGGACCCGCTATGCCATGCTGCTGAGTTCCACCTGCACAACCTCCAGCGGAGCTTCATGCACGGCCACGGCAGCCCAGGTGAACAGCTATGTATCGGGGCTTGGCTGGCCGAACCTGGCCGGCGGAACGATGACCGTGAGCACAACCTATAAGACACCCGCCGGTGGAGCGGGCACGAATATCGTGAGCGACTTTGTGGTGGTGCAGATCACATATGTGCTTCCGATCACGATGCCGTTCGTGCCGAAAAATTCCATCACCCTGAAGAGCACGTCTCAGATGGTCCTTGTGCAATAGAGCTGTCGCGAGGGCGACCTGTCCATGCGGGACGCAGCAAATCGCGGTGACCGGAACCATGCGCCGCCGTACTCCGATCCTGCGCAGCACAAACAATAAGCCCGCGTCGAGAGATCGGCGCGGGCCCATGGAAAACCAATTACCTGAATCGTCGCTTGGATACAATCCGGCAGCTAGCCCTGCGTCCGCTTGCGGCGCATGAGGGCGACCGCGCCGAGCAAACCGGTGCCCAGCAGGACCAGGCTGGTTGGCTCAGGGGCGACCGCGGAGGGGGGCGGGTCGGTCATGAAGATCTGGGGCTCGCCGCTATAGGTGCCACTGGGGATGAACGCAATGTCATTCGCGAAGTCGCCAGCGGCCTGATCGGGGAGGGCAGAGGTTTGGGCCTGCTGGACCAGATATGCTGCATTGGCGTCGTAGCCCCCACCCGTGTTGCCGGCATTGATCGCTGGATCCATGATGTACCAGATGGCGAACTGGAGGTCGGAGATTTGTTGCGTGTCTCCAGCGGTGGCGGCGGCGGCGTACTGGTTATAAAGGTATGCGTCCTCGATAAAGGCAGTTCCCGACTCGCCGTCGATGGTGGAGGAGGAACTGATGGTCGCGACGTCAATGGGGTTCGCGGTCCACGACTGCCCGATGCTGACTTCACGATCAAAGTTGAGGCAGGACATATCGACGAGGGTGTCGGTGCCACCCGGGCCTGTAATCGTGAAGAGATACGGGTAGACGTACACTCCATCGGTGCTCTGGCCGCCCACTCCGCTCAAGGTAAGGTTGTCGGCGAAGCTGACACGAGAGAGTACGCAGACGAGGGAGAGGGTCAAGAAGGCTACAGCGGACTTAAATCGCATTGTGGAACTCCTGGGGAACGTGGTGCAATCAAGTGCAGCAATCAGTGATGGAAACGTTCTTTTAGCTTGAACTGTATTTCTATGTCATCTCCGTGCTGCACTGCTCCGATTCACTTCAAATTCGCGGGCAGTCTGAACAGCAAACGGAACTGCTTTATTCCCCCGTGTAGTTAACATATAGAATTCTTTACCGCATAGGAAGCAATCAATCGTAATCAAAGCAAACTCCTCTGCCCCCTGGAACAGGTTACTTGCGGGTACTGTCCCAAGTTACCTCCGATCCGCGGATTTATCTGATCTGCATCGTTCTGTTGGACGGCCCGGCGCCCAGCGATGGATGGCCTGGGCCGCGGTGGTTGCCGCTTCCAGAACCGGCTCCGCAACGCAATTCGTGCAGTATCCACGGCCTTATCACACATGGATGAGATGCGGACGGGTGTGGAGAGGATGCTGGCACTGCCGCGCGAACGGTCCGGGGCGCCTTGCCCCAGGATTGGGGCAGATTTGTTTCTGTTACCGGGTGTGCTGGATAACTGCCTTAGATACAAGAGATACGCGAAAACCGCGCGAACCTTAGTGTTATCGGCTGACACTTCTTGGGGATTTCTAATCTTGCATACGGGACCTAATCTCGGCATATCCCCAGGGACTCGCAAGGCCGGAGTGCCGCGGAAAAACCGAACGAGGAGAAACAAAGATGACGAACATGAAGCAGCTTCTGAAGAACCTGATGACGGAAGATTCAGGTCAGGATCTGATCGAGTACGCGCTGGTCGCGGCCTTGGTTGGTCTCGGCGCCGTCGCTTCACTCAACATACTCAAGAACACCGTCGCGAACACCCTTGGCGCCGTGGGCAACCAGCTCAACAATGCCACTTCGTAAAGAGCCTGGACAGAGCTTATGTGAGCGTTAGACGTCGACGCTCACATAAGCTGTCCCTTGCTTGCTTGGGCCTGACGCCAGATTGTCACAACGATCCTAATCCTGCGATTCCGTTCTTTCGTCGTACTGGCAAGCCGTATGTTCGGCGGGGCCGCAAACAGAGGGGAAAAGAAATGGAAATGAACGCAGAGCAGCTATTCCGGAAATTTCTGGCGGATGAGTCAGGCCAGGACCTAATTGAGTACGCATTGGTTGCGGCCTTGATCGGTCTAGGCTCAGTCGCCGCGCTATCCAATCTCAGCAATACGCTGGCGAACGCCTTGGGCGGCGTCGGGAACGCGCTCAACAATTCCACCGCCTAGCCCGGGCGCAGCCTACCTAACCCGGGCGCAGCCAAAATGAGCGATCGATATGACGTTCAGTCAGGCTGCTTCCGGCCCAACTGGAACAACCGTTGCCATCCGATAGGCGCAACGATCTTGTTCTGCGAATTTGTCCCATTGCATGGCTCTCGCAATCCGTAAGTTTGAAGGGAAGACAAACCGAAAGGGAATAAACATGGGAAATGTAAGGCGGATTCTCCAGGGTCTACTGACGGACGATTCAGGCCAGGACTTAATCGAGTACGCATTGGTTGCGGCTCTGTTGGGTCTCGGCTCGGTCGCCGCGTTGACCAATCTCAGCAACACCCTCAAGAACGCCCTTGGCGGAGTGAGCAACGCGCTGAACAACTCCACCGCCTAATCCAGGCCACGCTTTCGCGCCTTGCGTGGGCGAAAGCAAACGCAACAACGGGGAACGCCGGGGAAGCAAGGCATGTCAGGACAGCAAGTATGTGCATGTCCCTCGGCGTATCGCCACAAGTTCGATGCAAGGCACGATCGATTTTTCGAGTTCACCAGCAGGGTAGCGCAATGACAGTATTTCAATCGGAATGGACATATCCGGCAATCGCCACCGCAATAGCCATTGCTGGCTCGGTCACCGACGTGAAGAGCCGGCGGGTGCCCAATCTTGTCACCATTCCGGCGTTCCTGCTTGGACTTCTGATGCATCTGGTGTTCGGCGGATGGAGGCAGATGCTGAGCAGCCTGGCCGCGGGAACGATATGCGGCCTGGTGTTTCTGGTGTTCTATCTGGCCGGAGGCATGGGGGCGGGAGACGTGAAGCTGATCATGGCGGTGGGCTGCATCGCAGGCATGCCGCACATTGCGTTCATTCTGATTCTGACGGCGATCGCTGGCGGAGTGATGGCGATTGCCTTGGCGCTGTTCCGCGGACGGCTGCAATCGACGTTGATGAATGTGATCGAACTGGCCATGCACCACCGGAACCACGGACTGCAGCCCCATCCAGACCTGAACATCTCGAATGGGCAGACCCTCAGGCTTCCTTACGCATTGGCCATTGCCGGCGGATGCATCTTAACTCTGTACTTTCAAGTGGCATAACGAGGTGAAGTGAAATGAATCGTCGACTCACCTCAGCTATTCTGGTCGCCCTTGTGATCTCCGGGCTATTTACGTTCTGGCTCAGCACAAGGGTCACGAAGACCCATGTGGCGCCTCCGCCCGCGAAGAAACAGTATGTAGCTGCCTCCGCGAACCTGGAGGCCGACCAGATTCTGCGCGCGGAGAACCTGCGCATGGTCGATTGGCCGGCAACGGTGCCTCTGAACGGGGCATTCAGCAACCCCGGCGCCCTGATCGGACGCATCGTACTGTTTCCCCTGTCGGAAGGGGAACCGATTCTGGAGCGGCAGTTGTCCAGTCCCGGCGCCGGCATCGGCATCACGGCAAAGATCCCGAATGGGATGCGACTGGTCGCGCTGCGAACTGACGAAGTAGTCGGGGTTGCCGGTTTTCTGCTTCCCGGCACTCATGTCGATGTTCTGGTGACTCTGCACTCGACCGGCTCCACGACCGGCAGCACGACCGGCAGCACGACCGGCTCTTCGGACACAATGACGTTCACAGTGCTACAGGACGCGGAGGTCTTGTCGGCGGGGCAGAAGACCGAGCCCGATCCCGAAGGCAAAGCGACCCCTTCGACAGTGGTGACACTGCTGGTAAAGCCGGAAGACGCGGAACGCGTGGTGCTGGCAAGCAACCAGGGCACGGTGCATTTTGTACTGAGAAACGGGGTTGACCGTGAGGAGTTCAAGGGGCCACCCGCACTGCTGGCGCAACTGTCTGGGAATGGGGCACCGGGCCCGGTGGTGAAGGAACCGCCCAAACCACCGGAACTGCTAGTAGTGAAGACTTATACGGTTGAGACGATTATGGGCAAAACGCCGAGGATGGACGACTTCCAGTGAGACCAGCCATGTTCAAGGACCGAAAAAATCCGGCATGCACGATCCCGCGAGCAGCTCTCGTGGCGGCGGCGATCGCACTCTCGACACTGGCGATGTCCATGGCCTGTGGCGCGCAAGCCGCGACGGTGGCATCGGTCCCCGAAGTGGCAACGGTCTCCAACCTGGGGGTGTCGCCCATTCCGGGCGCTTCCGGCAGCATCAGCCGCGTGACGTCAGGCGCCGAGATGCTACATGTGATTGTGGGGCACTCGCTGTTTCTCAATACGCGATCTCGCCTGCGGCGGGTGTATGTGGCCGATCCGTCGATTCTCAACTCCGTGACCCTGAGTCCGAACCAGATTGTTGTGACGGCGATGGCCTCAGGCATCAGCTCCCTGATTCTTCTGGACGAGGCTGGACAAGCACAGTCGTACGTTGTCTCCTCCGATCTGGATGTTTCGGGGCTGCGTACAGCCATGTCCGAGGCGATGCGCGGCGAAGCAGTCAACATTGAGGGCAATGGAGACCGCGTAATCCTGAGCGGCAAGGTGGACAGCGACGCGCAGGCAGATACGGCGGTCAAGCTGGCCGGGCTCTATTCCAAAGATATAGAGAATGTGATGACTGTCGCGCCAGACCATCCGAAGCAGGTGAAGCTGAAGGTGCGGATTCTGGAAGTGGACCGCAGCAAGGCCAACCAATATGGCATCAATCTCTTCAATCCTGGCGGAAACACCAGCTTCCTTGCGTCCACAAGCACATCGCAATACGCGACATCATCGGTGCTTTCGGGGGGGAGCACCGGGGGCGTCACTCTGACAACCTCAGACCCCCTGAACTTCCTTTTGTACAGCTCGAAATTGAATTTGGGCGCGACGGTGAAGGACCTGGAAAGCAAACAGGTGCTGCAGATCCTGGCCGAACCTACGATCACGGCCATCAGCGGCAAGACGGCTAATTTTCTCTCCGGCGGCGAGTTCCCCTTTCCCATCGTTCAGCCCGGCGGGGCAGGCAGCGCCCCTGTGGTTACGATCTCGTTCCGCCAGTATGGCGTCAAAGTGGAATTCACTCCAGTGGTGAGCGAAGACGGCGTCATCCGGTTGAAGGTGGCACCCGAAGTCAGTTCGCTGGACTATACCAATTCGGTTACGATCGGCGGATTTACGGTTCCCGCACTGTCCACGCGCAGGGCCGAGACGGAGGTTGAGCTGCGCAGCGATCAAAGCTTTGCAATCTCGGGCCTGCTGGACCAGCGGACCACGGACATCATGAGCAAGATGCCGGGCGCTGCCAGCATTCCCATTCTCGGAGCGCTGTTTAAATCGAAGAACGTCAACCACTCGAATACTGAGTTGATCGTGATCGTTACTCCGACCCTGGTCGACCCGCTGACCAATAAAGCAGATCTCGCCCAGCCGGAGCTTCCGATTCCCACGCTGAATAGTGGGGCCTTCGACAAGTCGCTGGGAAAGGACCTGAATCCGGCACCGGCAGCACCGCCGATCAATCCGCCGCAGCCCCCCGCAAACGATCAGGTTCCCGCAACGACGCCAAGCTCTACACCCGTGCCGCCCCCCGTGAGCGAGCCGGCCAAGACTACTACGCCAGCGCTGGCCCCACCGAGCACCGCGGCCTCGGTAAGCGAGCCGGCCAAGACTGCTACGCCAGCGCAGGCCCCTAAGAGTACTGTGGCCCTCGTAAGCGAGCCGGCCAAGAATGCTGCGCCGGCGCAGGCCCCCAAGAGTACTGTGGCCCCCGTAAGCGAGCCGGCCAAGACTGCTGCGCCAGCGCAGGCCCCCAAGAGTACTGTAGCCCTCGTAAGCGAACCGGCCAAGACTGCTACGCCAGCGCAAGCTCCCAAGAGTACTGTGGCCCTCGTAAGCGAGCCGGCCAAGACTGCTGCGCCAGCGCAGGCCCCACCGAGCAGCACGGCCCCCGCTGCCCCCAAGCCGGCGACTGTTCCAGCCGCCACGACTGCGGCGACAACCACTTCCGTGCAGCCACCTTCGAGCGTGCTTGCCAAGGGGGCCTCCCAGTCCACCAGTCCGAGTAGCTCTGCGGGCGCCGCGGCCCCCGGCATTGCCACGCCGCCGACCGTCGCCTCCTCCGAGAGCCCTCGGAGATACGTCTTCGACAACCCCACCGCAACAGCGCCAGCAAGCGGGAAACCGGCTGCGGAGCCAGAACCACCGGCGCGATCGATGGTGGTGCAGATCATGGCGCTTTCCAGCAAGGAGGACGCTGAACTCATGGCGGTCGCTCTCAAGCGCCAGGGATATGACGTCGCAATCAATCACGACCCTGTGGACGCGCTGCTTCATCTGGAGGTGGGGCCATTCAGTAGCAAGACCGATGCGGAAGCGGTGCGTCAACGGCTGCTTCTCGATGGCTACAACGCGACCATACGGTGATTGGCAGGGCAATTCCCAACGGCATCGCGGTAAACAAACAGAATTTGCAGATGGCAATGAGGAAATAGGCAGTGACTCCAATTCAATACGATTCCGGGTTAATAAGTGTTGCACTGATTACCATCAGCCTCGACACACAGAAGGCCGACGAGATCGCCGACGCCGTCTTGAAGATGTCGTGGGCAGTGCAACGCGCCGACTGTGAGGGCTACATCTCGGCGGTCAAGCGGCCACCCTTTTCCCAGCCTGTAAAATCCGCTCCTGCCTGCATCGCCGTGATCGATTTCGACAAGGACATCGATCAAGCCGTCGCCTCCGCGGCCTATATTCAGGAGTTGTTCTCAAACAAGGTGGCGATGGTTGCCATGTCCGCGAACCGGGACCCGGACCTTCTGTTGCGAGCGATGCGCGCCGGATGCAACGAATTCGTTGGCGGAGAATTCGATGAAACCGCTTTTTCCGAGATGCTGGTCCGGCTTTACCAACAGTGGTCCTCGACGAGCGCAAGGAACGCCGTGCGCGGGGATGTCGTAACATTTTTCGGGGCCAAGGGCGGAGTAGGCACGACCACACTGGCAGTCCATCTGGCCATGTATCTGGTGCAATGCCACCAGAAGAAGACTTTGTTGATCGACAACCATCCGCAACTGGGGCACGCGTGCATTTATCTCGGCATCGATGGCAGCCGTTACCACTTTCAGGAGTTGGTGCGGAACCTGAACCGGTTGGACAGCGACCTACTGCGCGGCTACATTGCGACCCATTCCAGCGGTCTTGAGATATTGGCCTCGCCAGACGTATGCGGCGGTTCGAGGACGCTGGACCCCAGCTCGATCTCACAGACGCTCGACTTTCTGCGCGGCGAATACGACTATGTGATCGTCGATGGGCCGTCTTCGCTGGACGATACCAACCTGGCGGTCATCGACGCCTCCAATCTTGTGTACCTTGTGGCCACGCCTGAGATCGGGGCGATCCGCGACTTGTCCAGATATGTGGATAGCCTGTCGCAGGGCGAGCACGACATCGACAAGGTGAAGGTGGTGATCAACCGTTTTTCGGCACAGCACGCACTGACGGTGGAGCAGATAGAAAAAGCGATCCGCCTGCCGGTGACGGTCAAGCTGCCCAATGGATACGCGGAGGTGACGCGCTCGGCGATTCTGGGCGAGCCGATCAACCCGAAGCAGAAGACAGATTTTTCATCGCAGATCGTGAAGTGGGTCAACAGCATGGTGGGCAGCGTCGCACCGGTGGACGAGGCGGCACCGAAAAAATCAATGTTTTCTCTTTGGAAGTGACCTCAACGAGCGTTCCACGTAGAGCCAGGGTGCAGCGGAAATGACCGAACCAAATGCCATCCCGTCCAGTTCGAACCAAGCCAATGAGCGCGGAGTGCGCACCGTGCGAACGATTGGCGACAGTGTCCAGCAGCAGATCAAGACGTCGGTCCATAAGGAACTGATCAAGCGGGTGGACCTGGACAAGCTGGCGGGGATGCAGGAGACGCTGGCCGCGCAGCAACAGCTATTTCTGGTTATCCAGCAGATCATCGGCGAGCAGGGCGTCCCGTTAAGCGCGAGCGAGCGGGACCATCTGGCGCAAGAGGTGGTGGACGAAGTTTTCGGGCTGGGGCCTCTGGAACCGCTGCTGAAGGACGACGGCATCAGCGATATTCTGGTGAACACGTACAACTCGATCTATGTGGAGCGGCGGGGAGTTCTGGAAAAGACCAGCCTCACCTTCCAGGACAACCGGCATCTATTACATATCATCGACAAGATTGTGTCCGCGGTGGGACGGCGCGTGGACGAATCGTCGCCGATGGTGGATGCGCGTCTACCCGACGGATCGCGCGTGAATGCGATCATCCCGCCGCTGGCCGTAGATGGGCCGATCCTCTCCATCCGGCGCTTTGGACGGCACCCCCTGGAAGCGGAAGACCTGCTGCGCAACCAGATGATGACACCACCGATGATGGACCTACTGCGCGGCGCGGTGAAAGCCAGATTGAATATTGTGGTGTCGGGGGGAACCGGCGCGGGCAAGACGACGTTGCTGAACGTTCTCTCCGGCTTCATCTCCGACCGGGAACGGATTGTCACGATCGAAGACTCTGCGGAATTGCAGATGAAGCAGGACCATGTGGTGCGGCTGGAGACCAAGCCGCCCAATGTCGAGGGAAAAGGCGGAGTCAAACAGCGCGAGCTGGTGATCAATGCGTTGCGCATGCGGCCCGACCGGGTGGTGATCGGCGAGGTGCGCGGCGCCGAGGCGCTGGACATGCTGCAGGCCATGAATACCGGCCACGATGGGTCGATCACAACGATCCACGCCAACACGCCGCGCGACGCCCTGGCCCGGCTTGAGACGATGGCCATGATGAGTGAGGTGCGACTGGCGGAGAAGGCAGTGCGCTCTCAGATTGCCGCGGCCGTACACATGATCGTGCAGGTGGTCCGCATGAGCGACGGGTCGCGTCGCATCACGCATATTACGGAATTGACGGGCGCGTTTTCCGATGTGGTCAGCATGCAGGACATCTTTCTGTTCGAGAAGAAGGGGATCGGGCCGAACGGAAAAGTCAAGGGACGGTTTATATCGACGGGGATTGTTCCCAAGTGCCTAGAGAAACTGACTGCTGCCGGAATCCCGGTTCCCGCAGGCATGGCCGACCACTTAGTGGAAATTTAGCCGGAAGGAGGTCAATGATTCTCTTAATCGCATTCGTATTCATGCTGCTGCTCTGCTTTGGAGTCATGACCTTCTTTACGGGCTCATCGCAGAGCGAAAAAGCGGCCGACCGGCGGCTAGCGAGCCTTACCGCGCCCAAAGCTGGAACAGGCGCAGGCGATCTCCCTGTAGAAATATTGCTCAAGGTGAATCCGGAGAACACGTTCGGACAGCTCGATCACTTTCTGGAAAAATACAAGATTGTGCACCAACTGGAAGCCAGGATCCTTCAAGCGAACAGCAAGATCACAGTGTCCATGCTTCTGATGTCCAGCGTCGGCGTGGCTGTCGTGGGATTTATCGTAGCCTGCCTATGCACATCGATTTTCGCGTTTCAGATCGTGGCGGCATGTGCGCTTGGCTACCTTCCCTACGGGATTATCATGTTCAAGCGCTCGCATAGGATTGCCGCTTTCAATGGGGGACTGCCGGATGCGATCGACATGATGGGCCGCGCCCTGCGCGCGGGACATTCAATGGTGGCATCCATCAACACCGTGGCCGAGCAAAGCGTGGAGCCGGTCAAAACGGAGTTCCGCGAAGTCTTCCGGCAGCAGAACTTCGGCCTTCCTTTACGCGATGCCTTGAACCAGATGCTGGACCGAGTTCCCTCCCAAGACCTGAAGGTGCTGGTGACGGGCATATTGGTGCAGAAGGAGACAGGAGGGAACCTGGCCGAAATCCTGGACCGCACGGCAGCCGTCATACGCGAGCGGTTGCGCATCCAGGGTGAGATCAGGACGCATACCGCGCAGGGCCGGATGACGGGATGGATCCTGTGCTCGCTGCCAGTGTTGATGCTTTTCATGATCAACTTCATCAATCCGGGCTACTCGAATGTGCTTACCGACACCGCCTTCGGTCATGAGCTGATTTATCTGGGGATCGTCCTGCTCGGGGCCGGGGCCTTTGCCATTCGGCAAATCATCAACGGAATCGAGGTATAGGGAGCATGTCTGTCGTCCTCTACGCGCTGCTGGCACTGATCACGTTTTGCGTGGTCGCGCTGCTTCTGACGCCGGACCTGTTCCGGCCGTCGCCCGAGGCGCAGCGCATCCTGGACGTGGTGACGAGCACGCGAGTGGACCGGCGCACGATCGGCGACAAAGAGCGGATCCAGGACAAATTGGTGGGCATGGCGACGCGCTTGCGTGTCCGTCTGGGGTTGGCCGAAGACCCAGGTCTGAAGGCAAGACTGGTGGCTGCCGGCATCCATTCCGCCAACAGCGTCGACATCTTCTTTGCGGCCCAGTTTCTGGTGCCTCTGGCAGGAGTGGTGTTGGGCAGTCTGATACGGTCCGGCGGCTTCTTTTGGGTGGTGACGTTCGGGGCCATCGGCTACCTGGCCCCGGACATGTGGCTGAAGAAGAAGACAGCCAGCCGAAGGAACCGCATTCGCAAGAGCCTGCCGGATGCGCTCGATCTGATGGTGATCTGCGTCGATGCGGGGCTTGGATTGGACCAGGCACTTCTTCGTATCGGAGAGGAACTGTCCGTGAGCCATCGGGACATCAGTGAGGAGTTCATCCAGGTGAACCTAGAACAACGGGCCGGCAGGCCAAGGCTGGAGGCCTGGAAGAACCTGGCCGACCGGTCGGAGATCGAGGAGTTCACCTCATTTGTGAGCATGCTGACGCAAACCGACCGATTTGGGACCCCGATCATCCGAGCGTTGAGCCGCTTCTCCGAAGACATTCGATCGAAGCGGAGGCAGCGGGCCGAGGAGCAGGCGGCGAAGACCAAGATCAAGATTATTTTTCCGCTTGTGTTGTGTATCTTCCCTTGCATCTTCATCGTGCTGCTGGCCCCAGCTCTGTTGAATATTGCAAGCGGACTGGGTGGGATTGGCCAATAATCGGACATGAAGCCCGATACGACCGATTAAAGAACCTGCGATGGCCGAGCGCTGCGCATAGGGCGGCGATCAGGCGGGAGAGCCGATGCGCAGCGGCGTCGCGCGGCGTAGCCAGAGTGGTAAACATGATTGTGGTTGATTGGGAGCATGGTAAGTCGTAGAGTTCAAGAGGAACCAGCGGATTAGTGCGGTATCGGATACGGCGATGCTTGAAGAGGAACTTCGCGGCGCCTGGGATGCCGAAGTATAACGGAAAGGAGGAGATCTATGCCGGATTCAACAACCCTTGTTCGAATCGTAGCCGGAGTGCTGGCACTCGTCGTATTGGGTATCATCATCTTCCGCAGGAAGCAAAAAGGCGGAAAGTAATCCAGGACTGGCCGGGCCGTTCGATTTCTATGCTCAGAGTCATCAATATAACTCGGAGCTGCATTGTGGGCGATGCCGTCGAGTTGGCCGACACATCCAGGAAGCGGTTGTTCGGCCTGCTCGGGAGACGCGGTCTGGACGCTGGAGGAGGGTTGTGGATCAAACCTTCTTCCGGTGTTCATACTTTTTTCATGGCGTTCACAATCGATGTGGTGGGACTGGACGGCGATCTACGGGTGATCAAGCTGTGGCGCTGTCTGGCGCCGTGGCGGGTAACGTCGGTGAGCTTCAAGCTGAGGAGCGTGGTGGAGTTGCCGTGCGGAACGATCGCGCAGTCGGGGATGGAAGTGGGAGATCAACTGCAAATTTCCCCCTCCTCCGAGGCCGCCGCTGCCATGGCCAGCGAAGTGTCTTAGAGCCTGTTTAAAAACTCATGCGATTGCCACACAAGCTGACCTCAGCGGCCCAAGCCACATTCTGTAGAAGGCCCGGGGTTAAAGCCCCTTGCATCCGTTGGTATATTTCGGGGGGCTGAAGGCCCCTGCTCCCTCCGAAAGGACAACGATCCCACTCATGCGCAGAGTACGCGCATGAATGGGGCAGCCCAAGCCCGCCCTAGCAAGCTAGGACGGGCTTGGGCTGGCGCTTCGCTCAGGATGACGGCGTAAAACAGACAACCGCAGGTCCTTCGACTCAGCCGCTACGCGCCTTCGCTCAGGATGACGGAGGTGGGGGATTACATCCCACCCTTGGCACAAAACGCGAAGGATGGGGCACACGGCAAGGGCGTTCCCAGGGGTTAAAACCCCGATTCGATGGTGGGGTTGAATGCCCAGGCTAAAGCCTGGGCCTATCTCAGGAACAAAGGCAAGAGCAAGGTCAAAAACAACAGCAGATTCCCTTCGGGAATGACAAACAAAAAGGGCAAATACGGAGATTCTGCCCTTCGACTGCGCTCAGGCCAGAATGACGACGGGAAAGACAGAAGCAGATTCCCTATGGGAATGACAAGCAAAAAAGACAACGACGGAGATTCTGCCCTTCGACTGCGCTCAGGGCAGAATGACGGCTGCTAATGGCTTCGGCAGAGTGACGAGGCGAGAGGGAGACCTGCATATAGATGCAGCGCGGGGGTGTATGAATATACAACCGAGTAGCATGGAACAATGAGTTGGCTGGCGTCCGCCGCGCGTGGTTTGCGGCCCGGCCAACAAAAGATTGCGAAGGGGTTTGCGATGCTTCCCGCTGAACTGATTGCTCTTGAAGACCGATATGGCGCCCACAACTACGCCCCGCTGGACGTGGTGATCGAGCGCGCGTCGGGGGCCTGGGTGTACGACACCGAGGGCAAACGCTACCTGGATTTTCTGGCTGCCTACTCGGCGGTGAACCAGGGGCACTGCCATCCCAAGATATATGATGCGATGCTGGCGCAGGCGAAGAAGGTGACGCTGACCTCGCGCGCCTTCCGCAACGACCAGCTACCGCTGCTGTATCGCGAGCTGCACGAGCTGACCGGCTACGAGATGGCGCTGCCGATGAACTCCGGCGCGGAGGCGGTGGAGACGGCGCTGAAGGCCGCGCGCAAGTGGGGCGAGACGGTGAAGGGCATTGCCGCGGGGAAGGCGGAGATCGTGGTGGCGGCCAACAATTTTCATGGGCGCACGATCGCCATTGTGGGATTTTCATCGGACGAACAGTATCGCCGCGGCTTTGGGCCGTATCCGGCGGGCTTCCGCGAGGTGCCCTTAGGCGACGCCGAGGCGCTGCGCCGGGCGATTACGCCGAATACATGCGCGTTTCTGGTGGAGCCGATCCAGGGCGAGGCGGGGATACTGATTCCGCCGGAGGGCTACCTGCGCCAAGCAGCGGCGATCTGCCGCGAGCAGAATGTGCTGCTGATGACCGACGAGATCCAGTCCGGGCTGGGGCGCACGGGCAAGCTGTTTGCCTCGATGCACGAGGGGGTCACGCCCGATGTGATGATTATCGGCAAGGCGCTGTCTGGAGGGTTCTATCCGGTGTCGGCGGTGCTGAGCTCGCGCGAGGTGCTGGGGGTCTTTGGTCCCGGCGACCATGGCAGCACGTTTGGCGGCAGTCCGCTGGCCTGCGCCATTGCGCGCGCCGCGCTGCGCGTGATTGTGGAGGAGGAGCTGCCGGCGCGCTCGGCGGAGTTGGGAGCGTACGCGCTGAAGACCATGAAGAGCATTCGCAGTCCGCACATCGTGGAGGTGCGCGGCAAGGGACTGTGGATCGGCATTGAACTGAACTGCGCGGCGCGTCCATTCTGCGAGGAGCTGAAGCGGCGCGGCGTGCTGTGCAAGGAGACGCACGAACGGGTCATCCGGCTGGCGCCGCCGTTGATCATCTCCAAGGCCGATCTGGAGTGGGGACTGGAACAGATTCGCGCGGTGCTGGAAGCTGGCAGCGACGCAGGCCGCGAAGAGGTTGCCGAACTGGCTGGGACAGTGGTGGCGGGCAAGTAACGGAGTCACCGCGGCCCTGCGCCGTTGACCTCGCACAGACAGCCCAGTACACTCGAAAGGGCAGTCGGCGGACACAACGCTGACTCGCGCCGGGTGAGCGTCTCACCCATTTTGCCCCCTCGTTCAATGGTAGGACAGTCGGCTCTGAACCGATCAATCGGGGTTCGAATCCCTGGGGGGCAACCAAAACCGGCACGGTTTGGGCGATGCGCGGAGGTGGAAGCGCAGATCCGCAAGAGCGGTTTTGATGCGCTTCCTCTACGCTTGGCGGTTATCAGTCGGGGGCAGACAGATAATTCAGGATGGTGTTTGGCAGGACCTTTGCCGCAGCGGCCAGAGCAGCATTGTTGTCTGTCTCCGCCTGGCTCAGGTTGGTTGCGGCCGTGGCCATATCGACTCCCACCAGGGATGTCGCCTGCGATGACAGATTCACCGTCTCCTGCTGCAGATATGTTTCCTGGCAGTTCAACTGGCTCTCGGTATTGCCATAGATGACGCGTTGCTGACTGACATAGTTCAGGGCAGAGCTTACCGCAGTGGTCGCATTGCCAATCGCCGTCGTGTCCCCGCTTTGCAGCGCCGTGACCAGCGAGCTTAAAGAACCCAACACGTCGTTGCTGGAGTTGGAGAAGATCTGGCTGCCGGGCAGGTTGATCTGCACGCTCAACTTGTCGCCGACCTGCACCGAGTTCACGTCGTCGTTGCCTTTGTATGTGTATCCCGACGGCGAGGTTGGGTCCACGATGTAGGGGGTGGTGGTACTGGCTGTTCCGCCAAATAGATAGGAACCCTGGTAGGACGTATTTGCGTGCGCCACCACGCTCGACAAGATACCTTGCACCTGCGTCGCAATTGCCTGTTGGTCCGACGCCGAACTGGTCCCGTTGGCCCCTTCCGTCCCCAGGGAGACGGCCTGGGTCAGAGAGGTCACCACCGAACTCAATGCCGAATCCGCCGTCTGCACCATAGACAGCACACTGCTGACGTTCTGCGTGTACTGGTCCACATCCGCCGTCTCGATGGTATTTTGCACCATCTCGGCGGCCGCGGCTGGGTTGTCCGAGGGCAGATTGACGCTCTTGCCCGTGGACACCTGCTGCAGCGCGGTGCTGAGAGAAGACTCGCTCTGCTGAATGGCTGCGAGCATGTTGGGGACCATATTTGGATCGACGCGCATGTCCGTCAGTAGCCTCCCGAGGTGCCCATATTGAGGGTCACCGTACTGAGCTGCTGGATGGTGCTTACGATCCTGGCCGCGGCTTCATAGGCGGTCTGGAAACGGATCAGATTCGTCGTCTCCTCATCCGTGCTTACCGCGGAGACCGAGCCCTGTTGGTCCGTGAGCTGCTGCAGGTTGAGGCCAATGGCAGTGGACTCCGCGCTGGCGTTGGAGGCTGCGTTTCCCACCTGAAAGACCAGGCTTGCGTAGGAGGCGGCAGGAGTCTGCCCGGACGGAAGCGCGTTGGTGAGCGCGGTGGACAGGTTTGCAATGTTGCCGTTGCTGCCCGCCGACCCATCCGAACTGATGGCGATCAGCGACGGATTGGAGATGGCTACCGTGATGCCGGACGCGGCGTCCGCCGGATTGGCCGGCACCGTGAAAAAGTCCTGGCCAGCTTTGCCGGTCGAGTCGAAGCCCTTCTTCTGCGCGTCGTTGAAGGCCGTGGCAAACTGGCTGGCCAGCGTATTCAACTGGGTCAGAAAGCCCGGGATCACCTGGTCGCGGACCTGAATGGCCCCGCCCAGAGTCCCTCCCTGGATCGAGGCGGTAATGTTGTTGCCGTTGGAATCCAGCACCTGCTGCATTCCATCGCTGCCGGCCGTGGTCTGCAACGTGAAGCTATGTCCGCCCATCACCAGCGGCGTTCCATTGCCTGTGGTGATGGTTTCGCCGTCGCTGCTCTGGGTCACTGAGATGCCGGTCAGAGCCGATAGCTGCTGCACCAACTCGTCCCGCTGGTCCTCGACCGTGCCGCCATTGTTGGCAGGCGTCTGCGTCTGCGAAAGCTGTGAATTGAGTTGCGCGATCTGCGATGTCAGCGTGTTGATCTGCGCCACCGTCTGCGTGACTTGAGCATCGGCAGAGGACTGGGCGGAGGTCAGAGCATTGGCGGTCGAGTTGAAAGCATTGGCGAGGTCCTGGCCTGCCGACAAGACGCCCTGCTGCACGGCGGAGCTGGCCGGATTCGCGGATAACTGCGCGAGGCTGGTGGAAAATGCAGAGAGCGCGCCGGCGATGTCGTTGCCGGAAGATGAGGAGAAAGAGGACTGAATCTGCTGAAGAGCTGAAGATTGGGTGTCGGCGCTGCTCTGCAGCGAGGTCTGCTGCTGAATCTGGAGGTTGAGCAGTTCGTCGCGGACACTTTGCAGCCCGTCCAGGGTTACGCCCCCGCCGCTGACCTGGCCATCAGTATTGGTCTCGGTGTTTTCGCTGAATTGCGCTATTTCGCGGGTGTATCCCGGAGTATTGGCGTTGGCGATGTTATTGCTGGTGGCCTCCAGCGCAGCCTGTGTCGCATCGAGCGCCTGCATGCCGACCAAAAGCGATGTATTCAATCCTCCCATGGCGATTACATCTGGCAAGACCAGGTCTGATGCTTCAACCTGGGGCCGGAAGCCTCCTGAAATTGTCCTTGGAATGAACTGAAGAGCGACGCCATCCGTGCGACGGAACGGCTGGAATGCCTGAGCAAAGCCGCGTACTGCCGGTTCAACTTCTGCAGTGTGCCGGCGGCGGAGCGGATCTGAAGGCCCAGGTCCTCATCGATGCATGGCAGCGAGATGGCAGGACCCGCTTCGAGGGGAACGCACATGTCATCCGCCAACTTGTTAAGCCGAGCACACAACACCTGCTGGCCATCGATGCTCTCCTCGAGTTCTGACAGGGAATTGCATGCGATTGCCTGCATGGCATTTTCCAGCTCGTGGGTAAGGGAACGCAGCGCCTGGAGATACTCCACGGCCTTCCGATCCCGATCATGAACGCCAGCAGAATTCATTCTTCGCACTCTCTGTGCATGTCCTTCCCCACGGGGCCGGCGAAAGCGGTCCAGCGATCAAGCCTGCTCATCGACGATGGATGCAGCGATCTTGCCTGGGTCGAGCTCATACTGCCCACTGCCGACCGCCTGTTTGAGGCTATCCACCAGGTCCTGCCGCACCTCAGGCGAGTTGAGGGCCGCGCTGACGAGCGAACCGATCGATGTCGAATCCGACGAAAGCGTCGCCCGATCTTCCCCATCGACCTGGCCCGAGTTGGCAACATTCTTTCCGTTGACCTGCTGCGCGCTCTGCTCGCTCAAAATCTGACTGGCTGCCGTATTGAATAGATCGATCCTCATAACCCCTCCTTGTCTAAATCCGTTCTCACTATCGGCACTTTACTGCAGATAATCTAGCCCTATTCCCCTTATTTTCTGATAGTTACTTGGGGGTTACTTGAGTGTAAACTGCATCCGCCGGAGCCGGGGCCAGCCCATCCGCTTTGTCTGCCGCCTCATGCATCGCTTTGGCAACCATCTTGCCAATCCCAATCCCTCCCGAAGCCGCCAGGGAAGTTGCCAACGTCTGCACTCCCAGGCTCATCATCGAATCGCGGCCGACATCCTGGTTGTCGTCATCGGCGCCGGGGATGGTGGCAAACGACTGCTCCGCCTGTTGCAGCCAGCTACCCACCAAAACAGCTTCAAATTCCTTCGCGCCTTTGTCGATCCTGGCGGAATCGTCCGCGCTCTTCGAGGACTTCAACCCGTGAATCACGCGGTCTTCACTTAATTGCAGAGCGCTGGTCTGCGCGCTGAGTGGACCGAGACCTGTGCTGGTTCCCATTTACTGGACCTCCAATTCAGCCTGCATTCCGCCCTCGGCCCGGATGGCCTGAAGGATCGCAACCACATCGTGAGCGGTGGTGCCGATGGCGTGAAGCCCTTTAACCAACTCGTCCACATTGGCCCCCTCGTCCAGGCGCATCGTCTGCGCGGCGGTGTCCGTTGTACTCAGATTTGTCTCCGGCACGACAATCGGTTGCAGCGTCTCCAGACCACCTTTCCCTCCCCTGTCGCCGCCTGAACCGGCGACGCCAGGCTGCCCGAGTCCACCCACTGGCGTTGCCCCAACAGCAACGTAGGTGGTGACGACCTGGATGGAGAGATTGCCGTGGATGACTGAAACCGGGGAGAGCTTGACATCGCCACCCATCACAATGGTGCCGGTGCGCTCATTGACGACGATCTTAGCCGGCGCGTGAACTTTGAGCGCCAGGTTCTGCACTCTCGAGATCAACATGGTCACCGATTGCGATGACGAGTCCGCTACGCTGATGTCGACGCGACTATTGTCGAGGGCCGAGGCGATCGGCTTGCTGAACTCCCTGTTCACCGCGTCGGCAATCTCCATGGCGGTGGTGAAGTCGGGATTGCGCAGCAGCAGCGAGACGGTTTTGAAGCCGCTGAGATCGACCGAGGTGTCGCGCTCCACCAGGGCACCCTGGGGAATCAGGCCCACATTGGCTGCGTTCACGTCCTTGCGGTTGGCGCCCGAGCCAGCAGAGTATCCACCCAGAACAAGCGGGCCCTGCGCCTCGGCATAGACCTGCCCATCCGGACCGTAGAGCGCACTCATCAACAGCACCCCGCCTTCAAGGCTCTGGGCATCGCCGATGGAAGAGACGGTGACATCCAATTTTGAGCCCGGCCGGGCGAATGCGGGGAGCGACGCGGTAATGAAGACAGCGGCCACATTCTTCACCACGACGGCGCTGGGAGAGATCAGAACCCCCATCTTCTGCATGGCATTGGCCAGCGTTTGCACGGTAAAGATGGTCTGCTGCCGGTCGCCCGTGCCGCGCAGACCGACGACCAGGCCATAGCCCACCAGCATGTTCTCCCGGACCCCTTGAATGCTGGTGATGTCGCGCACCAGGACCTGGCGATTGAGCTCATCCGCGGCAGCGAACGGGGTAAGCAGAGACAATATAACGCCGATTGCCATGGCGCGGAAGGCCATGGACCTTGGTCTTGCATTCGAGGGTATAAATTCAAGCTTCATCGATATCAGAATCCAACGATCCACAGCAGTGCTTTCATGATTGGGTTGAGAGGACGCGTGCTGTCGGCGATGATGCCCTTGCCCTTCATGGAAATCTCGAGATTGCTCAGCGCCGCGGAAGAGACGGTGTTGCTGGGGCCGATATCGTTGGGGCGCACAACTCCGCGGACGGTCACGTCTTCGTGCTGATTGTTCATAAAGATATTGCGTTGCGCCTCCACAACCAGATTGCCGCTTGGCAGTACGGCAATCACCTGTCCGGTCAGGCTGGTCTGAAAGGTGGTATTGGTGTCGGTAGCGCCAGTGCCCTTGAGCGCGGTAGAGGAGTTGGCATTGAGCAATGGATTCAGGCCGGTGGTTTTGACGGCGCCGGCGAGGCCAGTGATCGCGGAGGTGGTTTGGACGGTCCGCTGATAGTTGGAGTCTCCGCTTTGCGCGGCGGTGGTCTGCACCGCAACCAGGATGACGATGGTGTCATTCAGCTTGCGAGCCTTGTAGTCGGTGGAGAGATCCCCCAGCTTGTTGACCGGCGTCCAAAGACTGCCCACCGTCTGCCCGGAATCCGCGTGAATGTCCTGTTGCTGGAGGCGAGCGATGTAGGCCGCTCTCAACTGGTCGGACTGGCTCTTCGCCTTTTTGGGGAGCTTCGCCTGGGCCAGCGGCGCAACCGCAAGGACGAGCAGGATTGCAACCAACCGATGGAGCCAGCCGCGTCTATTCGTTGTCGTCATCGCAGCTTGCCCCGCAGTACCGCATCGGTGCCGACCTCAGCCGTGTAAGTCTGGCGGTGGTCCTGGCTTGCAACACGAATGGTCTGGCCGGCCGCGCCATTCTGGAGACAGACGACGGAAAGCTGAATATGAATGTGGTCGCCTTCGAGCAGGAGGGGTGCGGGCGAGCCGGCCCGCACGACAAAAAAATTGGAGTCAGGCTTAGCCCGGAAAGACGCAGCCGAGGAGGGATCTGCGAATGCTGGGGGCACGGGCTCTGCCTGACTCCACTGAACTGCCACAAAGAACGGCAAGCATTCTTCGGCCTTCATGCAGTCCAAACGAAATTTCATGCGACGATCTCCCCAACGCTCCATCGATTCGACCTTGAGGGCTGGCGCGCTGTTTGTGGCCACAACATCGGTCAAGAGGACAACCTGGTCCGCGGACACCTTGATGCCCGCGCCGCCGATAGCCGCGGCGATCTGCTGCGGCGTGATGGAGTGGCTGCCAGACGCCGCCACGGCCGGCAAAGCCATCGCAGCGAAGAGAAACAGGGCCGGAATGTATGGATATCGGGTCATCGCAGTCAACCTACTGTGCTACCTGGTTCAATCCCTGCAGCATCTCGTCGGCGGCCTTGACGACACGCGAGTTCGACTCATACGAGCGCTGCGCCAGAATCATATTGACGAACTCGTCGACGATGTTCACATTGGCCTGTTCGAGCATTCCTTGCTGGATGGTTCCCAGACCGTCGGCGCCTCCCGGCGTGCCCACGACGGGATCGCCCGAGGCTGTGGTGGGCAGATAGATGTTGTTGCCGACGCTGTTGAGGCCGCCGGGGTTGGCGAAGGTGGCCAACTGGATGACCCCAACCTGCGCGGCATTGGTCTGTCCCGGCAAGGTGACGCTTACGGTGCCGTCGCTGCCCACCGTGATGTTGGTGGCGTTGGCTGGAATGTTGATGGAAGGCTGCAGCTCGTTGCCATTGGCGGTGACGAGAGTGCCCTGCTGGTTCGTCTGGAAGGAGCCAGCGCGGGTATAACCGATCTGATTGTTGGGCAGAAGGACCTGGAAGAAGCCAGTGCCCTCGATGGCGAAGTCCAGGGGATTGCCGGTGCTGCTCAAATCTCCCTGGGTCTGGATAATCTCGGTGTTTCCTGGCCGCGTTCCCAAGCCAACCTGGAGTCCGGCAGCGACCGTCGTCTGCTGGGTCGCCGCGGCGCCCGGCATCACCTCGCTCTGATAGAGGAGATCGGAAAACTGCACGCGGCGCGATTGAAAGCCGGAGGTGCTGGCGTTGGCCAGGTTATTGGCGATGTTGTCCAGGTTGATCTGTTGAGCGGTCATTCCGCTGGCTGCTGTATAGAGGGCGTGAAACATTGTTGAGCTCCTTTAACCAACCTTGGGCAGTTCCTGCGTTGCGGTTTTGTCCATCTCGGAGTTGTACAGCGAAAGCGCGCGCTGCATCATCTCGGCAGACCGCTGCGCGGTAATCAGTTCCACCATGCTGGCAACGGGGTTTACGTTCGAGCTTTCGAGCATTCCTTGCTTGACGGTGGAATCGGTCGCCGCCAACTCGCTTTTAGGAGGCGCGGAGTAGTAGGTATCGCCCACGCTGGTGAGCTGCGTGCCGGCCGGAAACTGTACCAGCTTCAACTTGCCTGCCACTGCTCCATTCGACGATATGGTCCCGTCCGCGCTAATCGAAACCGAACCGGGCAGCATCGAGATGGCACCCATATCGCCCATCACAGGGTCTCCGGTGGCTGTAATCAACTGACCCTTGCCCGAGACTTGAAAGCTGCCGTTGCGGGTGTACATGGGGCCGTTGGCGGTTTGGACGACAAAGAAGCCCGACCCCTGGATGGCCAGATCGAGGTCGTTGCCGGTTTTTTGCAAGGCGCCCTGGGTTTGGTCCAAGGTTGTACCGCTCAGGATTCCATAGTTGTTGATCGCGTTGTTCAGGTCGGAGTCCGGCGCAGAACCAGCCTGCGCGAGCACGGAGCTGAATTCGTTTTGCTGCGCGCGGTAACCGACCGTGCTTGCATTGGCCAGGTTGTTGGCAATCGTATCCAATGCCTGAGTGCGGGAGACCAGAGCTGTGCACGCGGCATAATATCCACTGTCCATAGGCGCCTCTAGCCTGAGGACAGTGCACGGCGGATGCCATTCCAAATAGGCAAAATTTGCCCTAAAACACTCAAATTACTGCCAATTACAGGGATTTTCGATGAGGAATCGATGAGAACCGCCGAGCAGCCGCTCATGCTGCCGCAGCCGCTGGCTGCCTCTCTCATGGGAAGACAATCCGCGGTTGGGCAAAGCCGCGGCGCAGTTACTGGACCATTGCCGGCTCCGGCTGCATGTATCCATCGCGAAGCAAGAAGGGGCGGAGGGCCTCTTCAAAGGGGCAATGGCTGGACGACCTGTTTGCGCGCTCATGGGCCTTACGCACAATCCCGGACCACCAGACCGGGTATCCGGTGAAGTGGATTTCACGGAAGAACTCGGTCACATAGTGAGGCAGTGCCCATCTTGTTGCAAGCCTGAGCCCAACCAGCGCGTCATTGGCCGCGCCGGAGTCTTTCCATCCGAGAAGCGCCGGCAGCAAACCGATGGCATGAAGCAGACCGGCCAAATAAGCCTCCTCGGGATTGATCCGTGGCACCTCTTCGGCCACCAGCCTTGCATGCTCCGCAATCTCCCTGGAATGGGCCCAGAATTCGAGAATGGCGTGCTGGCGGCAATCGCGAGCGACCGTTTGCGCCGCCACTGCCTGCACACAAGCCTCCAGGCCAAGATCCGAGATGCAGTACTCAATGCGATTGGGGCGATCGTCCGTATTGCCATATTCCCGTCCCGCGAGGCGCAATATCTGCAAGGTGGCGCCAAGGTCCGCAAGCAACAATTGCGACATCTGGCGAAGATCGACGCAGGGCTCCTGCACCATGAGGTCCAGGAGCAGCAGCGTTTTTGGCAGTACGGGGATGTCGGGGAGGTCCTGAACAAACTCTACCTGCAGCGGTTGGAGTTGTACCAACTGACCACGCCGAATCTGGTTCCGGAAAAAGGCCCTTCTCAGCACTGTGCCACCATCCGGCACAGTTATCGGCAACTTGCGGCAATTTTTTTACCCGAAAGAGCGGATGTTTTCGTTGGCAACGATGAAATTTCTGTTTTTTACGGTTTGAGAGGCGGATTTAACTCGAAATAGCACGTCGATCTTGCGTTTTTTGCCCGATAGTCTGGTCCAGGCATACTCCCTGCACTGAGCGAAGCGGGCTTCGCTGGCCGAGATTTCGACCGCAAAGCCGGCCACCATTTTCGCCATCTGCGCCGGCGTGTCGGGGTCCTCGAAGACCACCTCTTCGCAGCCGGGTACTGTGGTCAGGCGCCCCATTTGCTCTCTGAACTCGGATGGAGTGATGAAGCAAGGCTCTGCGCGAAAGCCGGTGACCTGTTCCAGGGAATTGAGAAGGCCATGCTCCACGCGATAGACAAAGCCCATGAGGAACCGCTTGGCAGTGATGGAACAGTGCAGCGGCACCGACGAGCACGCATGCAGCAAGGCCGGCGGGATATCCGCCTCGACCGGCTGGCCCAAGCGGTCCTGTCCAAGAACGGGATATCCCCACTGCGCGGCCCTGGCCGCGGCGAGCTGCCTCTCGGTAGCCAGTCCAAGACGGAGCAGAACGGTCTCCAGTTCTTCGCCGCACAACTGGCTCTGAGCCCTGGCGTATCGAAGCTGGTCATCCGTTAAATATCCTCTCGAGAGCAGCACAAGGCCAATGGACAGTCGCGGGTAATGCGGCATTTCCAGGATGCTTCCTCCCGGAAGCATGGAAAACCGTCTGCGCGCGGCTGTCGCGAAGCAATCCACGCTGCAGTACCAGAGCTGGCCCACGCTAATTCCAACGCGGCTCTGGATGCTTCGCATCAGGAGCGTGTTCTGGCAGGTCTGAAGCGCGCACGCCGAGTACATGCTTTTCCATCCACGGCCGGAGGGCGACAGAAAGGACCCAAGAGACAATTTCATCGGACTTTACCCTTGTACGATCGGCGATTAAAGGTGGGCGGCAATCGGTTGCGGGACTTCCGTGACGCGCAAGCCGTAGTTGCCGTCAACGATGACAGCCTCACCGCGGGCGATCACTTTTCCCTCCAGAAGCAGCTCAACCGGGTCTTCCACCTTACGGTCCAGTTCGATGACCGAACCGCTGGCCAGTTCCAGCACCTCACGCAGCGGCAACTGGCGCTGGCCAAAACGAAGCGAGACATCCAACTCAACATCCATCACCATCTTGAGATTGATGGGATCGAGCGAAGGCATACCGCTCTCGACATTGTTGCTGGCCTCCTGGGATGACAGAGCCTCCAGGAACTGGGCGTCGAAATAGAGCAAGACCGGAATGTCCGGCTGCTCGCCGATGGAGGCGGCCAGGGGGACAACCAGCATCCCGCCAAACGCCAGGTTCGCAACTCGCTCCACTTTGAAGGTGAGCTCGCCATATTCGGCCGAGAGGGATGCCGTGAGCTTGGCTGTTGCCGAGGAGATGACCTTGGCCAGCGCCTCCGCGTGCTCCTCGCGGAAGGACTCTGCCGGCTGACCCAGTATCTTTGAACCGAGTTCAGCGACGTGCGGCTGGTAAAGCTGGACAAAGCATTCGCCATGCAGCGCGCCGTCCGCAGACAGCCGGAAATGGACCGGCTGGCCATGACGTGTGTCCAGGTCCGGGCTGTCCAATACCTTGAGCAGTAAGGGCGTCCCCGCCGCCTGAGTCAGCGCTTCGGCCAACGCTGGGGAAAACGCTTCCGCAAATACCCGCGCCGTTTTTTTATTGTTGAGATTGTCCATGATTTCTATTCCTTTCCCCGGCTTGCAGGTTGCACCCGGCGTCCGACCTGCGCCGCCTTCTGTGTGCCGTTTCTCACCGGATTTGCTTCAAAGATCTCTCGTCCGCCTACGGTCAACATCCCCGGCGTCCGGATGGGCGCGCGCAGCTTCAGGACGCATCCTGGCTGTAGCGCGACCAGGTCACGCACAAAAACCTTCATGCTGGGAAGGTCGGCAGCGACCAGCACGTCGCAATCGAGGATGCGCTCGCGGACCGATGCGGTGGGGAAGTAGCGCAACTGCCCTTTCTTCTGCGGCTGTCTCTCCTTGCTCTGCTTGATAAGGAAATTGGCGAATGAGGTTGAAAATACCAGTTGCAATGAGCCGGCAATGCCAACAATCTCCACTTCCAATTTCGCTACGGTGACCTTTTCGTTCGGCGGGCAGTACTGATGCATGAGCGAGGCGTCGACGCGGGTGTCCGCTACCAGGGACATGTTGGGCATGCCCCAAGCATCTTCGGCCTGCCGCGCAATCCGCGAGGTGAGGTCCTGCATGATTTCTTCTTCAATTTCCGATAGTTCCCGGGCATCGCCGGTTGACTTGCCCGTTCCTCCCAGAAGCAGGTCGATGATGGGAAAGACGAGGTCGACGCCGCACTCCATCAACATGGTGCTTGGAACCGTGCTGAAGGAATACGGGGAGACGTAAGTAAACGGTGGGATGGCGGCGACATGGTCCTTGAACGAGAGCTGATCGAGCGTCACGAGCTTTATCTTCAGTTCCGTTCTCAGGTAGGTGTCCAGGGAACTGGTAAGATCGCGCGTGAAAGTCTCGTGAATTGCAGACAACGCGCGCGCGTGCTCATTGGACAAACGTCCAGCCGAACGGAAATTGCAGGGGCGCACTGAGCGCGTCTTGCCGCCGCCATTCCGCGGCTGTTCGTCTTGCGGCTCCGCGGCAGTCGACTCGACCTGTTCCCGACTATGCTCGTCCAAGGTGCCCTCCTACTGCCACGCTCGCCGTTGTCGGCCGCTCGCGAAGGTGGGCGAGCGACTCTCTGAGTTTGTACATCATCGCCTGACGAATCTGGGAGACGCGCGAAAGCGACATTCCCACCACTTCGGCAATCTCCTTCATGGTGAGTTCTTCGCGATAGTAGAGAGAGATGATCAGTTGCTCGCGCTGACTGAGCTTGGAGATGGCCTCGGCCAGATGCGACTTCATCTCGTCCTGGAGACAAAGATCGAACGGATCGGGATCGTCCAGGTTGGGCGCGGATTCGATCACATCCAGCGATTCCGAGCAATCGTTGGAAACCGCGATCTGCTGGCCCGTCAGATGGAGCGCGTGGAGCTGCTGGACGATCTTGCGTAAACGGCCGATTTCCAACTGCATCTCCTCGGCGATTTCGGTATCGGCAGGATGCCGTCCCAGCCTGGCTTCGAGCTGGGCAGTCGCCTCCGCGATCTCGCGGCCCCGCTTGCGCAGGTAGCGCGACCCCCAATCGGCATCGCGCAGACTGTCCAGGATGGCGCCACGAATGCGGAACTTGGCGAAGGTCTTGAACTGGGCATTCTTTGAACTGTCAAAGGTCCGGCTGGCCTCCAACAGGCCAAGCACGCCTGCATTCACAAGATCCTCCAGCTCAACATGCTGAGGAAGCCGCTCGCGAATTCGAGAGGCGATGTAGTAGACCTGCGACAGCTCCTGCATCACAAGAGCATTGCGATCGTCTACTTCCTCCGCGCTTGTCTTATAGGCCACTTCTGCTTGCGTCATGCGTTCACCTCATGGTGCGTGTCAGTATTCCTTCTCTTCATCCAACCGAACCCAGCGACTGCACTTGCGTCATCGGAGGAATCTCCGACGGCGAGATCACAACAATCTTGGGAATGAACGGCTCCAGCAGCCGCTTCAGATAAAAGCGTCCCGGCGACGCGCACAAGAGCACGGGAGGCGCCATGGCAATCTGGTCGCCGAGCATTGCGCGCAGCCCGTCCAGCACCCTGCGGGCCACCGACACCTGCATCGCGCCGCCCGCGGCCGGTTGCGGGTGTTGCGAGGAGGCGCCGGAACATTCCTCTTCGATGGCGCGATTCAGCGTGACCACATTCAACTGGCCGCGGTCGTTGAGCAAGGGACGAATCAGCGCACGGCCAAGGGAGTGGCGGGCTGCTTCCACCAGGTTGACCGGGTTCTTGTTGATCGCAGCCGCCTCGACAAGCGCTTCCAGAATTGTGCCGAGATCGCGGATCGAGACCTGCTCACGCAGCAACTGCTGTAGCACCTTTTGCACTTCTCCCAGGCTCATCAGCTTGGGCGTCAGCTCCTCCACCAGCTTGGGATGCGAGTCCGCGAGGCGGTCGACGAGCCGCTTGGTCTCGTGGCGGGTCAGCAGGTCATGGGCATTCTGCTTGATGAGTTCGGCGAGATGGGCCGCCAACACCGAAGTGTGGTCCACCACGGCGTAGCCCGCGGCGATGGCCTGCGCCTGAATCTCCGGCGCAATCCACTTGGCCGGCGATTCGAAGGCCGGCTCTCGCGTCTCCTGTCCGGGGATGTCCCCCGGCTTGGGGTTTGAATTGACGGCGAGCAGACGGTCGCGGCGCATCTCCCAGCGGGCGATTTCCACGCCGCGAAGGTAGATGACATACTCCCGTTCCTTGAGCGACAGGTTGTCTGTGATATGGATGGACGGCACCAGGAAGCCCAGTTGCTGGGCCAGGTTCTTGCGCAGCGATTTGACCCTTGCCAGCAGTTGGCCTCCCTGCTTGGCATCGACCAGGGGCACCAAGCCGATGCCAACCTCGAGCATCAGGTCGTCCAGCTTCAACACCGCATCCATTGGGTCCACAGCCGGGGCGCCGGATTTTGCCGCGGCAGCCTTGGTTTCAGCGGCCGGCTCGGCCACGCTGCCGGGCTTCTTCTTCCAGGCCGCGAACATCGTGATTCCGCCCAGGGCGAAGAAGGCGAACTTTGGCATACCGGGGATCAAGGCGAGACCCAGCAAAACGCCACTCACAATCCACAGAGGACGCGCGGTCTTGAACATCTGCTTGCGAATGTCCACGCCCAGAGAGTGGTCCGAGGAAGCGCGCGTGACGACGATGCCGCCGGCCACGGCTACCAGCAGCGCTGGGATAATCGCCACCAGTCCGTCTCCCACTGTCAGGATGGTGTAGGTCTTCACGGCCTCCTGGAAGTCCATGCCCTGCTGAAACACTCCGATGAGCAAACCAGCGACGATATTGATGACCATGATGAGGATGGTGGCCAGCGAATCGCGTTGGCTGAAGCGGGCAGCGCCGTCCATGGAACCGCAGAACTCCGCTTCGGCTGCCACCGCATCGCGGCGCGCACGGGCCTGGTCCGCGGTGATGAGCCCGGTATTTAGGTCGGAGTCGATGGCCATCTGTTTGCCGGGCATGGCATCGAGTGTGAAGCGGGCAGAAACCTCGGCGGTACGAACCGCGCCGTGGCTGACCACCAGATACTGAATCGCAATCAGTGCGAGAAAGATGACAAAGCCAACAATGTAGTTGCCGCCAACCACAAACTGGCCGAATGCCTCAATCACGTTTCCCGCGGCCGATGTCCCTTCGTTGCCATGCAGCAGGATTCGCCGCGTGCTGGCAATATCCAGCGACAACCGCATCAGAGTCAATAAAAGGATAAGGCTGGGAAATACCGAGAACTGCACAGGGCGCAGAATTTGAATTGCAGTCAGCAGGACCAGCACCGAGGCTGTAATGCTCAACGTCAGCAACAGGTCGAGGACGATGCTGGGCATGGGCACAAGCATCACAAACACCAGGGCCACCGCGGCGGTTGGAATGATCCAATCGCTGGTTGCGCGGAGCGAGGTCAGCAATCCGGACTTGTTGCTCACAGGGGTCTCATCTCTCCTTGCAGATTGGCGGAAGCTCTGCTTCGAGCGTCGCGCTGTTGCACTTCGGCCTGGGCCTTGTAGACCATGACCAGAATCTCAGCGACTGCGTGGTACAGCGCAGACGGGATCGCATCTCCCACTTCAGCTCCTTTGTAGAGCGCCTGCGCAAGCGGCCGGTTCTCCATCACCGGGATGTCGTGGTCCCAGGCGATCGCCTTGATCTTCTGCGCCAGCAGATTCATTCCCTTGGCGACCACGGTGGGAGCAGACATGGCCATCTCATAGCGCAGTGCAACCGCGTAGTGGGTTGGGTTGGTGATCACCACGGTCGCGGTTTCCGCCGCCTTGATCATTTGCCTGCGCCGGGTCTGCCGCTGTAGCCTGCGGATTCTTGCCTTGTTATGCGGATTGCCCTCGGACTGCTTTATCTCGTCGCGTATCTCCTGGCGAGTCATCTTCAGGTCGCCTTCGCTCTTCATCCAGAGCAGGAAGTAGTCCACGCCAGCCCATGCCACGAGAACGATGCCAGACTTCCAGCAGACCTCCAGAAGCATGCCGCCGATCATATTAACGAAGGCGTGTGAGCCGGAATACGAGCTCGACAGGATCTGATTCCAGTGGGCGCCGATGCAGGCATAGCCAATCCAGCCAATTGCGGTGAAGGGCAGAAGGGATTTGAGGATGGTGCTGAGCCCGGTAGGCGAGAACAATTGCTTGAGTTTTGCGGCGGGACTGAGCCGCTCCGGCTTGATCGACAGAGCATCGGGAGCAAAGACGAAGCCACCTTGCGCATATCCCACCGCAAGCGAAGCGACAAGCGCGGCTGCCAGGATGGGCACCGTCCAACGCAGCGTCTCCACGCTGGTCCAGAAGAGAAGCGGCCCGCCCGCCTGGATCGATTCGGTACTTGCGGAATCCAGCGCGTTGCGGAAGAAGTCCGTCCAGTGATAGATCGCCTGCTGGGCCGTGAGCGCTATGATGCCGGCGACCGCGACCATCGCCACCGCACTGGTCAGTTCGCGCGAACGCGTGACCTGGCCCTTCTCCCGCGCCTTGAGCCGGTGCCGCGGTGTCGCCTGTTCGGTTTTGTTCGAGTCAGCCATTGCGTCTCATCGTGCCAGGTGAAGAATGCGTTCTCCGTTTGTCAGCGTGTCGATAAACAGACCGCGGAAGAGGTCGGGCCAGTATTTCAGGGTTGCGATCAAGATGGTGAGCCCCAGAAGGCCCTTGATTGCCGGGCCAAGCAGCATGAGCGGCAGTTGCGGGGACGCCTTGCCAAGCAGTCCAAGGACGATATCCGCAACCAGGGTGGCCGAGAGCACGGGCGCAGCAATCTGAACCCCCAGGCCGAATATCTCGCCGCCCAACTTCAGCACGGACATGGTGAACAGACTGCTGAGATGGGTGGTGCCGGGCGGCATGTAGACGAAGCTGTTGCCAATGGCCCGCAGAAGCCAGTAATGGACATCCATGCGAAGAAAGAGCAGCATGACGATGCTCTGGTAGAAGAGCGAGACCACCGTGGTGTCGACCTGCGTCTGCGGATCGAGGATGTTCACCAGGGAGTAGCCCATCTGAACGCCGAGCACCTGTCCGGTCATCTGGACCGCCTCGAAGACGATGTTGGTGGCGATCCCCATGCCCACTCCGATCAGGAACTCCATGAAGACCAGCAGTGGCCATTGGGCCAGGCTGTAGGTCCCAATGTCGTGCCCAACCGCGGGAAACAACAGCAGCGAAAGCGACAGGACGAGGATAGCCTTCACGCGCGCCGGGATTGCGATACTGCTGAAGAACGGTGCGAACAGCATGAGCCCGGTGAGGCGCACGCCGATGGTCAACAGCCCGCTGATGATGGTGAGAAAGGGGACCTGGATCATTGCAGATACCCATGAAAATCGGAGAAGATGCTCAGCGTGTACTGCGCCAGATGACGCCACATCCACGGCATCATGAGGAAGATTGCGCTCCCCGTGGCAAGCAGGCGGGATACGGTTGAGATGGTGGTGTCCTGCAGCGAAGTGAGCACCTGCACCACGTTCACGCCCAGGCTGACGGTGATGGCCACAGCCAAGATCGGGCCGACCAGGATCATCACCTCCTGCAACGTCATTCTTCCCAGCAAGACCACCTGATCGACGCCCATAGGGTTAGTTGAAACTCCTCATTAAAGAAGCGATTAAAAGATGCCAGCCATCGACCATCAGGAAGAGCAGCAGCTTGAGTGGGGTAGAGATGACCACGGGCGGCAACTGCAGCATGCCCACAGAGGTCGTGATGGAAGCCACGACCATGTCTACGATCAAAAACGGAAGAAACAAGACGGTGCCGATCTGAAAGCCGGCTTTTAGTTCCGAGAGGATGTAAGCCGGCAGCAAGACGCGCATGGACACGTCGTTCATCGATGCGGGATGCGGTTCCTTGGCCAGGTCGACGAAGAGCGCCACGTCCTTGTCTCGCACATAGTGGGACATGAAGTGGCGTATCGGGTCTTCCGCACGCGTCAACGCATCCATGGAGGTGATCTGTCCGGCCTCCATCGGCACGAAGGATTGCTGATAAATCTGGTCTGCCACGGGTTGCATGAGGAAGAATGTAAGGATGAGCGAAAGTCCGATGAGGGTCTGGTTGGAAGGCGTGGTCTGAAGTCCGAGGGCTTGCCGCAAAAAATGAAAGACAATCAGAAGGCGCGCGAACGGGGTCATGCAGACAAGGACTGAGGGAACCAGCGTCAATGCGGTGAGCAGAACAACAACCGACCACGGCACCGATCCGCTGGGCGCTCCTGGAAACTGCAGCGCGCCGCTACTGCCGGCCGGCGAGGAGCCTGGAGGCACTGGGTGATTGGTGATCCTGGGGGACGAGCTGGGGACAGAATGCTGCGTGGCATTATTAGCGAAACGCGATTGCGCGGTCACGGGAGCCGCGATGACAAGGGAGAGCGACAGCAGGATCGCGAGTCGTTGGGCCGCGTGGGGACAAGTCATTCTGCATCCCCCTCGACGCCCGACTCCGAGCGGAGCGCATTTGCGGGGCCTGGCACTGTCCCCCACTGCGCAAGCAGCGACACACTGGATGCTCCTCCTCCAATCAGGAACTCCGATTCCTCAACACGGATGAGCGCCACAAACCGCTTCTCCCCGAGGGAGACTGTCTCGGCGACACGCAACCGCTTGGTCGCAGTCAGCGAGTATTTCCGATGCAGCCACGACCATGTGCGCTGCATCATGCCTGGAGCGGGCCGCTGCAGTTGACGGGTAACCGCGCGGGCGGGAAAAGTGTCCTCAGAGGGCAATCTATTCACCACCCAATCCTCCGCACAGTCGGTGAGTGTCGCGTGAAACGACGCGCCCGCCGGCAACGGAGACAATGCCAGCGCGGCCGGACCTGCCTGGAAGCCCGGAGTGAGGAGACGCGGAATGCGAATCTTTACGATCATGCCTGGTCCGTAATGCGCACGGCGAGCCGGTCGCCGACGACATCAAATTCGGTCCAACCGATCAAGAGATGGTTGACTCGCAGCGGCACGTCGCTGGTATGGTGGCAGGCTGTCTCCACGACGGAGCCTGGCGCCAGCTTCAGAAGGTCGCCTATGGTGAACCGCACCACAGGCAGTTCGAGGCTGAGGGTGAACGGCAACCATGGCATGCTGTCGAGCGGGTCCTGCTCACTCGGTGTCTCGACTGGGAGGACCGACTCTATGGGCGTACTTTCCGGTTCCAGCTTCTGGACTGCAGCGATCATTGGGCCCTCACGCGCTCCCGATTCCCTCAATCCGGTCATGAACTTGGCAAAAAGCCTCTGGCGCCGGTTGAGATGACGATGGGTGGAGCGGTTGCGAAAAAACTAAATGCAATCGAATGGCCGGAATCGAAGGCGCCTGCGCAAGTACCCGCGCGCCGCTCCGGAGTGAGGCTAGATTGTTGTTATTCCACGGGTTGCATACGAACGCGCGCAGGCCACGCGACCCTCCAGGCGGGTGAGACAGCCATGAGAGCCGGCAGCCGGCATGCGCCTTCCCGCCAGGCGAGGATTCCCCTGGCGGGAGGCTCTAATCGTAAGCTAACAACTCGTACCGTCCATCCAACTACGCGGTCATCATCTGGATGGTTGCCTGGGAGATCTGATCGAGCGTCGTCAGGGCCTTTGCGTTGGCTTCATAACCCTGCTGCGCGACGATCATGTTGGCGAATTCGGTGGAGAGATCCACGTTGGACCCCTCGACTGCTCCACCGGTGATGGTGCCGTCCCCGCCGACTCCGGCCTGTCCAACCACTGCAGCTCCGGAGGCGAACGTGGCTTGATAATCGCTTTGTCCCGACTGGGCCAGGCCCTGGGCATTGGCGAAGTTTGCCACAGCGACCTGACCGAGCGCCAGCGTCTGGTCGTTGCTGAACTGCCCCTGCACCGTTCCGTCAGGAAGCACGGAATAGCTGGTGAGCGTGCCAACCCCATAGCCGTTCTGGGTTGTGGTGGAGGTTGCACTGGCCGAGTCCTGCTGGGTGATGGTCGGATTGCCCGAGGTGTTGTCCAGATTCCAGGTGAGGTCCATGTCGGCCGCGCCATCGGCCAGACCACTGATTTTGATTCCAGTGACCGTTCCGGTGGGTGTCTTCAAATTGCCATTCTGGTCGAAGGTAAGCGTTCCGGAAGCAATGGACGTGGGATTACCGGTGCCACCCGTGGCCGCAGCCGGAATCGTGATGCTGTAGCTCCAGGTATTCGCGGCCGTATTTGTGTACTGGACGCTCAGTGTTTGCGATGTGCCCAGCGAGTCGTAGACCGTGATGGGCGTGCTGAAGGTCGCGCCAACGCCGCCGCTGGAGTCGAGGTTCGTGCTCATCTGGAAGGTGGTGCTGGCTACGGCGGGTACCGTGCTGGACGAATCGACTGAGATCGGCGCAAGAGTTTCGCTGGTTGAAACCACTCCATTGGTTGCCGGGTAGCCCATCACCAGTTCGCCATTCGTTGTGGTGAGCTGTCCCAACGAATTCACCGTGAAGTTGCCCGAGCGGGTGTAGTCCGTCTGACTGCCGTTTTGAACAACGAAGAATCCGTTGCCCTGCAGTGCCATATTCGACGCAACGCCGGTCGAGGTGACGCTGCCGTTGGTGAAGTTGGAGGACGTGGCGGAGACCTGCACTCCCGATCCTGTCTGTATCGGGTCGCCGTTCCCCGAAGTCCCCTGCATCTGATTGAAGATGGCGGAGAAGTTGAGGGTCTCGTCCTTGTAGCCGTCGGTGTTGAGGTTGGCTAGATTGTTCGCAATCACATTCAGCGATTGAGAAGTGGATTCCAAGCCGGAGAGCGGAATTGAAAAGCCTGACATTTACTTACCTCCTGTGAGTGTGGAATTTGAAGTTGAAGCAGTTGCTGGAACCCCGAGGCTGCCATACAGATTCATAAGCGCGTTCGGGTCTGTGGTTGGAGTGAATACGGTTTGCGGCTGGCTGAGCGGCGTTGCCGCCGCCAATTGCGGGATGGCCGATGTTGCAGCCGCCGTACTTCCAGCCGCCGCCGCGCTTCCAGTAGCCGATGTAACCATCGGGTTCGCGGTGGAGGCATGCGAGGTCGCGCTCGATGATCCTGACGACCCGGACATGTTGTCCAGCGTCTGGTTGATGGACATGAGTTGATCCAACTGGTTCAGCGACACCATCTGACTGACCATTTCGGTGGGGTCGACCGGAGAAGTGGGGTCCTGATTCTGCAGCTCGGTCACCAGCAGGTTCAGGAATGTGTCCTGAAGACTGGCCGCCGAGTCCCCCAGGGAGTTGTTTGACGAGCTGCTCGAGCTGCTGGTGGCTCCCGTTGCCCTGGGCGCATTGGCATTCTGCGCCATCAAAGGCGCGGCCACGCTCGGTGTAAGTCCTTGAATGTTCATCCGACCTTCCTTTCTTGAAGCGATTTCGATTTATGCCCTGATGTCCAACCGATTGCCATCGTTCACGCTTACCAGCGCTGCCGAGTTCAAAGCGAGGTCTGGCTCGGCCACAACCGCGGCGTGCGCGGTCCGGGCAGAACGAACAAACGCGTTCTGTTCCCGGTGCGCGGAATTTCCCGACCCACCCGAAGGCGATGCCCCCTGGTGATTGACATGGATCAACGTGTGAAGTCCGTATTCGTTTTCGAGCTTGGTCTGTAGCGAAGAGACGTGGGCCGATATGGCCTGGCCCAGGTCGCCATGATCGAGCGATATCTGGGCCAGCATCTGCTGTTGCGAGACAGAAGTGCGAATCGAGATGTTGCCGAACTCGCTGGAACGCATTCCGACGCTCATCCCCGTCTCGTTCATCGTCTGAATGAGCTTTGCGGTATTGATGCCAGAGGTCACCACGGCATCGCCATTGTCCGATTCGCTTGAAGCCAGGCTGCTCCGCTGCAAATTTTGGTGCGATGCGCCCTCAAATCCGCCAACGGCGCGAAGGGCCGGCGCCGCTTCGTGGGAGACCGCGTGCATCGCGACCGCTTGTGCCAGCGACGCGCTACTGTCCATCCCCTTGGGCGCGACTGCTGCTGCCTGGGATGGGGCCGTCTGCGAATGCTGAGTGGACTGGCTGCCGTTCGAGGCAGCGTGCGACGATCCATCGCTTGCCGTGCCCACTGTTTGCGCGGCCTTGCTCTTTCCCGGCTCCGGTGTACTCACGAGGTCAGGGTTCTTAGGGCCGGCTGCGTCGTTGGTTTCCCTGGGAGCTGCTTTGCCCGCAGGCTGACTCGAATCTCCATTCCCTGGCAGAGCGGAAGCCATCGGCAGCTCCGCCGGCAGCGTGAATATGCCACCTGCAACTTGCGCTGGAATGCCCGCCGCGGCCTGGGACATGCCGCTTGGAGTTGCCGGTGCGACCATCTGGACGCCGCTGGCAACACTTCCATCGGACGACGGTGCCGGGGCGAACTGCATCAGGGGCGCTACAGTCCGTTCTGGTGGATCTGACACTGACTGGGAGAGGGGCAATGGTTGCGGCACATCGCGTGCAGCGACGGAAGCAGGAAGACTGACGGGCTGCGCGAAGGTCCCAGAGGACCCATCGCCTGGACGATTGCCATTCTCCTGTGCGCTCGACCGGTCCTGCGCCCAAGCCGCTGTCTGATCGGCGGGCGGGGGGGGCGTAGTTGTTAGGGCGCTGGCATCGCCGACGATGGAGGACGAGTGCGCTGTTGTCTGCTTACTCACGATGCGGCCTGCAGTGCCCGCATTGGTGTGCATTTGCGAGCTGCCGATTATTGAGTCGTTATCAACATTGGCCTGCCTGGACGAATTCGGCAGTACCGCCTGAGAGGGGACGCCTGACGGGTTGACCGGAACCGGTGTCGCCAGGGTCGAGGAGGATGTTGTTGTCGATGGCGGTGCGATTCGTGCGCCCATTACCGTGCGCGTCACGCGCCAGTAGCCTCCATTCGCAACGTTCGCGGCAGCGAGTGGAAGAGTCGCAGATGTGCGGCTGCTGGCATTGCAGAGGAAGGGAGGGGTGCTGATCGTTTGCGCGTTCGGCTTACTCTCTGTCCAGGCTTTCGCCGGAGTAGCGGGTGGAAGAGATGGAACTGTGCGGGCGGTGGCATCGCCGACGAAGGGAGGATTGCCATTCGGTTGCGCGCTCGGCTTACTCTCTGTCCAGGCTTTCGCCGGAGTAGCGGCCGGAAGAGATGGAACTGTGCGGATACCGGCATCTCTGACGAAGGGAGGATTGCCGTTCGGTTGCGCGCTCGACTTACTCCCTGTCCAGGTTTTCGCCGGAGTAGCGGCCGGAAGAGATGGAACTGTGCCGATACCGGTATCGCTGGCGATGGAGGACGGTTGCACCTGTTCCTGCATATTCGCCGCGCGACTCGTTGTGTTTTCACTGGAGTGGGTCTGCGGGCCACCACCCGACGAGCCGCAATCCGCATTGGCCTGCCTGGACGAATTCGCCAGCACTGCCAGAAAGGTGATGCCTGACGGGCTGACCGGCACCAGGGCTGCCGTGATCGCTGGGGAGGTCGTCGTTGATGGCGATGCAATTCGCACACCCGACCTATTGCACGTCGTGTGCCAGGATTTTCCATTCGCATGGCCCACCGCAGCGGGAGGAAACTACTGATTCTGCGCAGTTTATGGATTGACGATTGTGGGAACCCGGGAACGGTGCAGCCACCCCGGCATTTGTTGCCGTACGCACTGGGCAATGGTTGCCCACTTGCCATGCTGGGACCGCCCTAGCTTCGGTGGCGGCGGGCCATGAAGATGTCGTCCAGGGACTTCTGTTGCGTCCGAGCCTGTTTCAACTCATACGCAGCATGCTGCTGGTTCTTCATGCCGATCAGGGTTTCGTGGTTGCGGTGGGCAGCCTGGTATATTTTCAATTGCTTGTCGCGCTGTTGTTCCAGGGTTTGCAGAACAGGGAAGAGAGCCTTCCTTTTTTCAACGGCGGCCTGGGCCTCCCACAAGAGAGAGTGCAATTGACCCGCCGAAATCGGACGCCGCAGCGCCTCCAAGTGTGCGTCGTGCGCCTTTGCGATTGCCGCGCTGAGCTCTTCAATCTGGCGCAATACGCGGGCCATTTCGAGTCGAATTCGTTGGAGGGCGCGTTCCTCGCGCTGCTCGACACTCTCTCTGACCCGAAGAACCGTCGCAAGTGGAAACCGAAACGCCATCGCTGGAACCTTCTCCTGTTACCATGCACTACACCAAGGCCATCAACGCTGCATTGCATCCACCAGCGAATCCATAGCGCCTTCGGCGATGCCGTCCTCTGGGCCCACCACTCTGTCAGTTTGGCAGAGCAAGCAGGAGATTGACGGTCTCCACATATTCGCATTGGGTATCCGGCTTTTGCTGCAGAAAGAAATTGATCGCTGGCAAATTCTTGACTGCGTTGTCCAGGACGGGATCGCTATCTTTCTGATACGCGCCGATGCGGATCAGGTCCTCCGACCGGGCATACGCCGCCATCGACAGGCGCAAGGCACAAGCCTGTGCAAGATGCTGCTCCGACACTACGTTCGGCATCAGCCGGCTGAGGCTCTCCAGAATGGAGATGGGCGGGTAATGGCTGCGCATGGCAAGATTTCGATCCAAGACCACATGGCCGTCGAGAAGCGAGCGAACCGTATCCACGACCGGGTCCTGTTGATCGTCACCCTCCATCAGGACTGTATAGAAGGCCGTGATGCTTCCCTGGGAGAAGTTTCCCGCGCGCTCCACCAAGCGAGCCAGCATGTTGAGGACGGAGGGGGTGTAACCTTTGGCAGTGGGAGGCTCGCCTGCCGCCAGGCCGATCTCGCGCTGCGCCATGGCGAAGCGCGTCAGGGAGTCGACGACGAGCAGGACGTTTTTGCCCAGGCTGGCAAAATATTCGGCAACCGCAGTGGCCGCCAGGGCCGCGCGGATGCGCAAGAGGGGCGACTGGTCGGAAGTAGAGACAATGACAACGGCACGACGAAGGCCTTGCTCGCCGAGAACCTCAAGGAACTCGTTTACTTCGCGTCCTCGTTCTCCAACCAGCGCGAGGACGGTCATGTCCGCGGCTGTGCCACGCGCCATCATGCCGATCAGGGTGCTCTTTCCCACACCGCTGCCGCCGAAGATGCCAACGCGTTGGCCCCTTCCGCAAGTGATAAAGGCATCGATTGCCCGGATGCCACAGCCCAGCGGATCGCGGGTGGGAACGCGCTCCAGAGGCAGCGGCGCCGATCCGTCGATGGTGATGGAGTGGATGGCACGGTATGCACCTTTTCCATCCAGCGCATTGCCGGTGGGATCGATGACCCGCCCCAGCAATTCGGGGCCAACGCGAACCGATGGACGCGCTCCCCATGTCATGATTTGATCGCCGAAGCGAATTCCCTGGGGATGATCGGCTGCCATGGACAACATGGTGGACCCGCGAAAGCCGATGATTTCACCCGCGTAGCTGCGCCCGCCAGCACCGACGACCTCGCACGACTCACCCACAAAGCAGAAAGGGCCGTCGGATTCAATCAGATTGCCGACAACCTGGTTGATGCGGCCCTTCCATCGCAGCGTCGATCCGGCCTCGAGATAGTGATTGTAGGGAGCCAGCAGGGGGCGGGTCATCGGTTCTCCGGCCTCAACGCCAGCAGATCGAAGAAGCCCTGTTCGACCTCCTTCAACTGCGTGTCCAAACCGAAGTTGGCGGACCCAAGCTCCGTCTCGAGCATGCAGTCGTGGTCGCTGAGTTCGGCATCCTCGGTAACTTCGGCGTGAGCGACAGTGGGTTGCCCGGCGAAGTACTCTTTCCACCGTTTGGCTTGCCCTGTTCCGACGCGGACAGTCACGCTCGACCCTTCGCGCATCTTCTCGATGGTCATACGCACCAGCGCCGCAATCAGCAAGGGATCGACCTGCGCCTCGCGATGCAGTATCTTGGCGGCAATCGCCAGCGCAAGCTGGACGACCTCCGCCTCCACGCGCGCAAAATACTCGCTTCGCTGCGCATCGAAGGCAGCAAGCGCAGAGGCGATGGGTCCCCGCGCGGCCTGTAGTTTCGACTCAAACTCCTGACGTAGCCTCTGTTCCGTCAGGTGCGTAGCTTCGGCCCGCTCGCGGGCGATTCTCTCCATCAGCTCATCTTCAGAGATCTCTATCAGAACGCGCCGCCTGCTTCCGTTGCCGTTAGGCCTGGTTCCAGGCTTGGCCGCGCCGTCGGAGACCGGATGGCCCGCCATGTCGCGATATTCCAGAGCGGCGATGGGGACTGAAAACACGCTTCCCAATTCAGTTTCAGTGCTAGAGGACATATTCGTCTTCTCCCTCGGCTTTCAGAACGATCTTCCCCTCAGACTCCAGCTTGCGCGCAATGGCAACGATCTCCGCCTGGGCCTTGACCACTTCCTTGCCGCGGACCGGCCCCATCATCTCGGAGTCTTCTTTCAACATTTCGACCGCGCGCGAAGACATGGTCCGATAGAAATGACTCCTCAGGTCCTCACTCGTACCCTTGAGTGCAATCATCAATGTCTTTTTATCAATCGAACTTACGAACTTGCGCAGTTCCTGCTCGGAAACTTCAAGGAAATCATCGAAGCGGAACATGAGGTCGCGTATGCTGATGGCCAGCTTCGGCTCCTCCTTCTCGATACTCTCGAGGATCTCGCGGGCGGTGGTTGAGTCGATGCGATTCATCAGCTCGGCGACGTTTCTGGACCCGGAATCCGCCTGCTTGCCTGAATCTCCCAGCGACTTCAACCGCCGATTCAACACCGCGGAAACCTTTGCGGCGACCTCCGGAGAATAGCGGCCCAGATTGGCAAGGCGCTTGACGCAATCGGCGCGCGCATCGGGTTCCATGCTCATCAACAGCGCGGATGCCCGCTTGGCGTCGAGATGGCCAAGGACCAAAGCCTTGGTCTGGGGGCGCTCGCCGACCAGAAATCTGGCCAGATGTTGCGGGTCGGCCTTCTTCAACGACTTTACTTCGAGCAAACCCGGATCGTCCGCCCGCGTCAAGCGCTGCACCATGCTCTTGGCGCCGTTCTCTCCGAAGGCCTTGATCAACAGGCGAGTTGCGACGTCCTGTCCTCCTACCGCGATGAAGTCCTGAGCGGACATCATCTGCTGGTATTCCTCCAGGACATCGAGCGTTATCTCAAACGGCACATGACCCAGGTTCGCGACCTCATCGGTGATCCGTTGCAGGTCGTGGTCGGGAAGGTTGCGGAGGATCGTAGCCGCCGGCTCGTCTCCCAGCAGCGACAGCAGAATCGCGGCCTTGCGCGCGCCAGTGAGAGAGGCATTTCCTAAATCACTCATGAGGGCTCCTCTCGCAGCCATGCCTGCACCGCGCGCGTGGTGTTGACCGGCTTCTGCCTGATGAGTTCAATGGTCTGCTCTTTCAACTGCGTGGCGCGTCGTGTGTCACCCAGCATCTCGCCGGAACCGATGCCGAGCCGCTCCGCTTTCTGTGTGGCCGCCAGCACCGGTTGCGCATGATGCTGTACCGGCGCAAGCGCCTGCTTCTGTACCGGCCGAAGCACAAACATATAGGCAAGCAGGAAGAGCACAAGCAGCGAGAGAGGCCGCAGAAGCGGCGAGTAGTCTGTCACGGTTTTCTGTGCGCGCTCGGCCAGCGTCGGAGTTGGAAGATCGGTTGGCGCAGCCGGCGAATCGAAGGACAGATTCTGTACGCTGATGGTATCTCCGCGCTTTGCGTCAAAACCGATCGCCGCCTGGGCAAGCTGCTGGATCCTGTCCAACTCGTCCTGCGACCTCTTCTGCTTGGCGTATGTCACCTTGCCGCCCACCACGTTGCGGACGATTGCGTCATCCACCACGATGGCAGCGGTCAGGCGTTGAATTCTGCCCGCCGGGACCACGGTATGCGTCTCGACCTTGTTCACCCCATACTCCGCGTTCTCGGTCAGGGATGTCTGCCCCGAATTTTGCGCAGGCGCATTGGGCTTGGCCTGTTTGGACGGCACGTTGCTGGACATTCCCGGAACACCCCCGGAGGCTGCCGCGGCACCAACCTGCTCCTGCGTCTTCTGATCGCTCAACACGGCGGTGACTGTGGGATCGTATTTCTGCTGGGTTTCTTCAGTCGTGCCCTGATCGTAATCGACGTTGACGCTGGCCCGGATCTTGTCCGCTCCCACCACCGGCTCAAGCGTGCTGACCAGGCGCTGCGCCAGGGTCGCCTCGGTGGCCTCGCCATCCGACTGTCCATCGTGGCCCATTCCGAGCGAGCGGTCCGAGTCGGCATCGACAATCGAGACATCCTCCGGCTTCAAATCGTCGACCGCGCCGGAGACCAGCCGGGAGATTGCCAGCACCGCGTCCTTGGAAAGACTACCGTGACGAAGCTTGAGGATCACCGATGCCTTGGCTGCGCGCTGGTTGTCGGCAAAGACAGAATCCGTGGGCATCACAATGTGGACACGCGCGCTCTCCACATCGGACAGGGTCTGGATGGTCCGCTCCAGCTCGCCCTCCAGGGCGCGCTGGTAGGTGACCTTTTCGTCGAACTCAGTCTGCCCCCACGACATCTTGTCGAAGAGCTCGAAGCCCATCCTCCCACTGTGCGGCGCGCCCTGAGTGGCTGTCTGCAGCCGGGCGGCATCGAGCTTGTCCGCAGGCACGCTGATCGTCTTGCCATCGGCGCTGGCCTGATGGGGAATGCCCTGAGCATCCAACTGCGCGGTGAGGGTCTGCGCGTCCGTGGCTTCCAGCCCGGTATACAGCGGCTTATAGTCGGGCGTGCCGATCAGCCGGACAAAGAGCGCAAGCAACAACACGGTGGCGCCAGCGCCGGCCAGAAGAAAGCCTTTCTGCCCTGCGTTGCGGCCCGCCCAGAATTGTTGCATTTGCTCGGTTGCGTCGTTAAAGCCTGCCATAGTATTTCAGTCCTAGAACTGCATCTTCTCGATATCCTGGTAAGCGCTCACGATCTTGTTGCGGACCTGCATCATGAGCTGGAATGAGACATCCGCCTTCTCGACAGCGATCATCACGCTGTTTACGTCGCTATTGCCGCCCTGCAAAAGGTTGCCGACTTGTGCCGTGGCGTTATCGTTCACCTCGTCCACGCTGTGAACGGCGCTCTTCAACATGTCCCCGAAGTTTAACCCTTCGGTGTCGCTGCCGGTGTCGAGCGTCGATGTATTCGGCACATACCAATTTGGAATTCCGCCCAGACTGACGTTGCTCATTGTGTCGCTCCAGACTTACGTGGTTTTCAGGATGTCGATGGATTCCTGAATCATTTGCTTTGCCGCGTTCACAGCCGATGCGTTGAGTTGATACGAGCGGACGGACCCCATCAGGTCCACCATCTCGCTGACCGGATTGATGGCCGGATAGGCCACGAACCCGCTCTTGTCCGCATCCGGATTGCCCGGCTCGTAACGCATGACTGGCGGGGTGGTATCGTCCACAACCTGGGTGAGCTGCACCGAACCCGCCGGCGGCTGGGCAGACCGTCCAACTCCATTGAAGACGGTCTGAAAAGACGAACCGTTCGTCGCGTTGAAGACAACTTGCTTGCGCACATACGGGCCACCTGCGTCGGTATGTGTGGTCTCCGCATTGGCCAGGTTTGCAGCGGTAACTTCCGACCGCTGCCGTTCCGCGGCAAGAGCCGATCCGCTGATGTTCAACATGTCAAAGAGGCCCATCGCTAGCTCCCTTCCTTGATCGCAATCAGCAATTTGTGAAACTCAGATTTAATTAACTGCACTCCCATCTGGTACTGAAGCTGGGTCTGCGAGAGCAGCAGACTCTCGCGGTCGATGTTGACATTGTTTCCATCCGGACGCTCGGGCAATCCCTCGACCTCGCGGGCAGCGGGTGTCGTGCGCACATTTCCTTCATCCACCACCTGTTGCATCGCGCCCTGGAAGTCCAGGTCCTGGGTGTGGTAGCCGGGCGTATCGACATTCGCCATGTTCGACACAATCAATTGCTGACGCTGATTGGTGAGCGCGAGATAGCCTTGCAACTGTTGCAGCATTGGGATTTCGGCCATGCTATGCATACCTCCTGGGTGGGAGACCATATTCCCGGATTTTGTTGCGCAGCGTGCGCAGACTGATGCCCAGCAATTCGGCGGCGTGAGTGCGGTTCCCATCTGTCAGGGCGAGCGTATTTTCCAGATGCAACCGTTCCACCTGGCGGATGGGGACGCCGGCGAGGGCCCCCACGACCGGCATCTGCGACGCAACAAATGGCTTGCTGGTGCCTTGAAATTCCATATTGAAGCAGCCCGCGTCAATGTCGGACGTTCCACTCAAAGTGAGCACCCGACGCATGAAGTTCGCCAGTTCCCGGACATTTCCGGGCCAGGACTGCGACTGAAGCAGGTCGAGAAACTCCGGATGAAGGCGAGGAGGCTTGGACTGCAACTGGGCCGCGAACTTGCGAGCGAAGTGCTGGGCGAGGACTGGAATGTCTTCCCGCCGGTCGCGCAAGGGAGGCAACGAAAGGGGAATCACATTCAGACGGTAGTACAGATCGCCGCGGAACTGTCCGCGCTCCACCATGGCCGCAAGCGAGACATTGGTAGTTGCAATCACCCGCATATCGACGTGGACTGAGCGGCCTTCGCCAAGCCTCTCAAACTCGCGCTCCTGCAAGGCGCGCAGGAGTTTGGGCTGCAAGTGGAGCGGCATTTCGCCAATCTCGTCCAGCAGGATCGTGCCCCCGTCGGCCAATTCAAACTTGCCCGGCTTGGCCCCAACCGCGCCAGTGAATGCTCCCCGCCCGTGGCCGAAGAGTTCGCTCTCCAGCAGGGCCTCGGGAACAGCGGCACAGTTCACCGCGACAAAGGGCTTGCGGCAACGGTCGCTGGAATCGTGAATGAATCGAGCCAGCAGCTCTTTTCCGGTTCCGCTCTCGGCCTCAATCAGCACATCGGCTCTGGTGCTGGCTGCGGAGCGGGCCCTTTGGATTGCACGAAGCAACAGCGGCGAGCAGCCCACGATGTCGCCAGCCGGGGCAGTGTCTTCGGACGGCATCTGCCTTGCGCGATGCATCACCTGCGCGGCCGTAGCCTGCAATTGATCGAACGAGATGGGCTTGGTCAGGTAATCGAGGGCGCCACCGCGCATTGCGCTGACTGCATCCGGGACCGAGCCGTAAGCCGTGAGCAGGATGACGGCCGTTTCCGGAGACAGCTCGTGGGCCGATTGCATCACCTCCATGCCTGTGCCATCCGGCATGCGGATATCGGTCACGACCAGATCGAATTCCTTGCCTTCGAAGTTGCGGATCGCTTCGCGAACAGAGCTAGCGGTCTCGACCCGCCAGCCGTGGCGAAGAAAATTCGCGCGCAAAGCGGTGCGAATGCCTGGTTCGTCGTCTACCACCATTACCGAGGATGCTGCATCCCTTGTCATAAGGTTGGAAACTCCAGTTGAAAAGTACTGCCAAAGTTCACACGGCTGGAAACGCGAACCATGCCGTTGTGCTGTGTCATGAGCCGCTTGCAGACAGCGAGGCCCAAGCCTGGGGTATTGCCGTCGGCGCTGAAACCGGCTTCGAACAGGTGTTCGATCACATGCGCAGGAATTCCGCAGCCGGTGTCCGCGACCTCTACCAGCGCATATGTCATTTCCTTTTGCGATACTCTCTTGGCCGTGACTGTGATCGTTCCGCCCGAGGGAGTGTGGCGAATGGCATTGCAAACCAGATTCAGGACGATCTGACGGAGCCCGTTCTCGTTGCCCTGAATGGTCAACCTGTCGTCCTCCGCCAGGAAGGACAGCGACACGCCGGCCTGCTCTGCGATGGGTTGCACAAACTCCACGCCGCTTTGGATGCAGGCATTCAGATTGACCGGCACGAGCGGGGAACTGCTTCCGCAGTGAATGTTGAGTACGTTGTTGACGGTCCCTGAGAGCAGTCGAATCCCTGCGCGAAGATTTGAGACCCACTGCGAGGTCTGCGCGGGGTCCTCGGCGATCAGGCCGGCGAACAATTCCATGCTGGCTAATGGGTTTCTAATTTCGTGCGCCAAGATGGTCGAAATCTCCGCGAGCGCCATGGCGCTTCGCGCGGCTTCGCGTTCCTGCTCCGCCTGCTTGTTCGCAGTGATATCGCGAAGAATCCAGATGCTTTGAAGCGCAGGCCTCTCATTTTTCTGTGGCCGGCTTGCGGAGGCGCTGGACAACTTTCGATTGCCGATGGCCAGCCAGCGCTTCCCCGTAGCGAAAGCGATGCACAATTCATTATCGAGGCGGTCCTCGGACCCGGCCATGAGAGATTCAAAGTCGACCTGACTGATGGCAGAGAGATCGCGCAAGCTATTAATATGCGCGGCGCCAAGCTCCAGCAACCTGCGGCCTTCGGGATTGATCATGACAATGGTTTCGGCGGTGTCCAGCACCAGCACACCGCAAGGCATGGAATCGATCATCTGCTGCAGGGCCGCGCGCATCCGGTCGTTTTCCGCCAGGCTCCTGCTGAGCGCGGCATTGCGTTCCGCCAATTCGAGGCCAAGATGCGCGACCTCCTGCTGCAAGTCGCGGTAAGAGGCCTCCAGTTGCGACGACGCAGAGATGAACTCGGAGAAGGCATCGGCCAGCATCCGCGGGCCGTGGAGCGCCTCCGGGCCGACCGTGTTTATTGGAGCAACATGAGAACTAGGCAGCATCTGCCTATTGCAAATGCACGATGAGTGCCAAACTGGGACTGTATGCCCCAAAATGGGCACAGCAGCCTTATAGAACGATGTGCTCGGGCTTGATCTCCCGCCCAGACCCCACCAGGATCGTCGCCCGTTCGATTGCGTTGCGCAACTCGCGAACGTTTCCCTGCCAGTGGTTCTGCTCCAGAACCTGCAACGCCTCCCTGCTTAGCGAAACTCCCGGGATGTATTTGGCGGCAAACGCGACGGCCAACTCTTCCAGATCGCTAATTCGGTCGCGCAGAGGAGGCAGATGAATGGGGAAGACTGCGATGCGGTAATAAAGGTCTTCGCGAAACCTCTGCTCGGCGACCAGCTTCTTGAGGTCTGCGTTGGTGGCTGCAATCACGCGGACATCGACCTTGAAATTGTCGTTGCCCCCCAGCCGCTGCACCTCGCCTTGTTCCAGAAATCTCAGGATCTTACTTTGCAGCGACAAGGGCATGTCCCCGATCTCATCGAGGAAGAGCGTGCCTCCGTGCGCGGCATGAATGCGACCGATGCGCGACTGCACCGCGCCGGTGAAAGACCCCTTGGCATAACCGAAGAGTTCCGCTTCCAGCAGCGTCTCTGGGATGGCGGCGCAATTCACCACCACGAACGGCTGCTTTTTGCGCGGACTCATCAGATGGATTTGCTGCGCGGCGAGATCTTTGCCGGTTCCGCTTTCGCCAGTAATCAGGACTGTCGTATCGCGCACCGCGACCAACCGGATGGTAGCGTAGATGCGCTGCATCGGCTCCGATTTGCCAATCATGCCGTGCAGCGGGATTCCGCCTTCCCGCGGGGAATACGGGCCCTCACCCTGGCTGGCGGGAACAGGAAAATTGCCGGTCCGGATAGGGCCGTTCCGATTGACCTCGTCCACGAGTCTGGCCGATACAGGAGTCGGGGATGCAGTTCCTGCCAGCAATTGGCCAGTGTGAGGATTCAACATGAGAACCTGTGTGTTGGGATAACGATCCGTGACCATGCGGATGAACTCGACTGGCTCAAGATCCGGCAACATCGGATCCAGCAACAGGATTGCATCGCCGGTCCCATGCTGGTGGAGCAGTGCTAACGCCCCTGCGCCGCTTCCTGCCTGGATCACATTCCAGCGCAGAAGCCCCAACTTGTCCTGGAGTTCCTGGCGAAGGCCGCTGTTCGGACTTACCACAAATACATCGATTGGCGCTTGCTCTTCGGAGCTACTTATCGGAATTGCGGGAATGCGCATGGGGACCATTTAGAGCTCCATTTTGCACATGTGCTCGGTTGCCGATGATGACCGCGAGTCTCACAGAGGTGGCCAGGTACTAGAAATTCTCATGTTTGTTCAATCACTCGACCTGTAGAGGCTTGTGTGTTTATCCGGCTAACGGTGTGATCTGACTCGCAGCCGGCTGGCCGCTCTCCTCATGGATACCCCTCCTGGAGTGGCAACGTTATCGATACACGAAATGGATCTTCGGTACATTCAAATTTTCCCTGTTGGCTGCGGACATTTGCCTCAGCCAAGACCAGAGTGAGACGCTGCGACGAGTTCAGGGACCGGCCGTGGATACGCATATTTTGGACCATCAACTCGACCAGCCCATTGCGGGCCGTGACCTGCAACTCAATGACGCTGCCTGGAGAAGAGACCGAAGCCGCAACCTTCAACGCAGCGGAAAGCGCCTGCATCGTCCTGGCCGCGTCTCCCAGCACGGGCAGCAGGCCATCCGGTACGAGTACCCTGAGCTCGATGGCCGAGGTTTCGAGCAACGCCTTATGATCTTCGACCACCAGCGCAAGCACTTCGAGAAGCTCGACCGGTCCACGATCCGCTTTGACATGGCTTGCAATCACCAGGTCCTGCAAGCACTCGAACAGGCCGCAGGTGCGCTCCACATGCTGGGTCGAGAGTTCCAGGTACCGTCGCTGGCCGGCTGGGGTGACGCCTGGCGCGGCTGAGGCTGCCACCGTCGATCGCAGTATGGTGAGAGGCTGCGCCATGGCGTGCAGGCCCTCCGCCATATATGCGCAGAACCTGGCCAGTTCGTCGTTCTTGACGACGGTTGAGGGGCAGGGTTCGAGCGTGTCGCTAGGCATCCCGAATCTCGTATCCGACCCCGCGAATGGTGTGGGTCAGTTTTGGTTCTCCGGGAAGATCGACCTTGTCGCGCACATACTTCATGTACACGTCCACGATATTTGTCGAGGGATCGGACGGCATGTTCCAAACCTCTTCGAGCAGGGTCGCTCGCGAGATCGGACGTCCGGGGTTGCGCATCATGAACTCAAGGATGGCGAATTCGCGTGGCGTCAGCTCGATCCGGCGGCCATTCCTTTCCACACGGCGCTCCTCCCGGTGCAGCGTCAGGTCCCCGACCTTGGAACAGTTTGGAACCAGGCCAGAATTTCGCCTCAGCAGGGCATGGACTCTAGCCAGAAGCTCCGCGAACGAAAATGGCTTGGTGAGGCAATCGTCGGCGCCGCTTTGCAGCGTCTTAACCTTGTCCTCGACTCGACTGCGCGCCGTCAGCACCAACATACGCAATCGCCGCTGGGCTGGCTTCACATGCTGCAGCACGGCGATACCGTCCAGTTTTGGCAGGTTGAGATCGAGGATCAGCAGATCATACAGCCGCTCGCCCTGTAGCATGTTCAATGCCGCTTCCCCATCGTGGACCATATCCACGGCGAAGCCCTGCGACTGAAGCTCGCTGGAGAGGAAGGCGGCCAGAGACTCGTCATCATCAACGATCAAGATGCGACGTCCGGCAAGAGGATTGAAGATGGGAGCGCTTCGGGCGGCTTCATCATGGCCCTCGGTCGCTGCATTAATTTCGCTTACGCCAGAATTACGGGGCTTACAGTCGAGCACGTGCGCTACCCACCCATTCCGTTCAGCTAACATTCAATACCTTAGGCCGCATCGACATACACGATAGACATAAGTTATTGAGTGAAATGAAATTAATCGTCCTGAACCAAACTTCCCACAGTCGTATCGCGGGGAGCGGAGTCACAGGACCCCGAAGCCGTTTTTGCAACACGATCTTCCACCCAGGTTCAACCGACAATTTCGATTTACTGCACCTTACTCTTTGTCGATACAGCACAGTACTCTGTTCGACATGCATATTTGCATACTCATGTAGTACTCCGCCAAGATAACGAACGCAATACACAACTGTGTCATTTTAGGACAGGGTATCTCGTCCGACACTGCCAAAGCTCCGATATCCTACTGGAGACGCGACTCGGATATTCCCGCCGTCCGCGCACTTCGGCCCTCGGGAATCGCAGATTTACCCAGGAATGACGCACCTTAACGCACTTTCATTGGCGTACAGGAAGTTACAAGGCACCTTGGTTGCCAGAACCATGTGGACCGAGCCGACAGTAGTTTGCCTGAGGGGAACTAACCGATTGAATAGCTATTACACCCCATGGCCGCTAAGTTGAATTGCACTTTCGTGTGGTATTGTGTATACTAGTAATGCGTCATGGAGGAGCGACCATGCAGAGGTTCGATTACCGATCACCGCGAATTCCCGTCGACCTTCCTGTGCGACTTACCGCAGAGAATTCCACGCGCATGGGGCGTTGCCGAGACATTAGTAACGAAGGCATGAGGATGGAGCTGGGGCAGCCGCTTCCTCCCGATGCATGCGGCACTGTGTCCATGACATTCAGGAACGAAACGCTGGAACTAAACGTGCGCGTCGCGCACGCTGGAGCAACGCAGCACGGGATGAAATTCATCTACACGTCGGACAGTGAGCGGAACGCGGTGGCGCGTCTGGTTGCATCCCTGGCGAGCCCACAGTGCCAGCGCCGTTTGGCCCTTGTCAACTAAACCCCGATCAGCCTACTTTTTTTGAGTCCGGGCGCCTGTACTCTGCGCGCTTGGTTTTTGCGTGTCTGCACTCGGGCCGCCCTGACTCAGAGCACCCAGCCGCTCAAGCGCATCCGGGGGAGCGTCCAGTGCCCCGCTGTTCTCCATGTATTGGACGATCAGAGAAATTCTGCGATTTGACGGGTCCTCCGGTTGCTGCGGGAGACGCAGACGCTGATCGGCAAAGCCGCGCACCTGCGATATTTGGTCTTGCCGAATGCCTTCCTCCTGCATCAATCGCCGCGCCTCATTGGAGCGGTCCGACGACAGGTCCCAATTGTCATACGCGCGGTTTCCCGCATACGGCTTGGAATCGGTGTGTCCTTCGATGGATATTTTGTTGGGGAGTCCTCCCAGTTCCTTCGACAGTACCTGAAGCAGGTCTTTCAACGCCGGGGTCGGCTGCGGGCTGCCCAACTCGAAGAAGGTGCCCTTGGCGGATTCCATCAGTTCGATACGCAACCCTTCCTGCGTGATGGTGATCTCAATCCTGTCCTTGAGCTTGTTGTCCGGGTCGAGACGGTGGATTGCCTGTAGAAGCTCCTGTTTCAGCTTCTCCATATTTTCCGTTCTCAACGCGGCATAGTCGCCGGCGCCGTTTTTGTTAGTCCCCACTGTCTTGGCCGTGCCACGCGGGTCCTTGAAGTAACCGCCGACGGCCTCCTGGACCTGCTTGCTTGTGTTCATCATCCAGAGAACGATGAACAACGACATCATCGCGGTGACAAAGTCGGCGTACGCCACCTTCCATGCGCCGCCATGGTGACCGCCATGGAGCGGCTTTCTCTTGATGACGATGATCTCCGGTGTTTCTGCCACGATGACAACCTCTTTCTAAGTTGGTTATGCCGCTACCGGCATTGGCGCCTCATCCTTCTGGCGGCAGTTTTTCTCCACTTCCTCAAAACTGGGGCGGACATGCTGGGGAATCGCCCGACGTGCCATTTCGATTGCCAACAAAGGCGACATGCCCTTGATGAAGGACAGCATGACAACGCGCAGGACGTGATAAAAGGCATGTTCTTCATCGTTCAGTTTGGACAGATTTGACGCCAGCGGCCCCACCATTCCATAGCACAACAGGATGCCCAGGAAGGTCCCGACCAGCGCCGAGGCAACCTTGTGGCCAATCTCTTCGGGAGGCCCTCCCAGCGAGCTCATGGTGAGCACGACGCCCAAGACAGCGGCCACAATTCCCAGGCCAGGCAGCGCATCGGCCATGGTGGACAAGGATGCAGCCGGCTGCGTTGCCTCGGCATGATGGACATCCATGTCCAGCTCCATCATCTGGTCGACGTCAAATGTGCTGGCGCCTCCCGTGATTGCCATCCTCATGGTGTCGCACACAAAGTTGCGAATGTGATGGTTCGCAATAAAGTCCGGGTATTTGGTGAACAGAGGACTTTTCTCCGGCTCCTCAATATCGGACTCGATCCCCGCCAATCCGTCTTTGCGCGCCTTGTTGAAGAGAGCGAACATCATCTTCAGCGTGTCGAGGTAGCGCTGTTTGGAAAACTTCGATCCGCCGACAATCCGGACCAGGTCCGCGGCAATTTTTTTCAACACATGCATTGGGTTGGCGGCAAGCAAAGTGCCAATTGCAGCGCCGCCGATAATCACCAGTTCAGAGGGCTGCACGAGAACAGCCACCTGACCTTTTTCCATCAGGAAGCCTCCCAGCACCGCACTGAAAACGATGAGAATCCCAATAATCGAAAACATGTGCCTCGTTCCCCTGCTGCCGCCTGTCTGGGAGATGGATTCGACTTTGCCGACATTCAACAACATGCAGCAAAATGTTCGGATTGCCTGCTGTCTATCGGCATGGAGGGGACTAATTTCCAGTGGGGAGCGAGGGGGGATCGAACGGATTCAGATAGGGTTTGCCATGGTTTGGACCAGGCGCTCGATCGCTGGCGGCCTATAATTTTCCCCCCCAGATGCCGATAGAAGTCTTCCAGTTGACTGGGCTTGACTTGGCATCGCGGCCGGAATCCGAGGAGGGACATGGCTGTAGATCAAGAGGCGGGCACTCTGCGGTTTTTAGCGTTATTGGCCAGTTGACCCCACTTTTTGCTCAGGCATCGACGAACGGACCAGATGATGACTGTAGATAAGAGCACTCTTGGAGGCATAGTCCTCGCTCTGACTGGAATTGGAGTCGGCTTGATGCTCGATGGGGGCAGGTTGGCGCAGGTGTTGCAGCCCAGCGCGGCCTTGATCGTCATTGGGGGCACCATCGGCGCCGTGATGGTGCAGTTTCCACTGAAGATCATATTTCAGGCTTTCGTCCATCTGAAATATGTCTTTATGAATTCGGTGGCGGAGTCGGACTCCCTGGTGCAGAACCTGTTGCGATACGCATACAAGGCGCGCAGGGAAGGGATACTCTCGCTCGATGCGGATCTGGCCAAGATTCAAGACCCATTTCTGAAGGAAAGTCTGATGCTGGCGATCGACGGGGTCAGCGCCACCGACTTGCGCAAGATGATGGAACTTCAGATCGACTATCTGGGCGAAAAAGAGGACCGCATTCCGAAGGTCTTTGAAGCCGCTGGCGGTTTTGCTCCCACCATCGGCATCATCGGCGCAATACTCGGGCTGATCCAGGTCATGCAGCACCTGCAAGATATCAATGAGGTAGGGAAGGGAATCGCGATTGCTTTCGTCGCGACCATTTATGGCGTCGCCTCGGCAAATCTTCTCTTCCTGCCCTGGGCTGGAAAGCTGAGAATCCGGCAGCGCGAGAGACAGATCATTCAGGAAATGACCCTCGAGGCCGTCATTTCGATTATCGAGCAAGTGAATCCCCGTGCCCTTGAACTGCAGTTGAGGAGTTATATGGTTACACCTGCCCGGCGCGGGCCCCAGAAAGTGGCAGCGCGATGAGGCCTAGACGACAAAGGCACCCTGAGGAGCCAGCGAACCGCGATCGCTGGCTTCTCTCCTATTCGGACTTCATCACCCTGCTCTTCGCTTTTTTTGTCGTGCTGTTTGCCTCCTCGTATCGCGACAAGCAGACGATCAAGCAGCTCTCGCAGGCCATCCACGTTGGGTTCCAAGAGATGGGAGCGTTCTCGGGAGGCCAGAGCAACGTCGGGTCCGCATATCCCAACCTTCCATCGGACCCGTCGACGCAGATCCAGAACCGGGAGACTGGGAAAGGCGATGCATTGGCCGCGTCATCGTTCGATGTTGCGCAGTTGCGGCAGCAGCTTGAGTCGGCCATGGGCCAGGAGCTGAGGGAGCACGAGGTGGTAATGCGAGTGACCCCGGAGGGATTCGTGGTCAGCCTGAACGAACTTGGTTTTTTCGACAGCGGAAAGGCCGAGTTGCTGCCCGGAGCTGGAGGCAAGATCGAGCGGATTGCGAAGGTGTTGTCCCTGCATCAATTGGATATTCGCGTTGAAGGGCATTCTGACGACCAGCCGATCCATACCCCCCAGTTTCGCTCGAACTGGGAATTATCCACCGCACGCGCGATGGCTGTGATGCAGCTACTGGTGGATGATTCCGGCTTCGATCCGAGAAAAATCTCGGTAGTAGGGTATGGCCAATACCGGCCGATTGCCGATAACGCAACGCCCGAAGGACGCAGAATGAACCGGCGCGTCGATATTGTGGTTGTGGCGACGGCACCCGCGCAGCCCCGCGTCCCATAGGAGCGCCTCATCCACACGAAAGCAATTGTGATGGAACCGATGCGAGCCGCAATCAAGCGGGCATCGAACTTTCCGCCAGAGTTACATGGTTCTCAATGTGGCCGCATCTTCGGCGGACATTCCTGGGCCGCAAGCATGGATAACACAAAGGTCGCAAACGTCGATAACACGAAAGATTTCGGGTGCGCGGCGACATTTTTCTTGCCGGCTGGAATCCACGGAACGAGACGCCGATAGATTGCCCGTAATAAACACCACCTGCTCCAAGTAGCGGTTCCGGACTTTGCAATAAACGGGCTAGTTCGGTGCAGGCGGAATTCGATACAAGGAGCAATACCAATGATTAGCGTCCTGAATAACGTTTCCAATCTCGTTGCGGAAAACGCACTCTCGTCCACTCAGACGTCCCTGCAGAACACCCTGACGCAGTTGTCCACCGGGTTGAGAATCAACTCCGGAGCGGACGACCCAGCGGGTCTGTCCATCGCCAACGGCTTGGGAGCCAACATCGCCGCACTCACCCAGTCCAGTCAGAACGCATCCAACGGCATCGGCCTCCTGCAGACCGCCGACGGCGCTCTCTCCCAGGTCACAACGCTGCTTAACCAGGCAACCACCATCGCAACCGAAGCCGCCAACGGCGGACTCACCGTCTCCCAGAGCGGCGCCGCCGAAACGGAGTTCCAGTCGATCCTGAACGAGATCAACCAGATCGGCTCGACCACCAACTTCAACGGCACCAACGTATTCACCGGCAACACCATCGCCTCCTACACTTCCACGCAGGGCTCTGTGGGCAATCCGCTGGCCCTGACCACGGCCATGACTGTGGGCTCGGTCACCTCGATCTCCGACGCGGCAACCGGCGGTAACTTCGTATACACCGTGCCGGGTGGCGGGGCGACCATCGCAGGTCTGCAAACCGCCATCGCAAACGCGGTGACGGCTGGAACGCTCAGCGCCGGCACCTCTCTGAGCATCTCCGGCGGCCAGGTTGTCATCAAGACCACCACCGCTGGCGACTCGCTGCAGGTATCCAGCAACGATGCGGTCCTGGGCCCGTTCGATCCCACAACGGTATCGAATAACAGCGCCACCGTGTTCACCAGCGATGGCACAACCGGTGGCACCCACGATCTGGCGACCACCATCAACAGCCTCTCGGCGACCTCGCTCAGCCTGAACACCAACAGCCTGAGCAATGCCACCAGTGCTGCCACGGCGTTGACCGCGATCACCAATGCCATCAACCTGATCTCCGCAAACCGCGGCGCCATCGGCGCGGCCGTCAACCAGTTGACTGCGGACACCAGCGTTGAGAACACAGAGGTCTCCAACCTGACCAGCGCGCAGAACAATGTTCAGAACGCTGACATCGGCAAGACGGTCGCGAACATGACGCAGTACAACGTCCTCGAGCAGACCGGCATGGCGGCCCTGTCGCAGTCCAACCAGGCGCAACAGGCCGTGTTGAAGCTGCTTCAGTAGTTCGTCTTCTCTTCCCCTTACCGGTGGCGCCTTCGGGCGCCACCTTTTTCTTTGCCCGCCCCCTGCAAGTCGCAGCCAAATGTGCCGATAGTGTTGTGCGGATGTAATCGAAGGAACCCGGGCTGGCGAGAAAACACCGCGGTCCGCGCAAAGGAACAGGCAAACTTTATGAGCTCAGTCTCCGCATTGAATTCGCTGTTGTCTTCCTCTTCATCCAATCCCGCGGGCATCGATCTGAGCCAGATCCTGCAAGCTGCCCTGGGAGCCTCCTCCGAAGGCATCGACGTGACCTCTGCCGTCAATGCAGCCGTAACCGCCGCTGAAGCGCCGGAGCAGACCTGGGAGTCCCAGCAGACCATGCTACAGAACCAGACCAACGCCCTGACCCAGCTCCAGACCGACACCACCAACCTCGACGACGACATGCAGTCCCTCAACAACCTCACCGGCCCCTTGTCTGCGGTCACCGTGTCATCTTCTAATTCGAGCATTGTCTCCGCATCTGCCGTATCCGGCACGTCTTCCGGAACTCATGTGCTACAGGTCGCCAGCCTGGCAACCACCGCCTCCTGGTCTTCGGACACCCTGACCAGCGCCACCACCCCTCTGGCGACCGGCAGCTTCACCATCACGGCCAACGGCACGACCACCACCATCTCCACCGGCACGGGCACAAGCACACTGAGCAACGTGGTCAGCACGATCAATAGCGACAACCTCGGAGTCACTGCGAGGGTGGTTACGGATGCGACCGGCTCGCGTCTGGCGATCGTGAGCAACAACTCAGGCAGCGCATCCAACTTCTCGGTCTCCGCGCCAACCGGCGGAAGCCTCAGCTTCACCCAGGCGGTCAACGGGGCCAATGCTTCGCTTACCGTCGATGGACTCTCGATCTCCAGCGCCACCAACACCGTCACCGGCGCCATACCCGGCGTCACGCTGAATCTGCTGAACGCCGCCCCAGGGACCAACGTGAGCCTCGCCGTCGCGCCCAATACCTCGCAGGTCTCGACCGCCATCAACCAGTTTGTCTCCGACTACAACACACTCATCACAGCCATCAATGCGCAATACTCCGACACCAGCGGCTCTGGCGAAGGGGTCCTCGCCAGCGACCCTGCTGTGCGCAATCTGCAGAGCGATCTCCAGAACGCATTGGACTATCTCTATACGCCCGCTTCGGGTAGCACTACCGTATCGAACCTGACCTCACTGGGCATCTCGGTGGGTAAAGACGGCACCCTGAGCGTGGACAGCTCTACGTTGAATAGCGCCCTTCAGAACAACTTCAGCGACGTGCAGACCTTCTTCCAGGGGTCCGCATTCAACGGCTTTGCCAATTCCCTGGACCAACAACTGACCAGCTTCACCAGCCCGGCGGACGGCGCCTTCACAGTGGACCTGCAAAGCATCAGCGCCGAGAACTCAAGCCTGCAGACCGACATCAACAACTTCCAGAACAACTACATTACCCCTCTGAAGGCCCAGTTGAATGCCGAGTACAGCCAGGCTGAGATCCTGCTGCAACAGTTGCCGACCGAGATGCAGCAGATCAACACAGAACTGGGCGAGAACAACCAGAAATCTTCGTGAGGATAGAGCGGTCCCACAGTAGAGGTACTCGAAGTGGCGGAAGAAGCTGTGCGGTTTCTCTTCAGGAAAACCATGCAGTACAGGATTGCGAAGGCCGCGGCAGATGGGAACACGCTCTAGCCGGAGATAGAAATGAATCCAATAGAACTGGCATATCGGAAGACGGCAGTAGAGGGGGCCAGCGGCTTCGGCTTGTTGATTGCACTTTACGACACACTGGTGGGAGATCTGCGGCGCGCGGCAGCCGCCGAGCGCAGCAACAACATCCAGACGCGGTGCCAGGAATTGAACCACGCGATGCTTGTGATCGGCTATCTAGAAGACTGGATCGATCGGGAAAACGGCGGGGAACTCGCGCAGAAGCTTGTCACATTTTACGCGAACCTGCGGACCAAGTTGATTGAGGCCCAAGCCAAGAGGTCGGTCGAAATTCTGGAACAAGAGATGGCAGTGATCCTGGCGATTCGGGGAACCTGGCAGGAGCTTGAACTCCGCGCCTCGTCCGCGCTGGAGATTCCGCCTCCGTCCCAGGTCCCAAACTATCCCGGCGCCCTGTCGTCGCAGAACGATCGAAGCGCATCCAGTTGGTTAGCGTAGATATTCCATGATTGGCCTGAGTTGCCATGAGCATCGGCGGCCACAATGCCCGCTCGAGTTGGAAGCGAGAGACATCGTGAACCAAGCAGCCTGCGGGATTCCTTGCAAGCCATGCGAACAACCTGAAGGACAATAAAACGGGGCCCCAAAAGTCGGCCCCGGTGTAAATCCTGTGTTTTCTGGAAGATATTGGTTGCGGGGGAAGGATTTGAACCTCCGACCTTTGGGTTATGAGCCCAACGAGCTACCGGGCTGCTCCACCCCGCATTGTAAGTATACTGCTGAAAAGAGGGCGGGTCAAACAATGTGCGTGGCCTGCGAGTCCGGTGCGCGCGGCCAACAAGCTGCGCATTCGGCATCCAACTATGTGGTGCGGAAGGTTACGAGCGGCGGTACATTTATCCTTGCCGCAGGCGTAACTTTTTGCTGAATTTTGAGTCTGCAAGAGTGAGGGGCCGCGAGCGAAACTGCCCGGCCCAGGGCGATTTGGAGGAAGGCATGGAACGTGGCATGAATACCGGCTGGAACAGCGTAATTTCAGTTCGTTCAATCAAAGGCGTAGCTCCACTATTGCTGGCTGCGCTGCTGGGTTGGAGCGCGGCAGCAGCGGGCCAGAGCAGCGATCAGACACAGGCGCAGGCGCCGGTCCAGAGTACGGACCAGGCGACGGCGCCGGCGGCCAAGACGATGACGGACGCGCAGGTGGAGGCGAGCGTCCTGAAGGGGCTGGCCGGAGCGGCTGACCTGGCCAACCAGCCAATGACGACCACGACGGTGTTTGGTGTGGTGACGTTGAGCGGCACAGTCGAGACCGAGGCGCAGCGGGTTGAGGCCGAGACCATCGCATCGAAGACGCTGGGCGTCAAGAAGGTGGTGGACGAGATGACGCTGAGCGGCGAGAACGCGAGCGCAGCGCCAGCGCAGCAGTCGCCGGCGCCGGTGGTGGAGGGATCGCCGGACTCGGACAACACCGGGACGCCGAACCAGGCTGCGAATCCGGCGGCAAATCAAACTCCAAACCAGGCAGCACGGCAGCCCTACGGCGCGCCTCCTCCCGGTTATGCGCAGCGGGGATACGCAATGCAGCCGGTGTATGGCGGACAAGAGGCCGGCATCGCGGTGACCGTGCCTGCGGGCGCGATGCTGCGGATGCGCATCAACCAGACGCTGACCAGCGCGAGCGCGAAGGCGGGCGAGACCTTCGACGGCATTGTGGTGAACGACGTGGTGGCGGGCGGCGCGGTGGCGATTCCGCGCGGCGCGGCAGTGCAGGGAACGGTGGTGGACGCGAAGAAGGCGGGCGCGCTGGGCGGACGCGGCGAACTGACGCTGCAACTGACGCAGGTGACGCTAGGCGGGCAGAACTATCCGATCGTCTCCGACGTGTGGGGCAGAGCCACGGGCGACAAGGCAGTGCAGTCGGTGAACAGCACGGCGGCGGGCGGCGTGATGGGCGCGCTGGTTGGCGCGGTGGCCGGCGGCGGACGGGGTGCGGCGATCGGCGCGGGCGTAGGCGGAGCGCTGGGGCTGGGATCGGCGGCGGCATCCGGCAGCGGACAGGTGTATGTGCCGTCGGAGGGGCTGCTGACCTTCCATCTGGTGCAGCCAGCAGCCGTGACAACGGTGTCGCAGGCGGAGATGGACCGGCTGGCGCAGGGAGTTCCGCGAAGCGGGCCGCAGCAACTACAGCGGCGCTATCCTCCGGGCTACTATCGGCCATATCCCTATCCATATCCGTATCCCGTCTATCCCTATCCTTACTAAGGCGAGTTGATTCATCGGTGATGCGAAGAGGGCCTTCGGGCCCTCTTATTTTGAGCCGGTGGTTTACTTTGTGGTAACTCCCCCCCCACCCCCCCCCTTCGTTAGGAATTGTCTAAGTGCATTGTTTTGTGGCTCCCACAGTCAAAGTATAGATTCTGCAGATGTTAGCTATAAGATGATTAGAATCTGTCGATTACAGACAAAGTATACATTCTATTGATTTTATTTGTATTATATTCATAATAATACACTTATTGGAATCGGCGAACCTGTGCTGCAACTATACAGAACAAACAGTGATAGAGATGCCCCCAAGTTAATTGTAGCGGATTAGGTGGAGTAGTTTGGCAGATTATCGCGTTTGGATGGAGTGGGTTGCATTATTTTTCTTGACAGGTTTTGGGAGAGGTGGGAATGCGCGAAGGATGGGCCGCCCGGCAACGACGGAGATTCTGGCCTTCGACTTCGCTGAGGCCAGAATGACGAGGATTGAGGACAGGAATCCCATTCATGCGCCGAGGACGCGCATGAATGGGGCACCGGGCAAACGTATAGGCCGGGCTTTCAGCCCTTGGGGGTTGGGTGGGCCTAGCACCTGGGGCTTCGCCCCAGGCTCGTATAGGGCGCGCCTTCGGCGCTTTCGAGCAACGACAAAGGCAGAAGCAGATTCCTTCGTTGCGCTGCGGAATGACACACAAAGGGGAATGACAAACAAAAGGACAAACAACGACAACGGCCCCACCTTAGCCGGGATCGAACCGCGGCGAAGATGGGGTGCCCGAAATCCCATTCATGCGCCGAGGACGCGCATGAATGGGGCACCGGGCGCGGAGGTTGAGGCGGGTGATTTATACTGGCGCTTGCCCTGCTGTGGGCCGGAAGTGCGGGAGAGACGCGCTCCGGGACGCGCAAAATCAACGGGCAGATGCGGCGTTTTCCACTGGATCGAGGCTGGGCTGGGCCTGCGTTGCAAGGGGCCAGGGCCGGTTGCGGGCCGGGGCGGAAGGCGGCGCGCGAAGACAGGGTCGCGGTCCAGATGATTCGTTTTCTTCAGCAGGACAATAAGGCAGTCAAGATCATGTTCGCGGTGATCATCGGCGCAGCGTGCATTTCGATGGTGATCTACCTGGTTCCGGGATTGATGTCGGACAACTCGACGGGGAGCAGCACGGCGGTGTATGCGACGGTGCATGAGCCGGGGATTGCGGGGCGGATCTTCGGGGAGAGCACGGAGATCAAGACGGACGAGGTAGTGAAGCTGTCGGAGCAGCAGTTGCGGCGGCAGCACGTTCCGATCACCATGATGAGCTCGCTGATGTCGTACATCATGCCGCAGGCGGGGCAGTACCTGGTGCAGCAGGCGATCCAGAAGCAGGCGGCGGACAAGATGCACTTGCAGGTGAGTGACGGCGACCTGCTGCGTGAGCTGCGGACAGGGGTGTTTGCCGAGTACCTGTTTCCCAACGGGCAATATGTGGGCGACGACAAGTACATCGACTTTCTACAGTCGGCGTTCGGGTCGGAGATGACGCGCAGCGAGTTCGAGTCGCAGGTGAAGGACGAGATGGAGCTGAACCGGCTGCGTGCGCTGGTGACGGGCGGCGTGACGGTGTCTGACGCGGCGGTGCGCGAGGCCTACCGGACGAAGGGGATGAAGGTGCAGTTCGACTACGCTGTGGTGTCGATGGCGGACCTGAAGAAGACGATCAACCCGACGGACGCGGAGTTGCAGGGGTACTTCAAGGAGAACGCGGCGCGGTATGCGGCGTCGGCCCCGGAGACGCGGAAGATCGAGTATGTGGCATTCGACTCGGCAAAGATTTCCGGCGGCAAGGCGGCGGTGAGCGATGCCGAGGTGCAGACGTACTACAACCAGCATGTGGCGGAGTACAAGACGGAGGAGCAGGTGAAGGCGCGGCACATCCTGATCACGGTGAAGGCGGGCTCGGACGCAGCGACGGACGCCGCAGCCAAGGCCAAGGCGCAGGACGTGCTGAAGCAGGTGCAGGCCGGAGGGAACTTTGCGGAACTGGCGAAGAAGTACTCGGAGGACCCGGGGAGCAAGGACAAGGGCGGCGAGCTGCCGCTGATGCCGACGGCGAGCCTGGACCAGGCGTTCGCGAAGGCCGCGATGGCGCTGAATCCAGGACAGACGTCGGGCGTGGTGAAGTCGGCGTTCGGGTACCACATCATCCAGACCGAACAGAAGCAGGCGGCGGGAGTGAAGCCGCTGAGCGAAGAGAAAGACGCGATTGTGAAGGCGCTGGAGCAGGAGAGGCAGGCGGCGGCGGCGCAGTTGTATTCCATGCAGCTAGTGGCCGCGGCGAAGAAGGACGGGCTGGAGAAGATGGCCGCGGCGCATGGGCTGCACGCGGTGACGACCGACTATGTGGCGAAGGACGCGCTGATCGGCGGGCTGTCGGACGGCGCGGCACTGCTGGCCCAGGCGTTCACGACGGACAAGGGCGCGGCTCCGGCGACGGTGTCGACCGGAGACGGCTACGCGGTGTTTACGGTGCTGGATGTGAAGGCAGCGCACGCTCCGGAGTTCGAGGCGTATAAGACGCATGTGCTGGATGACTATCGCGAGCAGAAGGCGCCGGAACTGCTACAGGACGAGACGGTCAAGCTGGACGCGCGGGCCAAGCAACTGAACGACCTGAAGAAGGCGGCGGCGGAGTTGAAGGTGGCGGTGAAGACAAGCGGACTGGTGGGCGAGGATGGGCAGGTGACGGACCTGGGCGCGATGAACGGGCCGGGAGCCGCGGCGTTCAAGCTGGCCAAGGGAGCCATCTCGGATCCGATCAACGCAGGACAGACTGGCGTGGTGTTGACGGTGACCGATAAACAGGAGCCGACAGCGGACGAGATTGCGAAGAACTTCGACACGACGCGGGACGACTTGTTGAGCCAGAAGCGGGAGGATGTGTACCGCATATTTCTGGGGACGCTGAGCAACCAATACCAGAATTCCGGCAGCGTTCGGCTGACCAGGAAGGCCGCGGCTCCGGGAGGAGTTCCGGCGGGCAGGTAGACGCTTAGCGAGGCGACAAGAAGGCCTGTTTCTATCCTGCGAATGGTTCGACGCCGGGTTGGGAGCAGGTCTTTATTGTGGGAGAAAGGGTCGGGCGGCTGTGCCGGGGCGAAGTTCGTCGGGGTCCTTCGACTGCGCCTCTCGCGATGAGACTGCGAGAGGCTTCGCCCAGGATGACAAGCAAGAATAGAGAACGACGAAATACGGAGATTCTGGCCTTCGACTTCGCTCAGGCCAGAATGACGACGTAAACGAAGACGCTGAAGGGTGAGGGATGAATCGGGAGCGAATGAGCGGCGTGCTGCTGCATGTGACGAGCCTGCCATCGCGTGGCGGGGTGGGGGACTTTGGGCCGGCGGCGTACGCGTTTGTGGACTTTCTGGCGGCGGCGAAGCAACGGCTGTGGCAGGTGTTGCCGCTGAATCCTCCGGGATATGGGAGTTCGCCCTACTCTGCGCTGTCGGCGTTCGCGGGCAATCCGGCGCTGATCAGCGTGCAGCGGCTGGCGGAGCAGGGATGGATTGCGGCGGAGCGCGTGGAGGAGTTCTGTGTGGAGGATGCGGCGGGGGGACTGACCGCGGCGGCGGCGCGCAAGCAGCCGCTGATCGAAGAGGCGGCGAGAAACTTTCTGGATCGCGCGAACGACGAGGCGCGGGCGCGGTTCGCAAAGTTTTGCGAGGCAAACGCAGGCTGGCTGCCCGAGTATGCGGCGTTCAACGTGCTGCGGCGCAGGTTCGGCGATGTGAGTTGGAACCTGTGGCCGGAGAAGTTTGCACTACGCAAGGACGGCGTGCTGACAACACTGGAGTCGGAGCAGGCGCGCGAGCTGGCGGTGCAGCAGGCGGTCCAGTTCTTCTTCGACGAGCAGTGGCACGCGCTGCGGGCGTACTGCGCCAAGCGCGGGATCAAAATTTTGGGCGATCTGGCGATCTTTGTGAACTACAACAGCGCGGAGGTGTGGACGCACCCGGAGCTGTTCGATCTGGACGGGAAGGGCGAGATGGTGTGGGTTTCGGGCGTGCCGCCGGACTACTATTCGGTGACGGGGCAGCGGTGGGGCAATCCGCTGTACCGGTGGGACGTGCTGATGCGGCGGGAGTTCGACTGGTGGGTGGCGCGGGTGCGGCGGTCGCTGGCTCTGTACGACATGGTCCGGCTGGACCACTTCCGGGGCTTCGAGGCGTACTGGGCGATTGCGGCGGAGGAGAAGACGGCGATCAACGGGCAGTGGGTAAAGGCGCCGGGGATCGAACTGTTCGAGCGGCTGAAGGAGGTGTTCGGCGAGCTGCCGTTTATCGCGGAGGACCTGGGACTGATTACGCCGGAGGTGCATGAGCTGCGGGAGCGGTACGGAATGCCGGGGATGCGGGTGCTACAGTTCGGATTTTCGGACCGCGGCGCGCAGATCTATCTGCCGCACCAATATGTGCCGAATACGGTGGCATATACGGGGACGCACGACAACGACACCACGCTGGGATGGTGGAAGAGCGGGGCGACGGCGCAGGAGCGCGCACATGTGCAGCGCTACCTGCAGCCGATTGAGAAGGACGAGGAGATTGTGGGAGCGATGATGCGGGCGGCGGCGCGGTCGGTGGCGCGGCTGTGCATCTTTCCGATGCAGGACGTTCTGCGGCTGGGCAGCGAGGCGCGCATGAATACTCCGGCGAACCGGCTGGGGAACTGGGGCTGGCGGTTTGAGGCGGGGGCGCTGAAGCAGGAGATTGCGGCAGAGCTTGCGGAGTTGATGGAGCTGACGGACAGGGACGGAGTCGAGGCGATTGAGGCGAAGGGGTAGAACGGGCATCGGCGGGAGTTTTGTGGGAGAAAGGTCCGGACGGTTGTGGCAGTGCGAGAGTCATCGGGGTCCTTCGACTGCGTGACTCACGATGAAGCTGTGAGTCACTCCGCTCAGGATGACATCTTTTTCACCACTTAACCGCAGGTCCTTCGACTACGCACGTCGCAGAGTGCGCGACGTGCTTCGCTCAGGATGACAGCTTCAAAATGTGAATGCCGAGCGGGCGCGGTAGACTGGTGGGAGCGAAGTTCAAATGACAGGAGCGACGATGCCTCTCTCTGGCGAAGCAATACGGACGATGAATTATGTGGACGATATTTCGGTGACGCTGCGGCGGATCCTGACGGTGCTGCCATCACTGACGGACGAGGAGCGGCAGCGCGTGGCGGAGCACATCCAGCAGTCGGAGCCGAGCTACGAGACCGTGGTGCAGGCTGTGCAAGCGAAGAAGTGAGCGGCGACGGAGCGGCGGGTTGCGGCGGCGGGATCCGCACGGTGGCGGTGATTGGGGCGGGGCGCTTGGGGCGGAGCTTCGCGCTGGTGGTGGCGGCGGCGGGATTCGACGTGGTGCTGGAAGACGTGATGCCGGCCAACCTGCGTCGGGCGCAGGAGGAGTACGCCGATCTTGCGGCGCAGAATGCGGGGATGCGCGGACGGCTTCGGGTTGCGGCGACGATCGAGGACGCGGTGCGCGAGGCGGACCTGGCGGTGGACTTTGTGCCGGATGAGCTGGAGTCGAAGCTGGAGATTTTTTGCCTGATCGACCGCATGGCGCCGCCGCGGACGATCCTGCT